>Ga0181343_1000167_pt1 | contig 31950 bp, 37 predicted proteins | sample Su13VDMLBSD_FD_130110 | JGI IMG/M metagenome (GOLD analysis project Ga0181343, IMG submission 130110) | Freshwater viral communities from Lake Michigan, USA - Su13.VD.MLB.S.D | ecosystem: Environmental > Aquatic > Freshwater > Lake | place: USA: Michigan | collected 2013-07-15
ACAAAGTAGATTTTTCTATTTTATTATTACCTGTAGCCACATCCAGTGAGGAAAAAGATATCGCATTGGTTGCTGGCATGGCTTCGATTGCACAACAAATTCAAAATATAGTATTATCAAATATTAAAGTAAATCCGCCTGCGGTTCCAGCTGATCCAAACCCAGAACTTCCACTATTACCGCAAATAGTAACGCCAGAAGTATTTCCAACAAGACCAAAAGTACTTGTGATAGAATATGTATTACCTACACCTAAAGCCATAGCTATAGCTTTAATCTCTGGATATTGATCATAGCAGTCTTCCAATGAATCGGGTGCGGGTCGTTGACCTGTTGTGACCTTTGAATTAGCACACAGATATTCTGGGCGATTAGCAATAGCATTGCCATCTTGTATTTTTAATACGTTTGTACCAAGGATTGTAATTCTTTTAGGCATTGCAACTTCCGTCTACGGCGTTTTCTACAGCAAAATAATAAACATATTCATTGTCAAGATTGGGGGCGGGGGTAGCAGCTCCCATATCTCTTAGATTTTTTATAGGAATTTTATACATTTTAACAATATGATCAGCACCCCCTAGCAGGTCAGTCTCTGTATAAAAAGTTCCAGTAAATCCTACAGGTTTTACAGAAAAAGATCCAATAGATTCAATATTATTAATATTAAATCCCGGCCCCCGGTAAGGAGAAATGCTATTATTTTGTACAAAACCATTCATGCGCTCATTTAAATTCACAGCCCAAGTTTCGATACCGGTAAACCCTTTATTTTGAAGAAGATTTTGAATATCTTGTTCAGAAGGTGATCCAGTAGAACCTATGCATTGGCTTGCAGTCCACCCTTGGAACATATTGTGGTTTGAAGCATGTACTGGAATATTTCCTGTATTTCCTGCCGTAAACCCAGCTATGTATGGACCTGGTTGTAACATTTTCCAAGAATAAAGCCATGCATTAGAAAGGGAAACTAGTTCTGTTTCTCCGTTAGCCTTGAGAAATTGGCGTTTATCTTGAATAAATCCGGTAATTTTAGCAAAGAACCAATCTTCTTTCGGCGTTAGATCGGTACCAATGCAACACAAAACGTTTGCCACAAAGTTTTCTTTTTCTGTTTTTTCCAATAGTACGCGGCGTTCATTGTCATAAAATGACTTTTCTTTCATCGCTTCGTACTTGGCTGCTAAAACTTTATTTAAGCTAACCTGTGTCAGTAGATTGTCAATTAAAAGATCAGAAACGTCTGATGTATTTTCTCCACCAGAAGTAGAATTTAATATCTCAGATATTTCTTTGTAAAAATCTTTCTTTGTTACTACTACTGTAGATCCACTCAACCCTCGTTGAATATTTGGGTGAGTTAGTGTCATGTCATACTGAAACTGCCACATATATTGATTGTCGTTGAAAGAATATAACGGGGTTTGAGGTGAAACTGGATTGTAAGAGTCTCTCAATCCTAGCGGAGTAGTTTCAATAGTGTTTAAAATATTTTCATAAGATGCAGTAGCGTCTACACTGTTGATTTTAAATCTAGTATCGTTGTAATCTTTGCTGTATCCAAAAAAACCTTTATCTGGCAAATGATACAAATTTGAATCTTCTAAAGCTGCCACTCGTAGTGAATATGTCAACCCAGGAGAATCATTTATAGTATAAGATGTAACAGTGCTAAGTGTGGTATTAGCAGTTTCACTTAAGAACGGAGACATTAATCGTTCCATATCTGAGGTAGATCCTGCTGCCACTCCCTCTGTATCTTCCATGTAGATTGGGCTACTACGAATATAGTAGTAATTTTTATCATGAATAGTATATGCTGGATTTGTTACCATTACATATATTTTTTTGCAAAGTCGTTCTTGTCCTTCAATTACTAAACTTCGCTCTACATCCGCGGAATCGTATATTGCATATGCTTGAATATGTCCGGGATCGGTATTTTCTTTATCAAAACTAAAATCGTCAGCTAACAAATCAGTTTCTAAATCAAAAAACTTATAATTTAAACAATTTGTAAAATCTGTCCAGAACATATAATACGGACGATCAAATTCATCCGTAGCATATGTAAAAATATAATTTAAATACGTAATAATATTAGTTTGAAATTGTTCTCGTCGCATAGCATCTGAGATGCGAGGACGGAATAAAACATAGTTTGTCGGTTCAGCTATATTTTTTATAAAAAGATTAACACCACATCCGTTTAAAGTAACTTCGGCACCCTCACTGTCTGTGATGGTATACTCTGGAGGTGTGAAAACTTTTTTCTTTGCGTACGTTTTTATAATATGCTCTGGAGTAGTGACAAAGGGATATTGAATTCCCCAAACAGGAAAAGCTTCCCCTACAGGCTCCAGCTCACCAGTGTCTGCATTTAATTCATAATCTTGTCGTTCATCATAAAATGAAACATATTGAGATTCGTAGTAAAGTTTATTTGTAAAATTAATAGCAACGAATGCTTGATCTATTTCTGATGCCATGTTGTTGACATAGGTTACAGAAGTAATATACCAAGTAAATTTTTCATTATTGTTTAACGCTACTTTAATTTTTTTAATTTCACGTTGCGCGATATAAGAAACAATATCACCAGTGTCTCTTACTATTAAACTTCCAACTGGAAAAATGTTATTGGTGCTTTCTTCCAATTCCATTCTTTCAAATTGACAAAAAGTATTAATTGTCAATAATTCAATACCATCGGCATCACTGGAGTCATCAGTATTACCAAAAATTAATTTTATTGAAGTAAACGGAGTTGAAATTGGATTTTGCATATTAAATCAACTTATTTAAAATACGACCAAACGCTGCCTGTTGTATATAGACAACTTGTGACTGTTCTTGGTATTGTGTTTGCTGATACTGTTTGACAGGAATAGTGTTATAAGTTTGACTATAATCTAAGCTGGCCAAAGCACTTGGAGCATCTTCTTCAAGAACTGTGAAGAGTGTATCGTTTTCTGTAGCAATCTGTGCATAAAATGAAGTTTTAGATTTAGTAGTTTTGTCTAGAGCTTCGACCGGGGATTCCGTATATTTGTAAGTTTTTAAATTAACTGTCAAAGCTGTCGTTGTAGTATATGGGTTGATTACTAATCCATACTGTCCATTAGTTTTTCTTAATACATAAAAATTGTAACCCAACGAAACTATATCCGGATTTGCTAGATCTTGAGCTCCAGTATCGCCTCCTGGTTTTAGGTTGGGAGTAATTTTTGCTTTTTTTGTATCTGAATAAGCTTTTTGAACGTGCCAGATGTCTGGATCTGTTGGAAAAATAGATTCTGCTGCGGTAACACCCGGAGAATAAGTATTCAACCAAGGAATAATAATATCCCCTTCTTTTAAATTTAAAAAAGCCTCTGGATTATTTTTACTTCCAGTAAAACGCAAAACGGCTGATGAATAAATGCTGTTTCGTTCTTGGTATGCACTAGGCTCTTCCGGTATCACTTCCCACGGATTAATCTGTTCATTGGCAAACATCAAAGCCCAGAAGTCTTCAGCATTTTGATATAATTCTAAACTTAATCCACCAATTTCATCAGCTTTATATGATGTTGCTGGAGTTGCAGAATAATCTGCTGGATCTGCATCATAAGCATATGAAATATCTACTAAAGTTTTATTTTTTCCTTCAATAGTTGATGTGTAATTTGGAAATTTTTGAAAATAATTCATCCTACTGCAGCTCCTAATGCAGATACTTCTGACTTGGACAACAATACTCCATCTTGAAAGGCTGGAGCAAAGGTTCCGGTTTCAAATTCTGTAAATGTTACGGTAAGCAAAGTAATAACAGCTCTTGCATTTTTAAATACCTTTAATACTGGATCTGCAGGATCTCCTTTATCGACTTGTAGACTTGACAGGACACAAGGCAGTGGATCACCTAACCAGCTATTGGTAAGATATGATGCTCCTACGTCACCATTAGAAAATGCGTCAATAATCCAAAGGTTTTGAGGAAATGTTCTTTCGGGTAAGTTGGGAACAACTTTTGGATAAGAATAGTTTTTAAAGCTATTGACAATTTTGTCAACTGCCTCAGACTCTGCGGGGTTCTTTGGTACAAACAAATATTTAAATGAAAAGTTACGACGTGCTTCGCTCGTCATAGTTGCTTCAGTTATATTGCTAAAACGGCGGTATGTATCCGTCGTAAAGGCTGCTTCATAAAAAGCAGCAGCCGGGGCCGAAAGTCTTTCTAGAAACAAGTCATCACCACCGCTGGTATTCTTCAATCCCGCCATACTCGCTACAGGGCCGACAGGATTGGCTCCGCTGGCAAATTCGTGCTCCAATCGCATCTTGGGCTCACTGGTGAAGGGTAGCCATATTTCCAGCAAAGGATTACTACGAATATACTCCCTGGTTCTGTTTTTATTGATTACAGAATACTCAGCGCACTTAAATATACACCAAAAAGGTATTTCGTTTGAATAAGGTTGTTGTGGGTATACTAAGGGATCTGCCATATATTGTTCTTTTCAAAAATTATTTAGCATGCTCTTTACCTAAATATTTTTTGAAAATGGCATATAAAACTAGATTTACTCCAAAGAATAGACACAAATATGTCGGCACAAAGACCGAATTGTTATGTCGTTCACTTTGGGAGCGACGTGTTTGTAAATTTTTAGATGAAAGTGCAAGTGTTACAAAATGGTCTTTTGAGGAGATTGAAATCCCATATGTACACCCAATTGACAAAAAAGTTCACCGATATATTCCAGATTTCTTGGTTCAGACTGAACGTAATAATAAAAAGAAGAGTATTTTAGTTGAAGTTAAACCCAAAAAACAAGTAAAGTTGAGAGAATCTGCATCAAAGCGAGATCAAATTGTTTTTCAAATTAACAAAGCTAAATGGACTGCGGCTCAAAAATTCTGTGAAAAGCATGATATTGAATTCAAAATTTTAACAGAAGAGGAAATATTTCATGGCAGTTAATATGTCAATTGCTTCGCTAAAAGATAAAATTTCAGCTGCAGGAGGCTTACAACGAAATAACAGATTTTATGTATCGTTCAACGGCCCCGTAGCTCCGTTTGTAGATGAAAATGGAGAACTGTCTACAGATGGGACACCAAAACAATATATTGCCGAAAATGTATTGTTTCCCAGTGTTACAATGACCACTCAAGCAGATGGTCTTGCCGGCCCCGGTTTAGGTCGTACTAGTCCCCGAGGATTATATTACAAAGATGGGCTGCTAATGACTTTTCCTGTTTTTGGAAACTGGAAACTCGTAGAAGGTATTGAAACTTGGATTAAAAGTTTATATTACCAAAATTCAGGTTCACCGCAGGTATGGATAACCGAATATTACGACACACCACAAAATTTTACTCAATCAATTAAAAACTCTTCATTGGCGGTCAATGTTTTAGATTTAAATGGAGATGTTAAAGCGGTGTACAATTTTACTGAAGTATTTCCTGTAGAAATTGTTCCCCTGCAACTTTCAACTATGACCACAAATGAATATCTTAAATTAACAGTTAGATTTGCTTTTAGAAACTATACATTAGAAATACGATAAAATTATGATAGATGAAATTTTAAATAAATTGCGTGGACTTGAGCCGGAGTATAAAGTAACTCTTCCCAACAGCAAAAAAGAAGTTACATACACTCCATTTAAAATGAAAGATCAAAAGACATTATCTTTGATTGCTGAAGAAAAAAGCATAGGATCTATAGTTAAAAATCTATGTGAACTTCTTCGGTCCTGTTCTTCAGAAAAAAAACCAGAGCTGTTGCACATTTCTGATTTTGAGTATTTGTTTCTTCAAATAAGAGGAAAAAGCGTTGAGGAAAAAATAGATTTAATCATTGAAGATGACAAAAAGATTTCTTTTGCTCTAAAAATTGATGATATAAAATTTGAACCCGGAATAGTATCAAAAAATCTTATTGTTGCAGATAATATTGTCATAGAATTAAAACAACCTACAGTAATGGATTATATTTCTGTAGATTCTCTTGACGAAAACTTGTTGTTTACCAGAATAGTTAAAACTATAACGATAGACAAACATCGTTATGATCTGTCTATCCTAAAAACTCAAGACATTCAAAAAATCTTGGATGAAATTTACCTAAAACACTCAAACCCTTTAAAAGAGTTTTTAAAGTCTGGTCCAAAATTAACATATGCGGTTGTAACTGAAGATAAAACAATCACAATAGAGGGCTTTTTACGTTTTTTTATCTAAGTGTGAAGTATTTTAATTTAATAGAATATTATAAAACATTATTTGTTTTAACTAATACAAAACGTTTGAGTCTTTTTGAAATTCAAGAGATGTATCCTTGGGAGTATGAAATTTATATTCAAATGCTGAATGAACATCTGGAACTAGAAAATCAAATGAAACAAGATACCTTAAATAGGGAACGACTGCAATGACCAATAAAGATTCAATGCTTGGAAACAAAAGACCTGTACCCGATGCAAGTCCAAATGCATCGGCGCGCATGGGTGGACTGTCTGTTGCTTCGACGTCTAAAATTGAATCTCCGAAGCCGCAAGAAGTTAAACTCATGCAGTTACTTCCACAACTAGCAAAAAAGCCAGAAAATCAAAATCAACCAAATATAGGTGTTTTACCAAAACTTTTAACTCAAGAAACACCCAAGTTTACTGAAATGTTAAAGCCTGACATTTCTGCGTCAGTTGAAGCTAAAGTATCTCCGATGAATGTTAAAATTGCTCCTCAAGAAAATATTCAGCCAGAAGCAATAACCATTGCTGAATCTATACTTCAGAAAGAAAATATAAAAAAAGCACTGGATACAAATATTCAAAAATCCAAAGAAGAGCAAATGTCTAGACAAACAATCAATAAACTTCAACCAGCCTTTCAGCGTATTGAAGAAATTTTGTCTTACCAAGGTCAATTAAACAAAGCTAAAATGGATTTTAACAGCGAACATTACACAGTGGCGGCAACCCAATCTCTGTTTAACCTTACGGCTAATCAAATTGGCAATATGCCAACTTGGAGACAATAAAAAAGCCCCCTTTCGGGGGCTCCTTCAATCCTGCTTATTCTTAAGCGTCTTGAAGTAATCCAGCGTATCCATATCTTCGGCAGGCACCTGACTTACAGTAGAGTCATCCTCTACAGTGCGCTCAGAGGATTCATCAAACTGCTCGCGAATGTCTTCGCCAACGGTCTTCTTGAACCGCTCCTTTAGCTCGTCATAAGACTTAAAGTTAGACGGATGCAGAAACTCCTGCAACTTGTACTGCTTCTTCCACAGCGCTTCAAGCTTCTTGTCGTCACCGCCCATAAGAGGAGCGGGGGCAGCAAACTCGCTACGGTCGTAGTTGACGTAACCACCAACATTGCGAATCTTCAGCTTAAAGTCAGCACCCTCCCAGAAATTAAAGGGATCAGTCGGGGTCTCGTCCTTGAACTCAGGGCTCATCAGAGACTGGACTTTTTCAAAGATCTTGGTGCCGTACTTGAAGAGAAACACTCGGCCCTCATTCTCTGAGTTGGAGGGATCACTGACAACAAGAATGTTGCTAATGTAGTTTAGCTTGCGCTTACGCTCACGGGCAATGTTCTTGTCCTCTTCCATGCCACTGTTCCAAAGTTCAGTGTTGGCTTCGCAGACAGGGCACTTCTCTCCAAGGCTAGTGCGGCAGTTCTCAATGAGCCAGCCACCCTTGCCTCGGAAGGCATGCGTGTACATCTTGATAAAGGGAACCTCTTCGCCCTCGGTGGGGGGAAGAAAACGAATGACGGCGTAGCCGTTCTTAGATGCATCAATACCGGGCTTCCAGAACCGATCATCCTTGTAGCTTTCCTTGCTATTAAGACTTTCCAGCTTCTTGCTGAGATCTTCAACCGAATTCTTGCTACGCTTCTTAAAATCTGCAAAACTCATGTGTAACCTTTCTTTCTCCGGGATCTACCCGGACCTAAAAATTATCAGAGGACATTCCCTGATATGCTTATTCTACCATATTTATGGTGGGTGTCAATCATCAATAGGGAGCTTTTTCTTTTTTGGAACTTTTAAAAGATGCTTTTCTTTTGCTTCCTCTTGAATTTTTTCAATAATAGGCTTTGTTAAAAGTTTTCCAGCAGCGGCTGGCTCAATATTCATTTCTTCAGCCAATTCAATTATACAATCCATATAAGACAATTTTGTTGTTTGGACTCGTTTCATGACATTGGCTGAAAAGGCTAATTTTGCTTTTTCATCTAGATACATACCCATATTATAGCATACTTTAAAAATTTATCAATACTTACCACAGTCTAAATATCTCAGACTCGGAGTATAAATGGCAAACAACCTTATTATTAATATTGCTGGAGGAAATACCGCTACCATTGCTACAAATGATGTAGCTGGAGCTCAGTATCAAGTTTTTAAAATGGCATATGGCAACACTGGAAGCGCGACTATGGTCACTTCCAGCACACCATTTCCCGTAACTTTGTCATCAGGTGTCACTGCCAACATTGTTAATTTTACTGACCCAGTCATTGTAGTCGGTAATAGCGCCGGAGACGCGGTCTTTGTTCAAGGCACCGTAAGTATCCAAGGTGTCAGCGGAGCTCCCTTGGCGGTCACTGGGGGCATTCCTCGCAGTTATACAAAAGACAGTATTGCTGTATATGGCTATAATGGAAATTCTTTCATTCAAGCAACTTTAGTTGGATCCGGTGGAGCTGCGATTGGCATGTCCGGTAGCGCCATCCGAGTATCCGTCCAAGATATTACAGTTACTGCCAGCATCAATCCTGTAATTTACATTCAAAATTATGGATCTACCTCTGCCATTCGGGTTGAAGGAAATTCTGGTGGATATCCTGTAAACGTCGGAGTATGTGGTACAGTCAATATTTACGATACCAATATTACCAACGGTCTAACTGCCATCTATGGTGAAATCGTAGATCTTAATAATAATCTAAGCACCATTGGAATTTCTAGACCCACAACCTTCATCTCTGGCAGAATGACCGCCACTACTGGCGTCACTTTCATGTATGGCGCTGGCTATACTACTGGAAACGGAGTTCAAGTAAAGGCATCTTCAGCCAACACAGACATCGTCTACATCAACTCAGATGGAATAGCGACAGTGGGATATGAACTAGACCCTGGCGAAAATATATTCATCGACGTTATCAACATCAATACAATTTACGTTAGAGCAAAATCTTCTTCCCAGATAATTTCATACTTGGCTAGCTAATGAGCAGTAGTGCGTTAATAAATGTAAAATCGACACAGGCATTTACTTTGGAGTTTTTGGGTGGCACAGCCAGCCCATGCTACTCCAAAGGCTTGCTTGAATCGTCGCCTGCCATTTATTTTACTGGAAATAGTATGTTCTTTGATTATTCACAGAGCAAAATTTCTGGAGATCTTAGATTTTTAAAATTATTCTTTGATGGTTTAAATGTAGGAAATACATTAAATTTTTCTTCAGGCACCTACGTAAATATCGACACTGGTGCGTCAACCAGTTGGAACGGACAACTTACCCTTCAAGGTAAAACTGGAACCTTTAATCAATTTTTATATTTTTCTGGTGTATCTGGAATTAGCAGCTTAACTCAGTCTAATTACGATCCAAATCTTTTTACCAACCCAATACAGTTTAGCGCTACTTCTGGGGCTACTGCAAACCTTTTGTTATTTAAAAACCCCGGTTTGGATCCATTAAATTTTAATTATTTGGGTCTGTATGGCAGCGATTTAAACATCGAAGAGTATATTCAAGTCGATACAAGCACGTTGAATCAATACCGGATTCCAGTAAAAACTTCAATTAAACTAAATGATGGTTCCGAAGCCATCTATCTTTCTCCTAGCTCAACGATAGTAAATGAAAATCTTTTTTTCCAAAAAAGCTTAGTTTCCGTTTATCTACGTGGATCGTTGACTCCAGATCAAATTAATTTTGATGAAACAATCAATGGAGTTATGAGAATTACTGCTGATAGTCCGGGACAATTTAGTCTAACATTAGATAATCAAAACTTTCAACAATCTATTTTAACAAAATATTCCAACCCACCGACTACGGTGTACTACTACTGGTATCCAAATTTATCACTTGGATCTTTTACCACAAATAACGTACTTCCGTATACGACAGAAAGTTACAGTTTCACTCGGATTTATCATTTAGTGTATAACACTGTAGTCGAAACTGTGTTCGTATCATCTGCACTAAATGAAGTTCCTATCATTGCCACCACGGAAACTTATAATAATATTTTAATTGATGGAAGCCAAACTCAAACGCTACTCTTTAGCGTGAGCACTGTCAGTGATCCCAAAAATTTTAAAATTGATCTGTCCGATGCAAGGAATCTGGGAACGGACATTGATGTCTATCTAGACCCAGCTTGCTCTATTCCGCTGGAGAACAACTCCAGATTGATCGGGGTTCCCGGTAGAGACGGTGCAGCCTTTATATATTATGCAGACAGGGCCGACACAATACAAAGTATATATCTGCAGCTGACTAGAGAGAACACAAAAGTTCTTGAAATAATTATAGATTAAAGTTCAACCCAAGCATAATTATTTCCATCATAGAAATAAGTATAAAACTTACCATTTGTTGACCAAATTTGGCCAACTTTAGGATCAAGGGGAGGATTGTCTGAAATATAAATCTCAGACAATCCCCTGTATTCCCAAGCTGATGCTTTTTCTATTGGAGACAAATACGTAGATTGTTTTGTTTCATAAATTTTTCCATGAAACAAAACAGTATCAGTTGGGCTATACACATTGTATGACCCATCTCCAAGTTTCTTTTTGTAAGTTCCTTTAAACACAAATTATTTATTTGTCTGGACTTCTCCATTTTCGTCTACTTTAATTACAGTAGACATGTCCGGGTTCATCCATTTTGTGTAGTATTCAGCCATGTCATCCGCAACATCCAGTGCAAGCATTACGGCAGAAAATGGAAGCAACGATCCAGTATCCACTTTTGTGTACGGTAGCCATGTTGCAAGACCAATTTTGTAATCTTTCATGTGAACTAATGTTGCTGGATTGTTGATAATCCATCCATTGTCTACACGGCGAGCGGGGGCGATAACTTCTTCATTAGTATAAAGTTTAAAATATAAAAGTTCCATAGTTTCCTCAAATATAGTTAACAGTCTTTTTCATTTTAGAGCCACACCCACAGCCATTGCTTGCAGGTCTAGGTGAAGCCGTCTGATTTGTTTGTGAATAATTATTAGAATGTCCGAGCTCATCTTGTTCTTTGTTATGTGCTTGTTCGATAATGTTTCTTTTTACATTATCATAAAGATTTTCAAGACGCTCTTCTTCTAATTTTTGTTCTTGTAGACGTTGTTTGCGGTAGAAGCGAGTGCGAATGACCACTGCATCCTCGTAATCATGATCGTCAAACCAAATTTTAAAAATCGGAATGCTAAACCATTTATTAAATTTTTGTCTTCTTGCTTCACAACCGCAGTTTCCGTTTGTTAATTTGATAATTAAAGATTTTAATCCAGTTTTTCTTGTAAAGAAATCAATTATATCACCTATACGCAGGGAATATGTTTTAATTTCTATCTTTAATGTTCGATTCCATTCTAATTTTATTGCAAAAGGTCGGTAATAAAATAAATGTTTTTTACTTTCTTTTGCTGCTGTTACTAATTCTGGATTAGTAAAATCTAAATTAAAATTTAGTTCATTGGGTACGGAGAAGGTAGTATACCCATTAGAAGTCAAGGAATGATTCCCAACAAATGTATTATTATTAAACACTAATTCGCACCTTTCATGATATTTAGATGACTTTAGTTATCGTAATATAAATCGCAACGAACATCTGATGTTTCTCCAATGATTTGAATTGGCACAGTATCACTCGGGTCATCAAAGCACCTTGCTCTAAAATCTCCCACTTGTGTTCCCGCATCATCGCTAAAACCTTGGAATGCAATTGGAGCTCCAGTAAAGCCATAAGTTAAACCGGGACATTCCAGATTGTATGTTGATGGAATTTCTTCGTAAACTCTATACCAAAGATATGGTGGAATTTCTGAAATATTATCTTCTGGTGGACCCGGCAAAGGTTCGTTTCCTGGATAGTAAAGTCCCGGGGAATCTATTCCTGTATTTCCAGCCAATTCGTAGAACATTCCAGACGGCAAAGCGCAACACCATCTACAATTTTCACATACACGTTCTCCGTTTGGGCACCCAAAAGATGAATTGGGGCAATTACCAACGCCAGTTGGATTTGCTGGACTGGTTGGTCCACACCAACACTCAGATGCACTCAACCCCGGAGGAATTCGCCCAGAATAATCTTTAAACGATGCCATTCCTTTTAGCCAATCATCGGTAGCAACAATAGACAAATACATATCTTTTTCATAATAATTTGCCGTTGCAGTTTCATTAAACGTGCCATTTGTTATGACTGGATCGCCATAATTACAATCTTTGCGCTGCCCATATGCATGCACCCAACCACCGGGGCCTATTAGATCATAGGGACTGCGTGTCATACACCCGCTTTGTGGACAACGAGCATTACAAGGTTCTCCAGCACATAGATTTGCTGAAGGGCACTCCAAATTTCTTTGTTTTGATTGGTTGTAGTGGTCCTCTAGCTGTTTTAAATTGGGCCCACCGACATAAACTTTTGGATATTTTAAAACATTTTCAACCGTATATGCATTTATCAAAGCATCCTTCGGGACCATTATTTCATTAAACAGTCTACTAGATGTCAACCCATAAACTTCACCCTCTGTTGGTCTATCGTATCCAACGAAGGCTGGACGGTACGGTAGCGGTGCATCTTTTACTCCATAGTTTTGAGTAGTGGTGTTATAAGCATAGTAATATTCTCTTCTAGCGTATAAAAATCCTGTAATATTAGTTTTAACAACACCACAGCATTCTCCTACATTTAATTGAAAATTTCCTCTACCGTTTAATTTACCAAAAGCCTTGGCTGATTGTATAAAGTAATCTTTATTTGAATTAAACCCGACTCTCCCGGTTATATAACCAAAACATCTTGTTGCAATATATTGGGCATCTGCATCACAGTTTAATCTATATTGTTGTCTTGTATATGGAGGACATCCACATACGTCGTCTAAACACTGACACGAAATGACATTATTTGTAAAATTATTATATTGATACGCATACGGCGAAGGACTTCCATCACCAATCCAACATATATCTCCGTTTGCATAACAACCACCGAAACTTCTATTCAATGCTACATTAGTATCCTGCAATATCCCCGGTTGTGTTCCTATACCAAAATCTTCAGGCTTTAGTCCATCTTCATTGTCTATGTTTCTTATTAACCCACATCCACCTCCATTAGAAGGATCATATGAGTGTAGTGGAGTAGCTTGTTGATTTCTTTTCCACGAACCTCTCATCCAATAATACTGAGGTATTCCCGTATAAGAGCGATTTATATCACCTTTTCTGTAGTACACACTACAGGTGTCAGGTTTTGCTACTTGATTATCAATAAAATCCGTGCCCAACAAATGGCAAGGTCTTCCAAATAACCATTTTGTAATTTCCCAACGACCTGGAACAGCTCTAAAAAATGCCTGTGATCTAAAATACTGCGGCAATGAATTGTAATCTTTAAACTGCCAAACTGCATGACCCGGTGAAAAGGAATCTCCATTCCACGTTTGTGCAACTAATCCAGCTGTGTATATTCCAGCTGCATTTCCATAAGTGGAAGTTATGTCCGTGTAATATTTTCCTTCCAGCCCTCCAGTTAAACCAAAATCATACAGACTATTTGTTTTACGTCCTTTTCTAACAAATATTTCTGTGCTGTTAGTGTATGCATTTTCTTTTTTATACAATACTGTAACAGCATTTGGCCCAGCAACAATTTTTTTAATATTGCTGTAATTTTTTCCATAAGATCCTGTCAAGCCATTTATTGGAATGCCGGAAACAGATTCGACCATTTCAGCATGACCCCAAATAACTAAACGATCAGTAGTTCCATCTTTTCTTGCCAAAATACTATAATCTGGGCCACCTTCTATAGCAAATATTTTTTTACTTTGATACACTGTTTTGTTGGCTTCAGTGTAAACTAGGTAGGGAGTGTGGTCTGCATTTGTATCTGAAACCGAAGTATCTTTGCATCCATAAGTAAGACCTCCCAATGACCATTGATCTGCGTAAATTTCACCTGTTGGCAAGAAAACGTCTATGGCGTTAATTCCACTGTTGCCGCTAACATCCGTTTGTGTTGGACCCAAAACAGTTCCATCGGGTTTTACTTTAACATATTGACCCCATATTTTAATATTGTTATCATCAGACAACGCAATAGTATGGTAGTGTCCTGTGGCTACATCTGTAAACACTGGCGTATCAACGCGAATCGACCCAGCATTGCCTCCATCAAATACATAACCCTTTGTATCATTTTCATCATTAATAAGAGAATCTATTCCAATTTGGTAAAGATAGCACCTAATGTCGCAGGGAGATGACTGATTTGATATTCTGTTACACTTAAATTCATTTATGTAAGTGACGCCTGGTATATTGTTTATTCTTTGAGCGTCGTAAAGCCGTTCCCATTCTTCGTTTGTAAAGTAACCAGGTTTTGGAAAGTTTTTATAAAAAGTTAAACTATTTGTTGCAACGTTTAATTTTTCTGATGATGCTGATGTTGGTTGTTTTACTGCAGATGCCGTGGGGTATCCATATGAAGTTTGTTTATTTGAACCGTCAAGATTACTTGAATCCGGTGTCATGAAAAGAGCGCCATCAAATGTAATGGCTGCACTGTGGTTTACTCCCGAAGCAACATCTTTGTAAATAAAATAATTATTTTGTATTCTACCAACAGCCCCGGGAAGACCCAAAAATGGAATCCAACTTGGAACAAAATAATCAGAAATAAAATTATTTGATTGATAAAAAATACAATGGGGATTACTTCCCCACGCACGGATAGTATAAGCGCTCACAAATCCACTTTGGTTATCAAATTTTCCATAAAATGGTTGATAATTTGAATCACCGTTTTGTCGGAAGTATCCAGAATTTGAAAACAAACGCCGCTGTTGGTCTGAGCCAAAAGCATCTCCCTCGGTAGGGCCCAAAACTCTTCCCTGATTGTAATCTACTAAGGCCACAGCACTAGAACCTTTAGACGAAACTTTAAGTACTGTTCCATCACTCAAATTAGTAGAACTTGACACAGCTTGAAGTTCATCTGCGTAACTTAAGTGTGCAGGATAGCAACCAAGTTTTGCTACACTGTTAATTACACTCTGTGCATCTGTTCCACAGAAGCCGTTTGATTCGTGACCAAAAGCTTGAAGCTTACCAGAATTAGTTGTAGCAAACCAAGTTCTATCTCCACCATCCAAATTAAAAAACTCTAAAGGGTAATCATCTGGTGGAATGAGGTTCGGTGAGTATCCATAATCATTACATCCACCTTCTTCGCAACCCCACGCTGTCAACCCTGCTCTATCTGGTGTTGGATACAGCTTGACTCTCCGTGGAGCCCAGAACATCTGTCCCGGAGCTCTTTGATGTGACTGAGGTCTGATAAGTTGTTTTATATTTTTTGAACTAAAATATGGTTTAATATTTTCCCATGTTTTTTCTGGTCCACAAGCACCAGTCAAAGTATACAAAAAATCTATAAGATTTAAATATCCACTTTTTCCTCCAACCATGATATCATCCATGGAATCTCTGAATGTAACATCTATATCACCTGATGGAAGTTCTTCAACGGCAGTATTATCTAATATTTCAGAAAGTTCATCTGCAACGTCTGGGGCATGGTCTTTTACGCTTAAAATATTATATTTGATCATTTGTTTCAACCAAGTTGAAACAAAATTGTAATCATCAACATCCGATTTAAATATCAGTGGCTCGTTGTATCTGGTTTCTCCATTGCGAACCGTAATATTATAAAAATATTTGTAAAACTGTTCTAAAAACTGTTCACCATCAAAATACTTACCATCAATTTTAATATCATATTTTTGCGACAACACTTCCATCGCATATATGTCAGCATAAAAAATTGGAACTGTAGAAGATCCATATATTACACTTCGTGGGAAAGATTTCATGGTTTGAAAACGTAAAGCTTCCCGAGGATCGTATGTAAACTTAGTTGGAGCTACTATTCCACCATATGGGCGTTCGTATGGAAGAATAAGTAAACGAGCATGATTAAAGGTCGGTATAGGTGCTGGGCAAAAAAGAACTTTACTGTGATAAGCCCAGCATTCAAAGTGGTGATCAATGCCGACCAATCCGACTAATTTATGATATAACAGGTCTTTTTTATTGTAAGCTGTTTTAAACTTTACAGAAGACCATTCCATGTTGCCAGCTTGATTTTTACCAGTTTGAATTATGGTGCTTTTGTATGTTGGTCCTAAAGTTTCATACTCGGAAGGAATTGCACTTCCATAATTAATAATATCATGTGCTGCTGTTGCAATTCTATTTGAAATTCTGTTTAGATATGGAGAAACTCCTCTACTAAAACAAGAAAACTGGTAATTGGGATTAAAAAAAGGAAAATCTGGATTAGGTGATGATGAAATAGTTGTATTACAATATGGACCAATAGTTTGTGGTGTTTTTCCAAATCCACTTGCCTTGGGCCAAGCTGCAGCGTTTAATCTTTTTACTTCAAAGCTTGGATCACAATCGCTACCACCAGAAATAGCAGAGTAGGAACGATAACAGGTCATACAATTTGCTTCAGTCGTAGTCATTCTTGGCAAGAATGGATCTGAAGAAGGAAAGTAGCCTCCCATGTTTTCTCTTTGAGAGACATTAAATTGTTTTTTAACAGTATCTACCAACCCACCACTCAAATGTGGGTACGCAAAACACTGGCATGGAAAGTTTCCACGTTCTCTACAAATACAATTTAGACCCCGAGAACAAAGATCATTGTAATAGCTTTTTATGCAACTTGCATCTAGATCTGGACCATTGTTTCCTCCATTGCTAGACTGATCCCGGACATCTCCAATCACAAGATCACATGTCCTATATGCTTCATTGCCCTCTAATCCTGTTCGTTTCCATCCCTGTCCTTGCGTGACACTTGGATTATAATTAAAAATATATTCTGGGGGATACCAAACTAAAGAACACTGTGAATATCTGTATATCAAGTATAATGGCAATGCTCCGGGAGCTCCTCCGTTGAACAAACACATTTCACATTGCACATCTGGATCTATTTCACCCCCACCACGACCAGCGTCAATTCCTGCGTCAGCTACCCCTAGTCCCGGATCTAAGGACGGTCTAGCCCGAAAACCAACATTTGTATTTTGGTAACTATATTCATTTACATAGTCGCCAACAGACGATCTGTAATTTGTTTTAATTGGTGGATTTAAGCCTTGGTTTAAATCTTCAATTTCATTTGCACTGACCGTAGAGCCAGTTAACCCTTTAAACAAAATATTAAGAGTTTCAGCCTGCGGTGGGTTGATATACCCTTTCCAGAAATTTACATTTTGAAATGTAGATCCAATCGCATTGCCTAAGTTATCAGAATAAAATGGAGTACTTAAAACTTCTGTAACATTTTTAAATTGTCCATCAGTGTTTCCAAAATTTGGATCACAAAATTCAATACATTCTTCTCGGCAGTTTTCACAAAAATTAACATTTTTTCCATTGCAGTCTAAACCAACAGGCCGAATATTTCTTATACAATCAATATCATAACCATTGTTTTCCAAACACTGTTTGCATACACGATTTAAACTTAATTGATCTTTAAATCTTTGATTTGATTTTATTGGACTTAAAGTTTCAATTTTATTTGTAGTCGTATATGTATTTGGATTTTCAGCTACATATAATTCTTTATTTGGAAAAATAAACTGTGATCTACTACCTTTGAATGGAGTAATAAATGTTTTATTAAATTGTTTAAAAATACGAGGAATGAAAGAATCAGAAGACATTATATGTACCTATATTTAACTACATGTTCCGCAAATATTACAACAACTCTCTGGCGTTGAACCCAAGTCACCTATTCTGTTTACTGCAGCAAATAGTGTTCCTGCACCACAAGTATTGCTGCTTGAATTGTTTGGACAATCCACACAGGCGCGAGTAGGTGGACAGCACTCGCATGCATTGATAGAGTTGGGTGTGCAGCAACAATTGCATGGAATTTCATTTTGATTGGCTTGAATTCTCCAACCACGTTCACGACTTCGTGTTCTTGACGTTGGTCGATTAATTTTTAAAGAAATCAAATCTCCCTGTGATACAGGAACTGCACTGTTCATAAGATCTCCAAAAATTGTAACAAATTGGTCTGTAAGCCAAATTTCACAGCATGCACCTTCTGGGCAACAACATTTTCTTGTAAGCATATTTGATCCGTGATATTTAGCTCAAATGAATAACCCCCACCTAAATTTTTAGGTGGGGGCTTGAAAGGCTAAACGTTAAAGTTTAGCGGCGCGTGCTGCGCAGACGGTACCGAGACTGCCCATTACGGGTCTCCCGGACGACATCCATACGGTAACGGAGGCGTCCAAAGGCCTCCCGAAGATCGTGCATTGTAGCTCGGATATTGCTGACCTTAAACATTGACCGAGCCTGGCCGGGAGTCAGGGTACGACCCTGAGACATGTAATCAAAAACGCGCTGAATCTTAGACGGACGGGTATTCTTAGTAATTTGCATATAAATTTAAACCTTTCTGCGTATATTGTACCACAAGTGTTTCTTTTGTCAAGCGTTTATGCCAAAATAATTTTTGACTTTTTTAAACTTTTTAAAGATAAATATCTACACTGGAGGTATGAACTTGGACCCAAAGCATAGCCAGTTTATAAACCATGTTCGAAAACACCTCAAAATTTATAATGGAAAATTGATACTGGGAAGAGGCAAATCCATTAATGTGGAGGGGAGCCGATGCTCGGGGTGCTTTGACGATAATGTAATTTGTATACGAGTTGCCATCAAAGCCCCAAATTTTTTAGATGTCCTCTTGCACGAATATTGCCACTTTCTTCAATGGCTTCATAAATCAAAAATTTACAAAATTGCAGATAAACATTGTACAACAGTAGCAGACTGGTTTGACGGAAAAGAATATTCTTCAAAAAAGATTAAAAAAGCATTTTATTGGGTTCGCAAGATGGAACGGGAATGCGAACAATATGCAGTAAAATTAATTGATAAGTACAATCTTCCGATAAACAAAAAAAAGTACATTCGACTAGCAAACTGCTATATCTATACCCATTATTTTATGGAAGAAAAACGAAAATTTTGGATGTTTAAGAAAGATCCCTACAAGAGCAAATTTGTGCAAAAAACCATGCCTAGCAATTTTAAGGCATTGAGTCACCAAACAATCCCTAAAAAAGTTTACAACGCGCTTTTACGCTGCGTCTAACTTTCTTATTTCTTCCCAGCGGTCATTATGGAGAAGATATCCTTTTTGAACAAGTTCTAAAAGAAAATCGTCCATCATTCCGAGGACTTCTTGGTTGACTGGATATTTTATCTCGCCATTCATCTCAATCGGTCCTGTGCCCGATTTAAGACTTTCAGATACTGCCAAGTCGCACTGCTTCACAAGGTCATCTGTATATTCCAATACGCTAGCTACCTGATAAAAAAGATCTTTCTTTGAAAGATCTTCTTCTTTGCGAGCCAACAGACGGATTTCGTAAGTTAGTTCTGGAATTTTCATGTTAGGCGAAGGAGATACTTGGTTTGCTGTAATACAGCAAGCATCTCATCCGTAATATTTAGAAGCTCTGAGTCGTTATCTTTGAGTGAATTTCTCATATTTTCCAAATATTGGACATATTCATCGATCATTTCTTTACATGCACCGGGCTTGTAATTTTCTAATGTTAATTTAAAAGATTCTTTTGCATTAATATTTCCATATTTGCCAAAATAAACTTCAACAAATTGATCAACAATTGGATCAAGTCCTTCGTATGCCTTACCTAATGCTTTGTGTTCAGCATAGGATTTGGTCTGCCAATGATGAATTCGAAGTGTATTTTGTAAAGTCAATAAAGGAGTTATGATCTGCATAACACTATTTATAATTCCCCAACCAAGATTCGAACTTGGACTAGAAGGACCAAAACCTCCTGTGCTACCGTTACACCATCGGGGAGTGAAAGCCTCGGGTTTATACTCTGAGGCCCAGAGTTTTGTTTGTAATTTGCGAACAATAATTATTCATAATAATACTGCTTGCACATCCCACATTAATGCTTCTGACTGAGCCGTATTGAGGAATGTAAACAATATCATCACACATGTTTAAGACGTTATCTGGAATTCCAATTTGTTCTTGCCCAAACACCATGAGATAATGTGTATCAGGATCAAAAGAATATTGATTTACATCTGTTGATTCTGGAACATTGTCTATTGCAACAATTCTGACTCGTCGTCCTTGGTGTACATACTCATTAGTGACATTAACAAAAAAATTGGATAAAGAATTAATATCACGTACATGATGGAAATTAGTGTAATGATGCGTCCCCACAGTGCCGCGACGATCATATTTTTTGTGACCATATATTACTACTTCTTTCGCCAAAAACGCATTAGCATTTCGAATAACGGTTGCAATATTAAAATCATTGCCAATATTACAACAAACAACTGAATAATTAAAACGCTTTGTATCAAGATCTGCTCTAATCGCATCGTCTTTCCAATATGCGTAATGATCGATAATATTCCTAGTTTCCATCTTAATCTTCCAAACAAATTATTCCATCGTCGGTGGTGTAATAGATATCGTGAAAAATATCCTTACACCACCGAGAACATACGGGACAAGGCTTGGCGTTACGATAATTACCAAAACGATTAAATCTAAAGTTCAGCAGTACAAGCTTTTTGTCTCTCATGCTGCGAGGAACTTTACGGAACGCATCCAACTCAGAGTGCATTTCAGGGTACTTGTATCCCAGTTTAACACTTTGTGGATGTGTCTTATACTCGTTTTGCCCAATAGACACTATTTCTTTTTTATGAATAATCAAAGAAATATGCTTTTTTTGACGAAGCATTGCCATGGACATTGGCTTTGCGACAGGAACATAGGTTTTAATTATCGTTTCTATATTCAAATCAATCCATCGTCAACTTCAACGACGGCGACGACTTCACCGACTTCGAAGGAGCAACGATGCCCTTATTCAAGGTTGCGTCATACTGTTCCTTGAGCTCATCGACGGGCTCAATGGAGAAAGCAATAAAAGACTTCTTGATCTCAAGACCGCTTGAAGCCTTGGTGTAGATAAGCCAAGGCATGATGCCGATTTGGCCGCGCTCCATCGGAATGAGAACCGCTGGATCCTTGAGAGTAAAAGTGTCATCGTTTTCAGTAAAACGAGCCATAATTTCTTCGCCTGAGTTTAGTCTAAATAGTTTTACGTTCATTGTTGAGTCCTTTTACATATTATATCAACAACAATACACTAAGTCAAAGGGAAACATGAAAAGTTTTAAAACATTTTTATCTGAAGATTTACGAGTAAAATCACAAGAATTAGATCCTACGGATCCTTTGACCCCAGTTTATTATGGACTAGTGTCTGCTGAACACAGAGGTCAGGTAAAAGACCCTACTGCATACGATCCTAAATTGGCAATTCGAACAAAAGCAAGACATAAAGATCCTAAAGCAATGTCTACTGCGTATGGTCCGGTTCAAATTACTGGTAGTACAATGAGAGATGCTCTACAAAGACACTCTAAATTTTTTAGTCCAGCGGGGGCTAAGTATGCCCAAGAATTTGTAAATCAGGCAGATAAATTTGCCAAAGCCAAAAAGGGTGACAAAGCGTATGATTACGGCGGGGCTGGTGATCTTTCACACAGATCGTATCATGTTCCTTATCAAGAAGCTGGGCTTGCTGTAATAAAAGGTAAAATGAAAGATGCTGGAATTGATATAACAAAACCACTATCTGATAAAGACTTATCTACAACCATACAAAGATGGCGTGGTGTTCCAGAAACAAAAGACTCTGAATACTATAAAGTCGCCAGAGCGGGATATGCCAAGTATAAAGAAATTGGAAATCAAGTATCCTTTAATCAATCTGCTAGCGCAAATCAACAAGCTTCCGGTGCTGGAATGAATATGGAAGATGATTACTTAAAGGTGCATGGATATGCACAGAGCCCAGTAAATTGGGCTGAAAAGTATCCTGAAAACTATAGCGTCAAAACGGAACCAATTGGTTCAACCCCAGCGTTGGGCTCTTCTCAACAAACCACACCGGTACGCCGCCAGTCTTCCACTTTGCAAACCGCACCTTCTCGCCCAAATAATACTGGCGGTAAGCGATAATAGCATCAGTGTTCTTGTATGTGTCAGGCATAGCCTGAACAAAAACCGTAAGCTTGCCCTTTGCAATATTGTTTGGAGGGCTGTACAGTTCTCTGAACAACATAGCTTCCATTGAATGCGTTTTGCCATAACGCTGCTTGTATTCATTGCAGAGAGCATATGCATGCTTCCAAAGCCAAAGGTAGTTGGATCTGTTTGCTCTAGTCCAGATAGAGCAGGGGTGGTTGATCATGGTTGCCTTGCAAATATTTTGCAAGTTGCAGACAGAAGTCTTGTATTTTCTTTTGCCAGTATCAACCTGAACTTCTTTGCCGTCAACGACATGGTGTGCCGTAGACAAAAGCTGACATGACTCTACAATCATTTTTACAACATGCTTGTCACACATCATGCGAGCAGACTCAACGGGATCGGCATCCAAAACAAAAATGTTCATGGGTATATTATACCATGAAACTAGATGTGATCAAGAGCCCTTTTGGTAGTCTTCTATTCTTTTTAGAATATGGGAAAGACTTAACATTTTATCTGCCAAGTCTTTAGAAGTAATTTTATCCAAAAGATATCCTTCGTAATTTTTTACTGCCAACCGAGCCTCTCTTAAAAGAATAGCGTAAAGGTGTCGCTCAGTTTTTAGATCTTTTGGATCTTCCATGCAATTATTTATTCAAAATCAGTAGTGTCATCACGTGTCATTTCAAGTAAGTTGTCTGGATAAAAAGAACTCCACTTTTGCTTTCTTACATTCCAAAGAAGAACTCTTCCATCTGGCAATAAATTAAATGCTGCGTTTCTGACGTGTTCTTCTCCGCTGACTAAATCTTCTTTCAGTGTTCCCGTTATTGTGGTAATTTGTCCATTGACTTTTATTACCATAAAGGAAACAACTCCGTCCAATAGCTCTTCAATAATTTGATTTGGATTTACGTGGTCTGAAATATACAGCTTGCCTTCTTTGGCAATTTTTACATCAACGTATTTGTCTGTTAAAGGATTGAATCCTGGTGAATAATACTTTGCATCCAGATTAAAGTATGCTTCAAAGTTTCCATACCGTTTTGAAAAATATGATGAATACATCATATCTTCTTCCAGTGCACCTTTTAAATTTTCTTCTCGTTGTTCTCTCAGCCCGTATGTAAGGATCTCTTTGCCTTCATACGTTCCATAACCAAAAGTTGTATCGTCAAACCCAAAATCTCTTTGCACTTGCATTGCGGTGCGCTGAGCGTCAATGCTTGCAAGTGCGTCTCTTACACTTTTTCTTACGGGTCTTGCAGCTGTAGGATAATCTTCGTCGGAGGCATGTTCAACTATTTCATACTCTGCCATTAACTTACCTCCATCCTTGCAATTCCATATTTAATTTCTATTTGTTCAATTTTTAATGCTGCGTCTTGTAGTTGTTTTTGAAAATTAAAATAATAATCACTAGGTATGATGACATACACTGAGTGAAAAGGCTGCATTTTTAATTTTTTGATTTTTGAAAACAAAGAAGAAAAATCCTCCGAGAAGGAGGATGGAGTGACAGTAAATACTGTATTTCTTAAAGAATCTTTTTCTTCGATCTTCACATAGTTATTTATTTTACTTATTCTCTTTCGTCCGGAGGATTCTCATTCCTCTTTCTCATTAAATTTTCTCTTCTAATTTGAGCAACCATCATAGCATGTTCAGGCATAAGTCCTGCACCACCAGAAGAAGTCTTTTTAGTGTCACTAGCTGGTTTTACCTTTGATTTTTTTGGTTCAGCTTTTGGTTGTGGCTTTGGTTCCGGCTTTTTCTTTGGTTCTGGTTTCTTTTTTGGTTCTTCTTTTTTTACAGGGGCCGGAGTGGGAGCTGGTTTATCTGCAGCTTTAGTTTTAGCCTTAACACTTGGTTTTGATTTTGGCTTGTTTGCTGCCGCTGGCTTTGAAGTAGTTGAAGTTGGTTCTGGTTCAAGTTCAATCGAAGGAGTTCCTTTTTTAGGTTGAGGTAAAACTAAACCTCTGCCTGCGACTGGTTGTAATTGTAATTCTGTCGGGCTTTTAATTTTTCCAGCAAGGACACCTTTCAGAGTCTCGTCTGCATTTTTTGCAGAAGACTCTCTTTCTGTTGGAGCGGGAATAGATGGGGCTGCATTTCTATTTGCAACTTCTTTAGCAAATTCCATTGCCATATTTTCATCTGAATTTGCTGGATCCGAGATTGCTGCTGCACGTGCACTGTTTAAAGCTGCCTTAGCTTCTAGATCCTTAATTCTTGCAACATTTAATTGAGCTGCTCTTTGACCTTCTGCTCTAGTATCAATTGCTTCTACGCTGGCCAACTTTCTTGCAGTTTCTGCTTTGGCACCAGTTGCTGCAACATTGGCAGCAGAACTTGCTTCTCTTGCAGCAGCCATTCTTTCTGATGCGGCGGCTCTAGCTTTCGCTGCAGCAGCGGTTTCTCTGGCTGCAGTAGTTCTTCCTCGCTCTGCGTACCCTCTTATCGCTGCAGCTTGTCTTTCAGTTCTTTCTCCTGCGGCTCGTTCTGCATTAACTACATCAGCCAACTCATCTGCCATTGAAAATATTTGATTAAAAAATGCTTTTTGACTTTTTGCTTCATTTAAATTTTTAACAAAACTTGGGAACTGGTTGACTATGCTTTTGTTAATGTACCTATCGATATTAAACATTATGGAGTACCTTTTTTTCCCTTTTTCTTTCTACGTATCTTTGCACCTCGTTTTGCGAGTTCCAAAGCCGTTCTCGCAAGTATTTGTTCTCTACTCATACCTGTTTGATGTCTCTGTGTGCCTAGACGCTCGCCTCTTCTAAAGTTTCTTTCTTCTGCGTTTTGGCCAGATGTGAAGTCACGATCTCTCTGGCTTTCTCCTGCTCTAAACCCTCTATCACTTGCTGCCATATTTTCTCTAAATCTTCTTTCTTCGGCGCTTTCGCCTTGTGTAAAGTCTTGACCTGCTTGTCTTTCACTAGTAGTATGTTCTCTTCCAAGTCTGTTTTGTTCAATATTCTCGGCAGCACGTCTTTCTTCTGCGGCTCTATCCTCTGCTTGTTTATTTAAAACATCTTGACGTTGTTGCTTTTCTTTCTTTGCCTGACGGTACATGCCAACTCCAGTTGCAATGGCAGGAGCAGCAATTGCAGCACCAGCAGCTAAGCCGCCAAGAATTTCAAAAAACTCAACAAGTTCTTTTTGTGAAAAATTGCTACGATCTGCAACAGCATAAGCTTCAGTCAAATTTTTATCATTTAGTTGAACTTCAGCAAGAGCGTCTTCAAAGAGTTTTCTGGTATGAGGATTTGGCATAAAAATATTTATATTTTTTACTTGACAAGGTTTTGGAAAGGTATTACAATTTACTCAAAGGATCCTTTAAAACTTATTTTAAATAATACCTAAAGAAGTATTTTAAAGTATTTTTAAAGTTATATATTGTAATTTTTTAATATCTTCATTATACCAGCAATTTCTTTCTGGGCATAATAATTACCTTTTGATCTGGCTTGTTTCTTTAAAATTTTAGAATATTTTTTATTCAATCTTAAAGATGCATCTCCTAGGTTGAGTGCACTTTCACTGCCAACCAATAGATATTCTATTAAATATTTGAGAGAGTTTCTCATATAAAATATATATCCTTTCACACTAGACGCAAAGTACATACGGCTGTATAATATAGCAATGAAAGTTGGAAGTCTATTTTCTGGCATTGGTGGATTTGATCTAGGATTTATTAATGCTGGATATGAAGTCTCATGGTGTGTAGAAAAAGACACTTTTTGTCAAAAAGTTTTGACAAAGCACTTTCCAAATACTAAAATTTGTGATGACATTACTCAAGTAGACCCAACCACACTGGATAAGATTGATGTCCTTGTGGGTGGGTTTCCTTGTCAAGATATATCGATAGCAGGTAAAAGAGAAGGTCTACAAGGAGCAAGGAGCTCACTATTCTATGAGTTTGACAGATATATTCGGGCAACCAATCCCCGGTTCGTCGTGGTCGAAAATGTCCCCGGACTGCTCTCAAGCAATTCAGGACACGACTTTGCTTTCGTCCTCAATGAAATGGTCGAAAGGTGGGGTGCTAAATCTATCGCGTGGAGAATACTGGACAGTCAATTCTTTGGAGTTCCCCAAAGACGCAGACGAATCTTCTTTGTCGCAGATCTTGGAGGAGACTGTGCCTCAGAAATATTGTCTCTCTCCGACTGCAGCGCAGGGAATACTTCGCCGAGCCGCAAAGCGGGGAAAACAGTTACCTGCACCCCTGCAGGAATCGCTGGAACATGTAGCAGCAAATGGGCAAAAGGCACCGGGGGACCAGCCGGAGACGAACATTACAACCTGATCGTATATCGGTGGCAGAATAGCAAGGAAGGGCTGGTAAACGACGGTACCGTGGCTACGCTGAGAACCAGCATGGGAACTTCAGGGTTCTCGGAAGTAAACCATCCTATAGTCCATGCTTATTCAATAAGGGAGGATGCCAGTGCAAACACATTTAGTGCCACTCCAGTCACGGTATCCAATGCTTTGACTTCACTACAACCCAGCGTTCAAAGCCACCATGCACAAACTTTCATTGCAGCGCCTAGCGTAGTGAGAAGATTGACCCCACTTGAATGTGAAAGATTGCAGGGATTCCCGGACAATTGGACGGAAGGGCAATCAGATAGCCAGAGATATAAACAACTCGGCAACGCTGTAACAGTCAACGTTGCCGAGTGGATTGCTAAAAGAATAAGATCAGTCAACAGGACCGTATCTTAATCTTTCTATTTCTGGATCATTTGGATCGTGTTTTGGAAATTTTGGTTCTTTTTCTTTTTTGGGCGAGTCTGAGTTGCCCTTTTTACTATGATTTTTTTTGCCTTTTTTTGCTTCTAAAAGATTATTTAAAGCTTGGTCATGAAGAGCTTGAAGGCTTTCTAATTGAAGTTCAAGCTTCTGAGAAAGGTTTCTGTAATATAGGTGGGTTACTGGGTTCATGATATTATTTTAAATATTTATAAATACATTTATGGACATCAGAGCATTAAGACAAGACCTTCAGCAAAAGTCAGAGCAAGCAAGAAAAACTTGTTTCAGCGAAGACAACATTAACGTAACTTTCTCAGGTATCAAAGGAGAAGCCGAAGCAAGTCGTTACAAGCAACTTGCCGAAGTTCTTCAAGTTCAAGTAAATATTCTTGAAGCTGTCTTGGATGAAGCCAAGAAGATGCCAGCTAAAAAAAAAATTGCCAAACGTAATGCCAAAAAGCCTTTTAAAAAGCTTGCCAAACAGGACTACGACAAAGACGGAAAGGTAGAGTCTGGAACTGAAGAGTGGAAAGGCTCCCGCGATAATGCCATCAAGAAGGCAATGTCAAAGAGAGAAGTAAGCGAAGCCGTAGTGTCCAAGGCAAAGAGACTTGCCAAAAAGTATCCAGCTCGCGCTGAACAAGCCGCAGCCATCAAGAACATAAAATTAGATAATCTTGCAACCGCAATGGATGCATCATCTAAGGCAGCAGATAACGCATATAATGCCTATAAGAGATACGGGCATGCTGGAAACCCAGATGCTTCAGCACAAGCTCTTCGCACTTCCGGTATCAAAGATATGGAAAATGCAATGCAAGGTCTGCAAAGCGAAAAACACGAAGGTGATCTTGATGCTGTACTTGCTTTGATTAAGAAGTCCAAAAAATAAAATTAAGTAAACTTTAAAACAAAGAAAGGGATCCAAGAAATTGGATCCCTTTTTTCATTCCTAGTAATTTTTTTAAAGTCACTTCGCCGGAACAGTCTCAGGTGCAACGACAGGAGCTGGGGTGTGCCCTGCAGCATAGGTGAAGAAGACAACGCAAACAACTGCAACGGTTACCAGAATCCAAGTAGTGGACGAAACAGACTTCACAAAATTCTTAATTTTCTCTAACATAGTATCTCCTTTAAAGATATATGTATACATCCTGATTAGGAGTGTTTGTTGTAATGATCCGAGTCCACGATCATACAAAAAATTCCATATGCAATTAAGCCAAGACCTGCAAGACCCATAATGAACAGCCCCAAAAGGGGGACCCAATTTTGCTTAATGACTTCCATAGGAATATTATATAGGAAAACCCAGATAAAAACAACCCTTAGAGGGGACCTATAAAAGGGACCCAGAGGGGACCCATTTTCATGGAGCCAAGGGGACCCATTTTTCCAAGGGTTGGGCGGAGGTTCGGGGGGACCCATTCTGGGACTCCGAGGGGGACCCATTTTGGGACTCCGAGGGGACCCATTTTCTCGGAGGGTATTTGAGGGTTCCGTGGGGGGACCCGTTTTTGAATTTGAGGGGTATGGGGGATTCTAAAAGGGGACCCATGTTTTTGAAGGAATTTTGAAAAATTTAGAGAAGATTGGCAAGCCGAGACCCGAACAGAACCCGAACGGGACCCATTTTACTGTTCGGACCGGCTTATCGGGCCTGCCCCCTAGCATCATGGATGTCAGCCGTCAAGCAGAATCCTGGCGGATTTGCAGAAATATTTATGGCCGTCCGATAATAATTTATTCGCGCAGAATGCGTACTACCCTCTTGCATTCGGTAGGGGGATGCGTATCATTCGGGCATCGGTGCCACGGCACCTACCTTCCTGCGGTTCTTCCCCCATAGTGGGGGTTCGCGCGGCAAGGGTAGGAAGCCTAGCCCCGGTCTGGAGAGTCTGCTATGCTTACCGTTGATGCCGCTACCCCCATCTGCGAGAACATCACCCGCATCGGGCAGGGTCGTATCGTTTGGCGCCGCGTCGGCGCGTCGTCGGGTTCGGGCAAGGAGCGTAAGGCTGGGCAGTTCGATTCTCGCCCCATCACGAAGGCTAGCGTCACCTACACGAAGGCAGGAGAGGCGCTCATCCTCTTCTTCCTGACGCAAGAGGCGGCAGGGTTTGACGAGAACGGTACGCCGAAGGCTACCATGCGGCGCGTCCGGCTGAACACCGTGATGAGCCTCGGAATCCTCCCTTGAACGGGAACGGGAGGGAGGCCGAAGCGCCTCCCTCCCTCCCTCTTCTTTCCACAAGGAAACACAATGGCACGATTCTACTCAACTATCGTCCCTCCCTCCCGGAACCCAGTTACCCGATGCGGTCACGCACCGCGCGGCATTGAGGCTACCGTGCAGTCATGGCAGCATATCTTCCTCCTCCAAGCGTACCATTCCCTGCGCGACGGTGATTCGCTGCGGATTCTGTACGCGCCGAAGGGCGATTCTCCGTTCCCCTCGCACCGCATCGTCCTACTGGATGAGCCGATGGCGCTCATCGCAGAGAAGTGTGGTAGCCTTCCCGGTAGGCTCGTCATCCGGTAACTAGACTCCTCCAGACCACCACAGTCCCCGGCCCCTACGACGGAAGCCGGGGCTGTGGTGCGTCCAGGGCAAGCCGGTCCGACCAGGGCGTGTCAAGAAAATTCTGCGCGGAATCGCACATTAATTTTTTGTTAATTTGATGATAGGCCGCTCCTCACACGCCGCGAAAACCACGCAGGAGTTCGTCGCGGCCTATCAACGACCGGCTGGGGGCCAGATGATACCTGGGCCGGCACCGGCTGTCAAGAAAATTCGGGCCAGTTTAGCAGAAAAAGTTTTCTGCTTTCTATATGGGATTTCCCTTGCATTCCCATATGGATAGCCTATAGTGCGGGAGTCGGGCAACGCAGTCCGACCGTTCGCCGGAGCGACTCCGGCACCCCGTTTGGAGTAGAACCGTGTCCAAGTCTCTCGCCAAGATCCAGCCCACCGCCATCAAGCCCGAACCCATCACGCCCGAAGCGAAGATCCGCGTCATGGGCGAGATCGCCATGGGCAACGGCCGTGATGCCGATTTCGCCCTCTCTCTGCTCGTTGCCATGAAGAAGGGCAAGGTTTCCGACGCGCAGCAGTTCCACATCGACCGCCTCGTCAACAGCCACCTGAACCCGCTCCCGATGATCAAGGCGGAGCGTATCGTGAAGGCGTACCAGTCGCTGCGCGCCATGAAGCGTTACCCGAAGATCGCCACCACCATCGGCGGCGTGGAGATCACCGTGTCCTACACCCCGATGAGCAGCATGAAGGCGAAGCCGGAGAACCGCGGCACCTGCGCGATCGCCTCCGGCAAGTGGGGTTCGCCCGATGCCAAGTGGTACGGGCGGATCAAGGCTGACGGCGAGTTCGTGCCGGGGCACCACATCACGCCCGAAGTGGCGGCATGGATCGTCTCCCTCTGCGACGAGGGCACCCAGTTGGTGTGGGCGTTCTAACGCCCGGCCTAACCCAACGGCAGGCCCCTCCCAGGAAACTGGGAGGGGTTTTTATTTCTTTCCGGCCAGGCTCAGCCGGTCAACGCTGCGCGTTGATAGGCCGCAACACAACACAACGCTCAACAAGGACTCTGAGCGTTCAAAGGAGTTGCGGCCTATCAGCAGGACGGGAGTATACCTGGAGCCGGCTACCCGATCAAGAAAATTCTACCCAGAAGATAAAATAAAAAAATCGTACCTGGATGCTTGCATTCCACCGGCTTTTTGGTAAGATCAGCCCATCGACCCGAAGCGTTCGGGTTTCAAGTCACTTGTCTAGGAGTAGACCGATGAAGACTGTGAAGACCATCAATGTTGCCCCCTCTTGGGAAACCGCCCTGAACATCTGCCTCATTGCGTTGGATCGTTCAAACGATGACATTCGTAGTGCGAGCGGAAAGGCTGTCTTCAAGGCTCGTATGGAAGCCCTGCACGAAACCTTCCTTCCCCTGTGCCGTGCCACCGATGCGCGCAATGCCGAAATCCGTGCAGAGCAGGAAGCCAAGGAAGCCAAGGCAGCCAAGGCAGCAAAGACGCCGACCGTTTGCCCGGAGTGTGCCGATACCCTCCCCTGCGGACACGCCGAAATCGACGAGGAAGCGAAGTGCGCCCTGTGCGGCGGCGAAGGCCCCTGATACAATCGCAACGGGGGTGGATGCGACCCACCCCTACCCTCTCTCAAAGAAAGAAACACAATGAAGATCTTCAGCCGATTCGATGACACAATTCCCGCAGCGATTCCCGTGGGTGCAGTCGCTGTGACGGTCTACTTCCATGATCATTCCTACGGTGGCCCTGAAGAGGGCGGCTGGTGGTACGATGATCCGACTGTGACCGATGTCTACCTCTTCCGTTCGCTCCGCAAGGCAAAGATGCATATGCGCGAATTGCTTCCGCTACTGGCACGCGGCTACTCTGCGCGAATCGAATACGCCGGTGCTGATCCCATCGGTACCGATTCCGATGGCTTGCCGTGCAGGGAGCGTCCGTGGGATCTGCGGCACGTCTACCGTAGTCGCGAATTGCTCCGCAGACCGCACTACTGCTAAACTACTCCAGACGCGCAACGAAAAGGCTTCGGCCCTGCCACCCTTCGGGGTGGCTAGTTGTGTTTTCAGGGTAGCCGGTGCCAGGGCGACCAATAATATTTTTTTGTAAATCGTTGATAGGCCGCGTCACCCCACACCTCCTTACAGCTATTTGAGGTGTTTAAAGACGCGGCCTC
>Ga0181343_1000168_pt1 | contig 31817 bp, 52 predicted proteins | sample Su13VDMLBSD_FD_130110 | JGI IMG/M metagenome (GOLD analysis project Ga0181343, IMG submission 130110) | Freshwater viral communities from Lake Michigan, USA - Su13.VD.MLB.S.D | ecosystem: Environmental > Aquatic > Freshwater > Lake | place: USA: Michigan | collected 2013-07-15
AATCCAATACTTGAACCAGTTGCAAGACTCGGTTCCGTCGTCAGCCAATCTGAGTTATTATCTGTCCTACACCACGGACAAGTTCATCCAGCGCCGCTTGATTGAAGTCTGCCGAAACTCAATCGAACGGGTGTATGAGTATGACGGAGACCCAGCCACCCTCGTAGATGAAATCGAGAGGGAGATCCTGTCCGTCCGCCTCCGCCGCGGCCAACGGGTGGACATCAAGCAATACGTCCAAGACGCGATCAGCCTGATGGAACAGAAGCTGGCCAGCAACGGAGCGATCCTCGGAGTCTCCACTGGATTCGCAGACTTGGATTACTACACCGATGGGCTCTGCCCGTCAGAGTTGATCGTGCCGGCGGCCTACCCTGGAGCCGGCAAGACATCGCTGAGCATGAACTTCGTAGAGCATGCTGTGATCAGCAGCGGGGTGGCCGCAGCGGTGTTCTCCCAGGAAATGACTTGCCGCCAATTGGTGATGCGGATGCTCGGCTCTAACGCCCGGGTGAACATGAAACAGATCGGGCGCGGCGAAATGTTTCCAGAGGACTTCCCGCGGTTGATCGCAGCCGCAGGGAAGCTTTCCCACTCAAAGCTTCACATCATTGACGACGCCCAAAGCATCCAACAGATCACCGCCGAAGCGCGGAGGCTCAAACAGCGATACGACATCAAGTTGATTGTGGTTGACTACCTCCAACTCGTCACCGGCGGCGGCAGCGGCAAAGACGGGAACCGCGAGCAAGAGGTGAACGGGGCCGCTTCCGGACTGAAGCGGTTAGCCAAGGAGTTGGACATTCCAGTCGTGGCTCCGTCGCAGCTGACCGACGATGGGAAGCTTCGCGAGAGCCGAGCGATTGGCCAGCACGCAGATCTTATTCTGAAAATGGCGGCCCAGACCAAAGAGGGCGAGGACTACCCAAATGGCGAGCCGGTGGACGTCTTCATCGAAAAGAACCGGAACGGCCCTAGCAAGGTCACGGTTCATCTCACTTTCCTAAAGCAGTACACCCGGTTCGAGAGCGCAGCGAAATTAAATACCTACGACGAACCATAACCAAAAAGAAAAATGAACCTAGCAATCATCAAAGGAAACCTCACGCGCGACCCCGAGCTGCGCTACACTCCAAACGGAAAAGCGATTGCCTCCTTCGGCGTCGCAGTCAACGAAGTTTGGAAAACCGAAGCCGGCGAGAAGATGGAGAAATGCCACTTCTTCGACGTGGACGCCTGGGGCCGCACCGCTGAGAACGTCGCTCAATACTTCAAGAAGGGAAAACCAATCCTCGTGGAGGGCAAGCTCCAGATGGATGCCTGGGACGACAAGCAGACCGGACAGAAGCGGACCAAAGTGAAAATTGTCATGTCGCGGTTCCATTTCTGCGGAGACAACAAGGGCGGATCAACCCAAGCTTCTGCTGGCGAAGGATCTCAACCCGACGCCAACTACGAAGCGCCGCAAGCCGACGCCAAGGATACTGGTGACGACGTTCCGTTCTGATCATGAAAGCCAAAGCCACCGCTCGGCGCCGGACGTTCGCCGGGAAACAGAATCGCAACAAACACGTCCGCAGTTACGCCACACTGGAAGACAAGTGGGCGCGGGCCGCCGCTGAAGAGCCGCCGATTGCTGGAGCCTCGCTGGCGCTGTTGGAAGAAAGGTTGGCTGCTATATGAGAGTCATGCAGATCGAAGGCGAGCCCACCCGCTACCATGTAGAATCAAGCAGCCTAGAGTGCGTGGTGTGTGGGCGCAACTTCACCCGCCGCGACCCCAAGAACAAGGCGCTGCGCATCGGAGGGCCGTGTCCGAAGTGCGCGGAGGAAGGGAAGGAAGCGACGCTGGACACCAAGTTCCATCTGGTGGATCTGTCTAGCTACTTTCCTATTGGCCAATGCTCGTGCGAGCACTTCCAGTTCCGGCTGCTGGCGAACATTTCCAAGTTGGCGCCGTCCGTGCTCCGCATCATGAGCAAGGGCGAGGCTTCCAAGCTCCGCTGCACTCACATCGAGGCCGCCCGGGAGGAAGCCTTGGACAAAACCATCTACCACCACGAAGAACACCGCCACGCGCAAGCTGGCAAACAACGCGAAGGAATCGGAGCATGAGTGAGAAATCTAAAATCGCATGGACGGACAGCACCCTGAACTTTTGGGAAGGCTGCACGAAGGTCAGCGCCGGGTGTCAGCACTGCTACGCCGAGGCGCGAGACAAACGATTCACGGGCGGCAAGCTGTGGGGCAAAGGCGCACCCCGCCGCAAGAGCAAGAGCGCGGTGAAGGATGCCATCAAGTTCAACAAGCTGCCGTGGATTTGCACCACCTGTGGCGCAGCAATGTCTGAGCAGTCTGATGATTGCATCAATTCAATCAATGGCACTCCCGGAGGCTGTGCTGGTGAAGTGCAACGCCGCCGCCGCATCTTCTCTCTGTCCCTCGGTGACTGGCTCGACGACGAAGTTCCGATTGAGTGGCTGGCCGAGATGCTCGACACCATCCGGCAGTGTGGCGACGTTGATTGGTTGCTCTGCACGAAGCGTCCAGAGTTATGGGAAACCCGGTTGCACAGCGCACGGGACAAGTGTTTTTACGGGGCGCGTCCGTGGGTGCAATCTTGGCTTGATGGCGAAGCGCCCGCAAACGTCATGGTCCTGACCAGCGTTGAAAATCAGGAAGCGGCAGACGAACGCATCCCTGCCTTGATCCGCATCCCGGCGTGGCGTCGCGGACTCAGCATGGAGCCGTTGCTTGGGCCAGTGGACCTGACGCACATCGAAGCCGATGAGTCACTCGGGCAGACTTACAACGCACTGACCGGCTACGGCACATGGAACAAGGACAAGCAGGCGAACCCGATTGATTGGGTCATCATCGGCGGCGAGAGCGGAGACAAGGCGCGTCCATGCAACGTGGACTGGATTCGTAACATCGTCGCTCAGTGCAAGTCGGCGAGTGTGCCGGTGTTCGTGAAGCAGTTGGGGGCTCAGTGGGTAGTCCAGATTCACGATGACGAGCGCGACTTCAAAATGAAAGTTTTGGACAAAAAAGGTGGAGACATTGCCGAATGGCCGGCTGACTTGCAAGTTCGAGAATTTTACGAAGGAACACAATGAGCCTCTACGGATACAAAAAGAAAAGCAAGCCAGCCCCGTGGCTGGCAGCCTTCCCATCACAAGCCATCAAGACCATGAGCCGACCGGAGAAGATTGCCAAGCTCCGGAAGTTCATCAAGCCGGTGTCGGATCGCAAGCGCAAGACCATGACGGAATACCGCGAGCGGGCCAGAGCGTTCGTCAAGGCCGCCCGTGACCGGGGCGAAACCTGCCCGGTGGTGGCTGCCGTCGAAGAGCTACGCGAGGGCATGATGTACGGCCACCGCATCAGCGCCAAGTTGAACGAGGTTCACCACATGCGCGGACGCGCTGGAAGCCTGCTGCTGGACGAGCGGTTTTGGATGGCCATTTCCAAGCAAGGCCACCGCTGGGTTCACGAGCACATGGACGAAGCCCGCAAGCTCGGCTGGCTGTGCGAGATCGGAAAATGGAACACCCCGGAGCGCCCATGAAGCTTCTTCAAGGGACAATCCTTTCGATTGAGTGCGATCAATGCAAGTCCAGGATGACAATCGCTGGGGGCTACATTGGAATCGCCTTAAACGACGAATGGCGGGCCAAGGCGGACGTAATAATCGAACAGAACGGGTGGTCCACCGGCGCCGACGCTCCGGATCTTTGCCCAGCTTGCCTTGTGAGCTTTTTGGCCAGCGAGAATAATTCAAAATAGCTATTGCCAAAATGCAACCCTTAGGCTTTAATTAACTCAGGTCGAGGGCGAAGAGCCCGGAACCACGAAAGAATGCGACTCATGAAAGTTAATAAATCCTCCAAAGACTGCGCGGCCCACAACCTCACCATCCAAGCCGAGATTGACCTTGGCCTGTCGGAAGCTTGGGAGCCGTCTGAACTGGTTCTCCAAGGCGAAGCCAAAGAGCTCGCCCGAATCGAAGCTTGCGCCAAGCGCGACGCTGACATGCTCTCCGTTCTCAAGCAGCTCGACCCCAACACCAACGGTGACTATGTGTTCGGCATCCGCGCCAAGATTGAGGCTGTTTATACCGGCAGCTCAAAGTGGAGCTCTGGCAGCCACACAGGCTGGAGACTGGTCTTCGGTTCCAGCTATACCAGTTCTGAGAATCCCAAGGTCACAATCGGCGAAGGCCGCGCGATCAGCATCAACGACAAACAGTTGGCGCGGGCCAAGGCCAAGCTGGAAGAGTTGCTGAGCCTCAAGCGCATTGCCGACGCCAAGCAAAGCAGTGCCCAAAGCGCCCAAGCCCGCACCACAGCGTTCATCGCGGCCAACGGGGCGTTCTGCGAAGCCGCTGGCCACAGCAGCTACAACTCCGGCGAGACGCTCTACTACGGCAGCCCCAAGCGGGCCCACTACCAGACAGCGTTCATCGTGCTGGCTGACGGCTCGGTAAAGATCGGCCACGAGACTTACACCATCGCCCAGTGGCGCGAGATCTTCGGCCTTCGCGCTGCGCAGGCTGCCGCCATGAAGGCGCTCAAGGCGTCCTTCGCAACCGCAACCGTCAACGCCTAATCGTATGAGCAACAAAGCCCGCTCCGAGCAGCTGCGCCGGTCGCAGCACCACCTCGAGAACATCAACGCCATCAACGCGTGGCGGCAGGAGGCCGTCAAGCACGCCATCAACAAAGGCCAAGTGGCCGCCATTGACGCCCGGGTGTTTGAGCTGCGCGAAGCGGCTGCGAAAGGGGTGGCGTTGTGAGCGTGATCATTTTCAACACCACGCTCAAACGCTTCTACGTGGACTCCGGCACCGGCTTCAAGACCACGCCTCGCAGGGGCAAGGCCACGGTCTTCAAGACGGAAGCCGCTGCGCGGTCGTGGCTCCGGAAGGAGTGGCTGATTCACACATCCATCACAATTTCACCAATCAAAATTTCTCCCGCGTCTTGAAGTCGCATTCTTACGCAGGGAGCGGCTCGCTGCTGCTGGGCAATCCAGCAGCGGCGGGCCAACTTAATCTGGACCGGAACTAAAAGGAAAACAATGAGCAACGAACTAGATCTCGCCATCGGCGATACTATCCAGCTGGACGGGGGCATGGCCCTTGTCGAGTCTGTCGGAAGCAAAACCGCAGACGCAATCATGCTGGACTCCAAACACAAGGGCAAGGTGCGCACCGTCAACACTCCGTTCTCGCGCCACCTGATCATCGAGCGCGGCGGCCAAGCGGCGTTGGACAAGTTCAACAACGACGCCAAAGAGAAGGACAAGAGCCGCAAGGGGTTCATCCAGACCGAGCCCGGCGACGTCCTGTGCCACGGCGGGGAGATCCGCACGGTGGTCTCCGTCACAGACAAGTGGTGCACCATCGGCAGCCTCGACGGCGAGGAGTTTGCAGAACCCCGCTGGCTTAACGAGTTCTTTTTCCGCGACTGCACCTGCCACCAACTCGTCCGGCTCGACGCCGACGCCCGAGCCGCCAACCTGAAACAATTTCTCGCCCAGCGCAAGTCACCGCTGGTCGAAGACCAAACCAGTGACGAAGCCGTAACCACAGAAACCGAAATGAAAACAAAGTCCAAAACCAGTTCCGCCGCCACCCGCAACGTATCAACCAAAGGCAAGCGCACCACCAAGCCCAAAGCCGCCAAGCCGGCCGCAGCCAAGTCGAAGCGGGCTGCCGAGCAGATTGCCGACGGGAAGTCGAGCGTAGCCAAGAACAAGTTGTTCGGCGCTTCCCTCTGCCGGGTAGCCATGACCGCCGGGGCCGCTGGTATCAGCTACGAAAAGTTTGTCGAGGTGATGCAGAAATACGGCCTCAGCCTGTCCGAGGGAACAATCCGGCAGAATATGCGCATCGGCAAGGCCGGCACGATGGTGGGCGCGGTGCTCACCAAGGAACAGCTGGCAGAGTTTGGAGCTTGATATGAAGCAAGCCTCACTGTTCAACGACGATGCCCGGGTCGAGCAAGCGGAAAGCATCTACACCAAGACGACGGCCAAGAATCTGATTTACGAGCCGTCAGCCCGGAAGCCTCACGTCGAGGAGCTGGTGGAGAGAGTGAAGACCTTGGAGCTGGAAGCGAGAATCGAGAGGTCGGGCGTCAGCGACAAGGAAAAGCAATTCCTAAAGCTGGCGGCCCAGCGCCACAACGGATTCAATTACGACTCCATCGCCGACTACTATTCCCACGCCACTCCGGAAATGCAGCGGCTGATGGAGGAGTCCGGCCTTGTGATTGTGGACTTCGACAAAGCGATTGAGCTTGGGTTCGTCCAGCTCAGCGAAAGCATCTGCAACCAATACGCCAGCGAACAGTCATGAGAGACGACTTCGGCATCCTGATCATGTCCTACGGCCGCGCCGACAAGGTTCCAACCCTTGAAGGCCTCCGGAAAAGCAACTACACTGGCAAGTGGTTCATCGTGATCGGCGATGACGATCCGAAGCTGGAGACCTACAAGTCCAACTACGGAGACAAGTGCATCGTGTTCAACAAGGCGGACTACATTGCCAAGACCGACCGGATGGGGTTGAAGATTACCAAGGTCATCATGTTTGCCCGCAACGCCTGTTTTGACATCGCCGAGAAGTTGGGGTTGAAATACTTCCAGCAGTTCGACGACGACTACACAGGATTCTTCTTCGCGTTCAACGCCAGCATGACCTACGTGCTGACCAAGAAGGTGAACCAAATCAAGAGCTACGATACCGTTGTGGACAACCTGCTGCGGTTCTACGAGAAGACTCCGAAGAATTGCTTGGCGCTGGCCTTTGCTCAAGGCGGAGACTTTGTGGGCGGGCCAGGCGAGAATCCCGAAAGCCGGTGGAATTTCTCGTGCGTCCGCAAGGCCATGAACAGCTGGCTGTGCTCGACGGACCGCCGGTTCACGTTCCGAGGCTGCATGAACGAAGACGTCAACGCCTACACGTCGCTCCAGTCGCAGGGATACTTCATGCTTAACTTCATGCAGTATCGCCTCCAGCAGCCTCCTACGCAGACCACCGGCGGCATGGCGGCGGTTTACAAGCAATACGGCACCCACGTCAAGTCGTTCCTGTCGGTGATTCTCAATCCATCGTTCGTGAAGGTGTCCGTCCTGAACGGCAAGACCCACCAACGACTTCATCACAACATTAACTGGCGCCGCTGCGCAGCTAAGATCATCAGAGCTACCCACAAGAAGCCATGAGGAGCGACTTCGGCATCTTCATTATGTCCTATGGGCGTCCAGACAAGATCCCGAGCCTGGACTGCTTGATGAAAAGCAACTACACCGGCCAGTGGTGGATCATCGTCGGCAACGACGACCCGAAGCTGGAAGGCTACAAAGAAAAGTTCAAAACCAAGTGCATCGTGTTTGACAAAGAACAATATATTGCCACAACCGACCGCATGGGATTGAAGGTGACCAAAGTCATCATGTTCGCCCGCAACGCCTGCTTCGACATTGCTGAGATGCTTGGGTTGAGATATTTCCAGCAATTCGACGACGACTATATCTGCTTCAAGTTTGCGTTCAACAGCACGATGGGCTACGAGCGGAAGCAAAAACGGATCAAGTCGTTTGATCAAATTGTCGACACGATGATCAAGTTCTTCGAGCGGACGCCACCGAGCTGCATGGCGCTGGCGTTTGCCCAAGGCGGAGACTTCATCGGAGGTGAGGGATTTCAAAACTGGGGCTTTGGAAAGCTCCGCAAAGCGATGAACAGCTGGTTGTGCTCAACCGAGCGCCGGTTCACGTTCCGCGGTTGCATGAACGAAGACGTCAATGCTTACACCTTGATGCAAAGCCAAGGCAAATTGTGCTTGAACATCATGCAGCTGAGATTAGATCAGCCTGTCACTCAGACCACCGGCGGTATGGCAGCGGTCTACAAACAATACGGGACGCACGTCAAGTCGTTCCTGTCGGTGATGTTGAACCCATCGTTCTGCAGAATTGGAGTCCTGCGGAACCACGATCAGAGACTCCATCATTTAATAAACTGGAACCGATGCGCTTCAAAAATAGTGCGCGAGTCATTTAGAAAAGTATGAACACAAAAGTAGTAGTCCCCTGGTACAACCCGAGACAGATAGCTGATTTCATGTCGGCGTGGAAAATCACAATGGATGATCCGCGCGTCGTATTCCAGCAAGACGTCAAGAGGGAAGGTTGTGCCACAACCAAAAACAAAGGCATCGGAGCGGCCGTGCTGCGCGGTGCTGATACCGTAATCATCCTCGACGACGACTGCTTTCCATACGTCCACGACCTTCAATACTTCATCGATCTTCATGAAGCGGCTTTGCAACCTCAAGAGGTGGAAATGTTCGAAACGGTTACTAGCCCGGCGAGCCGAGGCACTCCGTATTTCAGCAGGACCGTCAAAATGCCGGTAGCGGCTTCGATGGGATTTTGGACCAACATTGGAGACTACGATGCGCCGGGACAGTTGGTCCACGGAGCCACCCACCCAATGGAGTTCAAACAGAAAGCAATCACGGGGAAATACTTTCCTCTGTGCGGGATGAACCTAGCTTTCCGGCTGGAAGAGTGGCCCTGGTGCAAGTTCATCGACGTCCCACGCTTCGATGACATCTGGCAAGGCTTCCTGTGGCAGAAGAAAGCCTACTCGGAAGGCAAGTGTTTCAATCTCGCTGGCCCGCTGGTGGAACACTCCCGTCAGAGCAATGTCTGGAAGAATCTGCGCGACGAAGCGCCGAACATGGAGCGCAACGAAACCTTGTGGCAGGATATTCATAACGCTCCGATGGCAGACTATGAAATCTTGAAACAGAAAGTAGGCTTAAAATGATCAAGAAGCCGCGCAGTCAATGGAAGCCACGCAGCCAGTGGAAGCGGAGAGCCCGCGGCCGCGTGTCAATCGAACTTCAAACCGGAACTGACGCTGAAGATAAACCGGAAACAGCGCTGTTCGTTTTCGAGCTGACCACTAAAGGCTTGACGGTCCGCAGGAAGCGGAGCCACCTGAAGAACGCCAAGCTGTGGACGTTCTACCAGCTGGCCGCCGGAGTTGGTCAAGGCGGTCAAATGAAGCTGCTGTGATTGATTTCAAGCACGTAGTCAACAGAGCCATAGCAGCCGGGCTGGCAAAGCGCCACCAAGCTGATAAGGTTTCAACGAAAGTAAAATCGCGGCGTGAATACAAAACCGAATGGCAGGCGGCGTGGCGGCGGAAGCAAGGCAAGCGATGCCACAAAGCCCACCCAAAGCTCGCCGGCCTGCCACGGAAGCAATACCGGGCGGCCTATATGAGGATGATCAGAAAAGAATCGAAGCCATGAAAACATACCCACAAACTCCAGGCGCGAAAGGATCAGCGGAGACCGGCCGCCAGGCTGCCGAAGCTGTCACCAACAAAGCCGCCAAGCTCCGCCTTCAAATCGAAGACGCCTACCGAAACAGGCCGATGACCCCAGACGAGTGCGCCAGCGCCATAATGCCAGAAGGAATGGACGCTGTGGCCTTTGAGCAGTTCAAGCGAAGCGTGCGATCGCGCTGCTCGGAGCTGATTGCCCAAGGCAAGCTGGCGGACAGCCTTATGCGCAAGAAGAACGCCAGCGGCCACCCTGCTATGGTATTGTGGACGGTGGTGAAGGTTCCGGTGGTGACGATCGTCACGACAACCACCCAAACCACCGCAAGCACCAAGGCAGTCCAACAGGAACTGATATGACTAAAACCGCCGAGCGGGCCATAGCCAGCATGAGCGAAAGCACCCGACGTCTCAACCCGCACCTAAGTGGGGCCAAGACGTGGTCAGCCGGCACCAAGCCAACGGTGGAGATCCTCCGCACCGAATCAGCTGGAAACCGCCTCCGGCAGGACTCCAAGCCGCTGATGAATAAACTCGAGTGCGATTGGTTTAGTTACCTCAACGCCATGTTCGGTGGCAAGGAGAAGACTTTGCGAGCTCAAGCCAAGCGTTACAAACTGGCCAACGGTGCATGGTACAAACCCGACATCACTGCCACCATCAACGGGCGCGAAACGGCTTGGGAGTGCAAAGGCCCAAAGCAGATGAAGAGTATGGCCAGAGCTATGCTTGTCATCAAGGTGGCCGCTGCGCAGTGGCCGGAGGTCAACTTCGTGCTCGTGTGGCGCGAAGGTGGACGCTGGTTCAAACAGGAGGTGTTGCCGTGAGTGCCACACCGCTGACGGACGAAATAGTCAAGTATTTGGATTGTCAATTTCCGGCCACGGTCGGCCACATCCCAATCAGAGAAAAGATAGGCTTGATCGAAATTAGGCTGGCACGACTGGAGGCCGCTGCGCAGGCCCTTGTTGACGAAGACGTGATGGCCATTGTTCAACTCAAAGACAACTATGGAATAATTCAAGAGCTGCCGGCGACCACAAAGGCGCTGGCCGATGCTCTTAAGTCGGAATAAAAAATATGACTGCAACTCAATACCGTAGAGAACGCCGTGCCCGAGGCACTATCCCAGACATTGCCGCCCTCGTCGGCGTCCACGTCACCACCATCAACAAACGGGAGCGGGGCGAGATCCCAGTCAACAAACAAGCCGAGCTGCTACTGATGAGCCTGCCCAAGCTGCCGAAGCCGGTAGTGGACGCCAAGCCCGGTCGCCCAAAGAGCAAAGGCTGACCAATGAGCGTAAAATCAAAACTGCAATCAATAGCCGCCAAGCTGTTGCCGGCCCGCTACTACTGCGAGGACGCGCTGCTGACTGGCCACACCTTTGTCAAGCCGGAATACTTCGACGCCAGCTACCAGCGCGGGCTCAGAGCAACCAACGGAAGAGACTCCCGCAACCGCTGGCGCGTAGCGGTAGCGATCTGGGCGGCCAAGCAAGCTCTCCGTTCAAACGGATGCTTTGTGGAACTGGGCGTGAACTACGGATTCACGTCATCAGCCGTCCTGCACAACTTGACAGCATTGAATCGGCGGCGGCGCTTCATCTTGATTGACAGCTTTGAAGGCGTGGAGGGCAAAAGGTTCGACTCGAACTACAACCACTCATACGAAAGTGTTGTGGCCAACTTCAAGGAGTGGCCGCATGCAGAAGTTTACAAAGGCTGGTTGCCCAAAGTGCTGCCGTCAATTCCGTTCGGCACCATCGCCTATCTGCACATTGATCTTAACTCCGCCCGGCACGAAGTTGAGTCATTCCAATTCCTGCAGTCAATGCTGACCAAAGGTTCAGTCGTGTTGCTGGACGATTACTGCTACTCAGGATTCACTAAAACTCAAAAGGCGTGGGACGCGCTGGGGCTGAACATCCTCGCGCTGCCCACCGGACAAGGACTAATCATCGTATGAAATGGTCAAACTATTACCCGCACTTTCTGAGGCACATCCCCAACGACGCCAAGAGGATCTTGGAGGTCGGCATCTGGAAAGGCGACGGGCTGCGGTGGCTGGCGGCCAACTACCCACAAGCCCACTTGATTGGGATGGACATCAACACCAGCCCCTGCACGTTCCGCAGTGCCGAGCTGATTGAGTGCAACGCCGCGCGCATCTACCCGGAAGTCAAAGAGCGACTCACCAACCTCGACGTCATCATCGACGACGGCGGCCACCGTCCATACCAGCAGGCCGCCACGTTCAAAGCCTTATGGCCGCTGCTGAATGCCGGCGGAGTCTACATCATTGAGGACATGCACCTGTGCCAGCGCTGGCATTGGCGGATGTATTCCAAGCTGTTCGGAATCCACCCACTGCTCCGGCGGATGATTGCTGCGCAATCGAAGTGGGAAGGGCCAGAGACCACAACGGTCCGGGGGCCGCTGGCAATCCACTTCTTCCCGCAGCTGGTCATCATCGAGAAGGGCATCCAGCAGATTTACATGTTATGATCCCCGGCGTGGAAATCATCACCTGCCCACAGCTGCCACTGGCCACCCCGGTGGCGCGGTTGCACCTTGCGGCGCTGGCTCACGACCGGCTGCACGGCATCAAGGCCACCAAGGTGTTTCTCGGTCCAGACATCCGGGCAGAGCTGGAAAGCGACCAAGTCTTGCTGATGATGCTCAACGTCAAAACTAAGGAAGAAGCCAAGAGACCAAACACCCTGTTCGGGATGCGGCTGCTGCCCCAGACCGAGCCCGGAATAACCATCCAATGAAAATCATATCATCAATCGTCACCACTGCGATCCTGCTGCTGATCGCGCTCGTCATCATCCTGGCTTTGGCCGGGTGCTGCCCAACGGTGAGTGGGAAACCAGTCAGCGAACAATCCATAACCGAAATCAGTGACAGCAACGGTAACGGCGTGTCCGTATTTGTGGTGGACAAAGACGGCCACAAGCTGGCGGTGGTCGTCGGCTACCGCTGTGTGGCGGTCGTGGAGTTAATCCCAAACAAATAAAGCCATGAGAAACATCATCCTCGGAATCATCATCGCGCTTGCCAGCCTCTGGGTCGGTTCGTGGGGCATGCACACTTTGCCGGAGCATTTCCACTTTGCTTGCTGGGTCACCTCGCTGCTCAGCTTCATGGGAGGAGTGGTGCTGGCGATGTGGAAGCTGATCAACGAAGTCAACGACTCCATGAAATGAGAACCAACCATCCAATGAAAACTAAAACCAAAGGATGGTGGGAAGAATATCGGTGCGGATGCGTCAGCCAGACTGTCGCTCGAAAGAAAGACCTTCTGGGATACTGCGGCACACATGGCGAGAACCGCAGGCAAGTGTTTCCACACGCGCCTTTTGCCACCAACGCCATCAGCGCTGGCCAGAGCAGTCCAAGCAGGGAGTCACCAAAGGAACAATCATGATCAACTTCAGCTCCATCCAATACGCCAAGCTAGGCAGCGAACAAACCGCCACCCTCACGATCAGTGCCGGCGTGACGGTAGATCCTCGGTGGCAGCAGTCTGAAAAGGCCAAAGTCCAAGAGGAGCTGAAGCAAGCGATCCGCCACCACATCTACGGAGACCTCATCGGACCGCTGGCGGAGCTGGCGGACATCGCCCAAAAAGCTTATAGCTACGCCGAAGCGAAGAAGGCAGCAGAGCTCTACGACAAGATCCGAGCAATCATCAACTCATAAACACCATGGCAAAAAAGAAATCCAAATCCAAGAGCCCGTTCGTCATCATTGCCCACATCAGCGAGGACCGGGTAGGCCAGCTGGTGAACGACATGGCGGAGAACATCCCCAGCGGCTCAGTAAAGGAGTGGCGGGCAGTAGCGCGATTCTTCCAAGACCGGTATCGCTCTGAAGTCAACCGGACCGCCAACTTGCGGCTGTCGCTAGCCGCGCTGAGTATAGCCGACGAGATGCGGGCCGTAGCCCTGCCAGAGATCAAGCAATGGTTGAAGAACTGCCCACGATGAGCACCCCAAAGCAGCCACCAAGCAACGGCAGCCCGCCGCCAACCAACGGGAAACCAGCGGAGAAACCAGCCATCCCCACGATCAACGGCAACGTTGAAGTTGTTGGAGGCAATGGAAAGCTCCTCGGCGGAATCACCGGCAAAGGCTTCCGGCCCGGACAAAGCGGCAACCCGTCAGGGAAGAACGCCAAGCACCAAACCCAGTTCGGCGAGCTGCTGCGCGACTGGCTGTCCAAGAAGGAGTGGGTCAAAGATCTCCAGACCGGCAAGCGCAAGGGCCGCGCCAAGGAGATGCGCTTGATGACGATTGTCAAGCAGCTGGCCGCCGAGAAGCCGGAAGTCCTGCTGCACTACGCTTTCGGCAAGCCCGTTGAAATGCACCAGGTCGAAGCGGCCGAAGGAACCGACATTGAGTTCATCGTGCGGGTGCACGGAAAGGACATCCCGTGACGCTCACCCGACCCAAAATCGAAGTGCCGCCCGTCGGCGAGAAGGACTGCCTGTGCGGCCGCCCAGGCGTCGTGTTCAAGCGAAGGGAATGGGTCTGCGCTACCTGCTCGGCGCTGGAGACCCAGGCCGCCGGCTTCCAGCGCCGCAAAGCCATGACCGGACGGAGGGAGAAACCATGATCTTTTGCACCAATTGCGGTTCCCAGAACCACGCCACGTCGGACTGCAGCAAGCCAAAGCCGGCCGTGCCGTTCACGCCACCTGCCCCACAGGCTGCTCGGAGCGACCCGCGGCCGTTACCACCGCCCCCCGTGGCCAAGAATCCAACCTACACCCCGCCCTGCGCGACGGCGGAAGTCTATTGCACGGCCACCCGGCTGCCGTCGTTCAAGACCGAGAAAGCTGCGAAAGCGTATGAATCCGACTATTGCCCAGAAATTGGGCTAGGGCTGGCGGCCTGCCCAGACTGTAGCGGGTTCCACTTGGTCCACAAGCCGGCGGAAGTGATCAAGAACGAAACCGGGTGGCGCCAGCCGAAAGCACCGTTCCTGAGGGCGTCCACGGTCAAGGATATTGCTAGCCGCCAGCGGGAAGCTGAGGACCGTCTAACCAAGTCCAAAGAGCCGAAGCCAGAGCGCCGCGTGGCGTTGCCGAAGCGGAAGCCGGATACCGCCCCATCACTGTTTAACTGAAATGAAAACAAACCACCCCAAAGACGCCGACGGCAAAGAGATCCACGTCGGCACTGTTTTGCGTCAAATCCACGACGGCGATCGCGGCGTGGTCGTCCGAATAGTCAAAGCCGGCGACAAAGGCCACCCCGGGCTCGACTGCGTTGGAGACCTCAACATCTCCAGCGGCCCAGGCCGCACTCGCGTCACTAACAGGTATTCCGAGTGGAAGCGGATACCGGAAGCCGAGCAGACCTACCTCGAGCGGTTCACCAGTTGGCAGCACAGTGATTCATTTTACGAACCGGAATACACTCAACGTTCCAAAGACGAATACGAAGCGGTGCGCGGCATCCTCGCCCTGCTGCCGCCGGGAATAGTGGACTACGACTACCACAACCCGTCCACCACCTGTGAGGCTCTTTACATCATGGCGCAACACCTCGAAGCGCTGGAAGTGATCCGCCGCCACATGGAAGCAGCCCAGCCGTTCCTCGGCGCAGCGTTGCTGGCGCAGGAGCAGCTCGAGGCGCTGATGAAACCAGAGGTGCGGGCGTTCCGCCAGTGGTGCGCGGAGCAGGCTTGCCAGCAACCGAAGGCGTGATAAAGTCCTTGAACATAAACCTTTCCACCCGCCAACGCGAAGCTGTTGTCCTCATCGCTTCCGAGTACTCGTTCAAGCGGGCGGCGGAGCTGCTGGGCATCAGCCGCCGCACCTTTGAAAAGCATTTGGTGGAGGCAAAGAAGAAGCTAGGGTTGCGTGACCGGGTGCAGATCACCCGCTACGCGCTGGCGAACAATCTGATCAACAACCGATTCAAAGTATGAGACCATTCCCCATCATTGACACGCCGCGCGACAACCGGCTGCCCAGTATCCCGTGGGAGCTAATCGCCCCACACGAAGCACAAGCCCAACGCAACCACGGCGGCCAGACATTGCAGCGGCTGGCGGAACGCGGCGGCTTGTGCCCGCTGGAAGCGGTGGCGGTGTTGAAGGACATGGACTACCGCGATCGGTGGCCGCATTGCCCGCACGGCACCAGAGCGGAGCGGGACAGCCGCGTCACCGAAGCCATTGCAGAGTTGCGGGTGATGGTGGAGAAGCAGCCGCCGCAGCCAGCGCCGGAAGGACAGTGGCTATGAAAACAAAATGCCGCCAGTGCGGACTCGAAGTGCTCATCGGGCTGGATGGGTTGTGCGCTGATTGCGTCAGCCTGAGGGACAAGCCCGACGGCGTGTCGAAGATGACCAGCTTGGGCGGCGTGCCGTTCAAGGACATGAAGCAGCTCGACGAGCCCGAACGCTTCAAGCTCATCGCAGACTTCCTGCTCAACAACCCCGGGCAGATCATCCAGGTGTATGTGGAGAATACCGGGGCCAACAAAGGCAAAGGCGACCGCTACATCGCTGGCGTCCTGGCGCTGGTGCCGCTGGCGTCGGTCCGCCGCGCGGCTGGGGTGGTGCCGAGAACCGAAACGCTGATATTCAGACTATGAAACCAAAGCAGCAGATCGAAGCTTTGCTAGAGCTTGGAATCGTATTGGATTCTGATGGCGTCACCTACAATTCAATCATTCCGTTAATACAGAAACAACCTTTTGATACAAAAGCAGCCGTCTACGATTTCTTCACCGCCGAAGACGCGGGGTGGACGACGTGCGCCGTTGCTATGCTTGACGCAACTCCTGTCAAGCTTAGCGAAGCTTTGCTCCGCGCAGCTGGAAAGTGGATTGAATGAGCCGCTACCGCATCATCGCAGACCCTAACGCCAAGACCGGCTACGAGTTCCGGGGCGCCAACCTCGCCGCCTTGGCCTGCAAGGAGCCGGCCTACATTCTGGCAGGACCGGCTGACACAGGCAAGACGGTGGTTAGCTGCGTGAAGATCCATCTGTCGTGCCTACGCTACCCAGGGAGCCAGCACGCGATCCTCCGTAAGACGTTTGCGTCGATGCCAGGCTCGGTGCTGCAAACCTTCAGCCGCATCGTCAAGGGCAGCCCCGTCACCACCATGGGCGGCGACAAGCCCACGAAGTACAACTATCGCAACGGCAGCGTGGTATGGGTGGCCGGCCTCGACAACCCCGAGCGGGCGCTGAGCTCAGAGCGTGATTCGATCTACATCAACCAAGCCGAGGAGCTGACGAAGAACGACTGGGAGATGATCAGCACCCGTTGTACCGGTCGTGCTGCTGTCATACCGTATCCCCAGCTGTTCGGTGATTGCAATCCCAGCGGCAGCCGGCACTGGATCAAGGAGCTGGCAGCGGCCAAGGCTTTGCTGTTGTTGACGGCCAACCACCGCGACAACCCCACCATCTACGACGAGCAGGGCAACGTCCTCCCCGGAGCGCAGCGGCGGCTCGACGTGCTGAGCAAGCTGACCGGCGTCCGTCGCAAGCGGTTGTTCGAAGGCATCTGGGCCACTGCCGAAGGCGCGGTGTATGACAACTTCGATGCGCAGGTTCACGTGCTCGTCAAAGACCCAGCCACGATGCGCCGCTTCTTCCTGACGTTGGATGAAGGCTTCACCAACCCGGCAGTCATCCTGCTGGTGGGCGAGGACAACGACGGCCGCTGGCACGTGTTCAAAGAGTTCTACGAGACCGGCGTCTTGCAAGGCCGCGTTGTAGAGACCACGGTGGCGTGGCACCACTACCCGCTGATCAAGTTGGCGGGCTACGAAGACGAGCAGCTGCTGGCGCGGTTCCGCCGCCGCAACTCGATGGGCATCGACGAGTGGCAGAAGGAACAAGCCATCAAGGTGTGCGAGACCGTCTGCGTGGACGAAGCCGCTGCCGGACTCATTGCTGACTTGCGAGCCGCTTCCGTCCCAGCGATCGGTGGCAAGGGCCGGGTGCTGGACGGCATCAACGCGATCCAGAACCGGCTGGCCATTGCGGGCGACGGCAAGCCACGGCTGACGTTCGACCCATCGTGCGTCAACTGCATCAACGAGTTCGAGTCCTACGTCTGGCAGAAGGACAAGCCGAAGGACACGCCCGTCAAAGAGCACGACCACACCAGCGACGCGCTACGCTACCTGCACAACGTCCAAGCCGAGCCCACCGGAGCGTGGGACGACCGCGCCATCGCCACCGCCACCACCGGCTACGAGCGCCCGATGGGCGAAGCTATTGACCCGTTCGAGAACACTTTGGACGCAACCACTGACGAATGAAGAAACCATCACAACTCATTGCGGCCCTGTTCCCGTGGGTGCGGCGGCGCTACGAACGCTCGCTGGAGTCTAAGCGGGAGTCGCGAAAGCACAGAGGCAAAACCATGAAGACAATCGGACGGTTTGGAACACTCAACCTGAACAGATAACATGACCATCATCGAACAGCTGAAGGAACAACTGACCCAACTCAACAACGGCATCGCCCTTGCCACCATGGAGCGCGACCGGGTAGCGGCAGCTGTGGCCGCGCTCGAAGGCAAAGAGCCGCCGCACCCGACGACGTCAGCAGTTCCACTGAAGCCAGTGGCTGAGCTGATTCTGGAATCGGCCATGAGCATGCCGGTGGGCTACACGTTTGACCATCGCTCAATTCGCGACAAAGCCCAGCGCGACTTCCCGTCGCAAGCGGTCCGGATTAAAACCGGCGTCTACAATTCCATCGCAACCCTACTGAAAAAAGAAAAGATTGTCCGCGCTCCCGGCGGCTATCAAGTCAAACGCTAAACCATCATGCACAAAATCAAAATCATCACCAAAGCCGACGGCACGATGCTGGTCGTGGCCATCCTCAACCCTGGCGTCACAGCAGGCCGCGCGGTCGAATCCCTTAACGGACTCAAAGCCCAGTTCGGCAAGTGGGGCCACGTCATCGTCGTCCCCTACGCCACCCACGTCGAAGTGGCCAACCAGAGCCTCTGGGCCAGCCTCAAGAGCTGGTGGGCGTCCAGGGGCGTGAAGGAGGTGGAACAGTGAAGCCTGCCACGCCATCAGTTCAAACAGCAAAGAGCGTGGCCAGCGCTGTGGTGGCTGCTTCGTATGCGGGCTTGAAGCCGTGCAAGACTTGCCGCTGGGCAGTCATGGACCGCGACACCCTGCGCTGCCACTCAGGGCCGCCGCAGATCCGGCTGCCGTATGACAACATTGCTGCGTGGCCGGTAGTCCCAACTGAAGGCGGAGGCTGTCGGCTGTGGGAGAGCAAGCCGTGAAACCTTTACCTTTGCTGGACTGGGTTGTGTTGCTGGACTGGGTTGTGTTAAAGTTCTTCAACCCGTTTAACGTAGATCCGAGAGGCAACTGCCCTGTTCAAGCCGAAGGCAATCTACCCGACGGCGCTTGGTATTACTTCCGCGCCAGAGGGACTAGGTGGTCTCTGGAAGTCTACGAAAGCGAGTCAGAGTCAAACAACGGCGTGGCATTCTTCATCGACATCCACACCGACTACAAGTGGCCTGAGGCTGGCTGGATACCGCGCTGGAAAGCGGTGCTCTTAGCGACGCGATCCATCAATAAGTATTTCAGAACAAAACCACACATTCACCCGATAACCGGAACCAAAATAAAACCATGAAAACAGAACAATCAAGAAGGCTCTGCGGCTCCTGCGGCAACTGGATGCAATTCATTCCCGGCAGCGGCGTCGGCTCTGGAGCGTGGGTCTGTCACAACGATCACAGCAACCTGCCAGGAGTGAGAGCACTATGCGGATATTGCAGCAACGGAGTTATAGCTGTCGGAACGTGGCACGATGCCTGCATTTGCGAAAGCTGCATCGAAAGGATTCTCCCAGCCGGGACAGAATCTGAGGTAAAGCGTTTCGAATCGCCGCCGACCTGTACGCGGTGTAAGACCGTCTTGCGCGACGCCATCACCGACAGGACGATGAACGGAAAGCGATACTGCGCCAGCTGCTACCACGACCTGTTCGTAGATCCGCCGCTGAGCCGGGCGATTCGGAGTGATGAGACGCCCAAGACAGTCAAGCCCACGCTCGGCTTTATGCCCCGGAAGCTGTGGCTGGAGGAGCGGCGGAGCGTGGTGCTTCACGCAATCCACGAACGCGCGGATCAGTGCTCGCGCTTGCGGGAAGCGGACGACAGCCCGCTCGACGAGTGGATGGCGGAGCTTCACTGGCTCAACGGTCAGATCGTTTTAGAGAAGCGCAACCAAAAGAAATCATGACAAGCCTAAGCGAATATCCAAACCCAAACAACCTTGTGATTCGAGTGTCAGACCATTTCGAGGTGCCACCGCTTTGCCCAGGAGGACACTTGGAAATGGTAGGCGGACGGGAAATGCTCCGCCGCTCAGATGAGCTGCTACAAGTCAGCGACCGAGTTTATAGGCTGATTGAATCATGGCAGCCGGGCAGCTTCGATCGCCACCTTTACGAACATAACCCCTCCTGATTATGCCAAGACTAAGAACGCCGCCGCCGCTCCAACCTAACGGCTGGGAGAAGACTTGTTTCAACACCCACGTCGGCTGCACCATGACCGAGCGGCTCCTGTGGCAGTCCGTGTTCGGGCGTGGGAAGATATCCGAAGTCGCCCGGGACTTGTTGAACCGAGAGGCCTACCGCCGCGCCAACATCCCAGTGGAAGCGGTGGCCGAGCTGGTGAAAGGAGCGATCAACGGTCAAGTGAAGATTGAGCTCAAGCGCCACGCCGAGCGGTTGCTAGAGCTGAACGGGCCGCCGGTAGCGCGTCCACCTCGAGGCGGCAAGCGGGCTGGAGCCGGCCGCAAGAAGGTTTAGCGTTGCAAATAACCAGTTCCGTTTGGCGCCGACTTGGAGTTAAGTGGCGTCAGGTTGAAAGAAGCTTCGATCATTGGTTCAGTCTCTGACGCTCGCCGGAACGCTCCGGCGGGTGTTTTCCTTTCCACGATCCGCGCCGCCGCCGCCCCGATACCGCCGCAGGGTGACGTGACGATGATGTTCATGCCGCCGATGGGCAGCCGCTATTCCCAGCAGCCAGTCAACCCCACTGGGCTGAATGAGTTGGTCAACAGCGACCGGATCATCAACACCGACCCGCGCGAGTCCTTCTACTGGACGCTGCCGAACAAGCTTACCCCGCAGCAATGTCTCCAGATGTTGCGTGCGGCTCTCGCTGGCGACCTCTTCCAACAGTTCAATCTCTGTCAGCTGATGCTGGACACATGGCCGACATTCCGCATGGCGAGCCACCAGCTGATGGAGTCCGCCGCCTACTTGCGCTATGCGGTGCACCCATTCGCTGAAGAAGGGAAGAAGCCGACGCCGAGCGCGATCAAGAAAGCGGATCTCGTGAGCCGGGCGATCCGGGGGATGGTTCCAAATCCGTTCAACGACGAGCGCGGCTTCAGCGGGATGCTCTACAACCTCTGCGACGCGATGCTCAACGGCATCAGCCTTGTGGAGATCCTCTGGGAGCTCAAGGCCAGCACCAACTACGGGCGCGAATGGCTGCCGGTCTCCAGCGCGTGGGTTCACCCGCGCCACTACACTTTCTCGAACGCCGGGTTCGTGAGCCTCTACACCGACGACGATGCCTCCCGGATCAACAAGGGCATTCTCACCCAGCGGGCCGGCACCCAGCCCGACCCGATGAAGTTCCTGTGCGCTCAGTTCATGAGCAAGGCCGGCAGCGTGCTGGGCGCTGGCTTCATGCGTCCGCTGACGTGGTATTGGTCCGCGCGGCAGTTCAACAACGAGTGGATGCTGAACACCGCCAAGCAATACGGCAGCCCGTTCATCGACATCGTTTACAAGCCCGGCACGGTGGGCACTGGCCCCGGCAGCGAGCTCGAGAAGCTGAACGAGATGCTGAAGACCGCCGGAGCGCAACGCCGCTTGATCCACCCCGAAGGCACCACAGCGGAGATCCACCAGCCGTCTTCGTTGGGCAAAGAGAATCCGCAGCGGGTGATGGAAGAGAAGGCAGACGAAGCCTGCCTGTTCCTGCTACTCGGTCAGAAGGGAACAACGACCGCCGTCAGCGGCCAGCTCGGCAACGACGACAGCCACGAGAACGTCAAGAAGGAGCGCATGTTGGGGCTGGCCAATTTCATGGCCCGCAACCCGCTCCGGCAGTTTGCGCGGGCCGTCCTGCTGAAGAACTACAACGACGACAGCGAGTGCCCGAACATCGAGCCGGACACCACCAAGCCGTTGCAGACCGCCGAAGTCAGCACGCTGACGAGCGCCGTGTCCAGCAGCGGGCTGCCGGTGCGGGCGGACGAGTTCTACAAGAAGGTAGGCTTCACCCAACCCGAAGAGGGCGAGGTCGTTTTGGTCCGGGGCGAGCTGATGATCCAGGAAGCTGCGATGACCAAGGAGGACAAGTTCAAAGAGCAGCTAGGCCAGCAGGCGCAGCAGGCCGAGCTCCAGATGGAGATGCAAGGCGAGATGCAACAGCAGCAAGGCGGTCGCGTCCAAGCTTCCGAGCAAGTTGCCGGCGGATACCGCGACGCTCTCAACGATCTCCGGGTGGCCGCGAGCCGTTGCGGAGACGATCCAAAGCCGCAGGCCAACGTCATCAATGTGGCCCCGCCCAACGTGAACATCCGGCAGGACTCTCCGGTGGTCAATCTGCCCGCTCGCGAGGAGCAGCCCATCCACATCACCGTAGCGGCATCCGAGCCGCAGGAGGCGCAGCCGATTCACATCACCTTACAGTCCGAGGCCGGCAAGACCGTGACCAAGCGGGTAGTCCGGGATGAAGCAGGCCGCATCCAACAAGTCGTCGAGGAAAGCTAACCATGGCCAACAACATCAGAACCTCAATCGTCGCCCGCAACGCGGAGCTGGATGCGCTCGCTGTGTTGGCTAACAGCGGCAAGCTTCGGATCTACTCTGGGACGCAACCAGCGACCCCGGAGACTGCGGCTAGCGGCGTGCTGCTCGCGGAGCTGACGATGAACGCCACGGCGTTCGCAGCAGCGGTCAACGGCGTCATCACCGCCAATGCCATCACACAAGACTCCAGCAACGACGCCAGTGGCACGGCAGGATACTATCGGCTGCTCAAGAGCGACGGCACCACGGTGTTGTGGGACGGCGAAGTTGGAACGAGCGGGGCGGATCTCAATCTCAACAGCGTGGCGATCAGCAGCGGAGCGATCACCCAAGTCACAGCGTTCACCTATACCTTGCCCCAATAACCTATGAGCCTTCAAACTTGGCAAGAAACACTGATGTCCGCCACGGCGGCAGGGACCAGCTTCGGCACCTACACCACGGCGAAGACCGTGCTCCCTACCGGCTGCCTCGTGGCGCTGCCGGCGAACTGGTTCTATGTGGGCCGGATGATCCGCTACACGGTGTGGGGCGGCATTGGCACGCTGGTCACCACCCCGGGCACGATCACGCTCCAGATGAACCTCGGCGCGGTGGCGGCGGTGTCCAGCGGTGCGGTGCAGCTCAATGCCACAGCGCACACCAACCTCCCGTTCCGGGCGGAGTGCGTGGCCACTTGCCGCGCTGTCGGGGCGAGCACGAGCGCGAACCTAATCGGTCAGTGGACGCTCAACGGCGTTATGTTTACGCGCACGGCGGCCCAAGTGGATAACGTCAACATCGGCGACTCGCTGCTGGCCCCGGCGACTGCTCCGGCGGTGGGAACTGGGTTCGACTCAACAGCAGCACAGACGCTGGACTTCTTCGCCGGGTTCAGCATCAGCAACGCGGCCAACACCATCCAGATCCAGCAGGTGCTGGTGGAGGCGCTGAACTAGCATGGGCCTGAACAACACACAGCAGCCGAGCGGGCGGGCCGGTATCGCCGGGAGACGCGGCGGGAGGCGGATGTTGATTGCCGACATCGGATCGTCGGGGGTGGCGAAAAATACGCACGCGAGTTCGTGGGACGAATCCGGTTCGCTCAAAGGCAACCTGGTTGACGTGCCTTCGATAGGGGCGCACTTCTCGTCCGCCCGCAACAAGGTCCGGCAGCAGTGGCTAATCACGGGCGTCACAAAGGACAGCACGGGTGCGCCGCTAGGCGGCTGCACGGTGACGCTGTTCAAGGCGGTGGACAATATGCCGAGTGCCACCACGGTCTCGGACGCGGCGGGCAACTACACCTTCACGATCGACGGGAACAGCCAGGCGCGATTCGCGGTTAGCTACAAACCGGGCAGCCCGGACGTGACGGGAGCGACGGTGAACACCTTGGTGCCGGTCTTAACCTGATATGCCTGACATCTTCAATTACGCGGGTGAAGTTCAGCCGAATGATATTCGGTTGGCGGACCCGACGCAGTTGCGGAGCGGCGGAGCGGCCACCACCGGGACGGCTGCTGCTGTCGCCACCAAGGCGGTCAGCGCGGCAACCGGGCTGGAAGCGTTTAGCTCCACTGCTGCGGGAACTGCCCACGCTGCGACGAGCGCCGCTACTGGGCTGGAAGTCCACAGCGGAACGGCAAGCGCCACCGCGACGCGGGCAACCGCAGCCGCCACCGGGGAAGAAGCGTTCACGGCCAGCGCAGCCGGGACGGCCCGTAAGGCCACGTCGAGCGCAAGCGGGGCACAATCCTTCACGGCCACGGCTTCGGCAGCGGGGCGGGCTGCCCAAGGCTCGGCAACAGGCGTCCAGGTGTTCGTGGGAACCGAGGCGGGAACAGCCCAGGCGGCGACCGGGACAGGAACGGGCGACAATGGATCTCCGGCAGAGAACACCGCCGGAACAGGAGCGGCGACCGCTCGACCTGCTACGGCTTACGGGTTAGGGGTAGGGCTTATTCCGGTCACCGGTTCGGGGCTGGGGCTGCTCGCACCTGAGATCCGGTTCGTGTCTTTGCCGGACTCCATCCCAAGCCAAGTGGTCTTCGTGGCCAAAGGAGCTGGCACAGGCCGCTCGGCCACGAGCGCGGCGCAGGGCGTGACGAAGCGTTATCACAACAGCACGTCGGCCAACGCCACCGCGCGGCGGGCGTCTGGCGGCGGTAGCGGGCTGGTGGACTACGAAGCCCAGAACGAAGAGGAGCTGTTGCTGTTGTTATGAAAGCCACCGTCGAACTAATCTCAAAGCTGGTGGAATCGGTCTATGCCGGAGCAGCGCAGGGCGTGGCGCTGGACACCGTCAAGAGCGATGTGATTGGAGCCGTGTTCAGCGGGACGATGCCGAGCGGGCGGACTGCCACGCGGGTGGTCAAGGCCGCCAAGCCGGACGTTCGCGCTGCCTTGCTCCACGCCACCGACGCCGAGCTCGCTGAGCTGGAGCAGAAGTTGAGCGCAGCGGAGAACGCCGCGCACAAGAACGGCGAAGTCACAGCGGTGGAGATTGCGGTGGAACAACTCAGTCAACGGATCAAATTTTGATTATGCAAGGACGCCACTCACATCCCAAAAAGAAACTTTCCCGCACCGAGCCCACCAGTGCCCCCGCGCAAGTCGGCGAGGCAGCCAGCGTGGCGCCAGCGGGCACGCCCACAGCGCCGTCCGTGCAAGAAGCACCAGCGGCCAACCAGCAAACGAAAGTTGAGGCTGTGGGCGCATCTTCCGAAGTTGTCAGCGCCATTCAACCGGCTCCACAGCCGCAGCCAGCTCCGGTGGCCCGGGGCGGGGCAGCGTTTTGGATACCGGTTCAAAAGCCGAGCGGGTTCGGCATCAAGTCATGAGCGAAACAATCACAGCCGGAGCGCAGCTTGGAAACAAGAACGCCGCAGGGCCGCACAAGGTCGGGACTAAGGTCTGGGTCGGAAACAGCATCGGCAACATCGAAGACCACGATTCAACTTCGAATGAATACTTGGTGTCTGTATCCAAGAAAGACGCGCACGGAGTATTTCGGCAAGGGACAAAGGTTCACCACACCATCAAGCACGCCGACATCCACGTTGCGCCAAGCCAGTTTCAAGACAAGGCGTCCGCCACCTCCGCCTCCAGCGACGAAGTGGTGCGGGCGGAAACCATCACGGCAGGGGCAAAGCCAGGAAACAAGAATGCAGCTGGACCGCACCGGACGGCTATGGACATTCACGCCTTCAGCCAAAGCTTGCCACACTACGTCTTTGAAGACGCTGATGCTCACAAGGAGGCTATTTACGATCATTTCCATCAAGACGAACACTTCAAGCCAGCCTTGGAAGTGCTCTCCAAGATGAACATGAAAGTTGGTCGGATTGCGAAGGAGTTGATGAACGCTGCCGACTCATCCGACACCGACGCCATCCAGGCCGGAGCGCCGGTGGGGAACCAAGATCTTATGAACGAAACAATCACCGCAGCCGGCAGCAGCGAGGGCGTTAAGAAATCTTGGGACTCACGGAGACGTAAAGAAGTGTTCGATGAAGCAGAAGGAAGAACAAAGATCGCCAACGAGTTTGATTCTAAGCCGAACAATTTCTGGGAAAATACTTTGGCCCATCATACCAGCGCTGAGTCAGCTCACATGGCAGCGGCGGCTTTGGCTGATGACGATAAAGTGGATTCACATCTTAAGCAGGCTTTGCACCATCGCAGGAAGGCAAACGAGATCAGAAGTCATGTGGACTCTGAGCAGAAAAAGGGCGTTCACTGGAGCAAAATCGTGACGAGCCCAACTTCAAGCGTTCACGACAAAGCGAACAAAGACTATCAGGACAGCCACAGCGGAAAAGGGCCGATGGCTTTGCCTTCATACAAATCTTCCGAGGCTAGCTTTGAAGCTGACGTCATCCACTGCCGCTCCCACTCCGCTGCCGGCTCCGTCCTCGCTGCCGACAAGCCGTGGAGCCCGGGCGAGCAAGTCCAATTCATGTGGATGCCTGCTGGCGTTCACACCATCTGCGCAGGCTTCCGCAAAGGCTCCATCCAGCTCACTGTCAACTGCGACCAGAACACCGCCGCAGCGGTCCAAGCCTCTCTCGAAGAGTGGCGCAACGAACGCCCGAAGCAGGAGCCGTTCGGCTGCATCGAGCACAAGGAGCAGGAGGCCAGCTTCCGCGTCGGCGCTTCGTGCGGGTTCCAATGGAACCAAGACGGCGTCTACCTCGCTGCCGAGCCCACCACGCTCGGAGCGCAGAACGTCAACGGCAAGATCCACCGCAGCTGGTCGCCCAGCTTCACGACGGACGCGGACTACTCCAAGGCCACCGAGAAGAACGGCATGCTGTTGTTCCCGGAAGGCGTCCGGGGCAGCCGCTCGAATCCGGCGCAGATCACTGGGGTGGACTTTTGTGTTGGAACGCTGACAAACAAGCCCGCTTTCCATGCAATGAGCCCGGTGAAGGCGAGCGAAGAGACGGTGCAGGCTCCTGCAATGGAAGTGCGCGGCGACGCTGACGAGCCGATCACGCTTGCGGTCATTGCCGCCCGGCACCAGTCCGCGCTCGAAGCTGCCGAGGCCATCGCCGCGTCGCAGGGCGCGGTGGAGAGCAAGCCGACCATGGCGGACCTCGAAGCCAAGTTCAGCACCGAGCCGGTGGCTGGCGAAAGCGCCGAGCAGATCCTGGAGCGGATCTACGCGCGGGCTGGGGTGGTGACGGCAACCGGGACGAGTGATGGTGCTAAGAAAGGGTGGGAGAGCAGATTTTACGTGAAGAAGAAACCAAACGCTTCAAACCCTGCCTTCAGCCAGTTCCATGTCATTGACAAGGACACAGGAGCGATGATTCATTCGGCTTACGACAAGAGAGAAGCTGATTACAGAGCGGGCGAATTGAACGAGCATCACAACAAAGGAACTTTAGGCAGATGATAATTTACGCCCGTGCGGGCGCAAACCGCTGAGGAGGCGGGAAACGGGAAACAACAAACAAACAACAAACGACCAAAATGAAAGCAGTCATTCAGTCAGTCCCGCCGGACTCTAAATTGAAGGTGGGCGCGTCGCTCGAAGTGAGCGGTGCGGAGTGGGATACAATGTCCCAAGCAGGCGTGGTGCTCATCACCGCGTCCGAACATGCCGCCAACCAGCGGGAACAAACCATCAAGGCCAGCACCGCCAACGCTCTCAAGGGCTTGGTGATTCAGGCCGTCAACAAGGCTGTAGAGCGCGGTGCCCTCGTCCCCAAGGGCGAAGGCAAGAACAGCGCCGAGCAGATGACCATCACCGCCACCAAGCAGATCGAGCAAGGCGCGGACGCCGAGTTCGTGCTGGCGCTGATTGACGGGTTGCCCGGCACGCAGCAGCAGCAAGCGCAGCGGATCACCGGCTATACCGCTGACAGCGGCATGCCGTTCAACCGCATTGATGCCGTGGGCGTGTCCATCAAGGACGCCACCAAGGGCTACATCAAGGCGATGGAAGCGCAAGACTCGCTCTGCAAAGCGAACCGTTGGGAAGAAGCGGCCAGTCTTTCGAAGGAAGCCAGCATCATCCTGAGCCGCCATCACATCAAAGCGGAAGACGCTTTGCTGACGGACATGGTTGACGGGGCCACCCGCTTCGACGGTCGCACGGTGCGCGCGGCGACGTTCTCCGACCCCAACTCCCAAGTGGGTGCGTTGGCCGGGGACTTGATCCTCATGCGCAACCTCGGCTTCTTGAAGAACAAGCTGCCGTGGTTGGGCAAGTTGACCACCGACCTGAGCGGCGAGCCCGCGAAGTTCGGCCAAGCAATCCTCACCCGCTACATCACGCCTCCGGGAGTGCTGACCTGGGTGCCGGGCGTCGGCTTCACCTCGGACGCGGCTGCCATCGCGGCGGCTGGTGTGGGCACGACCCAATCGGGCGGAACCACGCAGGCTTCTGGGACGGTCACCAAGAGCGTGCCTTCCACCACGGACAAGTCCATCACCTTGAACAAATTCAAGGCGACAGAAATCGAGTTCCCCGTCAGCTTGCTGTCGGGCTCCATCCGTAACCTGTTCGCCGAGCAATACGGCGCCCAGACCTACGCGCTGGCGGAAAGCATCAACACGGACGTGCTCGCGGGCATGTTCGCGTCATCGTGGAGCGGCGTGAAGTCCAGCTACGTCAAGACGCTGGGCGCTTGGAATCTGAGCGGCATGATTGGCGTCAAGAACGCCATGACGATCGCCAAGATCCCGGACGTGGGCCGGTTTGCCCTCATGCACAGCTTCTACCACGACAAGTTGCTGGAAGACTCCAACCTGCTCTCGGCCAAGGCGATTCTCGCCCTCATCAACAAGGACGTGTCTTCGTTCGAGTCGGGTGAAGTTCCCTCGCTGTTCGGCGTCAAGCCGCTGGAAAGCCAGCTCGCTTCCGCTACCGCTGCTGGTGCGCTCACCACGTGGACGGACGACGCTGATCCGGCCACCACGGCCATCTGGGGATTCGCGGGCAACATGTCCTCGTACATGTTCGTCAGCCGTCCTCCGCAGGACTGGACGACCACGCTGCAGCAGCTGGGCATCCCGTCCACCGCGAGCATCCGCATCGTCACCGAGCCCGACTCGGGCTTGTCCATGATGGTGTTCAGCTTTGCCGACAACGGCAAGATGAGCATCAGCCAGCGCGTCTGCCTCATGTGGGGTCACGCTCAGGGCGATCCTCGCGTCGGCATCCTGCTGAAGAACGCGGCGTAAACCATCTGCTGGCTGCCGGGGCGCGATTGCTCCGGCAGCTGGCAACCAACAATTGAAATAAGGAAACAACTGAAATGAAAACGAAATTCAAATTACTCATCGTCGGCGCTTGCTTGGCCCTGGCCACAATGGCGGCACAGGCCCAGCTCGGCCAGCCCAGCCTGATCATCTCCAGCGGGACGGGCGCGTGGACCAACTACATCGCTCCGAGCACTACGTTCACGACCAATGCAGTCGTTGACTGTACGACCAAGAAGGACGTGTTCCTGCAATGGAAGGCAGAGCTGAACGGCGCAGGCACCACGGCCAACACCTTGACAATCCAAGGCTCAGCTGACGGCAGCAACTGGTTCACCTACGGGCTGCTTCCCATGACTCCTGCTGGCACCACAGCGGTGACGGTGGGCACCAACATGTCGGTTGGCGCACTTCCATACTTGCGGGTGCGCTCGATTGCAAATGCTGCCAACACCGGCAGCATCACGAACTACACCGTCCGTGTGTTCCAGAAATAACGACGGCCATGTCTAAAGCATGGACAGCTCCAGCGGGGGACGATCTTTGGCAGATCGTCTCCCGCTCCATTGTTGAGAAAGTCAACGAGGACGCCGACGGCGGCAAGGCCGAGGGCAACGACTTCAACGAGAACATCGACTCCCGGGCTGACAAGGCGGTGCAATACGCCGTGCAAGAGATCCGGGGCGCCATCGAGTCTGCAGGCCGCTACCCGGTCAGCATCACGCCGGCAGCGGTTCCGCCTGAAGGCTTCCAGTACGCGCTGGCGATCGCGGCCTACCGGCTCTGCATGCCAGTGCCGTCGTTGCTGGCGGTCATCATGGGCGACGGTGGAGCGTTCTCGCCAATGGCCACGCTCTACAAGGAGGCGACGGCGTGGTTGAACGTCCTGCGAGCCGGCGGCAGCTTCACGATGCCGACAGATCCGACCGGGGCAGATTACCTGACGGCGGTGTCGGACAGCAACCCGGCTATCAGCGGAATCAAGTGGGGCGACTCCGTGGCGGACGACACAGAATACGAAGCGGGAATCACCGAGGACGGGGTGGTGGTCAACCGCCAGTCTCAAAACATGAACACCTTGTGAGCAAGCCTGTCACCATCACGTTCAACGACCGCATCGGCCACTGGGACGACGCGGACCAGCAGCCCGACGGAGGCCGGAAGGTTGCCGACTCCAAGCCCGGCGAGGCTTGTTGGATGAAGAACCTAGAGGGCAAGCCATCAGTGTTGGCGTTCTCTTGCCCGTGCGGTTGCCAAGAGATTGTGCACGTTCCGTTGGCGATCAACCACGGCGGCCAAGGTTGGGAATGGAACGGGAGCGAGGACAAGCCGACCACGCGCCCATCAATTTTGCGGACGACCGGCTGCCGCTGGCACGGTTATTTGACCGACGGAATTTTCACGTCATGCTAGTCGAAGATCCAATCAAACAGCAACGCAAGCCGACCTCCGTAGTGGTGGTCGGCACAAGTCATTTTGACCCCAGTGTTCTCAAGGCAGTCCGAGCCGAGCTGCTGGCGCGGCGGATTGAGGCCATCACCGCCGACTGCGGCGACTCTGAGCTCTCGGCCAAGGCGATTGTGATTGACCCGCTCGGACGGGTGCTGATCCTCAAAGACGCCCACAGCGATTGGAACGACATCCCGGGCGGCCACGTCCACAACGGAGAGGACGCCGTCACCGGGCTGGCGCGGGAAGTGCGGGAGGAAACCGGCGTCACCATCGGCGACATCAAGAGCCTGGAGACCATCACGCTCAAGCTCGGGCGCAAGGAGCGGCCCGTGCAGTTCTTCACGGCCAGCGCCTTGACGTTGAACGTCACGCTGTCACACGAGCACGAAGACTTCGAGTGGGCCGACCCGAATGATCTCACCCGGTTCAATCTGGGCGTGCTGCTGGAGCCGCTGCAGCGGGCGCTGGGGATTAAGAAGCTGGAGCCGGTCAAGTCTGAGGACGCCACCCGGCCCAACCACCACGAGGTGGCCCGGGCGATGGCACAGAAGATCTACCAGCACGAGATCGACGACTGGCTCACCCAGCTCAACTCCAAGCTGATGGTGGCGCTGTTCGGCCACAAGGACGGCAAGCACGACGAGGAGTGGATGGGGATTTACTTCCCAATGGAGTCCCTTTGGCCGGTGGTGATGAAGAACGCAGCCTACAAGGCCTACGGCGTTACCGCTGCGACGCTAGGCCACGCCCTGGGCGTCAGCCTCAATCCTAGCCCTGAAGCTATCAAGACGTTCGTCCAAGCCCGTGGCGGCCCCCTCTCGTCGTTTCCTGTAGCCGTTAAGACGAAGCTCGAAGCCTCCCTGAAGCGCGGGGTGGCCAACGGGGAGAGCCCGGAAGCCTTGGCCCGCCGGGCGAACGAGGCTTTTGAAGAGATTTCCAAGGGGCAGGCCACCCGGGTGGCAGCTACCGAAGCGCAGGCGACCTACGGAGTGTCGCAGGCGGAAGCTCTTGAGCTGGCTGGTTACCGGCTCAAGGTGTGGGTCACGGTTGGGGATGAACGGGTCCGGGACAGTCACTTCCTCTGCGAAGAGCAAGGGGCTGTCCCGGTAAAATCTCCCTTCCACAACGGGCTGATGTTCCCCGGCGACCCGAACGGACCACCCGAAGAAGTGATCAACTGCCGGTGCAACCTCGAAGGCGCTGGCGCTGGCGGCCCGGTGTGGGCGTCGGAAGATCAAGGCCATAAGTTCCACGGAAACCAGTGGACCAATCATCATGAGATTCTTTTGACTTCTCACATTGAAGAGCCCTTGCGAGAGTTGTTCAAGAGTGTCAAGCTTGCCCAGCGTAAAATCGAGACAAGCTCAAACGAATCAGGAACCATCTCAAGGAACCTGAATCCACAGCAAGCTGGGGCGGCTACTCGCGCTTACAGGGCTTTTAGAGCGAAATA
>Ga0181343_1000169_pt1 | contig 31779 bp, 38 predicted proteins | sample Su13VDMLBSD_FD_130110 | JGI IMG/M metagenome (GOLD analysis project Ga0181343, IMG submission 130110) | Freshwater viral communities from Lake Michigan, USA - Su13.VD.MLB.S.D | ecosystem: Environmental > Aquatic > Freshwater > Lake | place: USA: Michigan | collected 2013-07-15
TATTTATATTCAATTATATTATCAATTATATACCGTATTATTGCTGTAAATTATTTATTAATATTAATTTCTGTATCAATGGCTATTAATATTATTATTGCAATAGGTATTATCCATAAAAAAGTTATCATAGTTATATATTTTAGATTCATATATATTATCACAACTACGTCGTATCGGTTCTGTAAGTGCTATACGCGTATGCTATACGCTACGCTTCGCGCTTCGCGCTTCGCGCTTCGCTTGCTATCGTATCGTACAACATACCATACACATGCACACATATCGTATCGTATCGTATAACATACTATCCAGCACACACACATGCCGCTGCTACGTGACCGAATCGTATCACAGCAATAACAAGTGTATGTCATACATAATACCTCAATCGTACACACATATCACGACCGAAAAGGCAAATCCTTTTTTCACAAGTCGAAATCGAGCTGGGGGCTGGGCTTTTTCAAAGTCATTTCCGTTGAGGGGCTACGGTTTTAAAATACGTGTATAACCCGTTACTTCCATATTTGTAATGGTATTTTTTTTACGTTACTTCTATATTTGTAATACAATTTTTTTTAAAACGTACGTTATTATGTACAAAAAGATTAATAATGCACATAATATGATACATTAATAGTGTGACGTTAGGTAGTTAAATATAATAGTAATAGGCTAATGTCGCACTGTAAGAATTGTGTACTATGCGTGATAGTATAACTTATAACTTAAATTATTTTATCATGAGAATGTCAGGTACTAAACCACTAAAAAATACAATGAGAAAACCTCCGGTTAGACAGGAGATGGCTAATAACGCTACTGAGCTTAAAACAAATCCAGATGTTACTAGTACTAATAATAATAGGAGTGGTGTTGGTATTCGCGGGAAAAAGGTTTCTGGGTATGCGGGTGCCGCTAAAAAGACAGCTGCTAAGAATACTAAACCGGTGTCAGCGGAAACCGCGGCTAGAAGAGAGGCTAGTAAAAAATCTATGGATACATATATAAAAGTGAATAAATCAAAGCAAGCTTTAAAGAATGTAAAAAAATAAATAAACAAATTATGAAAACTACAACAAAAAAACCATCACCATTAAAATTTTTTACCCCTATTGCGGGTATGGATTCTGTTAAAAAAGCTACGGACGCTGTAAGCGCTGCGTATAAAGCTAAAAAAGATGCTAAAGCAAAAGCTGCAACTACTAAAACGCCAGAAGGCAAACCTAGTTCAAAACCAACTGCGCCGAGAGGACCTCTTGCTCGTGCTAAAGCAAAGGCAGAAACATCTGTAAAAACAAAAGCTCCTGCGGCAAAACCTGCTCCAGTAGAAGGTAAACCTAATAAAAGTTCGGTTCGTACTGATCCATCTAGAGTAGCTGGTAGAAAAGAAGGAAAAGTAGCAGATGCTGCAACAAGAGAAGCTGCGATAAAAGCCAGAGGTGGTGTGCTTTTACAATCGAAAAAGTATAAAAAATAAACCATGCCATTTACTCTTAAGAGCCAATCACCTTTAAAACAAGGTATTTCTACTTCATTTAATAAGCCAAAAGAAAATTTAAAGAGTGATATGCAAAGTTCTTTAAATACTTCTAATAGCAAGGCTAATAAAATAAAGGCGACTAAAAAAACTAATCCAGCACCAAATGGAATTGTAAGCAAAATGTATGATGATCTTGATGCGGAACGTCCTATGGTTAAAGCGGCTATACAAATTGCGGATCCAACAGGAACTTCGTCATATAGGGATGTGAAGAGAGCATGGAGCGACAAGAAATTTACCGCAGACGATATAATTGAGCCAATTGGAGCAATACCCATAATTGGTAAATTTGGTAAGATGGCAATTAATTTATCAAAAACTGTAAAAGGGGCTAAAGTTTTAAAAGAAGCAAAAGCTTCTAAAGCAATAAGAGGGACTAGGAAAGCAAGTGATGTTCAAACGGCTGCAGCAGCGTCAGCATCTCCATTGCATAAACAAAAGTTATCCCCTTTAGCAGCTAAGAAGAAAGCAGCTAGGGATCTTGCATATGCTAAAACTGACGATAGAAGAACTAAGAAAGCACACTCACAAAGAATGCATCGTAAACACCCAGGTAACAAAGGCAAAGATTATGATCATGAAGATGGCAGATTTGAAAGCGTAAAGCAAAATCGCGGTAATGAAGGAGAGGGCACTAAAAAAGAAAGTGGTAAAAGATATAAAATGAAGTAAGTAATGGCATTTAAATTAAGAAGTCAATGCAATACTCCTTTAAAACAAGAGAAAACTAAAGGTAAAAAGGCATCATTCGAAGAGTGGTATAAAACAGTACCAGCAACAAAAAATGATACCACATCTTATAATTTAAGAAGAGCTTATGAGTTAGCTCCTAAAAAAGAACTAGATGACTTTGTAAAAAACCCGGAAACTCATTTGCTTACATCATATCCTAATAGAGAAGGTTCTTATGAGTTTATGAAATCTAAGGATCATCCAACTGTACAAAAAGAATTAGATTGGTTTAATTCTAATGATTCTGAAGCTAAGCAATTTAAAAAAAATTATAACTTAGAAACATCTGGTAAATATTATAAGTATACTCCAAAAACTAATACAACAAAATTAAAATGAACATGAAAGGCATAGGCCCTCAAGGGCTAGGAGCAAGCAAGAATAATGGTTATACTATTGGCGAAGGAAAAGGTTGCGGATGCAGTCCTTTACATAAAACCGCAGCGTGGACACGTAAAGAAGGTAAAGATCCTAAGGGAGGATTAAATGCAAAAGGCGTTGCAAGTTATAGAAGAGAAAACCCTGGAAGCAAATTGCAAACGGCTGTAACAAAGAAACCATCGGAATTAAAGGCTGGCAGTAAAGATGCAAAGCGTAGAAAATCATTTTGTGCTAGAATGTCTGGTATGCCAGGTCCTATGAAAAAACCGAATGGTGAACCAACAAGAAAAAAATTAGCATTAGATAAATGGAACTGTTAAAAAGAAAAGACGGCACAAAATCCCGCAGAGGACTTTGGGATAATATTAGAGAAAATAAAGGTAGCGGTAAAAAACCCACAAAAGCAATGCTTACAGAAGCAAAAAAAATAAAAGCTAAAACTAAAAAGAAATAATTATGGCAATATCATATAGTTACCCTATGGGTACACCTAAATTAACAGACACAGTACTAGGGGTACAATATGAAGAAATGAAAGACCCTGCTGTAAAAAATTTTGTTATAGACGATATAGTTATTTTAGCAGTCGAGGAAGTTGGCATTCCTACACTTCAGAATGTTACTGGAGAAGGAGCAAATACAACTATTCAAATGCAAATTAATGGTGTTGATGTGGCAACTTTAAACGACATACCAAATACACCAACATTACAAGAAGTAACAGACGAAGGAAGTTCTACTACTAACTCTGTAAGTATCGTTTCATCAGGAAATAACGGATTAACTGTGCAAGGTTTTAAAACTGGTATTTCAGTTTCGAATAATCCAGCATGGTCACCTGGAATTGGTTTAGAGGCTTATAGCGAAAATGGTTATGGCGTTTATGCTGAATGTGGTGATGAAGGAAATGCTGGTATATATGCAAATAGCGCGGTAAAACCAGGTGGTGGAGCATGGGCGGCCAGTAGTGATGAAAGAATTAAAGAAAACATCGATGTTTATTCAAAAGGTTTAGATCATATATTACTTGTTGATCCTGTTACCTATGATTATAATGGTAAAGGCGGAATGCCAAAGTCAACCGGTTATATTGGTGTTATTGCTCAGGAAATAAAAGATGTATTTCCTGAAACAATTAGTACATATAAATCAAAATTAGAGGAAACCGATACGGAAGATACTGACTTATATAGATTTGACCCGAGTGCATTAATATATGCATTGATTAATGCGGTAAAAGAATTAAAAGCTGAAATAGAATTATTAAAAGCAAACTAGAATAAATGCCAATATCTAATTCATATCCAAGCGGTATACCTATTGAGGATCAGGATTTATTTGTAGGAACTAAAGCCTATAATAATAGAACTGTAAACTATACCGCTCAAGGAGTTGCGGATTATTTAAATATAAATTCAAAAGTAGCTATTGGGGGACAAATGTCATTCCAGTTTACTATTGTACCTAATATACCTAAGACTATTGCTTTTGAGGGAGGATTAGGGAATAACACTGCGTTTTCTGCAATAACTAAATTAATTGTTTCTGCAATAGATTTGTCTACTGCAAATATAACTATATTCTTAAACTATTTAAATAATAGTCAGGTATTGTTATCGCAGCAAAATCAACCAAACTTTTTTGGTCATTATAAAATAACGGGGTATACACAAATAGGTACATCGGCATTTTATGAATTAGATTTAGAATTCATTGGTGGTAATGGGACTATTATAGATAAACAGTATTATGATTTAGTTTCATTTGTTTTAAGTACAGAGGCTCCTTCAACGGAGTGGGGAGATATAACTGGTGATATAGAGGATCAAACAGACTTGATAGACTATATATCGTCTCAAGTAACCACTCCAACGCTTCAATCTGTTACTGACGAAGGCTATACTACTACTAACTCAATTATTATTGATAATAATGAAAATCTGACTTCTTTTGAAATTAACGGATATGAATTAATTGCAACTGATTTAGGCAGTAACACACCAACATTTCAACTTGGATTCGATGGCTTAATGTATGCTTATGATCCGGATCGTGTTCAATTTATACAATCATTACGTTTTGATACAACCGGAGATACATTACAAAATTATGAATTTCCAAATAAAGCAACAGGAACATATACAATAGCAACAACTGATGATATACCAAGTGGAGGTGTTACATCTGTTGGTTTGACTATGCCCCCCGCTTTTACCGTAACAAATAGCCCTATAACTTCAAGTGGCGATATAGCTGTAACAGGGGCGGGGTTGGTTTCGCAATATGTTAGAGGCGATGGTACACTTGCTAATTTCCCAAATTCAACAGGTGGTGGTTCATCAGCTAATTATTACCTTAATGGTTCAGTTTCACAAGGTACATTTGGCGGTGATACTTATTATCAACTAAGTAAAACACCAATACTTGGAGCAGGTACTAACTTTACAAGAACAAATGGAGCAGGTAATGGATATATCGCATCGTTCATAACTGATGTAGGTGATCCTAGTCAATTAAATATACCAGGTGGTAATTGGAATGTAGAGTTTTATTTTAATTCAAGTGCTAGCGGTGGTTCACCTAGCTTTTATGCTGAGCTATATAAGGTGAGTGCAACCAATGTTTTTACCCTTATTGCAAGTGACTCTCTTAATCCTGAAGGTATTACAAATGGTACAACTGTTGACCAATATTTCACGTCAATTCCTGTGCCACAAACTACATTACTTGTTACTGATAGATTAGCTGTTAGAATATTTGTAAATACAGGGGGTAGAACTATTACACTACATACTGAAAATGGTAATTTATCAGAAGTATTAACTACATTTACAACAGGATTAACAGCTTTAAATGGATTAACCCAACAAGTGCAATACTTTGATGTTGGAACTGGAGCTGCAAATTTTAACATAGTATCAAGTGGTGATACGCATACATTTAATCTATTATCAAATATAAGAAGAAATGCAAACAACTCTACTAATAATAATATAAATTATTGTGGATATGCTCCAGATGGTTCTGCAGAATCAGCAACTGTTTGGACTATTACAAGACTAACTATATCAGCAAGTGGAGCAATAACAGTGGGAACAGCTACAAACGTAGCTTGGACAAATAGAGAATCAACAATATATACATAAAAATTATGCCAATTACAAGTACAAACCCAATAGAAGTAGATGGAAATACATATCCATATTTTATGGTAAATTTAGCAATATCTCCATTAGTTAAACCAACTGATATAGGTGGTAGTGTAGCTATGAGATTAACACCTTATAGAGTTTTAGAAGATGGAAGTTCAGAAAGTCTTCCTGACAATTCAATACCTATAACCTATATGGATGTTTTTGATAGTGGAGATACAGATGCTATAAATGCAGCAGCAACAATTATGGGTGCTTTGCAAACATTTATTAATGAAAAAAATCTATAACAAATGGCAACAAGATATGCAGTAGCTACAGGCAATTGGAGTAATACAGCTACTTGGGATGGTGGTACACTGCCAACAGCAGCAGATGATGTATTTTCAAATAACTTTACAGTTACTATTGATGGAACATTTACTGTATTATCAATAAGAAACACATCAAATGCATCACCTGTTATTGCAGCGGGTGGTCAATTTAGATATGCTAATGGTGGTAATTTAACTTGTACTGCCTCAACTGGTATTATTGTAGGTTCAACTACTCCAACTTTAGAAATGACTTTAGCAAGTCCAAATATAGGTACTTTTACTGGTAATATATTAACAGTTACAAATACTATTGGTTTTAATGCTATTAGACATTCAAGCACAGGAACTTTGAATTGTAATGGTAATTATAGTCTTGATGGCACTACAAATAGGTCAGTAATTTTAGTAACACTTACAGGAACACTAAATATTGTAGGAAATATTACATCTACTAATAATGCAGGAAATAACATTAACACCTTAGTAATGAATACTGGAGGAACTATTAATATAACAGGAAACTGTACAGGCTCGACAAATGTAGCTACATCATCAAGCCCCGTTTTTGCAAGTTCTGGGAATATAAATATTACAGGAAATACAACAGGAGTAACATCACCAGCTGTTGCATTATTTGGAGCAGTTAATTATACACAAATAGGAAACGTAAATGGTTCAACAGCTCAAGCAGCTATTTTTAATATAACAACAGCAGCAACAATTTCAGTTACTGGTATAATTACAGCAGGAACAGGAGCACCAGCTATTTATTCTTCTTTTGCTTTGACAAGTGGGTATGGCTCTGGAACATTTGTAAAGGTGTCAGGTAATGTAGTTAATACAAATAATAATATGTCTATTGTAGCTCCAAGAGTAACTATTGACACAAACACTTCAAGTTGGTTATATCAAATTTCAACAGGTGGTAATAGAACTTTATATGCAGCAGGTGTAGCTTTAGGTAATCCTGCAACAAACAATGTAAGACTTGGAACAGTTTATGGAGCATCAGGTGAACTTACAGGAACATTAATTGTACCATCTCCATCTAATGTATTACAAGGTGTTGGAACAGACGCTACAGTAGGAACATTACTAATGACACCTGCAGATTTTTGGAACTATCTTATATCAAGTGGCTTTACTGCTAATAGTATTGGTGATAGATTACAGAACGCAAGTACAGTAGCAACAACTGGAGGACAAATAGCATCATATAATATATAACAATTTTTAATATGAGTAGAAAAAATTTAGACACATTAATAAACAAATGGATAAGTAGAAAACTATTTGTTTTTTTAGTGGCTAGCGGTTTATTAATGTTTGCGGATTTAGAGTCATCAGACTGGGCGTTAATCGCAATAACATATTTAAGCAGCCAAACAGTATTAGATTCTGTTACGGTATATTCTAAAATGAGAAACAACAATAATAACGAACAAATTTAAATTTTAGTTATGAGTGAAGATAGCGAAAGACTTGACCGCCTTGAGCACCATTTTAGGTTGTACAAACAAGACATGGCAGATATTAAAGATAGTGTTAAAGAAATAAAAATACTATTAGGGGGTTCAGCGTTAAATGGTAATAAAGGATTTGTTAGGTTAATGGAACTTAATGAAGAAAAAATAGAAGCTATGGAAGTTGAACTAGCTAAGATTAAACATGATTTTGAAACCGCTAAGTTTTGGGGCAGGGGAGCAACGGGTGTAGCTTTCGTTACATTAGGATTAATTATTAAAAAAATATTAAGTTTATAAACATGTTAATAGTAATAAGAAGACTTTACAAAGGAGAAAAATCCATAATAGGCGAAATGACCGTAGACGGGATATTTGAATGTTTTACATTGGAAGATGTAGAAAGACCAGTAAAAATAAAAGGGGAAACAGCAATACCTAAAGGCACATACAAAGTAATAATAAACGAATCAAATAGATTTAAAAGACAATTGCCTTTATTACTAAATGTACCAGGATTTGAAGGTGTGCGTATTCACGCGGGCAACACTAATCATGATACCGAAGGATGCATATTAGTTGGACAAACAAGACATAAAGAATTTATAGGGAAATCAAGAAAAGCATTTGATAAACTATTTAAAAAAATGCAAAGAGCAAAGGACATAACATTATCAATTCAATCTTAATGAAAAAAATTATATTTATAATATTAATAGTATTAACTTCCTGTTCATCTAGAAAAGTATTAGTTGATAAAACTGATATAAAGAAAGATAGTATTGCGGAAACAAAAGTTGTAGTTACAAAAATAGATACTACAAATAAAACAGATTCTACAAAAGTAATTATAAACACGGACAGTAGTGAAATTGTTATAACACCAATTGATTCAAGTAAAACAATTATTGTTGACGGCAAAACTTATAAAAATGTTGTTTTAAAGATTAAAAAAAATAAATCTAATACATTATATACAAATAATAAAAAGGAGTCTAATATTAAGCGTGTTGATTCCGTAGCCACTTCTAAAACAGAAACAAAAGAACATCAAGTAGCTAAAACAAAAATAATTGATAAAAAACAAAATTATTGGTTTTTGGTTTGGTGGATATTATTAATATTAATTATATATTTATTATGGCGAAACAAACAACGGCTATTCAACGTATTGTAAAAAATATTGCAAGACCTGGTATTCACGCTAAAGCTAAAACATCTAATTTAAAAACATCTAAAAATTATAAGAAGTTATCTAGAGGACAAGGATAGGTAAAAATAAATAAAAACAGGTGATATATAAGTTATATCAATTTAATCAAATAAAATTATGTCAGACGCTATAGTCAAAAATTTAAGTTTTGGAAAAGAAGCCAGCGACAAAGTATTTGCTGGGATAGAAAAATTAGCAAAGGCCGTTAGTTCTACATTAGGAGCAAGTGGTAAATGTGTTCTTTTAGAAGATACAACTGGTAGACCTGTAATTACAAAGGATGGAGTAACAGTTGCTGATTCTATTATTTTATTAGATCCTGTAGAAAATATGGGGGCTACATTATTAAAGGAAGCAGCAAGAAAAACTGTTAGAGAAGCTGGCGATGGAACTACAACAGCAACAGTATTAGCTCATGCTATTTTAAAGAATGCTTATGCCGTTGAAAATCCAAACGAAAGAAAAATAAAAGAAGGTATAAACTCAGCGGTAATTAAAGTATTAGATTATCTAGACAAAATAAGTATAACTGTTGATGATAATATGTTAGATCAAATTGCAACTATATCAACAAACAACGACCCTGAATTAGGTAAATTAGTTGGTGACGCATTTAGATCTGTTGGAAATACGGGAGTTGTAATGATGGAAACGTCATCAGATCCTGAGTCTAGTTTAGAATTGGTTGAAGGTATTCAATGTGATATGGGATTAAAAAACATGCACTTTGTAACTAATCAAAAAAATAAAACTGCTGAACTAGATAATCCACTAGTATTATTAGTTGAATCACAAATAGATAACATAAGGCAAATACAATCGATATTAGAATATGTTATAAAGAATAATAAGTCATTACTTATAGTGGGAGACATGGAAACAATGCCATTATCCACATTAGCAATGAATAAATTAAAAGGTAACATAAAAATAAATGTTATTGATGCACCTACATTTGGTGTAAATAGAAAAGAAATATTTGACGATCTAGCATTGCTTACAGGCGCTACAGTAATAAATGAAGACCTTGGTGATGATTTAGATTTAATACAACCAGAATTGCTTGGCACTTGCGTTAAGAGTATTACTAGTCAAGAAGAAACAATATTACATATAAGTGAAACGCCAGAGAAAGTATTGGAGATTATAGATGATATTAAAAAATCTTTACTAGAAAACCCTCCAGCAACAAGAGTAATAAAGTTAGAAAAAAGATTAGCAAGATTAACAGGTAGAATTGCTTTGGTTAAAGTCGGCGCTAATTCAGAGATAGAGTTAAAAGAAAAGGCAGATAGAATTGAAGATGCCATTTGCGCAACTAAAGCAGCAATCAAAGAAGGTATTGTGCCTGGCGGGGGAATTGCTTTATTAAATGCTTCTCATAACATAGATACCTTCTCACTTGGTGAAGAAATATTACTAGATTCTATTAGAGCGCCTTTTAAAACAATATTAGATAATGCAGGTATAGATAATGCGCCTTTAGAAACAATATCAAAAGTAGGATACGGTCTTAATGTTGTAACAGGTAAAACTGTTAATATGATTGAAGCTGGCATAATAGATCCATTGCTTGTTACTAAAAGTGCATTAAGAAATGCGGCATCTGTAGCAACAACTATATTATCAACTGATTGTGTAATTAATAATTTACGCGCATAATGAAGGCAGTTGGTAAGAGATTAATTATAGAGAAAGTAAAAGAAGGCACTACGGAAACAAAAGGAGGCCTTCTATTAGCTGAAAGTCACAGAGATGATATTAGATATATAGAAGCTAAAGTTATTAGTGTTGGAGATGAAGTAGTAGGCGTTAAAGAAGGCGATAGTATATTTTATGATAGACATAATGGCCATAAGATAGAACCTGGAAAAGAAACCTACTACGTTATAAGACTAGACGATGTTGTAGTTGTATTATGAGCCGTTTAGAACCTTCAGATATTAGAGATATAGGTTTATTAAAACATTATAGAATAATACGTAGATGGGCCTGTAGAAATAATGATTTAACAGACGCAGATTTAGAATTACTAATCTATTTTGATTGTATGGAGTTCTTTACCAAACAAGATTATAAAATAGGTACTTATGCTTACAGTTGGGACAATAAACGCTGGAACAATTTATTAAAAGAAGGGTGGATAGTGGTTTGGAGAAATAGAAACCATACAACCCAAAAATACAATATATATAAAGTTTCATTTAAGTGTAAACAACTAATAAGTAGAATGTACCGTATAATGCTTGGTAAAGAAGACATACCAACAAGTCATAGAAATACTATAATGAGTGGTAAAACATATATGGACAACCTTATGATAACCGCTATAGAAAATGTAAATAAAGATAAAACAAGAAACAATGAATCAACTTAATCCAACGCCTATAAATCCAAAAGGTTTTACTAATACAAATAATATACAAGGTATGTATGGAACGCAAGTTCCAAATACTTTTACAAGAGATGTTAATCCTATGGCTGGAGCAACAACTCCTATAACACCGGATTATTCAAGCAATCCAATTCCGCCTCCAACAGGAGTTTCAACCACTATTGTTCCACCTTATGATATAAATAACCAATAACTATGAATTTAAACGCAAAAAAACATCCAATGACAGTTCTCGATAGAGAGGCTAAATTATCTGGGGTTGGAGCAAATGCAGTATGGGCTGGTCCATTTGACACCACATCATTCCCAAAAGGTAAAGGATCAAGTTCAGGCAAAGACGGTATTATATTTAATAACGTTAAACCAACTTGTGATCCAAGACCAATTACGCAACGAGCCAAAGGAAAATATTAAGATTACCAAGATATAAACAATAACCAAACCTAAAACTAAAAACAATGTTCAAATTTATCTCAATTGCTACTACAGCTAGTGGCACGCAACCAATTCTTTTTAATGTAGCGGATATTACAGCAGTATCTTATCTTACTGCAACTACTTTCGCTATTTATACGGGGCCTATAAGTTACACATTTACTACAAGCGCTGCTGGCGCATCTAGTACTGTTGCTGCCGTAAATGCTGCTATTTTTGCTCAAGGACCATTATTGTCTCCTGTAGCAATTCCAACAGGGGTTACTATTGCTAATTTGCCTATTATTGTTCCTATAGCCCCAGCAGCATAATATTAATTTAAATTCCCTATAGATATACTTTTATAGGGAATTTAATAATATTCATTATTTATATGTCTTTTAAAATGAAAGGGTTTCCATATAACGTGGATAATACTCCTGTATATAGTACCGATATGGACGGCAATATTTTAGGTATGGCGCAATCTAATGGAACTATATTAGTGAATAAAAATATATCTCCTTTAGAATTAAAAAAGAATAAAACTATATCACACGAGAAAGTACATATAGATCAAATGAAACGCGGAGATCTGGATTACAATGATTCTCACGTTATTTGGAAAGGTAAAAAGTATCCACGCTCTAAAATGAAAGAAGGAGCAAAAAATCTACCTTGGGAAAAGGAGGCTTATAAAAAGCAATAAATACGCGTAATAATAATAATATATAACTTTAATTTAATATATTATGAAAAAAGTAATCTGTATTATTGTATTTTTAGTTTTCAATTCTTATGTTCAAGCTCAAAAGCTTACTAAAGATTTTCTAGTTGGAACATGGGCTTCTGACACTGTGCAAATAGATTTTTCTATTATAAACAGGAATGAACTTAATGTAGTTTCATTTTCTTATTTAACTGGGAATTACTTTAAAATATTAGGTTATCAATTTGATAAAAATAATTTCTATTTAAACACATTGCATGAACCTAATGACTGGGAAGCTTTAGGTAAATTTATAGTTGTAGATCAAGATACAATGGTTGCTAATTATGTTAGCGATGCTCCCGGAACCGTAATTTATAAAAGACTAATAAATAAAAACTAAACAAAATGGCATATAAACAAAACCCAGGAAGATCTCCATTACTTAAAACAGGGAATGGAATACCTAGCGCATTAAGACAAGATCATGGAGGCAAGATTGAGCTTACTGAAAGATATACAAAAGGTTTAAAAACATACAAGGAGAATAGAGAAAAAAATAATACTCCTGACGGAATGAAAGTTGATGCCGCGTCTGGGTTTTCAACACCAAACTTGCCGATGCATAAAGTAGTTAAATCCGGTAATTATGTTAGAGAAGTAGATTCTAAAGGAAATGTTGTAAAAGAAGAGAAAATGGATTCAAGAGGTAATGAAAAATTTTACAAATCTGTTGAAAATCGTAATGCTGATGTAACTAAAAGACAAACGGCTAACTCCAATCTTTATAATGCTTTTGGAGGAGGAACATCTCCAGACAAATTATCTGAAAGCCAAAAGAAATCTTTAGTCTCTACTAGCAAAGCAATAAGAACTAGATAAAATGAAAAATCTATCTGTAAAAGGTTATAAAAAAAATAGTCCTGATAAAGATAGACCTTATAATGTAATACCTAGCGGGGAAATCACTATGAAAAATGTGGAGTTTCCCGTTTTAGGTATTGATAATAAAGGTAATTCAAAAGTAATGCAACCAGGTAAAGATTATAGTTATCCGGGTGATACTGTATTAGAAATACCTATGAAAAAATCAACAATATATAATAGAATATTTAAAAAATAAATTATGGGACAATATGGTAATCAACCGGATTTTGGAACAATAGTAGAACCATTATCTGCTTATAACTTTGAGGTTAATTTTCCTCCTTCTGCAATATACATAGGAAGAACCGACGATGATAATGCATGCTCTATTGAAATACTCCCAGTTGGCGATACTAGCAGAACTGTTGAGATAACGGGTATACAACCAGGTACTTTTTTGCCAATTATTGCAGTGCAAATCACGTCAGCATCAAATATTGATACAGAAAAAATATTATTATATAGATAATTAAAATAAACAAATAATTAAATTAAATGGAAAACACAAACAAAATTACAGAAAAACAATTAGAGACTATTGTTAATCAACAAAAAGAGATGAATACCCTATTATCTAATATAGGGTTATTGGAATCTCAAAAGCATGGGTTCTTACACCAAATTGCGGAAGTAAATAAAAGAGTAGAAGAATTCAAATCAGAATTACAAGCAGAATACGGAGATATTAATATTAATGTTGAAGATGGTTCTTATACTCCTATAAATAAACCTGAAGAGGTTGTATTAGAAAAAGTTGACTAATGAGTTCTGTTATTAGAAAAATTAGTATAGGCACGGACTATAAAAATGAAGCAATGCATTACTCCGTAGGCCAAAACGTTTATGGAGGGCATGCAATATGTAATATTATATTTGATGATAAAGATACATCGTATAATATTTATATTAAAAAAGAAGACGAAGTTATGCCATGGAAGAAATTTAATTCAAATATGGCTATCTCTGTTGAATATGATCTAGAGTACTAATGAGAAGCGTATTTGACTTTATAGTTAAACCTGTAGGAGAAAGATATAATAATAAAGTTAAGATTGCAGATAGAGAATTAATAGTCAATACTAAAATTGAAAGTTTTAAATCTGTAAATAACTTTGCTGAAGTTGTTGCATTACCTTTAGCTTATTCAACTGATATTAAAGTTGGAGATATAGTTGTAATACATCATAATGTTTTTAGGGTGTTTTACGATATAAGAGGTAATAAAAAAAATAGTAGATCATATTTTAAAGATAATTTATATTTTTGCAATTTTGATCAAATATATTTATATAAAAATACAGGTAAATGGAAAGCATTTGGAGACAGATGCTTTGTTAAGCCAATTAAAAATAAAGACTATTTAAACGTAGATAAAGAACAAAAGCTTATTGGTATATTGAAATACGGAAATAGTTCCTTAGAATCGCTTAAAATAAACGAGGGAGACCTTGTTGGATATACTCCTTATGGAGAATTTGACTTTGTTATTGATGGACAAAGACTTTATTGTATGAAATCTAATGATATTGTAATTAAATATGGACATAAAGGAAACGAAACAGAATATAATCCAAGCTGGGCACAAAGCAGTTCTTGAATTAATTAAGGTTGCAGAGGAGGCTATTTTAGATAATGGTGATGATGATTTATCGGCAGACAAATTAAAGAATGCTGCAGCAACAAAGAAGTTAGCCATATTTGATGCTTTTGAAATCTTAAGTAGAATACAGGATGAAACCCGTATGCTAGAAGAAGAAGAAAAAGATCCTACAATAAAAACTTTTAAAGGTTTTGCAGAAGGGAGATCCAAATAATGTACGAACAAACACTTTATAAAGTATTACCTGACTACATTAAACAATCGGTAATCAAGCAACAAAACCGATATAATAAATGGAAATATGGTTATAATAAAGAGCACGATGTAATTATTATAAGCAAAACAGGTAAGATTGGAGAAATATACGAGATACAGAACTTAAGGATTGCTTTGCCGTTAATTGATGAATCATTTAAAAGAGCACCAAAAAAGGAAGAGCAATACTGGGAACAATTAAAAATACCAAAAGAACTTGAAAAAATAAAGAGTGTATTTGATTGGAATAAATACCCCGATAGTTTTAAGGAAAGATGGTATGATTATGTTGACCATGAATTTAAACATAGAGAAGAAGGTTTCTCATTTTACAATAATGGAATACCTACATATATAACAGGCACACACTATATGTACTTGCAATGGAGCAAGATAGATGTTGGAGCACCTGACTTTAGAGAATCAAATAGATTATTTTTTATATTTTGGGAAGCTTGTAAAGCAGATCCAAGATGTTATGGAATGTGTTATTTAAAGAATAGACGTTCCGGGTTTTCTTTTATGTCATCCGCTGAATTAGTTAATCAAGCCACTATATCAAGTGATTCAAGGTTTGGAATCTTATCAAAAGCCGGAGCAGACGCTAAAACAATGTTTACCGACAAAGTTGTTCCAATCTCTCTTAACTATCCTTTCTTCTTTAAACCTATACAAGACGGTATGGATAGACCGAAAACAGAACTTGCTTATAGAGTGCCTGCTTCAAAGTTTACAAGAAGAAAATTAGATAGTCAAGAAAATCCTGAAGAACTTGCAGGTCTTGATACAACAATAGATTGGAAGAATACAGGGGATAACTCCTATGATGGTGAAAAACTTAAATTACTAGTTCATGATGAAAGTGGTAAATGGTTAAAACCTGATAATATATTAAACAACTGGAGAGTTACAAAAACCTGTTTAAGATTAGGTAGTAGGATTATCGGTAAGTGTATGATGGGTTCAACGTCAAATGCTTTAGATAAAGGAGGAGACAACTTTAAAAAATTATATTATGCCTCAGATGTTACGAAAAGAAACCGCAATGGACAGACTAGCTCAGGATTATATAGTTTGTTCATACCTATGGAATGGTCGTACGAGGGATTCATTGATACTTATGGGATACCTGTCTTCGACACTCCAAAAACCCCAATCAAAGGAATTGACGGAAACGAAATAGATTATGGTGTTATTGAACACTGGCAGAATGAGGTTGATGGTTTAAAGTCTGACTCTGACGCATTAAATGAATATTATAGACAATTTCCAAGAACGGAACAACACGCTTTTAGAGATGAAACGAAACAATCTTTATTTAACCTTACAAAAATATATGAGCAAATTGATTATAATAATGATCTAAGAAATACTAATATATTAACAAGAGGTAATTTTCAATGGGAAGGTGGTATACAAGATACCAAAGTAATATTTTATCCAAACAAAGATGGTAGATTTTTAGTGTCATGGATTCCTCCTTATCATTTACAAAATAATATAATATTAAAGAATAGTATGAAATATCCTGGTAATGAACATATTGGCGCATTTGGTTGTGACCCTTATGACATATCAGGAACGACAGATGGTAAAGGATCTAAAGGAGCTTTACACGGATTAACTAAATTCTCAATGGAAGATGCTCCATCTAATACATTCTTTTTACAATATATATCAAGGCCTCAAACGGCTGAGATCTTTTTTGAAGACGTGCTTATGGCGTGCATATTTTATGGTATGCCGATATTAGCAGAAAATAATAAACCAAGATTGTTATATCATTTTAAAAGAAGAGGCTATAGAGGATTCTCAATGAATAGACCAGATAGGATATTTAATAAACTATCTGCAACAGAAAGAGAAATAGGGGGAATGCCAAACTCATCTCAAGATATAATGCAGGCGCATGCCGCAGCAATAGAAACTTATATAGAGGAACACGTTGGTTTAAACGAAATGGGGTATGGAACAATGTACTTTCAAGATACATTAGAAGATTGGGCAAGATTTGATATAAATAAAAGAACTAATCATGATGCTTCTATTAGTTCAGGATTAGCAATAATGGCTTGTAATAGAAACAAATATATGCCAACTGAAAAAAGAGAAATAGTGTCTGTCCCTTTAGGTTTTAAGAAATATAATAATCAAGGAACTACATCAAAAATTATTAAGTAAATGAATATATACACAAATCCAAATAGCGCTTTCCCTAGTCAGGTTGTAGATGATGCTACTAAGGCTTCTGAAGAATATGGATTACAAGTATCTCGTGCTATAGAGCAGGAATGGTTTAATCAAGGGAGGACTAGCGGTAATAGATATTTAACACATTGGAATAATTTTAATAGATTAAGACTGTACGCAAGAGGAGAACAATCTGTGCAAAAATATAAAGACGAGTTATCAATTAATGGTGATTTATCTTATTTGAATTTAGATTGGACACCAGTTCCTATACTATCAAAGTTTGTTGATATAGTTGCTAATGGCATTTCTCAAAAAACCTATGATGTAAAAGCATTTGCTCAAGACCCGGAGTCTGTTAAAAAGAAAATGGATTATGCTTCCTCATTACAGTTTGATATGATTAACCAGCCATTAATTCAAGATGTAATGCAAAAGACTGGTTCTAATATATCAAAATCAAATGTGCCCGCGCAAGACTTACCCGAGACACAAGAGGAATTAGAATTGCACATGCAGCTCTCCTATAAACAATCTATTGAAATAGCGGAAGAAGAAGCAATAAATACCGTGTTAAAGACTAATAAGTATGATCTTACTAGAAAAAGGCTTAACTACGATTTAACAACTATTGGGATTGCGGCGGTTAAAACATCGTTTAATAAATCAGAAGGGATTGTTGTTGATTATGTAGATCCGGCTTATTTGGTTTATTCATATACAGAAGATCCAAACTTTGAAGATATTTATTACGTAGGTGAAGTTAAAGCAGTGACAATACCGGAGTTAAAAAAAGAATTCCCATATATATCGGAAGATGAACTTCTTAAGATCCAACAAATGCCTGGAAATAGACAGTATATTCAGGGATGGGGTAATTACGATGAAAACACGGTACAAGTATTATACTTTGAGTATAAGACTTATATGAATCAAGTATTCAAAATAAAACAAAGTGAGAACGGATTAGAAAAAGTTATTCAAAAAACCGATTCTTTTAATCCTCCCCCAAATGATAATTTTGAAAAAGTGTCAAGAACAATAGAGGTATTATATACAGGTGCTAAAATTATAGGCACAGACATGATGCTCGAGTGGAGATTGTCAAATGATATGACACGTCCATATGCAGACACAGCTAGAGTCAAAATGAATTACAATATAGTTGCCCCTAGAATGTATAAGGGCAGAATTGATTCTATTGTTACTAAGTGCATTTCTTTTGCCGACATGATCCAATTAACTCACCTAAAACTTCAGCAAGTTATGTCAAGAGTAGTGCCTGATGGTGTATTCTTAGATGTTGATGGTTTGATGGAAGTTGATTTGGGTAATGGTACAAAATACAATCCAGCAGAAGCATTAAATATGTATTTCCAAACTGGTAGTATTGTAGGTAGATCTTTAACTCAAGATGGCGAAATAAATAGAGGCAAAGTACCTATTCAAGAATTAACAACATCAAGTGGTCAAGGTAAAATACAAAGTTTAATACAAACTTACCAGTATTACTTGCAAATGATTAGAGATGTTACTGGTCTTAATGAGGCTGTTGATGGTAGTAAGCCAGATTCAAATGCTTTAGTAGGATTACAAAAAATAGCAGCAAACGCTTCTAATGTAGCAACTCGCCATATAAAAGACGCAAGTATATATTTAACTACAAGGATATGTGAGAATATATCATTACGAGTTGCTGATTGTTTAAACTACCCTTTAACTGCAAATTCACTAAAACAAAGTATATCAACTTATAATGTGGAGGTTTTAAAAGAAATTGAAAAACTAAATCTGCACGACTTTGGTATTTTCTTAGAAATTGAACCAGACGAAGAAGAAAAAGCTCAATTAGAGCAAAATATACAAGTATCTTTACAGAATGGCGGAATTGATTTAGAAGATGCTATTGATATAAGACAAGTTAGAAATCTTAAATTAGCAAATCAATTATTAAAGCTAAAAAGAAAAAAGAAATTAGAGCAAGTACAACAACAGCAATTAGCCAATATACAAGCGCAAGCAGATGCTAATTCACAGAATGCAGAAAAAGCAGCGTTATTTGAAGTGCAAAAACAAGAAGCTTTAGCTCAAACACAAATACAAATAGAACAAGCTAAATCTCAATTTGAAATGCAAAGGTTACAAGCTGAGGCGCAGGTTAAAAAACAATTAATGGCGGAACAATTTAATTATGATATGCAATTAGCACAATTAAAGGTTCAAGCAGAAACAACTAAGTTCAATCAGCTAGAAGATAGAAAAGATGAGAGAACAAAGATACAAGCAACACAACAGTCTGAATTAATAGATCAACGTAAGAATGATTCTTTGCCAAAAGATTTTCAGAATAGCGCAGAAAATTTAATGAATGATTTAGGCGGTATGTTGCAAATGGAATAAACTTATTAACCAATTTTATATTATCATATTATGTCAGAACAAGTAAAACAAGAAGGAGAATTTAAACTAAAAGCAAAGAAACCTTCAGTAAAAAAATTAAACAAAACAGATGAACCTATTAAGGTTGATTTGACACAGAAACAAGAAGAACCAATAAAAGTAGTAATCCCTAAAGAAGAAACAGATGCCATTCAAGAGCAAAGCACAGATGAAAGCATGTTACGCGATAAACAACCCGAATTGGGATTGCAAGAAGTGGTCGAAGGAAACCAAGGGGCCACTGAAAATGTTATTGAAGAAATCTTTGAACAAGAAATAAAACAAGAGATTGCAGATATTAAAGAAGAACTGCAATTTCATACTCAAGAGCAAACAAATAATAATGTAGAATTACCTGAAAATATAGAGAAGTTAGTTTCTTTTATGCAAGAGACTGGTGGAACTATTGAAGACTATGTTAGATTGAATGCGGATTATTCAAATGTAAATAATGTTGCTCTATTAAAAGAATACTATAAAAACACCAAGCCACATTTAGATGCAGAGGAGGTAGAATTCTTATTAGAAGATAAGTTCTTCTTTGATGAAGACATTGACGATGAAAGAGAAATTAAACTAAAGAAATTAGCATTTAAAGATGAAATTTCTAAAGCAAAAACCTTTTTAGAGGAAGCAAAGAAAAAATATTACGCAGAAATCAAGGCAAGACCTGGGGTTAATGCAGAACAACAAAAAGCTGTTGATTTTTTTAACAGATATAATAACGAGCAAAACAAAGTGGCTCAACAACAAGATGCGTTTAAAAAACAAACATCTAATCTTTTTAACAATGAATTCAAAGGTTTTGAATATAACTTAGGTGAAAAGAGATTTAGATATAATGTTCAGAATCCAAATCAAGTTGCCGAAACTCAATCAAATATACAAACCTTCGTCGGAAAGTTTCTAGACAAAGAAGGTAATGTAACAGATGTACCGGGTTATCATAAGGCTTTGTATTCAGCAATGAATGCTGACAAAATAGCTGCTCATTTTTATGAACAAGGAAAAGCTGACGCTGTTAAACAAGTTGTTAGCAATTCTAAAAATCCAAGTATGGATGCCCCTAGAACTGCTAGTGAACCATTCATTAATGGATTTAAAGTTAAATCTATAAGCGGCCAAGACTCCTCTAAACTGAGGATACAAACAAAAAAATTTTAACAATTAAAAATTAAAAAACTATGGCAAATGTAACGCCTCAATTCGGTTCAATTAAACCGTCTCAAAAACAGCAAGCATTAGAAACTAACTACTTAAACTTTACAGACGGTAGTGGTAATGACTTTGCACAACAATTTTTACCAGAAATCTACGAACAAGAAGTAGAAAGATATGGTAATAGAACTTTATCGGGTTTCTTACGTATGGTAGGAGCTGAAATGCCAATGTCTTCTGATCAAGTAGTTTGGTCTGAACAAAACAGATTACATATTGCATATAACAATGTAACTTGTACTAACGCAACAACTTTAACTTTTGTTACTGGAGGTACAGGATCTGCTTTTGTTAACAACGTTATTTCTGTTGGTCAAACTTTGGTAGTTATGAGTCCTACTACAGGAAAAGAATTAAAAGTTTATGTTACTGCTTCTACTGCTAATCCTACGACCGGTGTTGGTGGAGCTACAAATCCAGCCGTTCTTACAGTTAAGCCTTACACTCAAGCTGATCTAGGTGGAACAGTTGACTTTGTAACTGGAACGCCTACAAATCTTAAAATATTTGTATATGGTTCTGAATTTGCTAAAGGCACAACTGACGCTACTTTAAATTCTGTAGTTCCTTCATTTACACAATATAGTAATTCTCCTATTATTGTTAAAGAAAGATACCAAATTTCTGGTTCTGATACTGCTCAAATTGGATGGGTAGAAGTTGCTACTGAAGACGGAACTTCTGGATATTTATGGTATTTAAAAGCAGAATCTGAAACAAGATTACGTTTTGAAGATTACTTGGAGATGTCAGTTATTGAAGGAGAGCTAGTTTCAGGCGGTTCTACTTTATTAAGTGGTAATAACATTAAAGGTACTCAAGGTTTATTCTCCGCTGTTAAAGAAAGAGGTAATGTTGTAAACAACTTCTCTGCAGCTAGTGGTCTTAATGACTTTGATTCAATTTTGAAAAACTTAGATACTCAAGGAGCTATTGAAGAAAACATGTTATTCTTAAACCGTGCAACTTCTCTTGACTTTGATGATATGCTTGCTTCTTTATCTGCTGGTGCAGCAGGTGGTGTAGCTTACGGTTTATTTGAAAACTCTGAGCAAATGGCATTAAACTTAGGATTCTCTGGTTTCCGTCGTGGATCTTATGATTTCTACAAAACTGATTGGAAATACTTAAATGATGCATCTACTCGTGGTGGCATGGCTACTTCATCTATTGACGGTATCCTTGTTCCTGCTGGTACATCAACTGTATATGACCAACAATTAGGTACTAATATCCGTAGACCATTCTTACACGTTCGTTATAGAGCTAATCAGGCTGATGACAGAAGAATGAAATCTTGGATCACTGGATCTGTTGGAGGAGCTTATACTTCTGACCTTGATGCAATGCAAGTACACTTCTTATCTGAAAGATGTTTAGTTACTCAAGCTGCTAATAACTTCGTGTTATTTACTGCATCAGTGTAAAAATATGGTGATATTACCCTCGTTGAATTTACGGGGGTAATTATTACCTTTTAAAAATTTATTAAATTATATTATATTATGGCAACAAAACAAACAACAAAAAAAGAATTAGAATCAAATGAATTTGATGTGGATACAATTACTATGGAAGAAACAGTTGTACCAAAAGAAATAAAACCAAAAACATTAAAAGATACCTGGGTAATTAAAGATAGAACATATATTATATCGGATAGTCATTCTCCTTTAACATATACACTACAAAGCAAACACTCATTAAGGTATCCTTTATTATGGTTTAATAAGGAAACAGGAGAACAGGAAGAATTAAGATACGCAACTAATCAAAATTCTCCATTAGTTTCACAACAAAAAGGACAGGCAACTTTAGGGCATATCATATTTGAAAATGGTATATTAAATGTGCCTAAAGAAAAACAAAACCTACAAAAATTATTATCACTTTATCATCCAGCATTAAATATTAAGTATACTGAATTTGATCCAACATTAGAAGCAGAAGATGAATTAGAAGATATTGAATTAGAAGTAATGGCATTAAATGCTGCTTTAGAAATGGATATTGATCAAGCGGAATCTATTGTTAGAGTTGAAGTTGGATCTAGAGTTAATAAGATGAGTTCTAAGGAAATAAAAAGAGACTTGTTATTGTTAGCAAGAAATAATCCTGCTTTATTTATAGAACTAGCAAATGATGATAATGTACAACTTAGAAATATAGCTATTAGAGCTGTTGAAGCGAGTATTGTAAAATTATCACCAGACAATAGAACATTCCATTGGGGTGAAAATAATAGAAAGCTAATGACAGTACCTTTTGATGAAAATCCATACTCAGCTATGGCGGCATTTTTCAAAACAGATGAAGGTATAGAAGTCTTTAAGTCTATAGAGAAAAAATTAAAATAATACGTAATATTAATATATAGGCGGTGGCTTTGGTTACCGCCTTAATATTATAATAAATATATAGTATGGCGGTAAGTGTAGATACGGTTTATAGAACCTTTTTATTAATTATTAATAAAGAGCAAAGAGGATATTTAACTCCAGATGAATTTAATAAAACAGCAACTCAAGTACAACTTGATATATTCAATGAATATTTTGAGGACCTTAACCAGCAACTCAGAGTGCCTGGTAATGATAGCGAATATAGTGATCGTATAAAAAATTTAGAGGAAAAAATTGCAATCTTTCAAGAAAGTGGGGTTTGCGGATCTGGAAATATTAATGGTTTTACATTACCAGTGCCAACGCCTCCTTATGAATTTTATAAATTAGGAACCGTTATATATAATGACGAAAAAGAAGTTCAACTAGTTCAACCAAATGAATTATTGGAACTTAATTTGTCACCATTAACAAAGCCGTCTAAACAATGGCCAATTTATACATACAAAAATTTTAGAATAAAGGTATATCCAACAGTCTCTTCAAGTACTATATCTTGTACGTATATAAGAAAACCATTAAATCCAATGTGGAACTTTACCGCAACAGCTCCATATTATACTTATGTGTATAACCCGAGCACTTCTCAAAACTTTGAACTACATCCAACGGAACAAACAAACCTAATAACTAGAATATTACTTTATTCAGGTATAGTTATTAAAGATCCACAAATAGTACAAGTAGCCGCACAGCAAGCACAAGCGGAAAATATTAATTCAAAAAGTTAATAAAAAATGCCAACACCTAATAACGGATTAATAACCGAAACAAATAGACAATACTACGAAGGAGCTCAGGGTTTTACTATAGTATATAAATTTAAGAGTGGTCAAAATACTTGGACTACTAATTTTACTACTACATTTAATACAGATTTAGTATATGGCAGCTATGATCCTAATGATATTGAATATGCTTTAAATAATTTTAAGTTATATTGGAGTGCGACAGGATTGCCTGACACATTTGTAGAAGTAACAGAGGAATATGATGTAGTAGATAATACCATTACTTATATAAACGAAGATTTACCATTAGCCAATAGTTATTTAGTTGTTCAATTAAAGATATTAGATGGCGGCAATTATGGCGACAGAGACGCATTTGGAGACACCGTAGAGGAGAATTATGGTAGTTACCAATACATATCATTAAATGATATAATTAACAACTTTATGGTAGCTTATGTTGGCACCGGCAAATTAATTGGCGCTGTAAAAAGAACCGATGTTATATTCCATGCAAAACGTGGAATGCAGGAATTTAGCTATGATACATTAAAAAGTATTAAATCCCAGGAATTAAATATACCAAATAGTTTAAGCGTTGCAATACCTCAAGACTATGTTAACTACGCTAAAATGTCGTGGATCGATGCTTATGGTATTAAACACCCTATATATCCTGTAAATGCTTTAACTACAAATCCTTATGAAAACCCAATACAGGATCAAAGAGGATTACCAATACAAGACAATTTTGATGCAAATATAGAAGGCGATTCTTTAACAGAAGAAAGATGGAATTCTAATAATATATTCCCGGTTGTAAATGATAATACAAATCTAGAAAATGGTTGGTATAATGGCGATAACTGGGTACAGGACAGATTTTTTGGGAGACTATATGGCATAGACCCACAATATGCAAATATGAATGGATACTTTTCTATAAATGATAGAGAAGGTAAAATATCTTTTAGCAGTAACTTAGTTGGCAAACTAATCGTATTAGAATATATATCAGATGGATTAGCGTATGATTTAGATTCAAGAGTACCAAAAATGGCGGAAGATGCTTTATATGCTTATATTTTGCACGCTATTATGGCGCATCGTTCAACGTCAACAGAATATGTTGTTAGAAGATTGCAACAAGATAAATCAGCAAAATTAAGAAACGCTAAAATAAGACTTTCAAATATTAAATTAGAAGAAATAACTCAAGTATTTAGAGGTAAATCTAAATGGATTAAACATTAAAAAATGGCGGAAATAAAAAATAGTTTTTTGAAGTCCAAGATGAATCAAGACTTGGATGACAGACTTATACCTAATGGTGAATATAGATACGCTAATAATATTTCGGTAGGGAAATCAGAAGCAGATGATATTGGCGCATTACAAAATATACTTGGTAATGAATTGTTGCCATTAACTACCGCGCCAATTGAAGAGGCGGGGATGATATGTATTGGGGCTTTTATGGATAACCAAAATAACCGTATATTCCAATTTTTAACAGACTATACCGACCCAAGTCCAACAAATATCACATTGCCTACTTCTGGCAATATGAAAATAACAATGTACAACTTTGATTCTCCAACTAATTATGTAACCTTGGTTGAAGGGCTATTTTTAAATTTTGCTAAAAATAATGAATTTAGAATAACAGGTGTAAATTTAGTTGAGGGATTATTATTTTGGACTGATAATAGAAATCAACCTAGAAAAATAAATGTATCAAGTGCTTTAAATCCTAATTATTATACAAATGAAGAGCAAATATCAGTTGCAAAATATGCACCTGTAAATCCTATATCATTATATAAAAAAGAATCCGCAACTGTAGTTTCTGGTTCTGGAACCACTTATATTTTATCTAATATAGATAGTTTAGCCTGCACTATAGGAACAGTGTCTGGTACACCTCCTAATCCATATACAGCAACAATAACTACAGCGGTAGTTGATGGATTTGCTGGATTTTCCGTTGGCGATGTTATCGCTGGCAATAATGGATCCGGCTCTTTTGGGCTTGGTCAATTGGTTATTACTTCTTTAATTAACTCTACGAGTGTAAAAGTATCATCAACCGCTATATTTTCTGCTGGTACAGTATCAATTACATTAAAATATCCTAGTTTAGGAGGACTGCAGTCAGGAGCTACCGTATTATCAGTTTCACCAACTGGCGTACAAGGATTAACAGGATCTGATTATGCAGTTGTAGTAAGCATGAGTAATACAACTCTAACACTATACGAACCAACAGTTATTATAAATAATAATGATATATTAACATTTTTAATATCTACTATGTCTGACAGGTCCTCTGTGCCTGATTGGCCTGGAGATCCTGTTTTTTTAGAAGATAGATATGTTCGTTTTAGTTATCGTTTTAAATACGATGACAATGAATATTCTTTAATGGCCCCATTTACTCAAATAGTATACATTCCAAAGCAAAAAGGTTATTTTATTGCAGGCAATGAGGTTGATGCTTATAGAAGTACAGTTATAAATTGGTTTGAAAACAATATAAATAATATTGAATTAATTGTGCCATTACCTGATAAGATAGGTAATTTAACTAATAGTTATAAAATAAAAGAAATTGATATTTTATATAAAGAATCAGATTCATTAGCTATTAAAGTTTTTGAAACATTACCTGTTTCTGCTATAAACACAGCGGCCAATACTAATAATAATTATTACATACAGCCTTATCAGTCCCAAAAGCCATATAAAACATTAACAGAAGACCAAACAACAAGGGTATACGATAAGGTTCCAGTTAGAGCAAAAGCTCAGGAATCTTCAGGTAATAGAATAATTTATGGCAATTACTACGATAAATACACATGTCCTTCTTCTATAAATTATAATATATCCGTTCAGCCAAAATTATTGAACGGAACTAACTTTATAGAGTATCCAAATCATACATTAAAGAAAAATAGAAATTATCAAGTTGGGTTTATACTTGCAGATAAATTTGGTAGACAATCACCAGTTATATTATCAACTGTAGATTTATTAGGGACTAGTTTAGGTGGAGGTCAATTTGCAAAAGGATCAACAGTTTATTCAAGTTATGAAAATTCAGTTTTATTTGATGATGTTCGTACTTGGTTTGGTGATACTTTAATATTATATTTAAATACAATAATAGACCAACAAAAAGATATTCCTGCAGGTAAGTCTGGATTATATGCAATACCTACATCAAATTCAGGATTTGCAATTACCGCATCTACTATAACAGATACAGTATATACATATACATTAGATATTACAGCAGCTACAAATACACCTCCAGTTGAAGGAGATATATTAAGAGGTTATTATACGGATTATGTTTCTGTGCTTTCTGATCCTGTTCCTACAGTTAATCCAGATGAGTATTCAATAACTACATCAGGTAGAGTTAATGATATATATAATTATAATGATCCAGGTGGTGGAATTTTAGATATTAAATTTTCATATATTTATAACCCTATTGGATGGTACTCATATAAAGTAGTTGTTAAACAACAGGAACAAGATTATTATAATGTGTATTTACCTGGTATGCTAGATGGTTATCCTAAAGGGCAAACATCTGGTTCTCAAGTTGTATATTCAGGAACAGGAGCAACGGCTACATCAACTTTACAAAATGGTATAAATCCTACGCAATTTCCGGTTAGCGAAACAGGTAATACATCTCATATTGTATTAATAAATGACAATATAAATAAAGTACCAAGGGACCTAGCGGAGGTTGGTCCTGACCAAAAACAATACAGAAGTAGCGTTCAGTTATACGGAAGAGTTGAAAACACTGAGGACAGTGTTACAATAACCGGCGATACACCTGCTTATTCTTCTAAAACATCAACAATAACATATACTATTGGGCCTCCAGGTTCTGGGCTAAATGAAGATTGGGCATTAATAAAAGCTGGAGACGGAATACAATGTACTCAAGCTTCCGCCCCTGTACCAGATACTACCCCCCCTGTTGTACCACTTTCAGGAGCTACAATGCCAAACCCCTATAAATGGTTAGGGGATACCGTTGTGGTATCTAATACAGTAGTAGGTACAACTGGTACAATATTAATATCTTCTGCAAATTGGGTTTTAAGAGCGGCTCAGGATCCTAACGGGCAAGATTATGTTACTTTTATAATAAGCCGGGCAGAGAATAGACAATATTTTCCAACTAGAAAAGCAGATACAGTAACATCGATTGCGACCGCAACTGAATTTAATTTTTTATCTAGTTCCGCTGACAATTTAGCGGGCACTGCCGGATTAAATTTTTATCAACTACAAACTAATCCTTTAATAGGAAGAGTTTCTACAGTTAAAAAAATTGGTGTTTCTGCAAATGATATGGTTCCATTTTTAAGTGTATATGAGACAAGACCTGATCAAAGTATATTAGAGTTATTTTGGGAAACAGCAACAACTGGTTTAATTTCTGATTTAAATGCTGATGTATTAACTGGATTTGATGGTCCATCAAGTTTTGGCAGCGTTAATTATGAGCATTTTGAATTCCAAGATCCTAATGGGTTTGGGTCTGTACAAGGTGAAGAAAATTCAAAATACGTAACGGATAATTTTGTTGTATTAAATCAGCAAGGAATTATTTTACCAAATACAACGGTAACATTGTTATCAGCAGATGATAATGCTGGAGCAAGTAGATTAGGCGATTTTGGATTAGAAGCTATTACAGTAGGGTTAAATGCGACATATAGATTATTTATTAAAAAACCATCTGAGGGAGCTGGAAATTTTGTGTTTAATAACAATGCTCTTGCTAAAGAATCCTATGTATTTACATTCCTGGTTACTGATAATGATAATCCAACAACTTCAACAAATTTATCAATTAGTGGTAGATTAGGTAATAATCAACCAAATATAACAACGTCAGTTGTTGATTATAATATATTACAAAGCACAACAACTTTTGCAACATTAGAAGCTGTAAATGGATCTTATTCAAATGCAATAACAGGGTTAAAATGGAGTATAACCAGTGGAAACGAAGATGGATATTTTAGTTTAGATCAGGAGTATGGAACGTTAAGTTTAATAAATAATGAAATACCATTGGCTGGATATGAATTAGTAATAAAGGTACAAGATGCCGTTAATACAGATGACTGGCAGCCATTAGAGCCTGCAGATGTAGGAGATGATTATGGAACGCAATTTGATACAATTACATTAAATATAAATGTAGGTGATAACCCTGTCCCTATTTGGTTAAGACCGGAATACACAAGTACGCAAGTTATAAATGGTGGTAATGATTGTGAAGGAGCTGATCCGGGTTACGCAATGGTTTATATAGGCCCTAAAGAAGATTTTGGAGTTGATTATTCTTATCTACCTGAAATACCTGATTCAGATAGGCAATATCAATTTGCAGAAAATATAGAAATTGTTAATGCTACAGGTTTTGGAGAAACAATTTGGCCAACTGGATTAACTGAAGGCGAATATAGAGTAAAAATAAAGCTAACTGTTCCGGCTCCGGGTTTATGTGACCCTTTGTTAGGATTTGCTAATTTTGAAAGTTATTTTGATATATATTTATATAGAAGACAATGGACCGAATCTGGCTCATTAACTTGGGAGTTAGTAAAAACTACAAATAATAAACAAACGCCATATAAATTACCAAAATTAATTGTTACTACCGACGATCCGCCATTAGTGTTTGGCCGTGAAAAAGCAATAACAACTTCGTTTACTATTGAAGCAGATAAAGATATTTTTTATGAGTGGGCAGTAGGAGTTGAAATGGTAAATAGTCCAGATAATGCCGCTGCTGCTACTATTAACCCTTTTGTAGAATTTTATGGTCAAGATGCTAATTATTCTTATGGAGCAACTCCAACACCTCCGTTTTCAAATTTAGTAGTAACACCTTATACTTATTATACAGGGCTTGAGGATAATATAGGGTACCCATCCGCGGTAGCATATACAGACCAAGATGCAACTAGAGGTCTTGTATATGATTCCCCTGTAAATGAAATAGCATCTGGCAGTATAAATAATGGGTTTGCAACAGTTACTTTTACTTTAACTACTGTTAATAGCCAAATTGTACCGGGTCTTGCATGTGGTTTATCTACTCCTGGGATAGGATATAATGGCGTAGTTGTTGGAGTTAATCAGACTACAAATGCAATAACAATACAATTACCAGGTATATATTTAGGCCCTCCTATTTCTTTAATTGGTCAAAATGCTAGTTTTGAAATGTTTTATCAACCAACTGTTGGTGTATTATATGCCAATACAGAAGAAGGTACTGAAGTAAAAAGATTTTATACAGACGATGAGTTCACTAATAAATGGACACCTCCTATTGCGAATAGATTTTATGTATTCCAAACAAGTAAAGATTATAATCCCGGAGATGTTGAATTTATTGGTGGTACTTCAGCTGGTCAACTTAAATACACTAAATTCCCTTATTATTGTGCTCAATTTAACGAAGAAGGTGAAGTAATAGAACAAACAACAGGACTTTTTGATTCTCAAACAGCTTGGAACGGAATGAATGAAGTTAATACTGGATTACTTGGTGAAGATAATTATGCATACAATATACTTTATTATGAAGAACCATTTCCACCATAGTATGTCTGCTTAAAATAAACTAAAAACCATAAAAAAAACGTGATTATAAAATATGGCTGCAATATTAGAATTAAAATTTTTTAACTCTTTCTGGTTAAAAAAACTAGATACAATAGTAGAAGTAGAAAATACAACAGCAACACTTGATGCGGCTGTTGTAGCTTCCCCTACTATAATAATAACCGAAGCTAATGGTGAAATTGGTGTTGGACAAAATGTAAGTTGGACAGGAGTTAATGTACCTAATCCTTATGTATATAAAAAAATAAGTGATACCGAATTTGTTTTAAGTGAAGCCGTAAGTATTGATGATGCTACCGTTTTAACATTTGGACCCATAGTAAATTTTGATTTTATCCCAAATGCTTATCTCCCTACCGAAGAATCAAGCGATTGGTTTGTAGAAGAAGCAAGAATCAGAGGTGGTTATAATAATACAAATGTTGATTTAGGTGTTAAAGCTTATATTGTGGAGGATAATATTAATCAGCAGCATAGACAAAGTTCTTTAATATACTCAGGTGTGTTTAATTCCAGAACAGGTATAAACAATACAAATCAATTTTCAGTTGGTGAAGATATAACAAGAAGTTTAGATCCTTACAATGGCTCTATACAAAAATTATATTCAGAGAACACAAACTTAACTATTTTCCAAGAGTTTAAAGTAAGTAGAGCCTTAATTGACAAAGACGCTGTTTATTCAGCCGAAGGAGAGCCTTTAACTACTTCTGGAACGCAAGTAATTGGCCAGGTTCAAGCTTATGCTGGAAACTATGGTATTGCTACTAATCCAGAAAGTTTTGCTGTTTATGGATATCGAAAATACTTTACAGATAGAAATCAAGGTGTAGTATTAAGATTATCTCAAGATGGTATAACTGAGATTTCAGAATACGGTATGAGTAATTTCTTTAGAGATAAACTTTCTGAAGTAGGTGATGGCAATTTAGTATTAGGTATGTGGGATATGCATAATAAAGAATATGTACTTTCCCTACAAAATTCTAACGGTACATATAATACATTGGCATTTGA
>Ga0181343_1000170_pt1 | contig 31714 bp, 33 predicted proteins | sample Su13VDMLBSD_FD_130110 | JGI IMG/M metagenome (GOLD analysis project Ga0181343, IMG submission 130110) | Freshwater viral communities from Lake Michigan, USA - Su13.VD.MLB.S.D | ecosystem: Environmental > Aquatic > Freshwater > Lake | place: USA: Michigan | collected 2013-07-15
CTGGTAGCCGCCGCCAGCAAAGGGGCCTCTGCGGCCCCCGCAGGGGCGTCTGGGAGGTCAAACAGGGGGCATAGGGCCCCCGGCAGCACCTCGACCTCAAACACCGCCTCGGCGGTGGGCCTGCGGGGCATGTAGAACAGCCTGGAGGTGTCCACGCAGCTCTGATCGTGGCTCAGGCCCAAGGCATGGGCCAGGGCCCCGATCCGCTCGCGCCAGAGGGTGTTGGCAGCCTGCTGGCTGGAGTAGTCGCCAGAGATCCACGGGCGGGCCAGGGGCACCACCACCCGGAACTTGGGGCACGGGCTATGCTCGATGACGAGGTTGCGGACCTGCCCGTCTCGCGTCTCGTTGACGATCTTCGCGCCCCGCGCCACGCGCGGGAGGTAGCCTTTTTTCTCGATCAGGTAGCCCTCGACCGTCCGGCCGGTGGCTTCGCTCAGCCACTTCTCGGCGGGCGCTGCAGCGACCGACGTCTGCGTCTGCAGATGGTTGAACGTCGAATGAACGATTGCGCGCCACCCCTGCTTGCGCAGGGCTGCAGTGATGTCCTGCAGCGTCGCGCCGGTGTCTGAGTCGAGCACCGCCATGTCGATGCGCACGGCCTGATCCATGCGGCGCGCGCCCCCGGAGAAGGTCGCGGGCGTGTAGCACGACCCCGTCTTCTGGCCGACGGATGGCGTGGACAGCATCTTCGCCAGTTCGTCGAACGTGAGCGTACGCTGGTCAGTCCAGCGCGTCTCCATGTGCGAGCGGGCGCAGGTGATCGTGACCGTTTCACCGCCGGGCACTGCGGCTTGATCGGTCATCATTAAAACGGCGCGTACTTGGTCAGATAGGCGGCGATGATCGTCTCGATCAGGATCATCCACTCCGCCTCATCCATCTTCGCGATGTCGGTCTTGCTGATCGCGTCGAGATAAACGCCCGCCGCTTCAGCGGCGTCGATCAGCGCATCAATCTGTTTTTGATTCCATTGCATCTCTTTGCCCACCCTGGTGACACGCGCGCCGGGAAAGGCGCGCATGATGGCTTTGATCGTCGGGTCGTTAGTCAAATTGATATCCAATGATGTCGAAGTACTGACCGCTCGGACGCACGCGAATGTTTTTTGGCGCCCGCAGATTGCGCGACAGTCTAACGGCCTCCGCTGCGATCTTCGGCATCGGAATTGGCGAACGGTTCTTCCACCAAACAGCCGCCTTATCGCCGGGGAAGCCACTGTGCTGCACGCAGATCCACTCTCGATACTGTTGGATGCCGCACTGATACGTCACCCGCATGGACGGCGTCTTGCCCTCTTTTTCGTGCAAGGCATAAGACACGCCATTGACAGGCAGCCACTCCGACTTGATCTGCGTCGATAGAAGCGCCCCGGTGTCGCTTTTGCCAGAGAACTTAACGGTGACGGGGAACACAAAGGCGCACGTGGGGCACACCTTTGCGGCCAGAGCGCAAAGTGTATGACATGACGGACATTCCTTCGCCATGGCATCGCCCTTTTCACCGCTCTTGGCGGGCGGGGCTTTGATGCGAGCGTTGATCGTGTCTACGGGTCCATGCCGGTGCGTGTTGGTGGCGAAGTCAAGAACGATGCAGTCGTCCTTGCCCTCCGCGATGCGCGTTCCGCGGCCGAGCATCTGCACGTACAGGCTCTGGCTCTTCGTCGGCCGCAGCATGCCGATCATATCGACGCCGGGAGCGTCGAAGCCGGTGGTCAGCACGTTCATGTTGGTGACGCAACGGATGCTGCCGTCCTTGAAGCCGCGCAGGACGCGGTCGCGCTCCGGCGCGGGCGTCTCTCCAGATACCATCTCGCAGCTAATGCCATGCTCGCGCACGACGTCGCGGATCGCCTTGGCGTGGCTCACGCCGCAGCAGAAGATCAGCCAGGAGCCGCGATCTTCGCCAGCGGACACCAATTCGGCGACTGCCGCGCGATTGACCTCATCGATGTTCACCGCGTCCTCAAGCTCCTTCGCGATGAACTCGCCGCCGCGCGTGTGAACGCCCTTCACGTTCAGGCGTGTCTTCGTCGCCTTTGGGATCAGCGGAGACAAGTAGCCTTGCTCGACCATCTTGAGGATCGGCACGTCATAGGCAATGTCGGTGAAGATCGCGCCTTCGCCCCCGCAAAGCAGGCCCTGATCCATGCGGTACGGCGTGGCCGTGAAGCCGATCACCTTCAGCTCTGGATTGATCTCGCGGAGCTGCTTGAGGAAGGTGCGGTACATGCCGGTGTCGCCGGTGCCCAGAAGGTGGGCCTCGTCGATCAGCACAAGATCGCAGCGCTGCACTTCATAAGCGCGCTTGTAGATCGACTGGATGCCAGCGAACACGATCTGCTGATCGAGATCGCGACGGTTCAGACCGGCGCTGTAGATGCCGGCCGGAGCCTCCGGCCAAGACCGGAGCATCGCATTGAAATTCTGTTGGATCAGCTCGCGGACGTGCGTCAGGACGATGACGCGCGTGTCACTCCACGTGTTCAGCGCGCCGCGCAGGAACTCCGCGATGACGACAGACTTCCCGGTGCCGGTCGGCATGACCACCAGCGGGTTGCCGGTGTTTTTCTGGAAGTAGTCGTAGATCGCATTGATGGCCTCAGTTTGATACGCACGCAATTCCATGGCATCGCTCTTTGTAGTGACACCACTTGCAGACATACCAGCTTGGATCGTTTGAGACTTTGGCAACGGGGACATGTGCATTGATAATTCTCTCAGCTCGATTGCGGATGGTTTCAAATGCAGACGGATCAAACTCAGTACAGACGGCTTCCCATTCTCGTGCGCCGGGTGAACAGACAGTCAGGTAATGGCGATAGATTTGCGTGTATCCCATGTAAGCCTGCGCCTGCGCATAGTAGGTAGCATCCCACTTTTGCAGGGTGCCTTCTTCTCCATGCTCTCGTCGCAGCTTGCAGAACTTGCTGTATTTATCTTCGTTGACCGCCTTCGCTTCCCAGACGTGCCAGACCTGTGGATCGGATACTAGGCCGATGATCAGGCCATCTAGGTGACCGGCAAACTGGCCGTCGAAGTCGCTGATCTCAAATTGCTCGCCGGTGTCCGCGTCTTCCGTGCGCAGCACGACGCCCGGCACAAGCCGCAGGCGGTCGGCGAGGATGCGCTCGCAGGCGTGACCGTCTTCGATGCGCATCAGCGCAGAAGCGGGAAGAAATTCGGGCAGAGGATCATGGTAGCTGTACCAGAGCTTGCGCTCGCAATCGCCGCCGATCTGAGACATGCCGAGATACGAACGGGGTGCCCGCCCCTGTGCGTTCTCCTGCATGGCTTGGTTGGCTGCCATCACGGTTGGATCTGGCAAGTGTGGTAACGCCACCATGATACCTCTCCCCCGAGACGCTTAGGCTCGCTTACGCCATGCAGGCGTTACTGGCGCAGTAGCCGAAGCGCTGGTTGCGGTGGGCGGGGACATCTTCGATGGCTTGTATCCCTTCACCTCGTTCTGTGCATCGCGCTCAATCCCCATCTTGTCTGGACCGGCGGGGCGTACCTTCACAACAGCAATAAGCGGCAGATGATGCAGCTCTTCGCTGTTCTTGACCTTCATCTTGCCGACGGCCTTGGTGATCGCACCAAGCGTGCCGTGCGCAATCTGGGCCGCCTTCTCGTTGTCGTTGAACAGGTTCAAGCGGTCGAAGATGCGGCGCTCTTTGTACTGCCCGTCCTGCACGGCCAACTCGAGCCACAGGTACTTGCCGTTGCCAGACTTCGTCGAACGCATCTCGCTGTTGACGATCATCACCTCGTAGTCGCCCGGAGGCAGAACCTCAAACGGCGTGTTGATCTCGACTGTGCTTGCATCAAATTCAAATCCAAGGTCTGCCATGTTAGTTGCCTTTCTGGTTGTAGTACGGGATGCCTTTTGCGAACTCTTCCCACAGCATTGGAATGGTCGGTTGCAGGTTGAAGCGTTGCTTTGCCAGATACGCCGGACGTTCTTCGGTCTGCAGGATGCGATCACCACCGCCTACGGCGCGCGTGACCTTTTTCCCAAAGCCTTGGTCCGACTTTACTGTCGAAACGCGGTACGTGGCAAACGCGACCACGTCTGACACCTCCTGAAGCAAGCTGGAAGCACCCTTGTGGATCTTCGGGATGTAGCGGTCGTACGGCTCGTTGTCCGGCGCGTCGTAGCGCTGCACTTGCGAGTGCGCCAGCATCAAAACCGTCATGTCGCGTTCATCGCGTAGAGCGCGCAAGCCGTCCAGAAGCAAGCGCCAGTGATCGAGAGCGGCTGCGTAGCCCCGCCCGTAACCTGGAGACTCGATGCTGGTCCAGCCGTTGTCCTTACACGCTTGCGCCCAAACCAACGGCTCAAGGTGATCCATGCTATCGATGACGGCGGTCTTGTATGGATGCTCTTCGCCGTAAAGCGCCCCAATGCCATCCATTACGTCGCTGAACGACTTCAGCAATCCGAATGTGGGCTGCTCGATCAAGCCAAGACCGTCCTCGGTCTGGATGAAGATCGGATCGGGAGCGGAGGCAGCGAACGAAGTCTTGCCGACGCCGTGCGTGCCATAGATCAGACAGATCGGCGGTACGGATCGCGTGTTAGTTTTGACGTTTGCTAGGGAGATGCTCATTTCTTTGCCTTCTCAATTTTGAATGTCTGCTTTCCAGTGCTGACTGTGCGTGCTGGTGCGAACATGGTTTGCAACGATGTTGGCCATGCTTTGTATTTAGCTTCGCTGACCTTGATGACCGTCGTGACGTAGTCCTCGATGGGTTCGCCCATCGACTTCAACGCCTCAACGGTCAAGGCCAGACGGTCCTGATCCCATTCCACCTCCTTTGGCATGTCGGCGACCACAACGTGGTCATCGTATGGCAACCGGACGGTGCCGGTGTCCTTGCCCGCCTCGCGGCGGGCTTTGTCGGCTGATGCTGCGAATTTTTCCAGCAGCACTGCGTACAGTGCCGCGTCGAGCTGTTTCAATTCTTGCCGCTTGGCGGCCAGCTCTTCCATGAGCATGGAAATCTGCTCCACCGGGAGGGACGCACCCTCTTTGGCTGGCATGTGCAGTAGATCCGACAGGCTGACGCTGTTCTTGCGGCCAAGCGGAACTACCCGCTGATCGGCGGCGTCTGTCGGGGCAGCTATGTCAGGGGGAAGTCTCATCCTATCCTCATACAATTCAATCTAGATCGTGCATTCTGCATCAATCTAGGATTGTGTCAACCCGTTGTTGACCAGCGCAAATGGACCGCCTAGAAGTGGTGTATAACGATTGGAAACGGGTCCAAATGCGCTTTGTCTTTACCTTGAATATGCCCTCAAACCGGGGCAAGGCCATCCACCAAGTCATCGGCGATCACCCGGCAAAGGACGAGCAGGAATTGCTCGAGGCCCTATGCGAGGCTGAGTTCGTGATGGTGGAACAGCTCTACAACATGAACAACGAGAACGACGGTGGATACGATTGGCAGCCGCGCGGGCCGCTGATCATCAACACCTCGTGGATCGGCAAGGTGCAACGCCAGCACCCCGCCGACCGCAAACGCTCGCCTATGGATTACTGACGCGCCATCCGCCCGACGCGCCCTGGTACACCAAGGCGAAGCTCTGGCTATTGATGTTGCAGGTCAGATCAGAAGCTGCGCCTTGGATCAGGTTGCCGTTGCGCGCGACCGTGAGGTTGTTCGTCGCGAACGTGCCGAGTGCGTCCAGGATGCCGACGTAGTCGCCCGCAGCCGGTGACGCTGGCAGGGTCAACGTGACGACACCGCTCGTAGTGTCAACGATGTACCCCATGCCAGCGACGGCGTTCGTGTTCGTGGAGATGTTTTCCCACGTGAAGCCGTCGCTGGTGTAGCGCGGCGTGGACAGGCGCACGTTCGTGCCGTCGCAGAACACGATGGAGTTGCCCGCATCGAGAGCAAGGCTCGTGCCGCCGCCATCGGAGGAGATGGTGAGCGCGTACGCGCCGGTGGCGGTGTTTCGCACCGTCCACTGGCCACCGATGCCGGAGGGGATCTCGTACGTGACGTTGTCGGTCAGCACGCCACTGAAATCGAAAAAGGCAGGCTGGTAGTCGGCATCGGTCAGAACAACCGTGCCCGACTGACCCGTCACGTTGAAATAGGTGGTCGCGCCAAAGGCCGCGTCGATAATGTCCCAGTCATCGTTGACCGGCGTGTTCCACGTATCGACATACGAGTTCAGCGCTGGCTTCTCGATGTTTTTGTTTGTCGTGTATGAACTGGGCATGGCTGACCTCAGATCGCCTTGTTAGCCGCGGCAAGAGCCGTGGCGATTTCGTCGTCGTGCTTCTGCAGGAGCGGCTCAGTGCGCCGACCGAGATCCTTCTTCCTGCTCTCGGCCATCTGCACCAGCTTCGCCGCCATCGCCGCGTGGTTCATGCCGGTGCGCCCGCCGGAAGCGCGTTGGATGCGACCACCGGTGGCGGCTGTGGCTGTGCCGCCCATGATCTTGCGCACGTAGTCCTGCGTCTCGCGCGGAAGGTAGGCAAGGTAGTTCCCACCCTCCGACCGCGCGCGCTGCATCGCACGCCTCACGGCGCCGGGGCCGGCATTGTAGGCCGCCAGAGCGGCCGTGTTGTCGCCGCCAAAGTCAGCGAGCTGCTTCTTGAAATACGCCCTACCGAGACGGCGGTTGTACGCCTCATCAGTGCGCAGTCGCTCTGGATCCCACTTCTCACCGGCAAGCGCTGCCGCTTCAGGACCGGTCGTCGGCATGATCTGAGCGATGCCGACCGCGCCTTTAGGCGACGTCACCGGCTCGCCGGTGCTTGTGAACTGCTTCCCGCCGCTCTCGGCCTGTAGCTGACGGCGCTCCAGGTCGTCGGCCGACCCGACGGGTTCCGACGTAGTCGGGCTTTCTGCCATTGCGGTCGATTCAGCACCGCGAGCGGCTATCGGCGCCAGTTGACCGGCGCGTCGGCCAGCCTTGCTCAAATGATAATTCAACTCACCAGTGAGCCTCGGAGAAGATGCCAAAGCGCTGGCCGCGAGGTGCGGGAGAAGTTGCGGCTGAAACAAGACGGCATTGATGCCGCCATATTTTGCAGCCTCGCCAAGCAAACCGCCGCGCGTCCACGGGCTCATTGCCGCGCCTGCGAGCATGAATTGAATCTCAGGGTTCTTCTCAACCAGCTTGTTGAGAAGGTTTTCGCCTTTCCCGGTTTTCACACTGCGCAGCATCCTGGCAAGACCTGCGCTGGCGGCTCCGGTAGATGCTTTGCCGGTAAGCGTTCTCTCAAGATCGCGCATCTCAGCAAGATGATGCTGCCACTTCTCCATCAGGTTGACATACTCGGGGCTGATTTTCGTCAACTCTTGCTTGGCTGCGTTGTAAACCTTCATGGCGGGGCTGCCGCCGGTTGTGTCATTCAGACTGTCGCCGATATCCCAAATAGCTCGTTTCAATTTGTCAAAATCTTCAAAGTCAAGAGAAGGACCCGCTTTAGCCTGAGCGACGAGTTTTTTGACCTCATTCAAAATTTGCTGCTGCTTTGGAAAAGCAGCAGATAGGGTCTGACCGCCGAATTGCAGGTTTTTTTCTGCCTCGGCAATTGCCTGATCAATCAAAACAAACGACGGCGTCTTTGCCGCAGCGGCCTGACCAGCTTTTTTTGTCCTAAACTCGTTACTAGCTTCGTCGCGCAAGGTTCTGGCCGCCGCTTGCGCAGACTGGAACAGGTCAACTGGATCGCCTTGACCCTCTTTGAATTTATTGAACACGTCGCGAAGTCGTTCACCTTCGCGCGCTAATGCCGCAGAAGAAGCCCCCTTCAGTCGCGCCGCAGCCGCTTCCGACGGCGCAGCGCGCCCGGCGAGAGATGCTGTTTTTTGCAGAGACATTGGCACGCCGCTCGCTCCTGCCAGTCCTGCTCTGACCACCGGGGAGACAACTGAAGTTGCTGTTTTGCCTGCAAGCGTAAGTGCGGCATCAACAGGGCTCGCCATCCGCGCGGCGCGAATTGCGGTTGCGGCAGCACCGCCGCCGCCTGTCGGGATGAAGGAAAGCGGCGTTGTCAGGTCCATCAGAACAGTGGCGGGATCTGTAGACAGAGCTTTATAGAAACCCTTCTTTGATCCGTACGTCTCTTTGTAATGAGACATCAGAGCATCAAGGATGGCATCACCCTGCGCTTTTTCCTCTGGCGTTTGATCGATCACGCCAGCGCGGCCGAGTGCGGCGGAACCTAGTGCGCCAAGCGCTTTGCCTGTCTGAATCGGATGCGCAACTGCAGTGCCGATGTCTTTTAGGACACGACCAGTACTCGGAATGATGTTCTTCGCAGCACCGCGAGCTGCTTCCTCAAATGTCATCTCTGGCTCTTCGGGCGCGGTTGCGCCGCGCACGGGACGCGGCTCGCGTTGAATTGCGTCCGTTCCCCCTGAAACAACCGTGTTTAAGTTCGGAGAAAATTCTTCTTTTTTTTGAGCAACTTTTTCTTGAGATGAAAAAAATCCACCACCGACCTTCTCTAAACTTGGAGCAAATTCTTCTTTAGCCATGATGAATTACACTCCGAAGTAACGAAGAATTCTGTCGGCCATTTGCGGATCTTTGTACCCCATAGCTTTAATTTGTTGTTGCAACAAATCGCGGTTTCGGCTGCCTTGAGCAAAAGATGCAGGATCACTGACAATAAAAGACAAAGTAGATGCCTTATTGCTTTTTGAGCCAGACACGGTGAACAGCTTTTCCAAAAGATCTTTTTCTTCTTCATACTTTGGCGCATAGAGGCGATTGAATTCTTGGTTCAAGCCGCGACCGGCGGCGGCGGCCTGCGTGGCGGAAAGCCTGTACGTTCCGTTTGGATCGGTAAGTGAGTTCTGCACGTTGTTGAAGTAGTTGTTTTGATCGATAGCTTTTTGGTTCACCGTAAGAATGCCGGATACAATTTTAGCTCTGCCCGCCGGAGAGGTAGTGTTGCCTGGAATGCTGGACAGGATTGCTTCAAGCTCCTGAGCGGTTTGAGAACCACGCGGAACTTGTCCAATCAACTGAGCCCGAAGTTTTTCGACCTCTTCTTTGTTCGCCAAGACTTCCGGTTTGATCGGAGGAATACCGAAGATTCCGGTCGCCGAATTTACGTACTGCGCAACCTGTGCGAGAGCGTCTTGCGCGGGGCCGGTGGGAGAATTAGAAAGCGCGCCAGTCAATCTGTTGAGCAAAGTGCGACTGTTGAGAGCAGCATCTGCGTCAGCCGCCGCGCTATCAAATGGAGAAGTTTCAACGCTTTTAGAAACCAAACCAGCATCAAGTGCCCTGACATTTTGAGCCAATAACGCCCGCGTGCTTTCCGGCAAGACGCCCACAGGGTTGTCGGTTGTAGGAGTAATGGCGGCAAGAGTCGCGCCCGCAGCCGTTGGTGCGGCTGCTTGTGCAACTGGAGCGGCAGTCACGCCGCCAAACTGCTGCATTGCCTGTGCCCCCGCCAATTTACGGTCTTCTTCATTAGTGAATGGAGCAAAACGATATTTCCCCCACTCATTGGCCGCAGGCATGCGGATGATCTGAACATTACCGTTCTCATCAAACACGCGCGCATACGGAATGTTGGTGCCCGGAGTGACGCCAATTGCACTTTGCGCGATTTCCGCCTTCTGTGCGGCAGTTTCCATCTGCGTTCTCTCGCGCTCTGCCACCTTGGAGCGCATCGTTTCGTAAGCGCTGCCTGCACCGCCAAGGCCCTGCAAGAATGCAGAACCGGCATAGCGCGACGGCGAGCTCGCCATCGTGCCCAAGCCAGCCACCAGCGGGATAAGCCACTGTTCGTTGCGCGCCATCCAGCCGGGCACTCCGCCTTGCGTACCGGCAGCAACGCCAGTCGAAGCAGCGCCGGTAGCAGGAGAAGCAGCAGTAGATGTCGTCGTGGTGGACGCAGCGGGGGTCGCGCTGTCAGCCGGAACTGATGGAGAAAATTCCCCCAATCCACCAGCTTCAGTCAATTGAGGCGCAAAGGTTTCTGGCACAACGCCAGCGGGCTGTGCAGCCGCATCTGTCGGTGAAGCGGCGGCGGCAGGCGCCTGCGGCGCTGGAGACGGGGCAGGAACGGCGGCGGCAACGCCGGGTTCAGGGGCAGGCGGCAACGCAGTCGGAGACGCGGCAGAAGGCGCTCCCGGCACCAGCCCCGGCACGGGCGGCTTTTCGGCGGGAGGAGGAATATATGGAACACCGGTAGCTGCGGCGGCTGTTCCAAGCTTCCGTTCCAAATATCTTCGCCGCATAAGAGACGGAATGAAATCAAGGGCCGACTTGAGTTGCCCAAATCTTTCTTTCATTCCCTCCGTGTCAAACTGATACGGAGCGTTGATGCTTTTGGCTCTTTCCGGCGTATACGGCGCAACGCCTGTCGGACCATTTTTCGGAGCGGTTGTGTACGACACATTAGCCGTGCTCCGAGCGAGTTCTGCGGGAGACAAAGCGCGCGCTTCCCGCCCAGCGCCGCCGAGGTCGGCCGCGCCCTCTGCGCGCATGCGAGCAAGACTGTCACTGCGCAACAGTTCTTCTTGCAGACGACGACGCTCTTCGGCGGCGGCGCGGAGAGCCGTTTCACCTTCGGAAGTAGCTGCAAATGTTCCAGACGGAGTGGTGTACGTTACGGCCGTGCCAGCGGCGAGTTCTGCGGGAGACAAAGCGCGCGCTTCCCGCCCAGCACCGCCGAGGTCGGCCGCGCCCTCTGCGCGCATGCGAGCAAGACTGTCACTGCGCAACAGTTCTTCTTGCAGACGACGACGTTCTTCGGCGGCGGCGCGGAGGGCCGCTTCACCCGCAGGCGTAGCTCCAAACGTGCCGGTGGGCGTCGTATAGGTCACGGCGGGAAACCCACCGTCCGCATAACCAACACGACCACCATTGGCATTCGACCACGGCGTCATCTTCCACAAATCGGCGATGTTCTTGCCGGTTGCCATGGCGCTATTCGCGTCGCGCATCGTTTGCTCAGACGAACTTTCACTCGGCAGCTTCTCGGGCCGCACGAGTTCGTACTGCTTGATGTCGTGCGGAATGTTCAGCGAGCCGCCCTTCGACCATGGCGCATCGCTGTACATACGACTCATCTGCCCGAGGTAGTCGGGCGTGCCGCCGTCGGCATAGCCGCTAGGCACAACGCCGCCTTGAGCATACTGCTCGACGTCGGCTGGCAGGTTAGCGGCCCAGTTGAGCGGCTTGATATCGACTTTGGTCGGAGCCACCGGCGAACTGCGGCGGCCAATTTCAATCAACGTCGTCTTGTACGGACCAGACGACTGTCCGCGCGATCCATACAGGCCGTAGGCGCCGTACGGGACGACCTCGTCCGGCGCGCCTAGGAGTTTCTCGATCTCGGCCAGCGCATCACTTTCCGCGCTGCCGCCACGAGCGAATCCTTCGCCTGCGTGATGCGGGAGTACGCCGCCGCCCATGCTTGCCGCATCTTTTGTGGCAGCGTCGTAGTCGACGGTTTTGAAGCCACCAGCGAGCCCGACAGCCTCCGGGTGTTTGGTTTCAACGTCTTGGGCGACAAGGCCGATCTGCTTTTGCGGATTACCCTTGTAGTTGAACTTGACGATCTTTTGCCCGTCATACGTCTCACCAATCGGCTGAATGTTGTCCTTGAGCCGTTCGTCTGAGAAGAACGAAGACGGCTGCGTCTGCGTCGTGCCAGAGCCGGACAACGCGCCGGTGCCCATCGCAATGTTGCCGAGGAACTGGGCGACCTGGAACGGGTAGCCCTGCTGCTGGAGGTACTGGTTGTACAGCGCCGACAGAGCAGCCTGCTGCGTCTGCTGCTGCGCCGCGCCAGCCTGGAGCTGCGCCTGCGCGCCCGTCAGGCCCGCCTGCTGCACGCCAGCGCCGAGGCCCGCGAGGCCCTGGCTCACGCCAGCACCGATGCCGTACAGACCCTGACCAAGTGCCTGCTGCTGCTGGGCGGCGGCAAGCTGCTGGCCGAAGCCCTGCTGACCGATGGCGGCCATCTGGCCGGCCGCAGCCGCCTGCGCAGCGCGGTTGGCCTGTTCAGCACCAAGCCCGATCTGCTGCTGCTGCTGGGCGGTGCCGAGGGCCTGACCATAGCCCTGATTGAGCAGACCGGAGAGAACCTGACCGGTGGCAAGGTTCTGCTGCCGAGCGAGGTTCGCGCGCGCCAGCCGCCCGCGATCTCCGCCAAAGGCGCCAGCTCCAATCTGCTGACCGAGTAGTGAGGACTGTTCCTGCTGCTGCTGCTGTTGCAAATTTGCGAGCGTCGAGCCGACGACGTTCTGCAAATACGGCGACATGTACTGCTGAATTTGCTGACCGCCGAGTTCGGTTGGCGAGACGCCGCGCGCGCCTGCAATGCCGTAGCCGGTCGCCAGCGCCTGATATGGCTGCGCGCCTGCCAAGCCTGCGTTGACGTTCTGCGAAGCCGCCTCGTAGGCAGGCATAGCCGCCTGACCGGCGGCAAGCAGGGACTGCGTCGCGCCCTGGTAATACGGCGCGTACATTCCTTGCGTCATGTTGACGTTCTGGATGCCAGCCTGCTGCGTCTGCGTCAGTGGCGCGACGAAAGCGTTGGGATCGGTGGCATATTGCTGGAACGGCTGGGAAGCGACGTCTTCCGCGTACCGGTTTACGGCGTTGTATCTCGCCAGAACTTCGGACGGGATCTTAACCTGTGAAGTAGAGGTGCTACTTTTGCCGCCCATTATCGCCGTCCTTCATAAACCCAGTCTTCGCTCCGTAGAGGAAGAAAGCGCCGCTCGGTTCGCCAAACTGTCTGCGGTACAGCCTGACTTTGCCTTCGGTGCGATGATTGCTCAGGACGCCAATGATTAATGGCAATTCAAGACGATCTGCGGCCCGCTTGCTAAACTCACACAATTTTCGCGCCCTGCCGCCTTTTGCGCTGCGGTAATCAGGGTGAATGAAGATGGCCTTTTCTTCTAGGACATCTTGGTCAGAATACCACATCTTTCCAATACGTAAGAGGACGGCGCCCTCTAATTTACCTTTTGGGCCAATAAGACCCATAACGCCCCTATCGCCCACCAGAGCTGGCCAGACTTCCTCAAGCAGGCGGCCGGGACTGGGGGTTACAAAGCTATTCTCCATGCTACCGGCCAGGGCTAGGCCCATGACGGCGTCTACGTCCTCAGGGGTGCCAATATAGACTTCGCTCATTTCAATCCTTTTTGGGGCCGGGCAGCTTCTTAAGGGTCTGGACCGTCTTTGCCCGCATCTGTTTGACGAATTCGTCCAGAACTCTATGGCCATCGTCCATAGATCCATCGCCCACCCGCGCCACATCCTCGGGGTGGATCACATATTCGCCGCCAGCGGCGACGATGCCGACGGGCGAAGCGCCCGCCGGTAGAGCACCGGTGCGGGTCGAGAACATGCTTTTGGCCACGTCGAATCCGGCCATGGTGTTGCCCTCGCCCATGGCGCTGATGATGTCGGCCGGGATCACATAGGAGCCGCTGGCCACGTGCATGGGCAGGTGGTCGGTGCGGCCCGCCACAGGACTGTGGATCGGCCCGGCGTGAACCTTAGTGACCATGCCGCCGTCCGCCCGCGCCTGCCGGGCGGTGTTCAGGGCGGCCGCGATGGCCTGCTTGCGCGGGTGCCCGGCGCCGATCATCTCACTGATGTTGTGAGAGATCGTCTCTTGAGACTTGCCCTTCTTCAGAGGCATTGGTCCTCCTACGCCGTCAAGTTATAAAACGAGATATTACCGAGTACATCACCAGTACCACTGTCAATTTTTGCAGCGAGCGTGTAAATGTCGGAAACACCTGCGACAGTAGATCCCAACTGAAGCGCCCAGTTGTAGCCAGTCCCTTCATTAAAAGATTCTCTGGATTGATTAGAAGACGCCGTGTAGTTCAACAGAACCACGTCTTCAGTAGTAAACGAGATTGCGGTCGCGCCGGTATCAACATCGACTTGCCCCCCAGAGAGCGTATCTCCCCAAGTATCATTGGTCAGTGTTCCGTTCTTCACCAGGAAGAGGCTGTAGTATCCATTATCTTCTGGATAGAAACTCACGCCGGACGGGATCACGACAGCCCCCAAGTAGGAGCTGTTGAGCCGAATAGAGATGATTGGCTTTGCCGTCGTGCTGACGTTTTTTTTCGTCGAAACGTAAGCAACATACTGCTGCGAGATTTCTTCGAAGCCACCTTCAGAGATCACGGCTGAGCAAATTTGCTGCATCGTGGAGTTAGACGCAGTAGCACCGGTGTTCGTGATCTCGTAGCGGATGGGCAAGATCGCCGTCTGCATGTAGACAGCCGTCTGCGAATTTGCGTTGTTGAACGTGTGGCAGACGATGAACTGGCCATCTAGGACAAAGCCACAGCGCACACTGCCGGCGCCGAGCCATTCCATGTCGGTGAAGAAGTTTTGCGTCTTGGTAATGTCCAGCGTGATGCCAGACGGGCCCGTGCCATCGAGCTTGTCACCGTTCCAGTCGGCCTGATCCACCTTGCGGGCATCGCTCGCCGAGCCGCCCGTGTACGTCCTGATAATGAACGACTTGGTGGTGTTGTTGACTTGGAAGAAGATGCCGTTGTCGGTGTTGAAGTAACCAACACGCTGGCGAAGATTAGTCTTGGCCTCGTTCATCACGAACGTCGCCAGCACCAGCAAACTCTTGCCCGGCTGGTAGATGAACACGCGCTTGCTCTGGCGAATAGTTTCCGACCCAGAAGAGGTCGTGACCGTCATATCAACGCAAGCCTTGTTGGCATTATAGACGGCGGTGCCGTCGGTCGCGGTCGAAGAGCTGAACTGTCCGTCTGCCGCGTAGCGGTTCTGGCTATCAAACAATGTATAGGGCGAGCTGATGCGCAGGCGGCCGAAAGCATCAACCTGAACGCCGCCAAACTTAGCGTTGACTGGATAAGACGTGCTGTATCCGAGCGGCGGATAGGATGTGATCGTCATGCCAGTGCCGGACCTCCGCCGACCTTGATCGTCACAGAACTAGCAGACGCATAGGCCGCGACAAAGCCGCCAGCATCAAGAACCTGCTGGCCGGTCCACTGCACGGTGGAATTGCCATTGATCGGCGCCGCATAGAACAAGGCATTGCTTGCGCCCGCGGTGCCGCCCAGGGGCACAAGCGAGACATAGAAGGTAGCGGCCGTGGCCGACGTGTTGCAGATCTCAATATCTACAATGGCTACTTGGAACCCGGTCGGCACCGTATAGAGCGTCGCATACGAGCCAGTGCCAGCGGCGCCGCTTGAAAGTACGTCGCCCTTTGAATACAGCAACAGGCCGTTCAGCGCCTGCGCAATGGCGTTGATACCAACGACGCCGTTCTTCTGCGTAGTTAGGATATCTGCTAGCGATGCCATCAGTACTTACCGTCTGGCTGGAAGCGATAGCGCATGTTGCCCAAGCGCCAGAACGAACCGATGTCATTACTGCTGATCTGCACCGCCATGAGGCGACCGCGGAAGCGCGGCGTAACGAACTGCTGCGTCTGCGTCAGCGTAAACGGACCGTAGGAAATCGGCGTGTCGCCCGGATAGTCGGTGACATAGAAGGTGAGCTGTACGTTGGCGTTCTGCATCCCGCCGTAATAGCCCCACTTCATGTCCGGCCAGACCTGATCCACGAACACCTTCATGTCTGCTTCATCCATGGCGAAGTAGCCAGTGCGGAAGCTCGAGGACATGGGCTGGCCGTCGGCGTCGGTCGAAGTCTCGTGCTGATAGATGTATTGGTTGGACCCGGCGCCAATGGGCGGCCCCAGCACCGACTGATCGATCCAAGCCGTGCGCGATAGAGTGCCGAAGTCCCACTTACCCAAGGCGACGTTGTACTTCACGTACTTCGTCGGCACGCCGCTGCTGCCGACCGTGGGATAGTACCAAGCAATTTCGTTAAATCGCGCATTGGGCGCGATGCGGATGTTATCGACGTAGTCGGTGTCGATGTCCTGGAAGATCACGTCCCAGATCGGGCAGAAGATCGGGCTCACGCCGTCACCGGCGTGGCGGAAGAACTGGCTCTGGCTCATCCAATAGATGACGCCGGCCATCGATCCCGCCGCCTTGCGGCCGATCAGACCGCAGCCGGTCGCCACCTCGTTGAAGCTGTAGACCAGCGGAACATCCGCCGAGACGGCGTTGGTGTATTGCATCGCCCACAGCGCGAGGTCAGTCCAGAGCAGGCCCTGCTGCGGGCCCTGGATGGCGCCAACGATCTTGGATCCGCGCGGGATGCGGTAGGAGCCAGCCTGATTGGTCACGGCGGCATCCCACACCGTGTAATCTTCCAGGTCGCACCAGCGCACGAGCAGAGGATCGATCAGGCCGTTGAAGGTCGAGCCGTAGGCAATGATCTGCCGCTGCGGCATGGCAACGAACGCGCCGTAGTTGTTCGACGGCCCCTGCCAGATCACGCTGGCGTTGTCGTTATTCTGCGTTGGGTTCCACTGATAGATTGGACCGCCAAATGGGACGGCGATCAGTGTCTCGCCCCAGTTGTCGAGCGTCCAATCATCCGCAGTGATCGGAGTGCCCGTGGTTGTAGGATCAAGGCCCGTCCCGTAGCCACCCTCGCCATATCCTTGACTTCCGTAGCCTTCGCCGAGCGGCAGGGGGCCGTAGCCAACGTGATACAGAAAGTGGACATCGCCATTGTTCATATCGGCGGTTGCGGTTGATGTTGCCGATAGCTGCGCCTGAATTACAAACACATTGGCGCTTGTCACCGACTGGATAATGTAATTGCCGTAGATCGTCACGCCGCCGACGGTGGTGGAAACCAGCGCGGTGAAAGTATCACCGACTGAGTATCCGTGATCGTTCAGCGTGACATCAACCAGAGCCGACCCGCTCGTCGTATCAAACTGCGGAACCGCACCGCCGTTTGCGACAGTGGCAGTCGCTAGCTCCAGCTCACCAAGTTCGTTGCGCGCCGTGATGGTGTACTCGTTCACCACTCCGGTAGGCACGCAGATGTAGGTGCCGAACAGCACCAGACCGCCGACGCTAACAGGCGTCTGGATAAACACAGAGTCGTAGATCGACGGATTTACGTTGGCATCAATGATCGTGACCGTGCTGCTGCCGGACGTAGTAGAGAAGTCTGGCGCAACATCGCTCTCTTCATCACGCGGCGTGATGTCAGACAGAGATCCATTGTTGATGACGTCAAGGCTTGACTCTGCGCCAATCGCCAGCCAGTTGTTGGTGTTCGTGTCCGCCCACGCCCACATAGCCCGGACGGTCGATCCAATAGAGTTCGGATAGAACTTCGTCCAGCCGCCCAGCTTCTGAGGCAGGCCAATGCCCTGCGTATCCGGCACGAACCGGATGAGCTGAGACGTGGAGATTGCCGCTTCGTTCAGCGCCGGGGTGCGGTTCTGATCGACGCCGGGAGTGAGTTTGATAGATGCGTGGGGCATCTAGATCACCCTCTGGAAGGCGAAGCAACCACAGACGGAGACTGTGACGACCAGCCGGAGCTCTCGAACTTCTTGCGCGCTTCTTCAACCATCGCGCCTTGCAGCAGCGCCTTGTACTGCGACTCATATGTGATCGCCATCTGCGGATCATCGTTGGCGCGGCCAAAGTTGCGCTGGTAGGCCGACACATAGATCATCGATGCCATGATCAACAGATCGGGCAGATACAGGCTCAAGAACGTGGTGGTGTTGGTGCTTGAGAGACTGGCCGGACGATACGTGCCGACAATCTCCACGCCGTAGGCGGCGTCCGGTGCCGGGCCGAAGTAGAAGACATTGTCGTTGAACGGAACAAAGTACTGCGGCATCCCGCGATACGAGGACGAGGACGAGCCGTACACCGCGTCGAGGTATTCCTTGGTGACCGGCAGGCATGGATTTCGCGTATTCGTATTCGGATTGGTCTGTCCCGCCGGCGTGATAATGTTGATCTGCTCAGACACGACAATGGTGCCTTCAGGGATCGTCAGCACTCGATTGCCAATCGTCAGGCTGTAGCCGGTGATCGACGTGCTGGTGAACAGAAAGTCCAGATCACGATACATGCGGTTCTCCGCATACGTGATCATCTGCGGCAGGATCTCAAGGAAAGCCGTGTTGGTTTCCTCGACCACCGCCATCGTGGCGATCTGTGTCTTGTACTGGGCGTAGGTAAGACCTGTCGTCATACCTTGTCAGCCTTCCGGTCGTTTAGCGCATCAATCTTGTTGAAGATCTGATGGCAGATATCCTTGATCTCTTTGATGGAGTCGGAGAACTCCTCGCGCCGCACGTAGTTGCGCGGCAAGTCTATCTCAATGTCATGCAGATCTTTGCGTAGATCTTGAACGGCAGACCACAGCTCCCGACCGAACCAACCCAAAGCGGCAAAGCCAAACCCAACGCCGGTGTTGATCAGGAGCTGCGAGTCCACGGGCCTACTCCGCTTGTTCTTTAGCGTTCGTTGCAGACTTCAACTGAGCAATCTCAGCATCCCGCTTCTCCACCTCGCCGCGAAGAACAATGCAACGCTGCTGGAAAAACGCGAGTTGCTCCTGAAGCTCAACGATAGAAAGAAGTGGCTTGTCGTTGGGGGTCATATTTATTCCTCTAGTTGGCCAAGGTTGCTAAACGGGCCTCTACAGAGGCCAGCCTACGGTCAATCACTTGCAGCGCGGCGACCAGCAACGGGGTGATAGGGGCATAGTCCACTCAAGCGTCAGAGCCCGCAGCGGCCCCCGCCATTACAGCTTGTTCGCGAAGTGTTTGCTCCAAGTGCTGTTTTTCCTCAGCGGTCCACTCAGAAAGTGACTTTTGTTCGTGATCGGGGAAAACATGCTCTCCAACATAAGCTGGAAGTCCATCGATCTCGATCCTGAACCTCGCTTTAGCGATGAGCCCGTATTCATTTTGGGCAAACTGAATCATCTAAAATCTCCCTTACTGGTAGGTAAGCGTGCCGCCAACGGCGACGGTGTAGGTGCCAGACGCCATAGCTAGGCGGAGAATGCCGGAATTTACTGTATACGTTCGGGCCGCGGGGGTGCCCCCTATAGTTCCGCTACTGAGCGCAACCGCACCATTCGCATGGAAAAATACGCAATCGGCAAACTTATTACCAGCTGCCTCGCCACGCACCGTAACAATGCCAACCGCATCACTGCTAATTACATCAAGGATTGCCGCAACCGTACTGATTGTTGGGTTGTACTGGCCAACGTAGGTGGTGAAGTTAGTCCGACTCGACACCGTAAGGGCAATCGCGGTTGCCCGTGCGTTGTTGCCAACACTGGGGTTGACAACGACGCCTTTGGTAAACGTGGCAATCTGCGAACTGTCGAGAGTGAGGGCTGTCGTTGAATTCCCCGAGGCGAATAAAAGACTTGCTCCAGCAAATTTCGTTCTGATGTATGCTGCACTATCGGTGTAACGATAGAGAATCTCAAATCCCTCAGAGTTGGTGGGGGAGCCCATTGCGATCTGGCTGTATCCGGCATCGGCATTCAGTAGATTAATGCCAGCCCCCGTTCCGCCGCTGCTCATCTCGACTACAAGTGGGTGCTGCGCCCCCGCCGTTACAGTGCCCGCGGATGCCTTCATAACGTGCAACACCGAGTCATGCTGCGGCGTGACATTGGCGGCGGAGAGAGTCCAGCCGCCAGTGCTGAGTTCACCGAAAATGTCGTTGTTACCGGCCGCGAATCGGATTTTTCCGCCCACCAACTGAGTGCCAATGGTCAAGTAGTCGCCACTGGCTCCATCTTGCCAAACGACACGGGCCGATGAGTTGTCATCAACGGTGCCCATGACGAGACCTGCGTTGCCGTCCGTACCGGTGAGGGTCTGGATATACGCGGAAGATGCAGCCTCCGCGACGATCAGCGACCCAGACTGCGCCGACACCGCTCCAGCCGTGCCCGACATCACGTGCAGCGGGCCGTCATGCTGCGGCGTGACACCGTTGTCGTAGACCGTCAAGCCGCTGGTGTTCCACTGACCATCGACGCCTGCGTTGGTGTCGATGCTAAGGCCAGCAAAGGTCGGAGAGTCAGTCGTCGCAAGACCAAGCGCGCCGCGCTGAACTGCAGATAGTACCGTCATGACTGAATAATCCTCCAACCGTTCGTCACGCCCTGATAAACCAGAGCAAAGCTCTGGTCGTTAATCGAGCACGTCAGGTCTGTAGCGCTGCCTTGGATGTTCTTGGTGTTCCTGGCAACAGTCAAATTATTGGTGCCGAACTTGCTCGCCGCATCGCAGACGGCGATGTAATCGCCGACCGCCGGAGACGCTGGCAAAGTCAAGGTTACGGCAGCAGAAGTAGTATCAACCATATAGCCGGTACCGGCAACGGCATTAGTATTTCCGCTGATCGCCGACCACGTCACGCCGCCAGTCTGCGCGGCCCATGCGGGCGCTGCGCTGGTCGTGGCGGTCAGAACTTGGCCGGTGGTGCCTGCGGCCGTGGTGGCCATGGCGGTGGTCGTTGAACCGTAAACTAGCCCGTATTGGGTCAGATTGGATGCCTGCCCCGTGCCGCCGTTGGCGACTGGCAGGGTGCCAGAGACACCGGTAGTCAGGCTGACCTGCGCCCATGCCGGATTGTTGTTCCCGCCAGTGTTTGACAGATACCGAGTGGCATCCGTGCTTTTAGAAAGTTTAGAAATCGTCGTCGCGGCACTGGCGTACAGAATGTCGCCTTGATCATAAGACGCGATGCCCGTACCGCCGTTGGCGGCCACAAGAGTGCCAGCAACAGTGACGTCGCCCTTCGTGGCGCTATTCGGCGTGAGGCCCGTGGTGCCGAAGCTGATGGAGGTGACTGCAAGACCGCTCGCGGCACTCCAAGAAGGAGCTGCGCCGGTGTTGCCAACGAAGAACTGACCATCCGCCCCCGCGACAGTGGTTGCCATCGCGGTGGTGGTTGACCCGTAAACAACGCCGTACTGGGTCAGGTTCGATGCCTGCCCCGTGCCGCCGTTAGCGACCGGCAAAGTGCCCGTGACGTGTGTCGTCAGGTCGACCTTGCCGTATGACGGGGCGACGCCGATGCCGCCTGAGATCAAGACGTTGCCGGTGGCGACATCCGCCAGCTTGGCGAGGCTGGTTGCGGTATCGGCATAGAGCAGATCGCCAATCGCATAGGACGACTGTCCCGTGCCGCCATTGGCCGCAGGCAGCGTGCCAGTAACGCCAGCAGTCAGGCTTACCTGGGACCAAGTCGGAGCCGCGCTGGCACCGCCAGAGGTCAGAACATAGTTGGCAGTGCCGTAGGTGGCGCCGCCAATACCCAACTGGCCGGAAGGGCCGACGCGGAAGCGCTCGACTGCGCTGGCAGCGCCCAGCGCGCTCGTGTGGAACGAGATGTAGGTGCCTTGGGCGGTATTGGTGAAGTTCTCCGCTGCCTCAAGGTCAATGCGCGCAACTGAAGAAGAGGAGAACGCAGAAGCGCCATACCCTCGACCAGTGACCTCAACCAAGATGTCGTCGGTCTGCGTAGCCGTCGGAGACGCGGCCGTGCCACGGGACTGACGGCCAGTATAGGCAGGATAGCTGCCGGTACCGAAAGCATCCTGCGTGATGCGTGTTACTGCGCCATCCGCACCGACAACATGCAAATCCGTACCGGCCGGAAGTGAACCGGCTGGCATAGCGGTCTGCGTCGGCGAAACAACCGCAAGAGTCGTGTCGGGGCTGGCGGTGCCAAGACCGAGATAGTGATTGGTAGCGTCCCAGAAGAACTCTGCATTGTCCTGAGAATAGACCCCGCTTGCTCCCGCAAAGAGTACTGAGCCCTGCGTGAACTGCGTTGCAGTGCCGGTACCGCCATTGCCGACCGGCAATGTGCCGGTGACGTGAGTGGTCAGACCAACCTGACCCCACACCGGGGCAGTGGTGACACCGCCAGACAGCAAGACATTGCCAGTAACAACATCGGCCAGTTTCGCAAGGCTTGTCGTCGTGTCGGCGTAGAGCAGATCGCCGACCGCATAACTCGTCTGGCCGGTGCCGCCATCCGTTGCGGGAACGGTGTTCAGGCTGATCGTATTGCCGGACTTAGAAAGCGGAGAGTTGACGAGGATGTTGCCGGAAGAAGAGGTCTGAACCCAGTCCAGGTTGGTGGAACCGACGTTGATGGTTCCAGTCGTCACCATCACCCACGAAGTGGAACCCCAGGTGTCGCCGCCTTGAACGAACACGCTGGCGCCAGTCTCAATATTCTGGGGACCGGTGCCGGTTGCATCAAAGTCAGTCGTGCGCGTTAGAACCCAATCTGATGCGCCACTGCCGACCGTAGTGACCTCGTAAATGCCATTCTCATACGCATTGGTCTGATTCTTGACCAAGATGCGGTCGTACTGGCTCGCGTTGTAGTTATCGACTTCAAACGCAGCCTGCGCGCCGTTGTTCGTGAGCGTGGCGCCGACGCCGCCAACTCCATTGTCATAATCCGCAGTCAGGTTTGCGGTAGTTGAAGCCTGCGCTTCTTCGTGGAACGTCGTGTTAGATACAGTCGCAACTTCATTGTCGACATACTGCTTGGTCGCCGCCTCAAGCGCAGAAGACGGATCTTGCGTCAGCGTGACGCTGTCCAGGCCAGCCAATGTGGTGGTGCTGTCGCCGAGCGCTAGGATGTCTGAACCGATAGTGATGCTGTCATTATCAAGATCGGAATTTGGGATCGTGGCGTTCGCAGTGAATGCGCTTGTGCCATTGCCCTGCACATAACCGGTGAGCGTCGTCGCGCCCGTACCACCATTGCCTACTGCGAGCGTGCCGCTCACATGCGTGGTGAGCCCGACCTTGCCGTAAGATGGTGCGGCGCCAACGCCGCCAGACAACAGGACGTTGCCAGTAGCAACATCGTTCAGTCGGGCAATCGTCGTAGACGTGTTAGCGTACAGAACGTCGCCAGTCGTATAGCTAGCGAACCCAGTGCCGCCCTGCGGAGCAGAAAGCGGAGTGGTCAGGCCCGACAGGCTGGTGATGTCGCTGTTTGCGCCGCTGGCCGCTGCGCCGAGGTTGGAACGAGCCGCCGACGCGGTGGTCGCGCCCGTGCCGCCCTTTGCCACGGCAATCGTGGTCGCGTTCCAAGTGCCGGTGTTGATAGTGCCGAGGTTGGTAGCGCCGGTAGAAGTCAACGAGGTGAAATAGCCAGCATCCGGCGTGGTTGCACCGATGATCGTGCCATTCACGCTGCCGCCAGTGATGACAACGGCGTTTGCACTTTGCGTGGCCATCGTGCCCAGGCCAGTAACCTGGGTGCTGGGGATCTGGATCGCGATGTCGTTCGCGTACGTGAGCTGCCCGGTATCAAGGACCGTAAAGCGCCCAACATTCAGCGCGCTGCCGTACGTGCCGGCAGAAACGCCGGTGGGCGTCAACGAACCAGGGTCGATGGAAAGATCTTGCCAGAGCGGATCGCTGGTGGGGCCAGCGGCAGTCAGAACCTGACCGGCCGTGCCGGAGGTCAGCGCCAACCATTCGGTAGCGCCACGGTACAGCATGTTGCCGCGCGTCGTGCCGATGATGTCCAGCACTTCGGTGGGCGTGACATCCTGCGGAGTTGTGGAACCGCCAGTGACGTTCGCCTTAACCGTCCCGGCGGGCATGTTCGTAAGGTAGCTATTTGCTACCGCAGCGGCCTCAAGGCCAATCGTGCCGGTCGTGGTGATGACGCCGCCGGTGATCGGCGAGCTGGTCGCAATGCTAGTGACGCCGGGTGCCGGATACTGAGACTGGCTGTACTGCGCAATCTGATCCGTAGTCACCCGGACGGAAGTGCCGGACTGCACCGCCTCAAGTTGCTCGTCACCGTTAAGAGACGTGCCTGCCGGTAGGTTGGGGATCTGCACGTTGCTCATGTAAGCGGCCCCGTCTCAGGAACAGTGTCATTGCCATACGGCAAACCAGGATCGTCGTTGCCCGGAGCATTCGGATCTGTGCCCGGCTGCTCGTTCAAGCCGCCCGGCGGTTCGCCCGTCTGCTGGACAACGCGAATGTCGTCGTTTTGAGTAATGCGCGTATCGCCGCCAGGAACAGGGATACCAGTAATTGGATCGACCGAGTTCTGACCGGACGTCGTGCGGTTGTTCGATTGATCCGCGACAAAGTACTCAATACGCGGGTTGAGGATCGGCACCGGATCTGCGGGCACAACAATCGCGCGGAGCTGCTCCTGCGGAGTGTCGTAGCATCGATTGCAGACAAGAATGCGCTTGTTGATCAGAGACGCGCCAGCCCAGTCGAACTGCCAGCGCAGATCAACGTGATTGTACCTGAAGCCGCATCGGTCGCAGATCGCGTGCGCTTGTGGCGCGCGTGAACTTGTTCTTGCTCTGCCCGCCTGAGATGCGTACGCCATGCGCTACGGCCTGTAATAGCCGGCGATTTGCGGAGAGATATATTGAGATGCTTGCTCTACATCCTGATAAGCCGCGACATTGCACGACTCATCAGCCATGGCCTTGAGCGCGACCGCCTTCTCCGGCGACCAAATCTTTGACAGCCGATATGCCAAGCCGTCGGCGAACGCCTCGAGCCAGCGGTACGGGATCTCAACCGTCTGGCCATTGGTCAGATTGGAATCCTGCACCTGCCGCGTGCGGTAGTACTTCAGATACTGCGCGCTGGTGCCGTCCGGCACCGGCCAGAGGGTGATCGTCGGCGACACCAGACGATCAAACCAGAACACAGTGCTGAAGCCCTGCTGTTCCTTGTTCGGATAGCTCGCGTATTCCGTGCGGCTGATCGGCAGGATGAGGCGGTCGATAGGATCGGTCACGCCATCATCGATCCGCATGTACGCATCCAGCACCATAATCGTGCTGGCATCGACGCTGTAAGTCGCCTGCCCCTGCACAAGAGGGACGGACACGAGATCAACGGTCCAGAGGTTGACGCCCTTATTCGCCCACGTTGACAACATCATGTTCGTCGCCATACGCGCCGACTGCATATGTTCTTGCAGCAAAGACGTGTTGCGCAAACCAGCGATGTTGAACGCATAAAGCGTCAGCTCGCCAAGCGACGGATCGAACGAATATGTGCCGCTAGTGGTCATGACTTAAAACGTCACGTTGCCAGCCTGAACGAAGGTAGCGGTAACCGAGCCACTGCCACTATTGAGCTTGATGCGCGCAAACGTCGGGATAAGCGACGTGAAGCTGGTCTGCTTCGCAGCGGTAGCGCCTACGACGTTGGCATCAGTAGAATTGAACCAAGTCACGTCATTAACCGCAACTGCGTCCGTGGGCGAGTTAGGATCGTCCATCGTCGTCTCCAGCGTGTAGTTTACGGTGCCAGACTTGTTGATCTGCACCGACACGTTGGGAAGGGCCCAGCTATCAAAACGCACCCAAGAACTGTACTTGGCGCCTGCTGAAGCATCAGAGACAGAAACAGTTACCGGAATCATTGGCGGCTCCTTTGCCTAACAATCCCATTTCCGCAGGGACTTGTTAATACGACTATTCGGGTCTTTCGCGGTCTTCGCGCCCGTGAGCTGCTTCTTCATGCCTTCCATGCGGGCGCAGAAGCTCCGGCGGCGTGCCGCGGCCATCTTACTATGTCCTGCCTCCTCGCGGGATACCGGTCGCTTAATACTGCGCCCTTCCGCTCGCAAGGATGCGCGGCCCTTTTCGTTCAGGCCGCCTTCCGGGTTCTTACCCTCTTTGCGGGTCCATGCACCGGCCATGATAAATCCTCAAAAGGAAGGCGGGGGCCGAAGCCCCCGCCGACCCGTTAGTCGATGCGCTCGACCTTACGGCCCTTAGCCGGCGTACCGGCATGAGCAGACGAAAGCGGGTTCATGTTAGAGCCCGCACGGCCGCCAGACTTGCGCGGCTTGCGCCCGGCATTGGCCTTCGCCATGCCCTGCACCTTGCCGACGCTCTTCTTCTTGGCCCGACCACCGCGCTTACGTTCCTCAGCTGCGTCATTGACGTTGCTCTGGTAGGTATAGCGCTGGTTCTTCTTAGCCGCGTCCTGTTCCCATTCGCGGTCACCAGTCGAGGGAGACTCGACGTCACCGCCTTCAGCGTACTTGCGTGCCATAGTCTAGTGCTCCTGTTACGACGGGTTGACCGCGATGCCGGTAGTGGCGGCATCAGGCGCGGCGCCATCAACATAGATCTGACCAAGGCTGTTGGCATCGGTACCGAACTCGGTAATGCCAACCATGGTCGGATCCTTCATCAGCAACATGCCGCCGGTGGACGCGGCGAGCGTCGCGAGGGCGCTCATCGTCGTCGAAGTCGACTTGACGTTGTTGATGAACACGCAACCATCAAACAACTGGTACCGATCCATGCCAGCGGCAGCGGCCGTGACGCCGAGGGCGCCAGCAGCACTGGTCTGGAACGGGAAGGTGCAGTTGTAGAAGCGGTTGCGCGCGGTGCCGCTCGTGAAGTCAAGCGAAGCGTTCGCCGCCGTACGCGCCGTGGTGTCGCCACCAATGACGCAGTCGATGAACGTGTTTTCGCCGCTTCCACGGACACTGAGCGAGCGGCTGGTCGTGCTGTTCGCCGACGCAGTGTCGTTCATGCCGAGGAAGCTGACTCCAACGTACGTGTTACGGCCACCAGCTTCGATCCACGCGACCTGACCGGTAGCACCAGTCGAGAAGCCGTTGTAGACCGAGAAGTTGGCGAAGTAGCAGCCCTGGCCGGTGACATTGAACATGTTGCCGGAGTTGCCGAACGTCGCCGCCGTATACGTACCCGTCGGCGGAGCAAAACGAGCACGAGCGTTGAGCGTCGGAGCCGTCTGCCCAATAAGATGGGTAGCGTTCTTTGCCCAAGTAATCGTGCCAGTCGTGGCAGCCGAGTTGATGGTCTGCGCGAGTGCGGTGGACATACGAGCAGTGCCCGTCGTCGCGCCGTCACCAACAATCACGACCACGTCATTGTTGCCGCTCGTGCAAGCATTGTAGCCCGCATAAACGGTCTGGAACGGATCGTTAGCCGCACCGGTACCGCCGTCAGAACCGTTGACCGGATCGACGAAATACCAGCTGCCCGTGTACATCGGCGCACCGCCGATGCCCATAGTCGGGACGCCTGCGACCTCCAACCCGCTAAGATGAGTGATACCCATGGGTCAGCTCCTTAGTGGGTGGGGAACGAACCGTAGATGGAGCGCCAGTTGTAATAGCCGAAGCTATAACGCTCGTAGCCCTTCACCAACAGGTTGTCCGTGACGAAGTCGACTTGCATGTCCGTCTCAAACTTGACGCGTTCCATGTAGGACAGACCGTCAATGTTCGTGAGCAGGAACCAGAAGTAGGCGCTGGTCAAGAAGTCGTTGACCATGTAGCCCTCCGGCAGGCCGCCCGCAGTCGACATGATTGCGTTGACATCGTTGTCGGCAGTGCCCACACGCAGTTCCGTCTTCGTCAGACGGATAGCAACCGGCTCAAGCTGCGCAGGAACAACGAGCTTACGCGCACGAGCGAAGACCTTCAGGCCAGCCTGATCCTTAAAGTTCGTACGAACTGCGATCATGCTGTTCAGAAGGCTCGACTCGTTCAGATCGACCTGAACGGACGGCTTGTTGGCGACCGTGCCACCATCAATCGGGTGGTCGGTGGCGCAGAGCGCCTTGCCGTCACCGCCGATGTTGGCGTTGTAGGTCGTCGCCGTGTTGAGCACGTTCGCGCCGTAGATTTCCTTGGTCTGCTGGAAAGACTCGATCAGACCGAGGTTCGACGGGTGGAACTGCGTCTTGTACAGGTTGTCGTCAATGGCCTTGCGGGTGATCGCGTAGCCAAGAGCAATTTCAGTGTGCTCCTGGTTGTACACATAACGCTCGCCAGCGCCGTTATCGAATGCAGTCTGACCGCCTTCAGTCTTCAACTGAGCGAGGCCGAGGTACCGCATTTCGGCGGTGCGCTCGAGCGCCATCTTCGAGTCGTGCTTCGTGAAGATCTTGTCATACTGCGACGGGATCATCTCGTACTTGCCTTCGACGCCGCGAAGGCCGGGCAGGAGAAGATCCTTAATGGCTGAAAGATTGACTGCCATGGTTCTTTACTCCTTAGGAGATGCCAGTCGGGCCAGCACCGTTGGTGCGGGCGATCTGGTTGTTGAACCCAACCACAACCCAGTTGTACGCCGTGGTCGGATCAGCACCGTTAGAGCCCGGAGGCGAGGTGATGAGATCGACGACGATGAACGGATAGGTCACCGTGGTGCCCAGCGTGTTCAGGTACGCGCCGCTCTGGCCGCTGGCAGTGTTGCCAGTGCCGATAGCGAACTGCGCATACTGACCAACCGGGGACGACGTGTAGGTCGACAGCGTGCCGGTGATGTTGAACGTCGTGCTGTTGCCCATGACGACAAAGCGCGCATTCGGATCATCGATCACGTAAGCCTCAACGTCGCCCGTGGCATCCGAACCCGGCCAGTAGCGCGACCAGACAGTGCGCTTCTGCGACGTGGACAGATACTTACAACCGACGAAGATGCCGGCCACAACCGTGGTGCCCGGCGAAGCCTGCGTGATGTAACCGTTAGCAGTGGAAACGACCGGCATAACCGGATCGCCGAAGAAGATAGCGGTAGAGTCCGTGGACGCTACGCGCCGGGTCGACTGGGCAAAGGTCGGCGCACCGCCAGCCCCGCCGTAGTATTCCTGGAACCCGAAAGGCGCGTTCGTGTTCGCCATTGCGGTTCTCCTGTACGGGAGGCTCGTCGTCGCACACCGGGGCAACTAAGAGCCAGATTAAAAAAAAGCTCCCACACCGGGGGGAGCGGACTACTTAATACTACGGTGACAATTTGATGTTTGCAAATAGGCCACAAAAAAAGGACCGGGTTTTTTGCCCGGTCCTTTCATACTCATCCCAAAAGAAGGGTGGCTACTCCTTCGGGATGGGCATCGCCTCATAGCTCTTCTTGATCTTCGGCTGCGCCTGGGCGTGGTCGCGAGTAAACTGGCCATCCGGGGCGTGGGTGAGCTGCTGCTCCTTAAACCGGATTTGCTCGCGAGCCCGATCCTTGTCCGTCAATTCAACCCGCCGGGTGATCGACTGCGGTCGCTCCATCAGGACTAGGCCCTTACGCTCAATAACGGCCGACTTAAAATTGGCCGGCATCATTTCAGGGTGCCGGGAAGCCGGAACCTCAGTCCAGCCGGTACGCTTCAGGGATACTGCGTAGGACGGATCCTCAGAGCCATAGACCGTCTTGCGCTTCCACTCGTAGGTCCAGCCGTCGGGGATGGCGTGAGGATCGATGTAGAACTCATCGGTCCCCTCGTCCATGGTGCCACCAAGGTGGGCCATAATCTCGGCCGCACGCCGTTCTGCGGCCTCGCGGGGGTCTTCGTCCCGCATCGGGCGCCGGATATCCAGCCGGTCGGTTGCCTGCGCTGCCTGGGGCTGCGGAGCCGCCTGTGCGGGCTCTACAGACGACACCAGGGTGCCATCTGGGTTGCGGGGCTTCCGGGGCCGACCCGGCCGGACTACCGGCGGTGCCGGAGGATTGCTGTTGTCTTCCATCGATTAACTCCTAATGAGAGGTAATCTTGCCCTCTTTCTTCAGGGCAAGATAGTTCTTGGCGTATTCCTCGTCGGTCATCTTCATGGCCTTGGCCAATTCACGCATCTCGGGCGTCATCGTGAACTTGTTGGCCCGATTGCCAGTGGCGTTGTTGCCGCTCCGGCTGACCGGTGCCGCTGGCGGACCAGTGCGACGCTGTACGGGTGCCGCGGCGACCGACAAAGCCTCTTCCTGCTGCTCCGGCACGTCGTTTGTCGGCTTGCGGATCCTCAGAGTGTCTTCAATGGCGGCGAAGTAGTCGTCGGTATCCGCCCGGATGCCGTCTGCCAGCGCCAGATTGTGCGCTGCGACCATCTTCTGCTGTAGCCTCTGGTCCGTAACGAACTGCGGATGCGCCCTAATCCACTCCGCAGAGCGCGGAGACAGGCGGGAAGCAAACGCTTCCACCGGATCGGTGGGCGGAGCAGGGGCTTTCGCCTCCTCCTCCATTGCCGCCTTGCCGGTTTCGAGCTGTTGGAGCTGTGCGGCGCGCTGCGACATCGCCAACTGGATCTCAGCGGCGCGGTCGTAGTCGTTTGCCGACATCGCATCGCGATATGCGGCCTTCAACTGCTCGTTTTCGTTCTTAAACCGCTCAATTACGTTGTTGACCAACGCAAGATTGGCGTTCTGCGTAGCACTATTGGCGCGGTTGACGTTCTCAGATGCTTCACGAGCGCGCTTTTCAGCATCCAGTCGCGCCTTTTTCTCTTCTTCAAGGCGCGCTTTCAGCGCTTCCAGCGCATTTTCTTCGCTGGGCGGGCCGCTTTCCGGCGTTCCCGACGACTTCCCGCCCTCTTCCGAGGCTGAAATCTCTAGTTCAAGCTGTTCTTCCGGCTTTTCCTGAACAGACTCTGCCTTTTCATCATCTTTTTCGGCCATTTTGCCTCCTTACCAGACCTGATCGGGCCCGGAAACCTTCGCGCGCACGCTCGTATCTTCCAACATCCGGCACAGGACGCCGTTGATCGTGATGTTCCAGCCGTCAGACGGGCGGAAAACAACCCAGTCACCAACCTGAATGTTGCAATCCTGAAACCACCGGCCGGTTTCGTCGATGAAAGCAATCGGGCCAGCCTTGATAATCAAACCAACCTTCGACTGGAAGCGATCCTCATCGCGCGCCTGACCCGGCAGGATGACGCCGCCCTTTGTCTTTTCGGGCCGGATGTAAACCGCGGCCAGAACCTGATTGTTCAGGATTTCGATATTGCTAATGTCCCCCAGCTCCTTGAGAAGGCGCCCCTTGGGATCTTCGTCATGAGCCATAGCAATCACATTGCCCATATTCATTCCTTGTCTGTTAGGAAGAGATTTTCTTCATTGCCTCATCCAATAGATCGCTGAGATCACGGAGAGCGGCAATGCGCCCCATCAAGTAACGGAACTGCCCAACGTCCTGAAAGGCGTTGACCGACAGTTGGTCCTTGAGAGTTTCGATTTGTTCTTCAACGAGCTTCTCAAGCTCGTTTCTGAACCGCATTTCGAAGGTGAGCATCTGATCCTAATTGAGAACTAAGGGGCGCTGGCACAAGACCAGCGCCCCCTCTGTTTAGCCCTTACGCTTGTTTTTCTCAATCTCCGTCTTCTCAAGGCGACCCATGCCGCCCCCAGAGCCCGCATCCATGTCCTTGTACGAACGATAGGTGCGGTGACCAACGCGGCCGCCGGTCTTGCGACCCATCAGGCCGGGCAGCGGGCCCGGAGCCGGACCACCAGCCGGGGGCATACCCATCGGCATCGGAGGAACGCCGCCAGCGGGCGGCGGGGCAACGACAGGAGCCGCTGGCGGGCGAACAGGGCCGCCCATCATCGGCATGTTCTCAAGAGGATGACGGCCGCCACCGGCAGCAATCACAATCTTGATGTCCGTCTTGCCCTTCTTCGTGCGACCGCCAGACTTGCGAGCCATACGGCCGCCGGTCGGGCGCGTGCCACCCTCATAGTTGCCGACCTTGCCGCCCTTCTTGCGACCCGGCATGCCCATGAAGCCAGCACCGCGACCAGCGCCGGTGGCAACGACCTCCGGCTCTTCCTGCACGATGCGCGGCGATGCCTTCGCCTCATCACGCATCTGCTGCATGATGTCGCCGCGGTACTTGTCGAAATACTCCTGCTCGTCCGGAGAGAGATCGACCGGGATGCGACGCTTCGCGGACTTTGCACCAGCGGCGCGAGCGCGCAGCTTCGTCTTGATTCCTTCGAAGATCTCATCGAGCGTCTTATCGCGCACGTCGCCGCCGTCGGC
>Ga0181343_1000172_pt1 | contig 31560 bp, 48 predicted proteins | sample Su13VDMLBSD_FD_130110 | JGI IMG/M metagenome (GOLD analysis project Ga0181343, IMG submission 130110) | Freshwater viral communities from Lake Michigan, USA - Su13.VD.MLB.S.D | ecosystem: Environmental > Aquatic > Freshwater > Lake | place: USA: Michigan | collected 2013-07-15
ATACTTGACGGTGGATTACTCGCGCCTTGTGCCGTTGCTGATTGAGGCCGTCAAGGAGCTTGCCGATATGGTGGAGGGGAGGCACTGATGGCGCTCCCAGCTTCAGGCACGATTTCCATTAACTCGATTCGTGTCGAGCTTGGTGTGCCATCTGCTACCAACCTGTCAATGATTGATTTGGCGACTGGCGCGGTGGTCGCAATTAATCAATGGTCGGCGTCTCGCCCATCGACGAGTGCGCCGTACTTGATGTCGGCGTGGTACAGCTACAACCATTCGGCGGCGGCTCCGGGCGTCAGCAACTTTTCGGTCATTGCGACAACCGACCCGATATACGGTGGGGTGTATATAACGTGGTCGTATTCCAGCGGCACAAGCCTCAATGTGGACACCACCTACGTTGACTTCAGCTTCAACTATGGGTCAACGTGGACGCAATGGTATAATTTCAGCGGCACCGGCACGACTTCGATTAGCGATTCGGTCGAAGGTCAGTCGGGGTTTAGCACCCTTGACACGACATATTTTCGTTTGCGAGCCTACGCAAACGGCAACCAAGTTCCCTCCTCTCCGCTGTACGCTTACCCACCCTTCCCGTACTGACCAATGGCGACCATTTACACCACCGCAATTAACTCCTGCCGCGTGACCAATCAGGGCGACCTGACCGACGTTGTGAAGGAAGTCAACTGCACGATTACCGGCACCGATGATGTTGCGACCTCCTGCACATTCAGCCTGCCGATTATGGTGACCTTTGGCCCGGCTGACCCGGCCTCGTTCACCCCATTTGCCGACATTACCGAGGCCGAGATGGTCGCGTGGGTCGAGGCTCAGACCGACCAGATTTCGCCGGTGCAGGCGCACATCGACTTTGTCGTGCAGAAGGAGGTGGCGCTGGCTGTTCTGACGCCGCTCCCCCTGCCGTGGGCTCCGCCGACGCCGCCAGCGCCGGAAGCGCCAACAGCGACCGCCTAATACGCCACCGTATTTGACAATACGCGGCAAAGGCGTAATTTGCCCGTGTAGGACAGAGAATATTCACCCACCTTTTGAGGATACAATGTCGCAACAGCAGACCCAGCTTGCCGTTCCGCTTGAGCTTATTCAGGCCATTGCGAACTATCTGGCCGCCCGCCCGTATGCGGAGGTGGCGCAGTTTATCGCCGCCCTGCAACAGCTTCAGCCCGCTGGCGCGCCGGTGCCGGATATTTCGCCGGCGAAGGCCGCGGAGTAAGGGTTCGGTGGCCGCGCGCAAGTCTGTGACGCGGGCCGGGGTGCGTTTTTCGGGCTACAACAAGCCGAAGCGCACCCCACGCCACCCATCTAAGAGCCACGCGGTACTGGCGAAAGAGGGGAGCAAGGTGCGTCTGATTCGGTTCGGACAGCAGGGGGTCGCCGGTAGTCCCCCGCGGAAGGGCGAAAGCGCCGCGGCGCGCAAGCGGCGGGAAGCGTTTAAAGCGCGGCACGCGAAAAATATTCGCAAGGGCAAGATGAGCGCCGCGTATTGGGCCGACAAAGTGAAATGGTGACGACGATGCCTCTCAAGAGCAAAGCGCAGATGCGGTTTATGTATGGCGTGGCGGGTGGCTCCATCAAGGCCAAAGGGTTGAGCAAGGCCGAAGCCACCAAGATGATTAAAGAAACCAGCAAGAAGCAGATGAAGCGGCTACCGGCACGCAAGAAGCGTGGTCGGTAGTTTTTACTTATAGGAGCATCGTATGTCGAACGAAAAGTCCTCTTTGATGCTGGTGGTCGCGGGCTTCTTTGGCTCCCTCATTGCAGTAGGGAAGGCCAGCCACGGCAACCTCCGCGACAATATGCTGGCCGTGTCCGCCGGAACGTCGAGTGCATACTTTCTGACCCCGGTGGTATTTTCGGTTACTGGCATTGAGGCCAGCCAGCAGACGTTGTCAGCGGTGGCGTTCCTGCTAGGTGTGATGGGTCAGCGTGGCGTCGAGATTGTCATTGCGAAAGTCTTTCCGGAGGCGAAGAATGCTCCGGTCGATTAACGCGCTGGCGAACGGGCTTATCTGTCTTGGCGGGTTGGCGTTCTATGTGATGCTTTTTACCAAAATTGGGGACGGCGTCAAGCAGATTGACCGCTTTGGTAAGTTCAGCTACTACCTTATCAAGTGTTCGCTTGCCTTTGTCGTCGCCGGGGCGCTTCTCAACGTTCTGCTTTTGACGAGCCCGCCGTTTACCGAAGTGCTGATGAACGTTGGCTTTGGATTCATCTTCTCGTGGGCGGCGGTGTGGCACGGGGTCAAGTTCGGGGTCGTGACTGGCGTGAAGGCAATTGACCGCAAGACCGGCACGTTTCGAGTGCCAAAGTAATGCCAGCCCTCACGCATCCGTCGCCCAATCACAACAGCCGCGGCGAGAAAAAGATTCGGCTCATCGTTATGCACGCCGACGCCAGCCCCAATGAGAAAGGGTGCCTGTCGTGGTTGCAGTCCAGCGAGTCGAAGGTCAGTTACCACGTGTTAATTGGCCGTGACGGGGCTATTTACCGGTGCGTATCGGATGACCGGCGCGCGTGGCACGCGGGCAAGTCGTCGTGGGGTGGCGAAAAGGATGTAAACGGCATTTCGCTGTCGATTGCGTTCAGTAACCGCAACGACGGCATTGAAGCGCTGACGATGAAGCAAATTGCCGCGGCAAAAACCGTCATTGCCGAATGGCAGAAGAACTATGGCCCGATACCCGTGACTACGCACGCCCAAGTCGCGCCGGGGCGCAAGAATGACCCGGAAAAGGTTCCGGGGTTCTCTCTCGCGGATTATGTGCCGGCGGCCTGAACTGGTCGTCGGTTTTTTTTGTGTTTTGTTGCTCGCGGTGTTTGCGGGCATTTGGCAAAACACAGGCACGAATACGGCGCGCTACCGCGCCGCGGTGATGCGTGCTGAGAGTGCCGCGGCTACGCTGGACAGCTTGCGAAAACAGGTTGCCGCGGCCAAGGCCGTGACTAACCGCGCAACAACCGATGCGATGGCCGCACGGCAGAAGGCCACGCGGGTAGTTGCCGCCACCGCGCCGCTTCGAGATACGCTGGTCGTCATTGCGCGCGACACCGCGGCATCTGCCGACACGCTTCGTGTGGCGCTGTTGATGGCGCTCGATGCGCTGGATTCCGTGACCGTGGTGGCCGACGGCTTGGTGGTAGCGTTGGACAGCGTGACGGTCGCGCACGCGCGCGAGCGGGCCGCGTGGCAGTCGTGGGTTGCGGGGGTCGATACGGCGTTGGCCGCCGAGCGCGCCGTGCGAAGGGTAGAAGGGTGTCGGATGTGGCGTTTCCCTTGTCCAAGTCGGCGGCAATCGGCCGTCCTTGCGGCGTTGGCAACGCTTGTCGTGCTACGCTAACCGAGGAGTTTATGCCTGTTCGGAAAGACCAGATGCCGTGGACGCCGGCGGAAGTATCGTATTTGCGTCAGCGCTCACGCGAGGGCGCATCGCACATTCTCGTGGCCGATGAACTGAACGCCAAGTTCCACGCGGGCAAACCGGTGCGCGCCCCCACCGCGGTGCAGAATAAGCGCACCCGCGAACGCATCCACGTAATCCCAAACGTTACGGTCAAGCCACTACAGCCGGCCACGCCTGACGGCGTTCCGATTGACCCGGTGGTGCTTGAGCAACAGCGGCAGGAACGTATTGCCACCTTGCGGGAGGAACGTCAGGCAATTCTCGCTATTGCTGGTGAGCGGTCGTTGCGGGCGAAGCTAGAGCAGTTGGTACACGACACGGCCAAGCGGTTTGCCCCACCGCCCGCCTACAAGCCGCCATCGGTGCGCAACGCGTCGAAGATGTCGCGCGAAACGATGGTGCAAATGTGGTCGGACTGGCACGCGGGCGAAAACGTCAGCGCCGAAGGCACGCGCGGCTTCAATGAATACAGCGACCTGATTTTTCAGGAGCGCGTACAGCGCGTGGTCGAGGGCCACTTGAGCATCAAGCACCGGCTGGAAGCGGGTGGTGGCTACCAGTTTGAGCGGTGCGTTATTGCGGCCAACGGTGATTTCGTGTCCGGCACCATTCACGAACTGGAAAAGCACAGCGACCACGAAAACATCGTGTGGGCCGTGTACGAAACCGGGCTGGTGATGGCCAAGGCGATTCGAGATTTGGCGGCGGTGTATCCCTCGGTTGAAGTCTTTTGCACGGCCGGCAACCACGGCCGACTGCCTGACGCGCGCCGCATCCAGCAGAAGGAGCCAACCCGGTCGTGGGATACGCTGGTGTATTTGTTCGCGCGCGAAAACTTGCGCGACTGCCCAACGGTCAAGTTTTTTATTCCGAATAGCTACTCGGTGGCCTATGATATTTACGGCTGGCGGTGGCTTCAGACGCACGGCCACGATGTGAAAAGCTGGAACAGTATTCCGTGGTACGGCCTGAACCGGCTGGTCGGCAACCTCAATGCGCTGGAAGCGGGCCGCGGCAGTCCGATTCACTATTGGGCGTTTGGCCACTTCCACAACGCCAGTAGCTTGCCACACGCCAGCGGCGAGAGTTTTGTCAACGGGTCGCTGATTGGGGCCAACGAGTTTGCCCTGAACGCGCTCGGCAAGGCCGACCGTCCGACGCAATGGCTCCTACAGGTTCACGCCGAACACGGCGTAACCGGGCGGTGGCCGCTGTTTGCGGCCCCGCCGATTTCGGTACGCTGATTAGGCGCTCGGTGCGGTCACGGCCTTAGCGGGCCGCACCGGGAGCCCCTCAGCCACATCCGACCGCACAAGCACCTTAAAGCCGTAGCGCCCGCGGCTCGGCACCTTGCTCACGGCCTCGGCGGGAATCGTGCCGGCCTTGAGCCAACGGTACACGGTCTGGTGCGTGACGTTGCACCGGCGCACAATATCGGAAATGCTGTAGGTCTGGTCAGTCATTGCGGGTTGCGGTGGGGGTGGGGTTAGCAAGGTAGGACTTCAGACGGTCGATGACCGCGTCTGGCATCGGGTGGTTACGCTTCCAGCGCCAAATACTCACGCGGGAGCGCCCGAGTACGTCACGGGCAAAGCGGTCAACGGTGCCGCCGTGTACCTTCATCGCCCGGCGCAACAGGCCGGAACCTTTCACGAATACCTCGGGGTCAAGGGGAGAGGCCAGCGGGCCGGGGGTCGGCCTATCCGGTAATATGCCGCGGCCCCTTGTATTTGTAAAGGTTCCCGTGAAACCGGTTTCTAGCGAAACCCCCCCCCTTTACAATACGCCGTAATGCGTGCATACTGAGGGCGTCGGCACTTCCGCCGATATCCACCGGAGAACGCACAATGTATGTACGGGAATGCGCCCACGCCTTTGTGTGGGAGGATGCCGAATGCGAGTTTGGGTGCGGGGCGCGCGTCCACCGCGACAGCGGGATGTGTCCAAAGTGCCGCGACCACGCGCAAAACGAAGTGCCGTGCGCCAAGTGCGACACGCTGTTCTACGAGGCCGACGCCGAACGCTATGACGCGGCGATGTATGCCGTGGAGCGTGGCGAATGAGTCTCCCGCTTCGCCCCGTCATCGCGGCGTTTTCGCACAACAATGTGCTAACGATGGTGTACGCCGATGGCCGGTATGCGCGCTATGTGCATTCGGAACGTGACGGCCAGATGGTGTGGATGGGTTACGAGGGGCCAAGCTATGCGCAGTTGTTTCACCCCGGCACGCACTCGGCGTCCGGTTCCTTAACCGTAGCGAAGGAGAGTTAGCATTATGGCGAAAATCAAGCTCCCAAACGTAGGTGACCAGCACACGATGACCATAACGCTGTGCGAAATAGCGCGTGGTGATTTTGGTGAACAGGTCAAGTTCGAGGATGGCACCGATACGCTCTATCTGCCAAAGCAGTCAGCCGACCGTCAACTGGCGCGTATCTTTGGCGACGGATTTGCCTATACCGATGCGGTCAACAATACGTTGGTTTTTTCTCGGACACCCAACAACAAAAAGCCGGGAGCCGCGCCGTTCTGGAATATCGAACCGGCCACCGGTGCGCAGAAGGCCGCTACGCAGACGTCAAGTGTTGCGCCGTCCGTTGCGCCGGCGGTTGCGCCCTCGACCACGGCAAGTGTTGAGCCGCGGCGCGATGCGGTGCTGGGCCAGTATCTAATGCTGTGGGATGCCGTCGCGCATCACTTGGCGCAGACGTCAAAAAAGTATGGCCACGGGCTCGATGCCGCGGCGATTCAGGCCGCCGCCGCTACCGTGTGGATTTCGTGGAAGGACAAGGGTATTCAGCCGGATGGGTTGTCCGTTAGCAAGGCGGTGGTGGAAGCCGCGCCGGAAATCAGGATGCCCGCGCCGAGCGGCAAGCGTCTGACGCCGCCCGCGGCCAATGAGCCGCCCGACTATAGCAACTTCCCGCCTCCGACTGACGACGACCTTCCTTTCTGAGGTTAGAGACGTACAATGCCGCGAACCTACTTTATGCCGACGTATCAGCACGGCGAATGGGGCCATTGGCAGGGCGATTTTATCGACGGTCATCCCGAGGATGTGTGGGTGGCGCATTGCCAGTTGCACATTATGTATGAGCCGCCGTGCGAACGCTGTGAACGGCTGGCCGCGGAACGCGCCGCGCTTGGCACCGACGAGGGTGCCGAATGAGGTGTGAATTGGAAAAGTGCCGCGCCCAACTGGTCGAGCATATCGACCGGCTTGGGCGTGTGCGCTGGTTTTGCGCGCAATGCGAACGCCGCAAGCGTGGCATCTGCCGCACGTGTAGCAAGAAGGTCGAAGGGAAGGTCGGTGTGGCCTATTACTGCGGCCCGTGCAAGAAGCTGAAGCGGCGGGCTTACATCCTGAAGTGGCAACGCAACAATTTGGACAAGGTCGCTGAGGGTGCGCGCCGGCGGCGGTGGGCAGAGAAGGGTCAAAAGATGCCGGAAAAGCCAATGACGTATTCGGAGCGCGGCAAACTTGGTGGCAAGCTGGGAGCCGCGGCGCGGGTCAAATCCCTCGGCCCTGAGCGCGTCAAAGAGATTGCGGCGCGCGCCGTGCGTATCCGGTGGGAGCGCTACCGTGCGGCCAAGGCCAACGCGGAACGGGCGGCCTAATGACCAGCAACGAAGATAAAAACGAATGGTGCGCACACGGCGAAGCCCAAGAGGACGCGTTTTTGGCTATCTGTCAGCCGCGGTTTGGCTTGCCTATTCAGAAGCACCCGGACAAGCTGAACGGCGACATCTACGCGACCGACCTGTGGATGAAATTGTGCGACATCGACCTGAAAACCGTGCGCACCCCGTTTTACACCGCGGCACAGTACGGCTACGACCCGGCGACGACCGTGACGCTCAATCACAAGGACTACATTCGGTACAGCTTTAAGTATCCCGAGTGGTCGAAACGGCTAATGGTCATTTTGTTTTGGGTCGAGTGGCCGGCACAGGAGCAGTACGGGGTTGGAGTGCCGCGGCTGGATGGCCTATGGTCGCTTCGATTGCCGACGCTAGACGAATGGGTGCGGTCTGGCACGATTCGGTGCCACACCTACCAGCATCGCAACGAAAGCACCGGCACCAACGGGCGCTATTCGTGGCTTATCGATTTGACGCGGTGCAATCGGCATTACCCCATTCGCTAACGTTGTATTCGTTTGGGCTTGTGTTTTATTGGCTTTGATTGCACATTGGAAGCGCGGTGCAGAGAACATCGCGTCAGCAGGACAAAATTGTGGCCCCGTTATCCTTGCGCCTACTTCCTCCGGTGGGTTCTCTCGCAAGGCTCTGACGGGGCCATTTTTTGCGCTACGTTGGTGCCGCCACACATCAGACTACGGGGCGTGGCGTGCCGGTTCGATTCCGGCAGTAGCGTTGGCAGGACACACGGGGCTTACTCTCGGTTTCCCTGTGGCGTGCATTCCCGCGTGTACGCGAACAATCCTAACCGTGCTGACGTATTGCCATCCAAACAAATCCACGCTCTGTTCGCCCGCAACGTGGTCGGTCGTCTGGCAATAGCAGTCGGGAGCAGGTCGGCGTTGTACGCGCGCCGGTAGGGAACCCGCTGAAGGAGTTGGCACACGCCCCGTGCCACACGGCAAGCGGCCCCACACGTACCCTGCGGCCTAGGCAGTACCCCATAGCCCACCCCGTCAACGGCAACCGCCTAGACGACCGGGAAGGGCGGGGGCATAGGCTCCCAAACCCCCCAAAACCCGTAAGTTATAGTGAAATAAGCACTTATAAGCCGCCTAAAAAAAGTTTATGGGGGGGCTTTACAAGTAGCTACGTTTACCCCATATTTAGCTGTGTCGGGGGCAATGAGGCTCCCGCAAACACCGGAGAACAGCAATGCAGACCACGACCAAGACAACCTACCGCGCCATTTCCCCGATTACGGGCCGTGAGTACACCCGCAAGTCGCACCGCTCGTACGGCTTTGCGGTCATTTGCACCGATACCGTCGAGACCACGGCGGCCAGACTCCGCGCAGATACGGCTTTTGTGCAGGATTATATCGCAGAGGGGTACATGGAGCCCACCGCTTACGTAATGGCTCGCATTGCTGACCGCGAGACAAAGATTGCCAATCAGTACCGTGCCGAGGGCGTTGGTTTTAGCGGAACCCGTGCGGCGGCTGAAAAGGCGGCGATGCAAGCTCGCAAGAATTGGGATTGCGTAATGGTGGTGGATTGCACTACCGACGCCAAGTAAACCAAGAACGCATCGGGCCGCGTGGTGCGGCCCTCACACACACCGGAGAACAGGACAATGGCAATTCTTTCGGCGGAGCGGACGCAATCGCACAATGTTCCTGTGTGGGACGCACAGGGTTTCAAGTTGGGTTATGTAAGTCCGAATATCACAAGCGTAGGAGTCTGCAAGGTGACGGGGGCGGCGCGGGCAGAGTTTGATATGCTCATCCTGTATGGTAACGCGCCTAACCCGTGGGGCTGGTTTGCTCATTTTGACGCGCAGTAAGCAACTTCACACACACCGGAGACTAGGAAAATGCGGAAACTCGGAAAAGCACAAATCGCCTGTCTGAATGTTTTGGAGCGTGGCGGGAATGTCTGGCAAGTCGGTGGTCTGAATGCAATGCACCCGGCCTACGAAATGATTGCCCCCCGCGGCACTTCCTACGATGCTCCGCAAATTTCTTGGAAGTCCTTAATCGCTCTGCAAGAGCGTGGTCTGGTAAAGTTTGAATCGCACCCTTCCCATTCGTGGCGCGATGATTTCCGTATCACGATTCAGGGCAAGCGTTTTATCAGAGAGTCGCGCAAGAACTAATCACGCAGTAATTAAACACACCGGAGAATACAACAATGGCACAGTACAACGGCTGGACGAACTACGAAACGTGGCAAGTGAATCTTGAGGGCGGCTTCGACGGGTTGAATGTGTCCGACATTCTTTCGCAAACCGACGCCCTTACCATTCCGAGTTTGGTCAAGGAAGTGGCGACCTACCTCTCCGATATGGCGCACGAGATGATTGACGCCGAATGCCCGGAGCCGCGGTGTGGCTACAGCTTCACTCGGTCGCTGGCGCAGTCGCATTTGCGCGCCGTCAAATGGCGGGAAATTGCCGAACACCTTATCGGTGCGAACTACGAGCATATCCCGCGGCGGTTGCAGGATGAGCTTGTGAACGCGATGGGGGTCTGACCGATGACGCTTCTTCGCTTGGCTCGCGTGCTGGTGCAGAAGTATGGCGTGCAGGAAGCCGTGCTTCGCACGACCAACCGCGCTGATTTTTACCGGGATGTGGCCGATGGTGTACTCGACGCATCCCCGCGCTACGACCGCTTTACCGCATCCTTCCGCGCCTTTTTCTGGCGACAGATTGCCCACCTTTGCGCCACCAAGTTTAATGCGATTGCACACGGCTAAAATGCCACCGGTTCTGTTGGGCGTACTCGAAGCGTTGCGCGCCCCGCACGAAAAAAGTTACGCCGCCGCAAAAATGCGGTTGGCGTTGCAAATGAACTACAACGTCCAAACCATTATGCATTGGTCTAGCGGTCGGCGTCCTATTGGCCCGGTGGCTCAATGGGAACTCGACAAGCTACACCGGGAGCTAACAGGCCGTGAATCGGAATAACGTTTTATCCCCGACCGTTCGGGAGTGCGCGTGTGAACGATGGGTGTATGAGTCAGACATTATGCAACACGCCGGCGGGTGTGACGCGTTGCACGGGCGCTTTGCGGCGTTGTTGCCCACAGAAGTTTACGACACCGTACGGTGCCGGTGTGAAGCCGTCATACGGGAAAGCCGACTACAGGAACACGTGGTCGAGTGTGGGGCGTTTCGGTGGGACGCCGGCCAATGGCTGTTACAGCAACGGCCGACCGGCATTCAATGTCTGTGCGGCATCGTTGTTCACGAGGAACAAGTCGAATCGCACGTGTTCGCGTGCGAGGCAATGCGCGACTATTTCATTTTGCAGGACAAGCCGTAATGGAAAACAACGAACAGGTTTCGTACGTGGTGCGCTGGCCATCGGGCTATGAGTTGGAATATGACAACATCGGCCACGCGCTGGATTGTTTTTACGAAGAAGTGGACGACCCCGACGTTGCGAACGACGACAAACCTGTTTGTGTGTTACGCCGCACCATTACCGATGAAATACTGACCTGACCAACCACCGGAGACACAAATGACCGTTGATGATGTGCACGCGCTTATCGCGCCAACCCTTACGTTGCAGGAGCGTGTGTCCAACCGCGGTGCCGCGATTGGCCTTGACCGTACCACGCAATACTTGGGCAACCGTGTTCGTTCAACGTTTTATCCCGAGCATTGGGCGCGCGTCCAGATTGCGCGTGATACCGCACGGCGCTACGCCGAATAACCCGGTAACTTTATGAATCCGTTCGAGGAATGTCCGTGCGCCGACGCCGACACTATCAAAATCGCAATGACCGGGCTGTACGACGGCATATTGTTGTACCGGTGCGCGTCCTGTAAACGACTGCGGCATCGTTGGCGTATTGGCACCCCACAACGGCATATCGCTGACGGCTGGTTGTCGGAAAACAACCTCACGGCCTACGAGATGCGTGAGGTGGGCGAGTAATGGCCGGCGCGCCCCGCCGCCGCCCACGGCATTTGGAGTCGCAGGAACAGAGGCTTTTTGTTCAGCGGTTTCGTCTCGACCCCCGCACGCGCGACCTTCCGGCGTGCGCCGTACCCAACGGCGGGCTCCGCAGTCCGCGTGAGGCGGCGATTATGAAGGCCGAAGGGGTCGAGCCGGGGGTGCCAGACTGGTTGTTATTTGCACCCAAGCACATCCAGCCGGGAGCGGTTTCCATCATTGGGGCATATGGGCTGGCGTTGGAGTTTAAGTCTCCAACGGGTAAGGGCCGCGTCACCGACCATCAAAAGCGGTGGCATACGCTATTGCGTAATTCCGGCTGGCGGGTGGAAATTGTGACGAGCGCCGCCGACGCGTGGCGTATTGTCCTCGACCACTTGGGATATGAGAAAGCCAACGCTAAAGGATAACTACCGGTGCCATTGCCAAGAGTTTTGCTTGGTCTGCGTTATTGGGATGACCGACCAGCGAAGCATTGCCCACCACAATCTGCGGGTGGCGTGCCACGGAGAGCGCCACTACAACACCGCCGTTGGGTTGCCAGTCCGTTCCATTCACTTTCACGAGGTGCAATCGTAATGCACGTGCTACTGACGTTTATTTTTTTGGCCGTACTTGCTTGTATTGGTTTTTGCGTGGTAATCGTCACGTTGTTGCAGGAAATTGTTCAGCGCCTCAAAACCTTGAGCGTTGCTACGGCGACGGTCTCAACTACCGCCTTGCCTAAGGTGGCGAATACATCTAATAACGCGGTTTTTGCGGAACAGGCGCGCCGTACGATTACCACCAACCGTAAGAGAAAGACCACGTGACCGAGTGGACGAAACGACCTATCGGCAGTCTGCGCCCGAATCCAGACAACCCTCGCATCGTAAAGGACGAGCGTTTTAAGCGGCTGGTCGAGTCGATTCGCAAGTTTCCTCAGATGTTGGAATTGCGGCCGGTCGTCATTACGGATGACGGGATGATTTTGGGCGGCAATATGCGGCATCAAGCGGCACTCAACGCGGGACTGAAGGAGATTCCCGTCGTGATTGCAAGCAACCTGACGACCGAGCAACAGCGGGAGTTCGTCATCAAAGACAATGTTGCCGCGGGGGAATGGAACTGGGACAAGCTCGCCAACGAATGGAACTTGCCCGACCTTGGCGATTGGGGGCTGTCCGAAGTGAATATGTTTTCCGCCGCCGCCACGGAGCCGGAGCGCGACATCGATTTGCCGAATATGAACGCCTCGGCGGAAAGCTACCTGAACAACACCATTCGCCAGATTGTCCTGCATTACGACCGCGAAACGCACGCCGACGTTCTGGAACGGCTGTCGGTGGTCGGTGAAGCGTTCGACATCGAGGACGACAATTCCTCGGTCGTGCTGGCGTTGCTTGAGTTTTGGGAGCGTCAGCGAATATGAGCGGAGTCCGGTGCTTCATCCTAGAATTAGAAAACTTTTGCGAGGCTCGTGCATATGAGAAGAATTGAAATCACCAGACGCGAAGTGGATTTTAAGCAATACATTCGTCGGTCTGCGCTGGAATCCGATTATACCACGTTTATCACCGAAGATACGCTGGTTACGGAGGGCGGCGTGCCGCGGATTCTATACGCCAAGCTCGACCCAGAACTGACTAAGTACGTTCGGCAAGCGTGCAAAAATGTGCGCTACGATGTGTCCACGCGCACCAACGGCCTCAAAACCACCTCCCGCATCTTCGGGTTCAACCCGCGAAACGAAATCCGTAAGAATTTCTGCTCGACGACCTCGATGGCGAACGAGCATCCGGTGGAACACGGGGTCATCTGCGATTTCGGCCAGCATTTGACCAAGCTCTACGCGCAATACTTTCCTGACATCTACGCTCTGCACGAAAGTCAGGTCGAGGGCAAGGTGCGGGACGGATGGCGTATTGAGCAGACCCCCTTCACTTCGGGCATCGTCAACAAGAATAACCCGCTCAAGTACCACTTCGACGCGGGCAATATCAAGGACGTTCTCTCAAATATGGTCGTATTCAAGAAGGACGTTGGCGGCGGTTACCTGTCCTGCCCTGAGTTCGACATCGGCTTTGAAGTAGCGGATAATACCGTCATCCTGTTCGACGGGCAGAACATTTTGCACGGCGTCACGCCCATCAAGAAGTATAGTCCCCACGCCTACAGATATTCGGTGGTGTATTACACCCTGCAGAAGATGTGGTCGTGTCTGCCCATCGACGAGGAAATCGCCCGCGCTCGCACCGTGCGCGTTCAGCGGGAAAAGAAGCGCGTGGCTGGCGTGAACGAGTCATCGTTGTCGTGGAAGTAACGCACCCCAACGTATTGCGCTGGTAAACGTATATCGATACGTTAGATACACGCACCGACCCGTGGTTCGTGCGCACTTTTGAGGTGGAGCCTCTATAGTTATGGCAGACACAACCAAACACAAGAAAAAGGCAATGCTGGCCGCGCTGGAAAAGACCCTCGGGGTTGTGACCGCGGCGTGCCGGCAGACTGGTGTAAGCCGCGCGTGGCATTACGAGCAGTTGCAAAAAGACCCCGACTACCGCGCGCAAGTGGTGTCGCTGGCGGAGATGGCTATCGATTTCGCGGAGTCCAAGTTGCATAAGCAAATTGACGACAATAACACCGCGGCGACCATTTTCTACCTGAAAACCAAGGCCAAGCACCGCGGCTATGTCGAGCGCATTGGCGTGGATTTCCGCCCCGTAAGCGACCTGTCTGACGACGAGCTTGAGGCGCAAGCCCGCGCGCTCGGTCTGGCATAATGTTTGACCGTCACACCGAAGATGACCTGATTTGCTGGTGCAACCCGATTTTGCTGGTCGTCTGCGATTGCGATGAGGGGTGTGAAAATTGCGATGACGGTTTTATCGAGTGTGATATTTTGGAAGCAACGAGCGCCGTGCATAACGGCTATGCTGTTGTGGTAATGCACTTCACCGAGCCGCCCGCTTGAATAATTTGGCCGCTGACCCGGCCTATTTGCACGCGGTGGCCGTGGAGTTCGAACGCCGCCGTCGCCGGCGAACCTTGCGCGTGGCACCCGTTGTGCCGTTTGGCGAGTGGCTTCAGCGGGCGCGCAACGAACACCGCTGGGACTACGCCCACTTCCGCGCGATGCAGGACGTTCTTGACCGCGTGACCCGCGGTGAAGTGCGTCGGGCGTATTTCCAGATACCGATTCGCCACGGCAAAACCGAACACAATACCATCAGCTACGCGGTGTATCGGTTGGAGCGCGACCCGCGCACCCGCATCATCGTGGGCAGTTATAACCAGCGACAGGCCGAAAAGTTCTCGCGCGAAATCCGCAAGCTGGCCCGCGCACGTGGCGTGACAATGTCTGCCGAGCGGGATGCCGCCGGCGAGTGGGAAACCGCGGCGGGCGGTGGCGTCCGGGCGGTCGGTGCGGGGGCTGGCGTGGCGGGCGTAAACGCCGACCTTATTCTTATCGACGACCCGATTGGCGCACGGGACGAGGCCGAATCTCCGGCGCACCGTGACCGCGTGTTTGACTGGATTACGTCGGACTTGCTGGCCCGCGCCGAGCCGCATACAGCGGTGTTGTTTACAATGTCCCGCTGGCACCAAGATGACCCCGCGGGCCGTCTGCTTGACCGGCAAGCCGCCCTGTGGCACGTGCTTGACCTTCCCGCCGAGGCCGAGCCTAACGACCCGCTGGGCCGCGCGCCCGGCGACCCGTTGTGGCCTGAGTTCCGCGGCACGCAATGGCTACAGGAAAAGCGCGTGGAATTGCTGGAATACGGCTACGCCTCACTCCTGCAGGGCCGTCCCCGCCCGCGGGAAGGCGGAATGTTTAAGTGGGATTGGTGGCAACTTACGAACGCGCTTCCCATCGGCGCACGGGTGGTGCGGTATTGGGATATGGCCGGCACACGCCCCAACGGGAAGGGAAGCGACCCGGACTATACCGCGGGCGCATTGTGGGCGCGCCGTCCTGACCACAGCGCCGTATTGTGCCACGTGAAACGTTTCCGCGTCGAGGTGGCCGCGCGCGATGCGCTTATCGAGGCACAAGCCCGAGCCGACCTTGTGCAGTACGGGCGCGGCAAAGTGACCTACTGGCTCGAAAAGCAAGCCGGCATTTCTGGTGACGATGCGACCCGCGCTCTCGTCCGACGGTTACAGGCGGTTGGTTTGGCCGTGTACACCGAACACCCCACCGGTAGCAAGGCCGAGCGCGCGACCCCTCTGGCGTCGGCGGCAATGGCTGGCAATATTTTTTTAGGGCCGGAAACCGCAGACGACCCGTGGCGTGATGCATTTCGGTTGGAAGCCGCTGACTTTCCCTTTGGAAAGCACGACGACCAAATCGATGCCGCCGCCGCGGGTTATGCAAAACTTACCACGCCGCCCCCCGCGGTTGGCTTCACCTCTCTCTCCCTGTGACGATGACCGCTAATACCACGAATCCCGACCGGCCAGACTATGTGCGGCAAGAAGTCTTAAACTCCGCGCCTGACCTGTATTTGATTCACGATTTGCTTGCTGGCACGCGTCGGATGCACGACAACGCCGGCGCTTATATCCCGAAGTGGAAGGACGAGTCGGAAAGCGTCTGGGTCAAGCGCGCCAAGTGCGAACAGTTGTATGAGGGGCTTGGCCGCACGCTTTCGGCGTCTGTGGGCAAGCTCTTTGCCGTTCCGCCCAAGCTCTCCGCCGAGATGATGGAGGAGGAAATCGAGGCGCATTGGGACAACATCGACGCGCAGGGCAACAAGGGTTCCGTTGCCATCAAGGAGTTTGCCGCCGATGCGCTGGCCGATGGCTATGCCGTTATCCTTGTTGACCACCCGCAAGCGCCCGAAGGCGAAGTGGTCACGGTGGCGTCGGAGCGCGCACTTGGCTTGCGTCCCGTGTGGGCGTTTTACCAGCGCGGCGCAGTGATGTCGTGGCGCACGGATATCGTCAACAACGTCGAGCGCGTCACGCAGTTGGTATTGATGGAGGAAGGCACCGAGAACGACGGGCGTTTCGGCGTTCAGCCGGTGACGCGTTACCGCGTCCTGTTCGTGGCCGATGGCGTGGCGCAGTACGAGTTGTATCGTGTGGTGGAAACGTCACAGGTCGAGTTCGTGCTGGAATCTGCCGGCGTGTTTCGTGACCGCAACGGGCGTACCCGCGACACGCTCCCGATTGCCGTGGCGTACACGGGCCGTACCGATGCGCCGCTGACCGCCAAGCCGCCGCTTCTTGCGGTGGCGTGGGCGAACCTTGGGCATTACCAGCAGTCGTGCAATCTTCGCTTCTATCGGGAGTTGGCCGCGTTTCCACAGCCGACCGTCAAGGGCGCGTTGCTTGACGGCAACGGCGACCCGGCAAACCTCCGCTTGGGGCCGATGGTGTTGGTTCAGGTGGCCGAGGGCGGTGAGTTCCGCTGGACAGAGCTTTCCGGTTCGGCGCTTGACCAAGTGGAGCGTGGCGTGCTGGCCAAGTTGCAGGAGATGGCGTCGATGGGGATGTCGTTCCTTGCCCGCGACACCCGCGGCGCAGAGACCGCCGAAGCCAAGCGCCTTGACGCCGCCGCGGAGGACTCGACGCTGGCGACCGCGGCACAGGCTATCGAGGACGCCGTGAATATGGCGCTGGTGCATCACGCGTGGTATCTCGGGCTTTCCGCCGAGGAAGCGCCGGTCGTTGCGCTGAACCGCGATTACGAGAACGTCCAGTTGACGCCCGCCCACGCCTCTGCGATTGCGGCGCTGGTGCGTGAAGGAATGCCCATTCGTCAGGCGGTGTCCACGCTGGTAATTGGCGGATTCCTTACCGCGACCGAGGACGAAATCGACTTGGTGACGATGGAGTGGGAAGCGAGTCGGATGGGGACGGAAGTGCGGCAATTGCAAGCCGGGCAGGACGTTGAACTCGTCGATTCGTCCGACACGTGACCGAAGCCGAGCGGCGCGCATTTGCTGAACTGGAACGCCGCGCCGCGCGGCTGGAACCCGAACTGCGCGCCGCGATTCTGACGGCGTTCACCAAGTTGGCAAACCGCGTGCCGTTGTCGGAGCTTGAACGCCTGATTCGAGCCGGTGACGTTGCCGCCGTTGTGGAGTTGATGCTGTCCGACAGCGCAATTGCACAGGCGTTTTACGGCGCATACAAGGTTGCCCGGCAGGGTATTGTGTCGTCAGGCACGGCCACAATACGCGCTCTGCCGTCAGATATGAAGGCTGGCGTCATATTTGACGTTCTCGACCCACGGGTGCTGACCGCCGTGCGGACGATACAAACGGGCAGTCTGGGGTTCCTGCAGGGAGAAATGCGCACCGCCCTCCGGCAGACGGTTGAGCGCGGTCTATTGGCTGGCCGCAATCCGCGGGACATTGCCCGCACCTTACCGCGGGTGTTGGGCTTGACCCCGTACCAGACCCGCGTCATCGGCAACTTTCAGGACGCGCTAGCGAACGGCCAATACACTAAGGCGCTCACCTACGAACTGCGGGACAAGCGGTTCGACCCGATTCTGAAGCGGCTTCGACGCGAAAAGTTGCAACTGTCTGACGCGCAAATAGAACGTATGGCCGATAGCTACCGGCGGCGCTACAAGGCATACAACGCCGAGGTTCACGCCCGCACCGCGGCGCTTGAATCACAGCGTATTGGCCGGCAACTGGCGTGGCAGGAAACCGAGTCGTCTGGCGTATTGGAAGGTGGCGTGGTATTGAAAACGTGGCGCGCCACGCTGGACAGCCGCACCCGCCCGGAACACGCCGCGATGAACGGCGACACCGTCCTGCTGAACCAGCCGTATAGCAACGGGGATAACTGGCCCGGCGAGTCTAATCCGTGGAATTGCCGATGCGTGGAAACCTACCGGGTACGCCGCGCATAAGGTCTATTGCCTTTTGCATATTCGTATTTGTATGTTGTGCCTAGGTGTTGTTTTCACCAACCGGGCCGGTGGCCCATTGCCGAGGGAGTATGCCGCTACTCACGTTTGACTCGCTGGACGAAGTTGAGGAAACCCGCCGCGACACCGCCGTGGAACTCAAGGACGGACGTTACGCTCTGGTCGAGGATACCGACGTCACGCCGCTCAAGGCCAAGGCCGACGAACTGCTCAAGGAAACCAAGGCCGAGCGCGCCAAGCGCAAGGAACTTGAAGCGCGGCTGGCCGCGTACGAGCAGGAGCGCACCGCGCGCGAAGCCGGGCTGACCAAGGACAAGCTCGACGAGATTATGGCACAGGCCGAAGCCAAGTATCGCCCCGTCGTGGACGAACTGGAAAAGGCGCGTACCGCGTTGCGTTCGGAGCGCCTTGACGGGCGCGTAAAGGCGCTACTCGGTCAGGCACGGGCCGCCGATATTGACGCCACGTTCAAGGTGGTCGGTGACCACTTCGACCTGACGGATGACGGCGCGCTGGTGGTGAAGGCCGACCCGACCGTAAAGGTCGAGGACTATATCGGCAAGACGCTGACCACGCGCTATCCCTTTCTCTTTCAGGGGACGATGGCCAGCGGAAGCGGTGCGCAGGGCATCAAGGGAGCCGTAACCAATGGCCTCAATGCGCGTCCTATTACGCAATGGTCGTCAGACGAGCGTGCGGCGTTCATCGAGAGTAACGGGATTGAAGCGTTCCAGAGCAAGTTGCGCGATGAGCAGATGGCGGCATTTGCAAAGGGACTGAAGTAAGATAGTTTGCACGCAGGACGTCGGGTTCTGAGAATCTGACACAATCGCAGTTCCGTCTTTGCGCCGGGCGCGGGACGTCATAGCCCTCACACCGTGTGCGGGCTGTCACGGCCAGCCCCGGCGTCCTGCTTGGGTGGCCAAACGAAACATCAAAACACAGGAGTAGGACAATGGCTATCGGTAAGGCGTCAGATATGGTCATCTATCAGGCCGAGTTCCAGAGCGGTCTGGTCGAGGGACTCAATCAGAATGTGGCCCTCTTTAACGAGCAGACCCGCGGGGCGATTCGCCTCGTGCCGGCCGCGCTCAAGGGCTACTACAGCAAGTCGGCGTTTTTCAAGGATGTTTCTTCGCTCGTCACCCGTCGTGACATTACTTCCACCGCTACGGTCACCGACCTTGCGATGACGCAGGACGAGAGCATCTCGGTCAAGCTCAACCGCAAGATTGGCCCGGTCGCGCAGACCCTCGACGCCATCAAGAAGGCCGGTCTGACCGAGGCGCAGGCTTCGTTCGCGTTCGGCCAGCTTGCCGCTTCGCGCAAGATGAAGGATATGGTCAATACCGCGCTTATCGCGGTCGAGGCCGCCATTCAGGGCAACACCGCGATGAACGTTGACATCACCGGCGAGGCGACCAAGACCGCTTCGACGGCGGCGCTCGTTCGCACGCTGGCCAAGATGGGCGATATGGCCGGCGACATCGTGTGCTGGGTTGGGCATTCGAAGCCGTACTACGACATCCTCAACGGGATGATTTCGGACAAGGTGACTGGCCTTGCCGATATTGTCACGATTCAGGGCGGTATCCCGGCCACGCTCGGCCGCGGGTTCGTTGTGTCGGACGCCGGCGCGCTGACGGATGCCAACGGCTCGGCGACGGACACCTACAACACGCTTGGCCTTGTGGCTGGCGCGGTCGTGGTGGACGAGTCTGAGGAGGAGACGTTTGCGACCGAGATTGTCACCGGGCTTGAGAACCTTGCCCGCCGCTGGCAGTCGGAGTACGCCTACAACGTGTCGGTTAAGGGCTTCAAGTGGGACATTGCGAACGGCGGCGTCAACCCGTCGGACGCGACCCTCGGCACCACGACCAATTGGGACAAGGTGGCCTACGATAACAAGCTCACCGCCGGCGTCCGGCTGGTGACGCAGTAATCGCGTGACCGGTATTCCGCGTGTTTTCATCCACGCACGCCCCGAACAGCCGCAGTTTGGGGCGCTTGCGGACGGGTTGCTGGCCGCTGGCTTTCAGCCGGTGTTCCAGCGCCCGTCAGGATGGAAACGCGCGGACGCCGAACCGCGCGCGGCCTATTGCATTGTCGATGGGTTGCGCGACAAGCAAGAAGAAATTGCCGCGACCTATCGGGTGCTAAACATTCCCGTTTGGGTTATGGAACTTCCGCGCCTACGCACCGAACCCGATGCGTGGGCGCTGTTGCTTGAGTCGCTTCATTGGTTGCCCGCGTCCTCGACGCGCGCCGCGGTGACGCCGCCCGCCATTACCAAGCGATTCCCCAAAAATATTTTGGTCATTGGTCAGAAGGCCGATGACGCGTCTCACCAGATGAACGGGGCGCAGATGGCTACGATGATGTGCGAAATGGTCGCGGCGTGCCGCGCGGCCCATCCTGATTTGCCCATTGTGGTGCGTCCGCACCCGCTGGACACACAGGAAGTGCCGTCCGATATCTATGGAGCCGACGCTATCAGCGTGGGGACGAAAGAAACCATTCGTGAAGCAATGCGGCACGCCGCGGCGGTCGTGGTCTATAACTCGACCAGCGGTTGGGATGCGATTGCCGCGGGGGTGCCGGTCGTGACCTTTGCGCGCCGAGAACTGTGTTCGTATTACCCGTACACGACCGCGCTCACGAATCTGGTCAAGCTTACCAATCGCCAGCGGCACGATGCGCTTCAGCGGGCGGCTGGTACGCAATGGTCACTCACGGAACTGCAGTCGGGCCGTGCAATTCGCGGTTCGCTGTTGGCTTATACTCCATTCACCGCGGCTGTCGCGTAAGCGGCGAACGCATCGGACGAGGCAGATATGGCGCTTGTAATCAATGCAACGGTGGGTTCTGAATACGCCAATAGCTATGTGACCGCCGCGGAAATGACGACCTATTGCGAAGGTCGCCTGAACGCGGGCGCGTGGACGGCAACACAGGCACAGCTTCCGGCGCTGGTCGAGGCCACCCGCGACATCACGAACCTTTACTGGAAGGGGTCGCGCGTCTATGACACGCAAGCATTGGCGTGGCCGCGAGCCTATGTGCAAGACCCGGACGCGCCGTACGACGACGAAACGTTGACCCTCGACGACATCGTGTACTACCCCGAGGACATCGTTCCCCAGCGGGTCAAGGACGCCACGTGTGAACTCGCGCTTCAGTACCTCAAGGCTGGCACGACCGACTTGGCGATGCCTGACCCGACCGACGGCGTGATTCGGCGCAAGGTCGATGTGCTGGAAACGCAGTATGCCGCTGACGGCTCCCGTACCACGCGTGGCGTCAATCGCTTTCCGCGGGTGATGGCGCTTATTGGAATGCTATTGGCGGCTGGCGCTGGCAACGTTCAGGTCACGCGCGTCTGATGGCGTACACCACCGACCACGCGTTTGCGCTAACTGAACTGGCGGCCAACGGTGCCGCCGTCACGTTTACGCGCACGGCTTCCGGCTATAACGCGGTAACTGGATTGGTCACGCCGACCGACACCACGATTACCGGTCAGGCCATTCAGGTGCGGTTGGGCGGGGCCGCGTTGGAGCGTTTTCGCGCGCTGGGTTTGGTGGTCGAGGACGCTCGGCGGCTGTTGTTTGCGCCGACCACGCTCGGCCAACAGCCGTCTGTGGGTGACAGGTGTACGTGGTCTGGCGATGTGCTGACGGTGCGGGATGTCGAGTTGGTTGCGCCTGATGGTGATGCGATTGTGGTCTATATCACGGTGGCCCGATGACCTTTATGGCTGACCTCCGCAAGTTTGCCGTCAAGGTGGAGCGCACCACGCGCCTCACCTTTGTGGGAACCGCCACCAAAATGCACGAATCGATTACGGTTGGTAGTTCTATTAGCGGCGCACCCGGTCAGCCGGTGGATACGGGCTTTCTGCGTAATTCGTGGCAGTTGGATATCAAGCCGACGCACGCCACCATTAGCACCAACGTGGCCTACGCCCCGGTTATCGAACACAACTTACGAAGCGCCTACGACCCGGCTGGCGTGCAAAACCGCTACGGCGTAACTGGTGGGCGTATTGGGCCGGCGTTGCCGTTCGGAACTGGTCGGCGTGGCGTCAAGTCACAGGTGGGCGGGAACCATTCGGTGAAAATGACCGTCGCCGCGGCAGACCGGTTGCAAGCGGCGGCCCTACGGGAGATAACCAATGCCGGCTAATCACGAATACTGGAAGCTGGCGGCGCGTGGGCGCTTGCTCACGCTTTCGGTCGCTACGACCGGTAGCACCACGCTCGCCGCCACCGCTACCGGCTATACGCGGTCGGCGGGGTCTTTTGTTGATGATGGTTTCCGGGCCGGTATGGAGGTCACGCCATCTGGGTTTACGGCGAATCCGGTTTCGACGATTACCGCGGTGACGGCATCCACCTTGACCGTGGCCGATGCGCGGGCCGTGCAGTCCAGCGGGTCAGGACGCACTCTGGCGGTGGTGTTGCCGGCTGGCCGTGCGTGGGAGGACATCAAGTTTAGTCCCGTGGCGCGTCAGCCGTTCATCATTGAGCAATACATCAGCGGGCCAGCCGAAATGCTGACCCTTATTCCATCGGGTCTGGTCGAGTATCTTCCGCAGTATGTCGTGCAGTTTGTTACGCCCGATATGACCGGCGGCGCAGCCGCGTTGCGTTACGCCGATGCCCTGTTGCGTCATTTCCCGGTGGGACTGACGCTCACCGCCACCGACGGGGCCGCGCTCCGGGTTCGCGGAACACCCGCCCCGTTTGCCTCACAGTTGTTGCCGTATGGGGCAGGAGCAATGGTGGTGACTGTCACAATCCCTTTCCGTATCAATACCACAGCATAACACGAGGTTCGTATGGCTTTCCAGACTGGTAACAATGTGTCCGTGCGGTACAAGGTGCAGAGCGGCCTTGGGTCGCCCGCATCCGGCTCCGGCGGCAAGGAGCTTCCCCTGATTGCCTCCGGCGGGCTTGTCCCGGCGAAGGCCGCTATCGAGTCCCCCGAGGTGCGTTCTGACGGTATGACCTCGATTGGCCGGCACGGGTCGCGGTCGGTCAGCGGCGAGTACGCCTCGGTGGTGCGGGTGGGCGCGCAGGACGAAATCATCGAGGCCGCGGCGCGTGGTACGTGGTCGGCGGCGGCATCCATCACACAGGCCGATGTGACGTCTATCACCACGACTGCCACGACGATTGTGGCGGCGACCGGGTCGTGGATTTCGCTCGGCGTTCGCGCTGGCGATGTCGTTCGACTTACCGACCACAGCACCACTAGCAATAACAACAAGAATATTCCGGTCGTGTCCGTATCGGCCAGCACTATCACCGTGCCGACGGGCTACCTCACGCTCGACAGCACTCCGGATACGTCCTTTACCCTGACCCGCCTCAAGCGCGTCACGCAGGGAACGACCAGCCGCTATTTCACCGTGGACGAGTACCACGCCGACATTGACCAGTCGGAGTTGTTTACGGACTGTATGGTGTCGTCGTTCGCCGTGGCGATGGGTGCCGATGACACGGTGCGCGCCACGATTGGGATGGTCGGTCGGCAGTTTGCGGCCAAGACCACCGGCGAGTCGCCCGTGCTGACCGGCCCCACGCAGTACCTCTCGCAGAACATTGTGGCCACCGACGCTATCATTCTGAAGAACGGCGTGGCCATTGCCGACCTCACCGGCTTCGAGTTTACGATGGACTTGGGCGCGACCACGCTTCCGGTTATTGGCGCGACGATTTCGCCCGATGTGTTTCCGAACAATACCCGCGTGACCGGGTCGTTCTCGTGCGTGCGGTCTGACCTGTCGTTCCTTGAGAACTTCTCCAACGAGGATACGCTGTCGCTGTTCTTCCTGCTCACCGAGCCGGAGTCGGAGCCGAAGGACTGCCTCGGCGTCTATATCCCGTACCTGAAGCTGATGAGCGCGCCGGATGCGCCGCTCGGTGGCGACGGGCCGATGGTGTCCACGATTCAATGGGTCGCGGGCAAGATTCCGACGACCACCGGCGCGGCCGATACGATGATTCAGTTTGTGTCCTCGGCGGCGTAATACGCCGTCACGTTGTACGCCGTTATCCGGTCGTGCCAATGGGGAAACCTGTTGGAGCGTGCCACGACCGGGTAGCGGCACCCTTCCTCCACCGTCAGCGCACCCTGACCAATGAAAAAGACCAAGTTTGACCTGTCCAGCCGCAAGCCGAAAGACACCATCGATGTGCCGATTTACGACCCGATTGACGGGGCGGCGACCGGTGCGTCGGTAACGATTTCTGGCCGGTATAGTCCGCAGACGCGCGCCGCGCAGTTTGCCTTGGCTGACCGCGCCCGCGACCAAAAGGACAACAAGGACGCGCAGTCCGCGGCGGCGTGGGACGAAAAAATGTTGGATTTGATGTCGGCTTGCACGATTGGCTTCCACGAATTGACTGACGACGGCCACCCAATCCCTGATGGCCCCGATGCGGCCCGCGGCGTGTACGTCAAGTATCCGTGGTTGCGTGAGCAAGTGCAGACGGCATTTCTGGAGTCTGCGGATTTTTTCGGCGTCGAGCCGACGAGCTAATTGCGTATGGCCGCCACCAATTCCGTCTCTCGCACGTTGAATCTGACGGTCGCACAACGCGTGAGCATTTGGTGGTGGCCGCTCGGCGGTCAAAGAAAGCTCAAGCTGAACTCCGCGGGCCAGCCCTTCCACCGGAATATGAACCCCTGTGGGAGTGTTTTATGGAACTGAACAAGTGGCGCAGTACTACCGGTATGGGGCCAGCACCTCTCACGTTGCACGATGTGGCGGCGTGGGAGTCTCGCTTTCTGCCACCCGGCGTTCGCCTGAACGCCACCGAGGTAGAACTGCTTAAGCAACTGGACATTGTGGCCCTCACGGAGAAATAATGGCTGACCTCGCAACGCTACAAGTACGGGTCGAGGCGCAAGCCGCGATTCGTAATTCGCAGATGCTTGGCGATGCGCTCACCAAGACGGGCAAGGCGGCAGATGCGGTGTCGCTCGCCGCGGGAAAGACCGAAGCGCAGATTCGGCGGCTTCAGTTGGCGGAAGCCGCGGCCTACCGCGAAGCCGAGCGTATGGCATCGGGCCAGCGGTCGGTGGCGCAAAATATTGAAAATGTTGCCAGCACGGTGCGTGGTGGCGTCACGGCGTTGTCGGCATTTGCCGGCGCAATGGCCCTCCGCGAATACGCCAACTTTGCGGATACGATGACGCTTGTTACCGCCCGTTTGCGGCTGGTGACGAAAAGCTCGGAAGATTTAGCCTATGTGCAGGAGGCGCTTTTCAACTCGGCGCAGAAAACGCGTACCGGGTTTGAGGAAACGGCCGGCCTGTACGTGCGCGTGGCGCGTAATATGGACACGCTCGGCAAGTCCGAACAGGAGTTGTTGAAGTTTGCCGAACTGGTCAATATGGAATTGCAGATTGCTGGCGCGACCACGCAGGAAGCATCGGCTGGCGTTATGCAGTTGGGTCAGGCGTTGTCCAAGGGCAAGCTCGATGGTGACGAGTTCCGCACCGTGTTGGAAGCAATGCCCACCGTGGCCGATAAGCTTACAAAGTCGCTGGCCGGTGGCGTGCGTGCCGAACTCTTTGCGATGGCCAAGCAGGGCCGCATTACCGGCGCGGATATTGTTTCTGCAATGCTTCAGATGGAAAAGGAAACCACCGCGGCCTTTTCCAAGATGCCGCGCACGATTTCTGGCGCGTGGACGCAATCAAAGAACGATATCCTGAAGGCCATCGGAGAGATTGACACCGTTACTAAGGGGTCGTCATTCCTGCAGATATTGGCGCGTGCGCCCGGTATATTGGCGCAGTCGTTGGCTGACCCGTTCCGCATTTTAAATGGTGAAGCCAGTCGAGAGGAAGCCGAACGTAGAAAGCGGCAGGAAGAAGGTAATGTAGCCTACGCTCGGCGTCTGCGTTTGCAGACGACGCCGGAAGGCCGCCAGCAGTTGGAGCAGGAACGGCGCGACCAGCAAGCAACCGAAGAAGCCAACCGCCAACGCATTTTGGCCGAGGCCGAGAAAAAGGCGCGCGACGAGCGGTATCAGTCGTTTTTGCAGGAGCGCCGACAGGCCGACGAGCGCAAGCAATGGGAACTGGACGAAATCAATCGGCAACAGCGTATTCTCGATGCGCGAATGGCGGCGCGTGGTGGCGTTCGCGCGCCATCTGGTGCCGCGGTTGACCGTCTCGCTACTGCTGGATTTGGCGGTACGTCGGTCGGTCTAGCAACGATGGCGATTACGCGCGACCCGACAACGATGCTGTTCGCGCGCTTGCAACAGGATATGGCGCGGTTGCGTGACCAAGAGATTCGACAGCAGAGACAGGCATCGGCTGAAAAAATGCTACTTGAAGTGCAAATGAACGAAGAAATCGCCGCCAACTTCCGCGAGAATATTCAGCGGTCGCTCGGTGACTTCTTTACAGCGTTCGTGCAGACTGGTCGCCTTTCGATTCAGTCATTGTTTCAGGGTATTAGCGGTGTGGGAGCCAATATTGCTGGGCAGGGGTTGTCACAGCTTATTACGAATATGCTTCCCGCTTCGATGGGGCCGGTTGGGTCTATTTTGTCTGGCCTTGGGCTTGCCGGTATTGGTAGTCTGTTTGGCCGGCGTAATAGACCGTCCGGCCCCACGGCGGAGGAACGGCTGGCACAGGCGCAGGGCCGCTACGCGTCTATCGAAACGCTACGCCAGCAACGCGCCGAGGAAATGCGACAGTTTATGGAAGGCCGCAACGGGGCGGCCAGCCGCGGCGTGGTGCAGTCTATTGGCACGGTGCTTCAGGAAACGACCGCCAGCCGGATGATTGGCGAACTGGTGGCAATTCGTGTGGCGACCCGCCAGACTGCCGATGCGGTGCGTGGTACGGGTGCCGCGGCGATGGGTGGCACCACGGTCAATGTCACGGTGCAGGGCGGCGCAATGGCCACCGGGCAGGACATTGGCGAGAAGGTGGCCGAGGCGGTTGACCGGCTCTTGGGGACGAAGGTTCAGACGTTGCGGTTGACCTCTGGCGCGGCGGTGGTGCAATGAGTGGACTCCTGTATTTCAACGGCACGGACGCCGCTACGCTCGGCTTTACGCTGGTCGATGCGCCAGAACTGTTAGCCGGCCCCACGACCGATTACCAGATGGCCGATGTGCCGCGGAAGCCCGGCGTGCTGATTTCGACGTCCTCCGGAATGTCGTCGTCGCGCCGGTTGCGGATTACGGGCTACGTCACGGGTAACAGCCTGTCGAATGCCACGGCCACGCTGGACACGCTCAAGTCGGTGGTGTCCAAGGGCATCGTGGAAATCAAGACCGGTTGGGACACGGCTCGCCAATGGTACGGTGTATTGGTCGAGAGTCCCGCCGGCCCGAATAGCGCCTTTTGGTCAACGTATTTGACCGTGGAGCTTGAGTTTCTTTTGTTCGACCCGTTTGCCTATGCTACCACGACCTCGACGGTAAACTTCACCAATTCGGCCACAGCGATTCCGCTCGGTACCGCGCCGTCCACGGGTCAGCGCACGTGGGGTGGCGTCATCACGATTACGGGCGCGGCCTCGGTGCCGATTCTGACGTATAAGAATTACGCCGGGAGTACGCTGGCCACGATGTCGTTTACGGGGTATTCGCCGTTGTCTGGCGACCTTATCGAAATCAACTTGGGTACCGGTCTTGTGCGAAAGCGCGTGTCGGGCGTCTATTCTAATACGATGGGCGCGTTGGCCGCGGGATGGGATTTCCCGGCGATTGACCCGAACGATGGCACGTTCTCCGCATCCCAATGGCCGACGCTGGAAGTGAGTAGTGGGTCGGGTTCCATCACTTACCGAAAGGCATATCGATGAACTTTAAGGGACTGGCGATTCAGACCGACGTACTCTGCGCGTCGGGTAGCACCACGGCGTATTTCCCACCCGATGCGTTGGTGTCTTGTACCGCAGTCTTGTCGCCTACCGAGCCGGAAACGCTGTCATTTGCGGTGGCGCGTACCGATGCACGGCTGTCGGAATTGGTGGTCGGGCGCGTGGTGCGTACGCGGTTTACCAACACCGCTGACGACCGCGAGTGGGATATTGTGGCGATTGACGATTCTTCGCGCAGTAATGTGGTTCAGGTTACTGCCGTGCCGATTCTTATGCGGCTGGCGCGGTGCATTGTCAAAAGCATCAATCTGAGTGATGGGACGGTCGCGTTCGATTACGCGGGCGTTGACCTTCAGGCCAGCGAATGGCTCGACGAGTTGGTATTTCCGGCGGCACAGGCGGCTGGCCTCACGTGGATTACGGCTGGCACGATTGACGCGACCAAGCGATTTGCCGTGTCTGGCGAGTGGTCGTCGGCGCTGGAAGTCTTGCAACTTATCGCCGCGCCGGGGCTGGCTTCTGCGGAATACCAGCTTCGCCGTAATGGAAATACTGGGTATTACCTCGACCTCGTGACGCAGATTGGGTCGGCGGCGGCGACCGTGCGCGTGCGCCCGCAAATCAATCTGCTGGAAACCGCTCGCCAGCGGAACGCCGTGGATATCGCCACACGGTTGTACCCCCGCGGCAGTACGTCCAGCGTCAGCACCCGCACAATGGCCAACCACTTGTGGGAAGTGGAGTCGGTCGTGTCGGGTACCGTCCTGCAGTTGAAGGACGTCAATGGCGGCGTTGGCCCGATTCTGTACGACAACCAGTTGAACGGCCTGTGGCTGGCCGTAATGAACAGCACCACGTTCGCCTCGCAGGAAGTCACGGCGTCGGTTGCCAGCAATCAGCGCGTGACGATTTCCAACACGACCGGCGTGACTGCCGGCGATTGGGTGCGCTTTTATTACGCCGCCGCGAGCAATGCCGAGCGCGTCACATCCCTGACGCACCCCACGTTGGTGAAGTCGTCAACGCTTGGTGGCTTGGGCGACCGTGGGCAGATTCTTGACCGCGAAGGCATCGTGGCAGACACGAACTTGGCCAAGAATCCGACGATGGTGCAATGGTCGGTGTCTGCTGACCCGCCGAACGGCTGGTCGGAATACGCCGTGACGCCCGGCAACGTATCGTTTGACAAGGAAAGCACCGATGTCGTAATTCACGCGACGAATACGTGGCGGATTCGCACCACCGGCACATCGAGTGGCGCGCGCGGGACGCCGTTGGTTATTGCGCCTGACGCTACGTTGCCTCACGCGTTTCCCGGTGCGCTGGTGTTAACGCAACAGCCCGGCGTGCGTATCGAGACATCCAATATCAACGTGTGGAAGCTCAACACGTTGCGCTATACCGCGACGATGTGGCTAAAGGTGGCCGACTGCCCGGCTCCGACCGCATATGGCAATCCGCGCGTGTATATGTACTTGCGTGACGTTAGCCGCCCTGATTTCGCCACCAAGCCGATTCACCCGTCGCTACAGGCTGGTCTGATTGGCACGTGGGACTTGGCGGACGGGAGTGAACGCGGCACGTGGCTCCGGTTTCAGTCGGCGGCGTTCGACCTTTCAACGTTTGTTGATTTCGGCATTAGTTCACTCAACGCGGCGTACAACGACATCGATAAGGTCAATGGCAAGGTGCGTGTGTGCCTTGAGTTGGCCGGCGGCAATACTGGCAGCAGCACTATCACCGATAAGTATCTCTATAACAACTACGTTGGTGCGTGGAGCAATACTGACAGCTACAGCATCAATGAAGTCGTGTACGATGTGATTTCTGGCGTGACGCGGTACTTCATTGCCCTTACCAACAACAGCAATAAAAAGCCGGAAAATCACACCGGAACTGATTGGGCCGAGGTCGATGGCGGCAACGGTACGCGGCAGTATCGTGGGCAGAATGTGGCGTCGGGCTGGGATGTGTACGTTGGCCCGGTTACGATGGCCGAGTCCACCGAGCCAATTGGCGACCGCGAATACTCCGGCGGCACCGAACTGTGGCAAGCCGCGAACGCCGCCTTGCCGAGCCGGTCGAGCGTGGCGCGTGGCTACGACCTAAAGGTGGCGGATTTGGCGCGGGACGATGGCACGACCTACGCCGATTACGTCTTTACGCCCGGTGGCACGGTTGAGGTCATCAACCCCGAACTTGAAAACGATGTCGCCAGTTTGCGGCTGGTCGAGTATCGCCCGAATTATCTTGAGCCGCTGGCGTCGGAAGTGCGCGTCGGCTTGCCGCCAGAGCGACTAACCGAACTGACCGGGCAGTACGTGGATGAGGGTTTGTCCGCGCCAACAACCAATAACACCGGAACTGTTGTCAGCGGTAGCGGCACGTTTAGTCTGCCGGATACCGGGGTGGTGCCGGGTACGTATGGAAGCGCCACGCAGACGCCGCAAATTATCGTTGATAGCAAGGGTCGGCTGACATCGGCGGCTAACGTTACGATTGTGGCGGCGACCGCGGCGGCCCTGACGCCCGGCGCAACTATCAACGGCACGACCTTTACCGGCGCGTCAAACATTACGATTACAGCCGGCACGCCACAGGTGTTGACGGCTGGCAGTTATCTGACCAGCGGCGGCACCTTTGACGGCACCACGCCCCGCACATTTGCGGTGGACGCCACCGACGCAAATACGGCCAGCAAGGTTGTGGCGCGGGACGCTTCGGGCAACTTTAGCGCCGGCGTCATCACGGCAACACTAAACGGTGCGGCTCCGGCGGGTTCATTGTCCGGTAGTACCCTTGCCGCGGGTGTCACGGCGTCCAGCCTTACTTCGGTCGGCACGCTGATTTCTGGCGCGATTGGCACCGGCTTTACCGCCATTCCGAACGCGGCGCTAGCAAACAGTAGCGTTACGGTCAATGGCACGAATATCGCCTTGGGCGCGAGCGGCACCGTCACCGCGGCGGCCGGTACGCTCACGGGTACTACGCTGGCATCTGGCGTCACCGCGTCCAGCCTGACATCGGTTGGCACGCTGGCAAACTTGACGGTAACGAATACCATCACCGGAAGCGTGAGTGGCAATGCCGGGACGGTAACGAACGGCGTATATACCACCGGAAGCTATGCTGACCCGTCGTGGATTACCTCGCTGGCCGGTTCCAAAATCTCCGGTAATATCTCTGGCAACGCGGCCAACGTCACAGGCACCGTAGCGATTGCCAAAGGCGGAACCAACGCGACGAGCTACACGGTATCGGGTACTGGCACGCGGGTAGCGGTGTACGACCCAAGCACGAACCGCATTGATGTTGTGCCGGCGGGTACGTCTGGCCAGTTTTTGCGTTCGTCTGGCACCGCGGGTGATGTGTCATTTGCCACGCCACCCAACTTTAGCACGACCACTACGACCGCTGGATATGTGCCGGGGTCGAACAACGTTGGCACCTCGTACTTCCTGCGCGCTGACGGAACGTGGGCCGTGCCGTCGGTTGGGTCGGTGTCAGCAAACAACGTCACGGCAGGGACGTTCTCTGGTGCGAACTACTACTTCACCAACAACGTGCGCTTCGACAGCGGCGCGCGCGTTGCGTTTGGCAACGGCTATACGATTGACAACTCTGGCGGGAGCCCGATTAGCGTCCTGACGGCAACTACGCTTGGCTCTGGCGTGGTCAATTCCTCACTTACAAGCGTTGGGACGCTGAACGGCCTGACGATTGCGAGTGGCAACAACGCGACCCTGATTGCTGGCGACCTTGCGCTGTCCAGTAACGCGGGGTACGGCATC
>Ga0181343_1000173_pt1 | contig 31510 bp, 27 predicted proteins | sample Su13VDMLBSD_FD_130110 | JGI IMG/M metagenome (GOLD analysis project Ga0181343, IMG submission 130110) | Freshwater viral communities from Lake Michigan, USA - Su13.VD.MLB.S.D | ecosystem: Environmental > Aquatic > Freshwater > Lake | place: USA: Michigan | collected 2013-07-15
ATCCATTCACCAACACCAACCCATTCGTCTGGCTTGATAGTGACGGTGACCGATACATTATTCTTGTTCTCACCCTTACGATGTCCTGCCTTTACCCATTCCTTCCATACCTTACTGGTACGTCCAAGAAGGTCAAGCGCAGATTCTTGTCTGGTGATTGCACCCTTTGGTGCCTTTTGTGGAACAGAGATAACTGCTTGTTGCTTCGGCTTGAAGAACTCATCTTCCACGATTTCTGGATGGTTGTCAATCAAGTATTGGTAGATACTTTCGTTCTTACCAACTCGAACACGACGAATGTAGAAATCGTTATGCCAAGCGTGAATGCCAGAGGAAGTCCCTAATACTAACGAAGAGGTTCCTTCGGGCTTCACTGTGGTTGTACGTGCTGCCTTGTTCGTCCCAATCATTTCCGATACACGTGCATTCTCCTCTTTGACTACATTCGCTGCGTCCTTCATATTCAAATTGAGGACAGTACCAGAGGCGATACCCGTCATTGACACTCCAATCAGTGCTTCCTTTTCCGTGGTTTTCTTCCATATATCTCTCAAATAATGAAAATTGGTATACGATGCTTGTAATGTTCCGATAAATGCTGCAGCCTTTGCACGTGCGTTGAAATCATCTTGGTCCTTGATGTCACCAGCATTGATGGTGGTCAAGTTACAGAATTGGAACGGACGAAGTGAGATTTCTGCACAAGGATTTAATCCCCAATTGACATCATTGGTGAAGAAGAAGCCTGGTTCACCAGAACCACTCATTTCAATCTTCTTCCAAAGTTCCAAGAATATTTCCTTTTCAATCTTGTGACGAAGAATGACCGCTGAGTTATTGGAACGACCACGTTGTGGATTCGTTTCCCACCAGTTGCCGAACTTACAAGTCAACATATCATCATCGTCCAAATCAAACAATGAAATCATTGCGGAACGACGAATACCACCAGAAAGAACTGCATCAGCGATGAAGCAGAGAATATCGTGAACTTCGATGGTGGTAAGGTGTTCACCATTTTGCTTACGGTCAAAAATCTTTTGGATATTGTGTAAGCAATCCTTGAGCGGTTCTGGACCAGGTGCCTTTCCACCAGAGGTCAAGAGTAACGCACCCTTTGGACGGATATCGCTGAAATCGTATATTGGAAGTGCCTTACCCTTCATATATGCGGTAATCATCACCTTCACCGCATCTGCCCAACCTTCAATACTGTCGCCCACTAAATAACGACGAGTCTTGGTTGGCTTGTTTACCGGCGGAAGTTGTTCAATATGGGCACGTTGTACTGAATAGCCAACACCAGTACCCGACAATAATAGGAACATTACTTCACTAAATGCATCCGTGTGATTGATTGGAAGGAAGCAACAATTGTATAGACGAGCGTTATTGATTTCAATTGGCTTTCCAGCAAATTGAAGGGAACGCATAGATGGAAGAATCTTCTTATCATATACGAATTGATATGCTGCCTCAATCTCTTCTGCGAGTTGTGGGAACTTCTTTAAATGCATTTCTTTATTTCTATCAACCAATTCCTTCCAAGTTTCACGGCGTTGTTTCTTGGGTAAGTACTTTGAGTACTTCATAAAGGTTGTGATTTCAGAAAGAATCTTTGCTTCTAATTGCATACTGCTACTCCAAAATCGTTAGGGGTTAGTGGTTAAATAAATACTACACTACTTGTCGAAAAATACGGTGAATACCCAACGATATTTTTTAATCTTCCAAATCCATTTCTAATAGTTTCTTTGCCAGATTTTGTCTCGTAACCGTTTCACCATTTTGCATCTGTTTCTTTAACATAATACCTTTTGCTGACGCCTCATCAAAAATCTCAATTTTCCCGATTCCGGCGTCAATAATCATCGGAAGGGTCTGTCCGTCAGCCCCAAATCGGTTCTTAATAACGTGAGCCCGACCCGTCTTATGAACCTTATCTTCCAGCTTCCGTGAGATGGAAATTACCAAGTCTGCGGTCATAATCTTTGCATACGACTCAGCAATCTTATCTGCTTGAATTACTTCATCTTGGATACTTGACCGCTGGGTTTGTGAAGCCGTCCAAATCGGGACGTTCAACTCACCAGCCAACCCACGAAGTTCCTCATAGATTGCCCCCAATTCTTGGTGTCGAGCATCGGTTCGTGCGGTCGCACTCATCAAATCGGCGTAATCTACGATAATAACATCTGGCTTGAATCCCAACGATGCCATCTGCTGAACGTGGGCTTGAATCGTATGGGAGGTAATAGTACGAGCGGGATAATACTTAATAATAATTTCACCCTTAATTTGCTCGACCAATTCCCGAATGACCTCTGGGTGCTCGGGTACCTTGCCCGGCTCAATCCCCGTATAAATGGTATCATATCGTAGTCCGACATAATTTTCATTTAATTCGAGGGTATAATGAACCACCTTCTTTCCTGCCTTCAAGGCATTCGCACCAATCGTAGCCAATGCCCAACTCTTACCAATACCAGACGGAGCGATAACCACTCCCAGCTCACCACCTGCCAATCCACCACCGATAAGAACGTCAATAGCATCCCATCCGGTTCCAATGGTATTACGGGCGTTCTTCATTAGACGGAGTTCAATATCCTTCTTCCAATCGTGACCAAGCGTCTTGGGTTGACCGCTTCGCATCGCACCATCAATAATCGTCTTGATTTCTCCATACTGACCCATCTGCAACAAATCTACTGACTTAATAATCGCAGACTTGAGCGTTTGGTTCTTAGCGAAATCCAAGAAACTATCCTTGATATAATCCAAGTCATTGTCCTTCAGCTTCTGGAAGATACCACGGAGCGATTCAACGATTGATGTGCGAAGCGTATCGTCCTTGACCGACTTGTTCATCTCAACCTTAAAGACTTCCAACGTGGGAATCACCTTGTAATCGTTGAAATATTCCAAAGTCGTTTCTACAATCCATTGATTCGCTTCTAGTTCAAAGAAGTTTGGATTGATAACGTCAAAAGACTGAGCCAAGAAATCTGGCGAGTTCAACATCGCAGCCACAGCCTTAGACTGAAAGCTCGGGCCGAACTTTGCCAGCGTATCTACATTCTTATCGTACTGCTTATGATTTACCATAATATCTCGCTAGTGTACTGAATGAAAAGGTAATCCACTCATCGTAATTTTGGATAGATGATATAATCTTAGTCTTAAACATCAACTTTGTCAAGTCTGCCTTCCGAAGCGGCGGACAACCTTCTTCATATTTATGTATTATTTTCATCTTTGCATCAATGTTAATATCCACATCGTGCAAATTCATTAATTGCAAATTTCTGTTTACAATGCTGGAATTATCCAGTATGTTTTCTACCAACTTCGGCTTCTTTTTAATATCAGTATATTTCTGTTCAACCAAATCCAAATTGACTTCTACATTTGCATCAGCCAATTCTGGAATATACTTTAATATTGTCTTTTCCCCAGCTCCCTTGATTCCATCAATGTTATCACTCTTATCACCAAGAAGTGACCGATAGAACACAAAGTTAGACGGATGAACACCATAAGTTTCTAGCACCACATCTACATCAAACGTTTTCTTCTTGACGGGATTGTATAGCTTGACGCTATCACTCACCATCTGTAAGAAGTCTTTGTCCGTAGAATAAATGATACTGGTTCCACCATTCTTCGTGACCAACTCTGAGAAGTATGCGATAGTATCGTCAGCTTCAATATTGTCAAGTGCAAGAATAGACACGGGTAAACATTCCACCATTTCTACAAGTGACACCAACTGCCACTTCATATTCTCCCGTTCTTGTTCATCGGTGGTCATATCATAATTTCTATTCAAGCGAGTCGGTGGTTTCCGATTTGCCTTATATTCCTTATAAATCTTTCGTCTACGTTGTGACCCACCCTTTCCATCAAATACGAGTACGACTCTGGTAGGTTTGAAACTACGAATAGCAAACCCCAAAGATTTCATAAATCCAGCCATTCCCCCGATATGATTACCATCTTCATCTAGTGTGGGAATAGCGGCATAACTCCGCATAAATGTGTTGAGTGCGTCAACAATAAGGACACGGGAATTATACCCAATGTCCTTATTGTCAAACTGCATACTATCAAACACCTTCAATAAATCAGTCATTTAGTAATTGTTTTTTAGATGGTGATACTTCGTCCTCATCCTCTGCGGCTTCCTTGTTAACCGCAGATGGGTCAAAGTCCTTCTCATACTTCATAATAAGTGCTTCACAAATCTTATCGTATAACGCACTCTTACGTTCTTGGTCAGCTTCGAGGAACGCTGGGAATTCCTTACCTTGGAACTTTTCGTCCTCATAGGAGTACCACGCACCAGACTGCTTGACGATGCCGTTCTCCTTCAAGACATCCAACCAACTACTATAATCGTCAATACCACGATTGAAGTAAATGTTGAATTCAGCTTCACGATACGGCGGACCCAAACGATTCTTGGTGATAACCGCCTTTGTGGTGATACCAATAATATTACCAGCCGAATCCTTCAACTTTCCAATCTGTGACAGACGGATACGAGTCGAAGCGTGGAATCCGATTGCCTTTCCACCAGACGTAGTGTACGGGTCAGAGAACGCAGGAGCGTTCATCTTCAAACGGAGTTGGTTGGTGAATACGAGAGCAATCTTCTCACGACCCAAAAGGTTCGTAATCTTTCGCATCGCCTTACTGATAATGATGGACTTCGCAGTTGCGTAACCATCCTTATTGAAGTCTGCTGCCATTTCCGTCTTAGTGGAAGCAGCGGCAACGGAGTCAACGACAATCGTGACCAACTTATCCTTCTTCCCAGACGCACGAACCTTCTCAATGATATTGACGACAGAATCGAAAATATCTTCAACGGTATCGTGTTGAACGTAGACAAGTTTCTTCATATCTACACCAACGGCAGAGAAGAACTCATCGTTTACAGCGTTTTCGGTATCAATCAGAACCGCAACACCACCACGCTTCTGTGTGGTTGCGATAAGTGAAGCACCAACGAGTGACTTACCCGATGCTTCCAATCCAGTCAATTCAGTAATACGACCAGCGGCAATACCGCCGTGGGGACGATTACTGATTGCGATATCCAACATTGTATTTCCCGTCGAAATGAAATCCGTCAAATCGGTCGGGGTTTCCTCTTGACCATCCAAGAAATACGCAACTTGTCCATCCTTATACAACTTATTCAAGCTATCTGCGATAACTTGTGCCAGTTCATCGCGGTCAGCGGAAGGTACTGGCTTCTTTGTTTTTGTTTCTTTTGCCATATTAATCCTTTATGTAACAAAACACGCAGGCGCTAGGTAGTTTTGAGGCTACCTAGCACACAGCGTGTCTTTGGTTAATTAATCGTTGAACAGCTCGTCAAACGCATCAACCGCGTTCTTGACGTTCTCCTTCGGAGTTGCGGCGGCAACAGTTGCGGACTTAGGTTGCTCAGCTTCCCGAGCCGGCGTGATAACCGCATTGTCCGGGTCAAGGTACTTCTCGAGCGTAACCTTCAACTCATTGTAAGTCGGCTCAGAATACAGCTCCTTGATGTCGGGCTGAGTGGTCATCCAAAGGTTTGCCTGTGAGGCATCGGTCGAAAGCGGAGTCTGTGACGGCTTAACCTTCACCGAAGTCTTAGCGAAGTTGGTATCGCTCTTCTCCTTCGGGATATACTCAACTACAATGTCACGACCAGTCTTGGCATCGGTGATATCGCCGTAATCGGGGTCAGAGATGTAGGAGAGAAGTTCCTGATAGACCGTCTTACCGAACGAATAGAACCGAACACCCTTATCCTCTTCACCACGAACGATGACAGGGATATAGGTACGGAGCTTCGGCATGAACGGACGAGCCTCAGCATACCGAGCCTTGGCATCCGGCTCACGCTGGGTATCGTTACGAACGGAATCCGCAAACTCCGCAATCGGGTCACGATTACCATACGAAAGAGGTGAAAGATAAGTCTTGTTGCCGAGATAGTGGAAGTAGAGTTCGATAAAGGGATTCGAGGGGTTATCCTTCCACGGGACGATACGGATGACCGTCTTGCCTTCCTTGGGCTTCCAGATAGCGGTATCGCGGTCCCCACCGCCGGTACGCTTGAAACTGTTAAGCTTGCTCTTTAGTGCATTGATGTCTAACGCCATTGTACTTCTCCTAGTGTTTAGAGTGTTTAGGGTGTTTATAACAAGTAGTTTACCCCAAGTATTAAGGAGTATACTACCAAAAGTTTAGTTTGTCAAGTGCAGTTTAGAAATTCAGAATTTGTTGTATTTTAGTACGAACTATTTTTAGTTGGCCGTGAGCGGTGACTAAAATAGAATTTTTTAATTCATTCCAGTCCACCCGATATGCCTTGTCAATAACTCCACCATTCTTACTTGCGATAAGGGCATTTAATGCATTAATGGTGTATATTGTATTTGTTTGCTTCTTCCGATGTACTGATATAGTAGATGCGGGAGGAGCGTAATGTTCTTTTAATGACCCCACAACGATATTATACGTTAAAATAAGTTGATTGGCGTCATCAACGTTTTCTAATACATAGATATTATTAAAAGCGAGTTTGTAGGATTCTTGTATGGATTTTACGTGTTGTTCCAATTCTGAAGCTGGAATAAACGTACAAAGTAACTGAGTTTCGTTCATATGATACTCTTAAGGCGTTATGATTACTCCCTATAAGTATCTATTTTATTCGATAAAATTATATTTTATGTAACAAAAGATTATCGTAATTAGCCCCACGATACTGACGGACGGGATATCCGCCCTTGCTCAATATGTCTGCCACATTTTCCATAATATCCAGCTCGTTGTTTGGGACATCCAGTAGGATAGCGTCATAGGTATACAGAATAACCTTAGAAGCGAACGATTCCAGATATTTAGAGACATTGTGAACTCTGGCAATCGCTTCCTCTGTCTCGGTCAACTGCATCATATAGTTAAAGACCTTGTTACTGGTGGGGTCTACAACCATCACTTTGCGACCCGTTCCTGACAATACAAATCCATTCTGACGGTATTTCTCCCACAGGTCGGACGAATACTCCTTGAGCTTTTGGAAGAACTCTACACCACCCGTATCGTCACTATAACCATACATCAGACCGAAGGTACGAGCCTTGGATTCCTCATACTGTTCCTCAGTCACTTCATCCGTCCCATAATACTGTTGAGCGAGGAAAGTGTGGACCGACGAATCTGGGAGTTGATATCCGACCAAATCTGCCGCAAGACGAAGATGGAATGCCTCATAGTCAAATTGAACAAGGGTTCCATTCTCTCCGAACCGACTGACGAACTTCTCACGGGTACCATCGTTCTTGTTCAAAGCGGCAAAGTTGATTCCACCAAACGCATTACTTGGACGACCTGTGGACGTATAGATATTATAATCCGAATACACGAACTGGTTGTCCGTAGTCCACAATCCAGCCTGCTCAATCTTGGTCAACGTAGGAATGGTAATCTGATTAATGAATTCAAACGCAGATGTCTGTTCCGTGGACTGGCAGCGGTCGTACATATGCTTACAGTGTTGTAAGAACGCCTCTGCGGTTTCTATCCACGAAGTCAAGGGGATACTATAATGCAGATTCTTGAACTTGAACTGGTTCTTAATCTGGTGAATCGCCATCGTATAGTATTCCCGATATAGCGGAATTACGTCATAATTTAAATGCAATAATGATGCCAAATCAACTACGTTCTTTGCATTCGTCAAGTGTTGTAATTCTTTTTGATGAAGGGTGACCAACTTATAAGCATCACTAAGGTCTATCTGGAAGTGTGGGGCATCGGGATGGTTGACCGATACGGTATACGAGGTTCCATCATCGAAAAGGAAATGGAGTGACGCTACACGATTCTGCGAAGAGTGCAGAAATGCGTCAACCGCCACGGGATAGACATACGCAGTCTCTTCCCGAAGGCGGTTGTGTAGTTGTGTCAAATCTGCTTGTGTCGTAATAACCATTAGTTCCTCAATAATATATTATAATTTAAATATACTACTACTCAGTTCTATTGTCAACCCCTTGAAAATACTCTAATGGGTTATAAAGAATTCTGGACAATCCCGGCATCTGTCTACTATAAAAATTTACAGTAGTTTGATTTTTATGCCGTACGCCATAAATTGTCTTACCATCAACGGCGATAGTATCGTTTGCATATCCAGAAATCAACCACGGCAGTTCAAGTGTTTGGTAAAACGCATTTCTCTTAAATTCATCATATTGCTTCTTGTCAACTTCAACTACTTTGAAATCAGATACTAACTTAACGAAATATCTACTAACAAATCCTTTTTCGATTTCTGTAGCTGTGATTTTTGGTTTATTACTTAATGGTGCTTTCATTATTGTTCCCACGGCTTAGGTACACCTGTAATTCTAAGTTTAGTAAAATCTTCACCACGTAAAACTGAAGCGGGTTGTGTAATTATCCGTTGTTGTGATGCGTTTGGATTTAAAATAGATATACCCGGTGGAACGACTGAACCTGTTGACGGTGTGTCATGACATTGAGTGTAAGTTGTTCCGGGTTGTAACTCTGAAGTTGGTCGGTATCTGAACCGTCCTTGAATTTGCGTAGTCCATCCATTTTGTGAAGTAAACTTATGGACTACTTTAGTTACTACGTAGAATCCTCGTTCTAGAATAGACGGTACGCGGTCTACCAAAAATGATTGAAATAAGTTTACACCACCTATGCCTGGTAGGGTAACTTCTGCCACGGTTTTCGTAAGATTCGAACTATTAAATGCGTGCGCGACTGGCTGTACTCTACCCGTTTCTGCATTAGTAGAATCTATATTTAATTGCTTCATCATTCGAGACGGATTAATTTCAATTAATTCTAGTGCGGTACCCAAGTGAGCATATTCTCGAACAAAGTTTACTAAATTCGGATTACCTAACGCAACAGTAGCATCCCCCACATCTATACGAGCCTGCGTATCATCTACTCTGAGTTGCGCTCTTCTAATATCATCTCCGTACGGTCCAGTATACGGATTTTGACTGGCGATACGTTCTGCTTCTGTTGGTGTATATCCCGCGTTTTGTAATCCACCCAACTGACGTAGTTTTGCACTTTGTAACGCAACTGATGCTAAACGTTGTTCCTCGCGTAAATTTTTTAATGTATCATCTTCACACGCAGCTTCTGTTATGCAATCTTCTCCGGGATTACATGGAGTGAATAAATTTTGAATTAATGACAACTCTCGTAATTCTTTTACATTAATTGATTGTAATGTTCCCTTTTGAGCCGGGCCACCGATATTAGCTATAGCCTGAACCGCAACCACTTGTGGTAAATTAAAATCTACAGTCAAATCAAGTAAATCACTGCCGAGTTCCCCATCTTGGAATAATTTAGTTTTTCTATTAAACATATAGATATACTGTGCATCATCACTGCCTGGAGATGCTTCGTATCTATCTACTTTAACTCCAGAAACACTATTCAAAATATTATTTGATTGTAGTTCTTCTAAATCAATATTTAATTCTGATTTCTTTTCCCTGCTTTCCAATCTCGTTAGTGGTTTAGATAACCCCATGTCAATAATGTGCATACCGGGATTATTTACATCAGTTGAGTACAGTTGTAAGTTCCAGTACCCTTCTGTTGCAGAATTCATTGTATTCAACAAGTTACTGATTGCTGAACTGACGGTATCTGCCGATGTAAAGGCCTGCTTAATGGCTTTGGTATTTACCCATACTCCACGATAAAGGTATGATGCCCCTGCTTGAGAATTTATACCATTAAGTGTATTTTCAAATGGGGTAGACGCTGCGTAAAACTGGTCAAGTAGGTTATCATTATTTAAAATTTGTAACCGTTCAGACCCAGCTGAAGATCCTGATATTTCTGCGAATCGAATAATACTTCTGTATCTACTTTTATCCAAAGAAGTTTCGTATGACTGTTGAGCTCTTGGATTAAATATTACCATTGCTTCTGGGTTGACCGACCGTAAGTTGGGATGGTACCCTACTTGATTAGCAATAAGTCCTTTACTAGACTCGTCTTCTGTTGCTTCTTTAGCAATACGTAATACTGCCAACGCGGCCGCGTCAGCAGTACCCAACATACTAGCAATGCCATAGGCTGAATCATTTAATATTTTTTCTACGAAAAATCTCCAGCTAACGAAATATTCATTTTCTCTGGTTCCACCTTCCGAACTAGCGGCACCCGTACTATTTGATTCTTGATTTCGAATTGGAATAATTTGTCCTTTCCACAAATCATCTCTTAGAGAATTAGACATTAACTTGCTAAATGAATTTTCCTTCCAAGAATACGCATTATTAAAATATTCTTGGATATCCATTGTTTTACAATTTGTTGTTGGACTTGAGCATGTAGATTTTACACCCGTGTGCTTTGTCGGAACTTCAAATTGTTGAACCGAATGAGCCGTAATGCTGATTTCGTAAGTATTATTTTTGTTATACTTTAAATTAAAATTAGCTACATAGCAAATGAAGATTTCATAATTTCCGTGATTCTTATAGATATAGTTTTTAATGAACTCTTTTTGTTTATCGGGACTGACAATTAAATCACTAAATTCTTTTTGAATAGCATCTTTTGATTGGTTCCAGTCGTACGGGGTAATCTTAAATTCATTTTTGTCAGACGACATTCTCCCTAATTCTAACACAACTCTAGTTGCGGGTCGTAAGAAGTATGTAAGTAATGCATCTACTTGACCAACCGAGTATGCAGTAATTTTTATATCTGCCTTGAGCAACCCACCACGAACGCCCATAGGACCAGCCGTACTACGTTCTGCGTTGATTTGAGTAATGCCAGGAATGGGAATGTTACGTTGGTCTGTTGCGGCCGCACTGCTAGATACTACAACAGGAATCCGTATTGGTTTCCCATCATCTCCGTTTGCGGTAGCATATCCAATAATACTTCTGTTACCTCGTGGATAATAGATATCGTCAAATGAGACTTCAGAATTTCCCGTTATTCCAATTGATGGGCACCATGCTTCCCCTCTGGAGGTCAAATTACTACTTTTTACATTCATCAATGAAGTCAACTTTACAAACGGCATATATGTATTAGCCGTTTCAGCAGCCACTCTCCGGCGTGTCAATTCATATTGAATTTTTGGATGAAATGATTCTAGTGAACTAATAAAAGGACTGACCGCCGAACTACCAAATTCTGGAGCTTTGGAAAGTACCGCAACCGCAGTTCCCTCGACACTAGGAATACGGTCTAACCCGACAGCTTTCCAATACTCGTTGACCTGTTGTCTCGCTCCCTCTTGATTATCATCGTCCCACCGGGCCTTTCCGTCAGTTGAATTCCACAGTCTAAGTTGTCCTACAGCGGTTTCTTTTATAAGCGCTGCATGTTGCCTACTTCTCGGACGAAGTACGACGAATGCGCGTTCTAAGTCACTTTCTTTTATATTTCTTGTGCCGACTTTTGCTGCACCAGTTTTTTTCTTTAAATTTCCACCAATAGCGGTATATACGGGCCCACTTACAGTAAATGATTCTAAAATATTTTTACCGGTAATAACATCACCGTGAGAAACTCCAACCCACGGATCTGTATCATATGTTAAATTATTCCATACTCCAGTTGTGTCGTCTGGTCTATTGGTTACGAGAATATCACCATCACGTAGTTCTATAAATCTTCCTTGACCACGTTGGCCTGCGGGCACTATTGGATTTAATGCGTCAAATGGATATTTTCCTGGATTGCTTCGAATTTCTTGTGCATACGCAGTATGCATAATTTTGTTCTGTGGCCACGACAATCCAGTTGTTTTGGTACTTGTTTGCTTAACAACCCAAGATATAAACGCCGCACTCCACGGTGCATCTGATATAGTAGACATATTAAATATTTGGAATAAATAAACGTGTGCCCGGTTGTACCGCTAAACTTCCGTTCGTTAAGAAGTTTGCTTTTGCGATAACCCACCAGTTTTCAGGAGTTTTATAGAATCTATTGGAAATAGAATCTAATCTATCACCTTCCTGCACCACATAATAAAATGGAATATCTTCCGTAGGAATCTTTGTGGTCAGTTGTGTAGTATAATATGGAATATTTTTTGAATTGTCAATTGCCAATGGTCGATTATATCTATCCATATTAGACTTCTCCTAGGAAACGTAAAATACATGCGTCTTTATCTTCAGAATCTCTACAGAACATTTCAGCATATGCCCGTCTAGCTTCATTTGCATTATTATTTGCTCTTGCGTTAAAATCTGTCTTTAAAATAGATTTCGCAATATTTTCTGTAGCAGATATTGTCGGTAGACGTAATTGAGGAACACGAACTGCTGAAATAGATGGTGTATTGGTTAATGAGCGAAGTCGGACACTATCTCGTAAACTTAAGGTAGAATTTACAGTTGCATCAAACAATCTACCAACCTGTACCGCACCTTGTGCAGTACCAATGTTAGTAAACGTACCTAATCTATTTGAAGAATAACTCTTTTGGTCTACGGACAAATCTTCCGTAACCTTGTAGAATGGACTGTTGTAGAACTTACTACGCTTTTCGAGTAATGAGATAGTCATTGATACATTGATAGCTTGTGACACCTCTTTATCAATATCAAACGTAATTGAATCATCAATCATATCAAAATCTAAAGTCTCTACATAACACGGTTGACTATCGTAGATACCACCAACGGTGATTTTGAATAACGGTGGCGTCATAAATCCACTATCGGATACTCCGGCTGGAAATGCTAATCCAGTAAGATAATTTATTCTTGTCCACATATTCATTAATTCCATTTGTGAGAACGCCGCAATATTGAAATTAATTGTTACGGAACGCTTTGCTCCACCATAGGTAACGAATCTTTCTGTTCGGCCAACATATCGTTGTTCGGTAAATTCTGTTTTAGTAGATTCTTTTAATTGTGAAATAAACGCTCTAAATTGTACAGTATCACCATTACTATTAGTAAACGCAAACTTTACAATATCTGTTTTTCTGGGATGCGCTTGGTTGATACCACTATAACTAAGTCTATTTTCTTCTGGGTTGGTGCCGAATCCAACAGCATTTAATGGGTCACTAACGACACTATTTTTTCCATTAACAACAGGATTAATACCGCTGGTTTCTACTACAGAAGTAGCTGCACTATCTGTATAGAACTTATATTCTCCTAAATACTTACTATTTAATCTGTCCTTTGTGTTTCTAAGTTGCTTGTTTCTAAAGTCCACCGCAGCGTTAATAAAACTTGGAATCTTGTCTGGTTCCTTTAATTTATCCGGTGTAGGAATGACATTTCCAGTTATCCGCTTGACCGTATTAGAGAATAAATTAGTAAGTGAAGATGCTGCTTTTCGTAACAAGATACCTTTAATTGACGCCGTTGCCGCCAAGCGCGGTACCCCACGCTGACTAAGCGGTTGTGGGTCTAATATTACTGGACCTGTGAAATCGGCTCTATTGTATTTGAATGTTTTATATTCTGGTCTAGATTCTAGATAATTTTGTGGAAGAGGAACAATAGTATTTGCAGCCCGTTTTAATTGTGTGGATATAAATGACCCAAACGAAGGTAACTTAGTTCCACCGGTGGTAGTAATACTAATACGTCCGCTGAGGTCTGAAACGGTATTATTTTGAAGTAATCCAGATGGATTCGGTACTACTGCCGATGTTACGATATGACGACGAGCGTGCACGAATGGAACAACATTTAATAATATGGATGCTGGATTAAACAACTTGGTATTAACGAAGGTATTACCAGTTTGTAATAATGTTTGTTTGGTAATGAAAAGCAGACCATCAGACGATTTTAAGAATTTACTGACTCTCGTAAAGTCACGTAAAGTAGACACCACGGGAACAGCCCGAGTGTCATTCTTAATTCTACTACGAGAATCAGCGGTGTCTGGAAGAATACTGACGTACGGTTGTCCATCGGGAGTTTGTCTGGTAGCAAACTTCCCATAAATTTCTTGCGATGATTGGGCAAACCGGTCAGCTAATGTCGTAAATGCCATAATTATGCTCTCTCATTACGTGAGTATACACCAACTAAACTCATACGAGGAACCGTTCTCGTTGTGCCATCAATAGTAATAGTAGTATTTGCGTTTTGTAATGTAGCAATTAACGTATCAACTTTTCTATTCAATTCAGACGTATCACCAGATTGTAATGTTCCAGGTGACATCAACCGAGTACCAGCTAATACGGTATCATTATTATTCAGTGCTACCGCACCAGTTGGTGTTACTAATGTACGTTCACCATAGGTAGATATTACATCGTCTCCCTTGAACATACTGTATAATCCATATCCTACCGCTGCTGTGGCAGCAACTGCAGCGATTTCTGGTGCGAAAACTGCCAAAGCTGTACCACCCAACGCCTTTCCAAAACTACTCAGTGCTCCACCACCGAGCGCAGTGCCAGCTGCGGTAGCTACTATTTGTTTTGCTAAACCACCAAAAGTAGAATTAACTGCATTTGCTGCAACCGATAGTGCTGCCAACGCTTTAGATGTATTGGTAGCGTTAGTCCCCAACGTGCTTAATTGAGAATCTAAAGTATCAGCGGTGGTTCGTACTTGACCAGCACGGAGTAATTGTTCCGATGATACGCCAAGTTGTTCAAATAATGAACGGAAACTAGTGCTTTTAAAGAATTCCGATGGGACCGTTGCTTGAAGATATGCTAATAATGCATCTGGTCCTTCTGTTTCTGCTATCTTAACAAGTGTACCAAAATCTACTTGTGACCCTAGTTGATTAAGTTGAGCTACCGTATCAATTGTACTATCTAAGTTGGTAACCAATCCAGCTTGGGCTGATTGGATTGATGCCAAACTGACTCCAATCTTTTCAGCGTCTGCTGCAGCCTTAGCAAAACTGTTCCCGTATAATAAGAATGAAAGTGTATTTTTATTTACTACTGTTGCAAGTTGGTTAGATGACAAACTTGCCCGACCAGTAGCTTGACGAAATGCGGTAAATTGGTCGGCAGTTGTTGCCCCAATAATAGTCAATGCTCGTAATGACTCTCCCGTTAACTCAAATTCCGAACCAAATCCACCTTTTAAATTACTTGCCAGTTGCGCAGCGCCTTGTGCACTGAATTTAAATCCATCTCGAACACCGATGAAAGTATCTGCTAATGATTTTTCAACTGCTTGGATTTGAGTAAGTGAGGCTGCTCTATTGGCTTCTAAAGTAATGATTTGACGAACAGCTTGTGCACGATTTTTAAGTTCTAGTTCTATCCCAGCGGTAGCGGACACTCCAATCGTTTGACCAAACTTTCGACCAGCATCTGCTACTTTTAGTATCTCACTACCCAACTCAGTTAGATTTTTCTTAAAGGCCTTAGTAGCCGCATTACTATCTCTACTATTTTCTTGACTCTTGCCAAGCGATTCTGCTAATGCAGTTATCGCACTGCTTAATGATGTAAAATCTTCTTGGGTTGGATCTGCCATAGATTATCTCTTGGAAGGTTTACTACGTTGTGTTGATTTAATTGCTTCTGCTTCCTTTTCCTTCGTTTCTTCTAATTGTTTCATATAGAAGTTTCGTAAGTAAACCGGCATATTATAAACTTGGTCAAAATTAAACGCCCCATTACTATAATACGCTAATGTAAACAACATTTTATGAATTTGAATTTTATTCTCAGAGGTCAGGCCAAAAAAAGTTTGCCCCAATGGGCATCCTCGCTGCGGTAGTAGTGTCACACGAAGAACAAGTAATATTCAAATTAAAGTCAACGTCAGGCGAAACCTTCTTCATTTCTTCTCGAAGTGCCCGAATATCACGAATAATCATTGCTTCTGCAAATTCTCTGATATTCTTCTTGTCCCGATTACCATTTACAGAAGTAATGATATACTTTAATCTTGTTGCCGTATCCCCTTCAATAGACCCATTAATTTTCTTTAAAGACTCTACTTCGGATTGGATATTCTTTTCATCACCGCGAGTCAACAGTTTGAACGTAATACTGATTCCTGTTGGTAATGTAAAGGCATGTTCTCCGTTTACTGATGCGTTTTCTGGCGTAATCGTATCTAGCTTTGAAAGGTCCACCACGTGGTCAATCTTTCTGCCACAAGACGAACACGGTAATTGAATTGGATAGTCTTTTCCATACCCAAGAATACGAGAGGCAATCATCACCGCATTTAAATCCCCGACCAATAAATCATCGGGCTTCACTCCTTTGGTGACAATCAAACTTTCCATCAATCTATCAATAACTACACCCTTTTGGATAAGGTTGGTTGAAGTCAAGATATCTTCTTCCTTAGCGGTCATATACTTGATATCAATTGTCCCGCTCCGTAACGGACTCCCTTCTGGATAGAGCTTCCCACCACTTGGGAGGTCTATCGTTTCTGTCGGGAAATTGTATTCTGCCATAAATAACTCCTTAAACTATTTGGTTTTACCACCTATATAAATATTAATCTTCTATATTTTGAGTGGAAATATCCTGCTTATAAACACTATTAATTTTCTTGACGAATTCCTTAAAATAGGACTTTGACCGCTCAGGAGTAACCAACGCCCCGTCCACTACAAGGTCAGCCACCTGCTGTTTTTCTTTGAGAATATCCCGCATATATTCGTCAATGGTATCGGCACATAACATATAATAGACTTGGACCTGACTCTTTTGACCGATACGGTGGGTGCGGTCCTCTGCTTGTTCGTGGTTTGCGGGTACCCAATCGCAATTGAGGAATACGACCGTATCTATCTGTTTCTGCAGTCCGTCGATACCCATACCGGCTGCCAAGAGACTGAACAATCCGACTTTTGCTTCCCCACTGGTCAAGCGGTCAATAGACTTCTGACGTTCCTTACTATTCATTTCACCCGTCAAGATAGCCGATTTCTGTCCATAATGTTCTTCTAAGAACTTCAAAGGGGCGATATAGTTACTGAAAATAAGAATGGGTTTATCGTTGTCCAAGAATTCATCAATCATTTCTACCAATCGTGGCATTTTCTTTTCAATAAGGAACCCTTGGAGTTTTGGCATATGACCGATAGAAGGTTTCTCAACTTTCCACTTACCAAATACTTCCCTGAGTAATTCTTTATATTGTTTCTGCTCGTCCTTTGTTAATTCTACGTACAGGTCGTTTCTCTGCTTCGCAGGCAGTTCGGTCAAGATTTGTTCCTTCTTTCTGCGGATGACCAAATCCTTTGTACGGTCGTGGAGGTCTTGAAGATTTCGTGGAGCGTCACCCTTCCATCCACCGTAGCGTTGGGTGAAATGGAAGAAGTTGTTGAAACGTTCTTTGTCGAGGAAGTTCAACAAAGCAAACGCTTCAATAGGACGAGACATTACTGGTGTACCCGTAAGGAACAGACAATATTTGGTTTTGATACCCGGATACTTTCGTCGTTCCTTATATGACCCCAGAATACTCTTTGCTCGAATCGTTTGTCTATTTTTCAAATAGGTAGCTTCGTCACAAACTAACAAATCAAATTCCTGCTTCCGTAAATCTGCTGCGACCTTCGCAACGGCGTCATAATGAACAATATGGAACTGGTTATTCAACTTTCCATCATAGTGTTTACTATCCCACACAGTAGAATCTTTTCCAGTAAACTTCTTGATTTCACGTTGCCAGTTGACCACCACGGAGAGTGGGCAGACAATAATGGTTTTTAAATTCTTATGTTGTGCGAATCCGATTGCTTGTGCGGTCTTCCCCAGACCAGGCGCATCTGCGATAAGACACCGACCATCAGCACGTTCCACGAACTTGACTCCGACTTTCTGATATGGGTAGAGTTGAAGTTGCATCCCCTTAATATCAAATTCCACATCTTCTTTGACCCGAATCTCATCCAAATCTTCTCTGCGGTCTTTTAACTTATTCAAGAGGTTGAGTACTTTGTCATCACAAATAATATTTTCTTCCCCAAAGACTTTGAATAGTTTGGGCAGATGTACGGCGGGAAATTCCCACGTTTTGTTTTCCCCATTCCACTTCCGTCCGTCTATTTCATACTTGAACCGTTCCATCAAAGGTGGGTTATATGGCATAGAAACAGCCCCCGTTTTACTATCAAGTAGCGTAACGGTGACTTGTACAGAGGTTGAGGTTTGGGGTTTTTCTGCCGCAGGCGCTTGGGAGGTGCGGGCAATTTTTAAATGAGAAATATCTTCACCAGCCAATACCAACTTAGCTGCTTCTTTCCAAACTTCGGGAATACCAATCGTCGTGGTCATCCATTGAAGGTATGATTGGTTCCGATAATATATCGTCGAAAGCGAATATCCTTTAAACTTACCCCACGTGAGTATTGCAGTATCAGCTGACGGATGTACCATCTTCGACCTTGACGTATGTAAATGTATCTACGTCCAATCTCCATCCATCGTTGGGATTCAATCCTAGTAAACGCATCATTTCTTCATTAGCAACCACAACTTTGCTGGTTAACTCTTGTTGATACGTTTTTAATAGTTGATTATTACTTTCAATTAAATGGCGTAATGCCAAGGGAACTGGAACCGTTGCTGTCATAATACCTTCCTGTACTGTTTAATGAAATTTAAAATAGAGTTTAATGTTTGTCAAGGTTATGGAATAGCTGGAATTGCTGAGTTCGATGATGTCGGTAAGGTAGACGGACATCCTACGGTAGACGCGACGTACCCCGCAGTCTCAATACAAACAATACTAAAATGTGACCCAGATGGCCGATTTGCATTAACCGAGGCCAGAGAAGCGTTGAGACTTGCACACGCTTTTGTTCCAGGAGGACACAACGTATAGCTACTTCCCATATCTCCTCTTGGGCCTGTCACTCCTTGATTTCCTACAGGTGATGCACTAGTACAATCTGATGCAGATTTGTGAACCCCATTTGTGCCGTTCGTTGGTGTATTAATAACCGATGTTGCAAAAGAAGCGGTTGGAATGACAATTGATGCAAATTGTGGTCTACTTGCTGTGACAGCAGATATCGAATAACTGACATTTGCGTTTACTATTAGATTTGAATTACCAAATGGAAAATAATATGTCATTAGACGCTACTCCCGCAAATATTACCTGTAAGCGTGATAGTTCCAGCTCCATCGGTATTAAATATTGCATTGCTTATCGGGTCCGATAAACTAGTCAAATTAATTGCAAGTGATGAACACGATGAGTCATAATACAATACCACTCCGTTTGTTAATGAACTTGCATCAGCATAATATGTTTGTGCGAATCCATAATTACAGGTATAATCTACCCCATTAAACGTAGCAGTACCAAGTGCACTGGTGGTGTAGCATATTGCATTAGACCCCGTACTTCTGGAAATAGATAATAAGTACACACTGTTTCCACGATAACCTGTAGGGCCAGTCAAGCCTTGTGGGCCGGTCGATCCGGTCTTAATATAATTTGACCCACTAGCTCCAGTAGAACCAGAAATATTAAGTGCTAAACTTGCCGTGTTAATCGCTATAGTACCTAAGTTATACAGAAATTCTGCCGTTTGTGTTAAACTTGCACTTGTCGCTGTATTGATAATGTTTATTGGTACATTATGAGGAAAAAATTGCATAAATAATCCTAGAAAGCGTCTGAGATGCCGCCGGGATCACCCGTTGGTCCTTTACTACCGGTCGCCCCTTGTGGACCTTGTACATATACACAAATTCCATCAGGACCGTTTATACCCGCTACACCATTAATAGCTTTAGATGCAGTGTAAACTAATATAGCTGAACTTGCTGTTGCTGCGTAACTAGCGTATGAGGCAGTTAATACTGCTTGTAAGTTTGTTGACCCCGAACCAAATGGATAAAATCTCATATTATTCTTCTGTGGAGAGAATGTAGAGTGACGCAGTAATATTTTGGGTAGTGCCTGCTCTATTTTCTAGCTGATACCCAAGCGTTCCAGTTCCAGTAGAAAGTTTTCCAGCTTCCCACGTATATGCTTCTAATACAGGAACAAATTTATAGGCAAAACTTGCAGTATCAAAAATAATATCGGCAATCAATTGTGATGTGGCAGCCGATGCCGTTCCAAATGACCGCGTTTGTTCTGATACAGGAACATCTTCAATTCTAGTTGAATATAATCTTAACCGTGATTCTGATGTGGCGCTACCACTTAGTATTATGAAGCTCTTCTTGGTAGTAATACTTCCCGATACTCCGTATCCGGTCGTAGGAATAGATGACCCACTTATTACCAATGAAGTGCGGTCGGTTGTACTATCACCAACATCTCCGATATCATATACTATCAATTCTACTGTTGTTGGTCCCAACGAACTACTAATATTATACCAAACATCGCCATTCTTAAACGTGTTTCCAATAATAGGCGGATTCAAGTCAAGATTTAAGGTAGACCCTTGAATCAAACTAATATCAGAAATTAGCCCGACCGAATCATTAATATTGAAATCGGTAGAACTTCTACTAGCATCAATGTTGATACTAGCACTATCCGAATATAGTCTGATTCGGGTGGTCTTATTTGATGTCGCATTTAATAAAATAAATGCACCGCCGGGACGAGTTGTCAAAGACCCACTTGCTATTCCTGTATAAAAAGTAGGAATCGCAATTGTTTTTCTTGTAAAACTCGTCCCGGCTAGTACTCGTTCTAAAATACCCATGTATTTCTCTTATGGAAAGGTACCACTATAAATATCTAATTTAACCAATAATAGACAAATTTTACCGATAATGGTCGCCACCAAGCCACAATACGAATGACCGACGAGTTCCCTTGGTAACGGCAGATACCCGATGCATCATATATGAAGGGAAAATAACCACGTTTCCACGACCCCGTGGTGCCTGAAGTGGACCATCTCCACCCTGCCAAATTTCTAAATCGCCACCTTCGTATTCGTCTGGGGCGGATAATTGTACGGTAATAGACACCTTTCGGAGTGATAACATACCAGGCCCGATGTCTTGATGCCACCCATAGTGGCCACCGGCAGAAGCGTGATATTCGGTATATTGAATTCCTTCTGGGGCGGTATGTAAGTCAAAATTCCAAAGAACATCATTGGCTTCAATTGCCATACACATCAACTTATCATATAGCCATTCCCACTTTTCAGACTGCGGAACCCACTTAATTGATGACGAACGAATCTGCTTATTTCCACCCACCACGGTTGCTTCTTGAAATGGGATTTCGCCAACTTCCCGATAAATCTTGTCCAACTCTTGGTCAGTGAACCCCTTGTCAAACCAATAATAGTTCTGTGAATCTACATGCTTTTTAGGAAAGATGAAACTGTGTTGCATACATAACTCCTTAGTTAGAATATTTAGAAAAGTATATTTCTTTATCGTTTTCGGTGACTGGTGAAAATTCTGGATTACGTGAGGTAATCGACCATTCAGTAACACAGAGATTTTTTATAGAGTACACCGTTTTGCCTTCTTTGTTAAATTCTTTTGTGATATAGTCATCCCCAAACCATACCTTTAATTCATCTGGAATTTCCTTCCAGCTATCTCGTCTCAGTAGAAACAGACATCCCCAACCAGTACCTCTACCTTCTGTATTTACGATGTTGATGTTTTCTTCTGGTACGCTATGTCGTACGTCATCACACAAAAAACAACTCGTCGATAATCCATATATCCCACTTTCTTTATCAAAATGGGACTGATGTGCTGGGAATATACTGGAAATCGGAGGGACGGACCACACATCATCATTCAATACCATTACGTATTCACCAGTTGCAGATTTTACTCCAAGATTCCATGCTGGGTTAACATAAATATTCTGTTCCATTCGTAGATGACGAAGTTTATCTATATCCGATAATATTTGTGTTTTTACTGTGTTGTCAAACGCTGGTTCGTTATCAATCAATATTATTTCTTCGACATACTGAGATTGGTTTAAATCACGTAATACGTCCATAAAATCATTTAAATTTTGTCGCCACATCGTTGGAATAATGACCGAATACATTTTAATCCTCGTAAATATAGTTGACATAGTTTTCACCACTACCATATCTACTTGGTACCGACAACGGGTCACTCTTATTAATTAGATATGGATAATCTTCCACACCAAGTTCCGCAAATCGTTTACTGATGCGTTCGTTATAGTGGTACATTATTGTACGAACTCTACGTTGGATGTCAGCCCGAGCTAAGTCGTGAGTATTTTGACCGCTGGTATTATTATAAATAAACTGGATGTATCCTAATTTTGGTATCTTTACAAACTTGGTATGTAGGAACGTGCGTACTATCAATTCGTAATCATCTGCGATTGCTAAATCACGGTTATGACCACCAATCTCGAAATAAACATCCCGACGCCATGCTCGTACGTGGTTTGGAACTCCTACGATGTGCCGAATAGTCTTTGGATTGATATTTGAGGTTACGGCAACATCCCAATTACATCCCCGATAATTTACTTTTCTATACTTACCATATCCGAGAGAGAATCCTTCCCCGTAAGTAAGAGACACCCAATCCTCAGTTACTTCGACACTATCATTATAGATAAATCCAGCATCTGGGAACTTCGTTGCTGCATTGATAATGTCTATAGAACAGTTATCCGTTAACAAATCATCGTGGTCTAATTCTGCTAACCACTTACCGCGAGTTAAACAAGCAGCTCTATACTTCGATTCTCCGATGATTCCCTTAGTCTTTTCTCTAAAATCGTACACTCTAACTCTGGAGTCTTGTGCAGCAATTTGTTCTGCAATTTTTAACGTTCGACCGCCATCCGATGAATCGTTGACCATTACCCATTCCCAGTTTGGATAGGTTTGTTCTTTTAATGACTCATATGTTCTAAACAGCTTGGTACCAGTATTATAAATTGGAGTGAAGTACGAAATTAAATGCTCATTACTTTGTTCCAGTATTTGATTCATCGCACAATTATATGCGATATCTCCAATATTTTCTTGTGTCGGAGGTATTGTCATCCATTTCTTACGTACTTCTAAATTCGAATAACATAAGTTTGGAAACCGTTTATAATCATCTGATACTGTGATAATCGAGTCGGGCTTAACATTTATCAGAATGTTGTTTAAATGTGTATCATCTTTAGCATATGTAACATCTAAACTAACGTCCTCATAACCCAAATAATTTATACTCTCCAACTTGGGTTCGTTTTGTCCAATATATAATACCTTCGGTACTCTAGCTTTCTTAACAGGTGTTAAATAATTGTAGAAACAAAGCACTTTGTGAATAAAGTGGAACTCATCTGGTACGAGATTATATAGTGGTTCAATAAATCTCCCATCAGCATCATATCCACCTTCATAGGTTTTTAATTGATAAAGTGAAGTATGGAGGGCATATTGTGCAGAATCTATATGACGAAGCTTCATATGCTCTGGTCCTACTTTACGGATTTCTAGTCCCGTAAAGTCATTTCCACCCACATATTGTTCAAACACAAATCCTTTCTTTGTTGGATTCTGTTGGATAGCTTCAAATAGTTGTTCATAGAAATCTGGATGTAGGATATTGTCATCATCCAGAATTGCGACAAACCCTTCCTCAATTCCTTCTATTACCTTGCTGATTTGTGGATATAGATAATCCGTCCCGTCACTCTTAAGAAAATAAAATCGGGTTTGGTTGTTTTGCAATCTATTCAACAACTCAGCATCAATATCCTTAAGCGAAGTAGTATCAAACAGTAAATGCCATACCACATCAAATGGGCTTGGAAATACCGTTTGTTTAATTTTGTCTAGGTTATGTAACCGAGTACATCTAGTAAATAAATGTAGTTTTAACACCATACTCTCCTTATACTGAGTAATAATACTCTGGCGTATTAAATAATTCTTTAAGCTCTTGTGTCAAATTATCTTTGATTTCATATGTTGCTTGTCTATCAAAGATATCTTCAAACTTTGAGATTTTATCTAAAAAATATTCATCTGGTTTGTTTTGATAGTCCATCAGTTCAGAATGAGAGAAATTATTTAGTTTCTTCCGTATTGAAGATAATCCGCCTAAATAACTAAAATGCCAAGCTGCCCCATAAACAATCTTTTTAAACCCAGACATTGGACTATTACGCATTCCTTGAACAGAATGTAAGTGTGTAGAATAGTATTCAAATTCTGTACCCACGAAGTCATAATAGTTCTTTTTGGTAAACAGCTGTGGACCTGGGATAGTGGTTTTACTATCTACATAGTTTACGTAAAAATAGTTGTTGGTCATCATAAAGGTGACCGGCTTTCCGTGGTCATATATAAACTGCTTGTCGTAAAACTCGTCGGTGTCGCTTACGATAATAATATCATCATCGCTTTGGTCAGCGATAAATGTGTTAAGATGCTCTCGCAACTGCCATTCGTTTACCCACGGGCCTTTTGGCCAAGCATATTCGATACCTTTGGGTACGTGTTGAAAATCACTTTTAACTAAATACGTTATCTTGTCCTTATTTTTCAATTCATCACGAATTGTGGGAAATACTAACTCTCTATCTTCCCCATAAAAGTTTTTATCTGCTTCACACACCACAAACTGGTCCACCTTATCATCATAATACTCCAATCGCTTTTTTAATAGTGCGATTTCATCTGAAAAGATGACACAATCAATTACTTTCATTTTACCACGCTACATCAAAGAAGAACAATTGGAAGAATCGTGCTGTTTCAATGCTATCACCAAAGTAATTAGTAGCGGCGTGTAATGTCTTTGCGTCGAACATTACTAACCGATTATATACGTTTGCAATACTATCAACTAATTCATAGGTACTGTTATCATAGAAATTCATTTGGCTTGACCGACCCTTGAATGTCCGTTCATACAGTTCTGGATTATCGTCATAATTATCGAACCGAGTTGCTCCCGTAATCTTACTACGATACGTAGCTGTTCCAGAATTCAATGGAGCATCGGGAGTGAGATACACCATCGCAGCGTATGTCTGTGTATCCACGTGGTATACAATTGGGTCAGTTGATGTGCAGTATTGAAACTTTCCATTTGCATATGACGGGTCGTTCCAATTAATAATTTCCTTCCCCAAGATACTTTCAAATGCTTCTTTGGTTCCATTTAAAATAAACCGCTCTTCACTTCTCTTACCCCGATGATAATCTGACCCAGCAAATGTTAGATTATTCATTGCGAAAGAACGAATCCAATCTGGGTTATCGTAGAAATTATCAACTACCACAACTCCCTTCTTTTGTATTGGATTAAATCCAGAATAGAATATTGACCACTTCTCAAATGTGCCAATGTTCTGTACCGATGACCCATCAGCCAAAATAAGACCTACTCTATCCTTGATTTGATTTTTACCAATCGTAACTTCAACGCCAACGTGAGGAGTCTTTAAGAACGGGTATACCTTAGACACATCCGGTCGGAAGGTTATACTGGTAGAAACTGGCTGGTCATTGATTGTCACCGACGAGATAGCTTGTTCGGTATGAGCTATCCATCCTCTGAAGGTGAGCGCATTTCCGTTGACTTCCAGTGAATCCATATACCACAGGATACCGTTAACGTTTGTAAAATGATTCATAATATCTTTCATAGAAACTCCTTAAGTAATGTAAAACAAAACGTATTCATACCGCACATATAAGAATTTCTCATATAGCAGTGTGAATACGTACGTTTGTTTATATTGTAATATAACTCATTTATAGTCCTTATCTATTGTAACCTATTTAGTATACACCTTTATTCGCTTTTTGTCAAGTCCTTACTCTTTAATTTTTCAATTTCTAAGTCCAATTCTTTAATTGCTTGGATTAATAAGGCGACAATCTTCTCATAGCGAACTGCCATATACCCGTTTTCTCTGGTGATAACCACTTCTGGTATTACTCTTTCAATTTCTTGAGCTATAACACCGATATCGTGTCCATAGTTTTCGTGAATACCTTCCATTGGTATCCAATCAAATTCATATCCACCTAATTGACGAATCTTTTCAATTGCACTTGCAATAACTTGCTTATTTTTCTTTAATCGTGCGTCTGAAGAATAGTATGCGGTTATGTCATTAGTTGCTCGAATATTACCAGCGGTACCCGATGCGGCAGTCCCCACGCCCAACGAATTTACTTGTGCGTTTGAGTTTGTAGTAAATCCACCAGCTGCGCCTTGTGGGCCTGTTGGCCCTGTAGGTCCAGTTGCACCTTGTGGTCCGGTTGGCCCTGTTCCTCCGGTGTTTCCGGTTGGTCCTTGCCGTCCTTGTGGTCCGGTGGGACCAGTACCACCTGTAGGTCCAGTTGCACCTTGTGGTCCGGTTGGCCCTGTTCCTCCTGTTGGTCCAGTTGGTCCTTGCCGTCCTTGTGGTCCGGTGGGACCAGTACCACCTGCTGGTCCTGTTGCACCTTGTGGTCCCGTACCACCCGTTGGGCCAGTTGCACCTTGTGGACCAGTTCCACCAGTTGGTCCAGTTGCACCTTGTGGTCCGGTTGGCCCTGTTCCTCCGGTGTTTCCGGTTGGTCCCTGGTTCCCTTGCGGGCCTTGCCGCCCTTGTGGACCTGTTGGGCCTGTGCCACCTGCTGGACCAGTTGCGCCCTGCGGACCAGTACCTCCAGTTGGACCTGTTGCGCCCTGCGGACCTGTACCTCCAGTTGGTCCTGTTGCACCTTGTGGTCCCGTACCACCCGTTGGACCTGTTGGTCCTTGGTTACCCTGTGGTCCTGTTCCTCCGGTGTTTCCGGTTGGTCCCTGGTTCCCTTGCGGGCCTGTTGGCCCTTGGTTGCCCTGCGGACCTTGGCGACCTTGTGGGCCTTGATTACCTTGCGGCCCTAAATTGCCTTGTGGTCCTAATGGACCCTGGTTGCCTTGCGGACCCGTACCACCAGTTGGACCTTGGTTTCCTTGTGGTCCTGTACTGCCGGTTGGGCCTTGATTACCCTGCGGACCTGTACCGCCAGTTGGACCTTGATTACCTTGTGGACCACCAGGACCTTGATTGCCCTGTGGACCTGTTACACCATTTGGTCCTTGATTACCTTGCGGTCCAGTTGGTCCTTGGTTCCCCTGCGGTCCTTGCCGCCCTTGTGGACCTTGATTACCTTGTTGTCCGTTTGGCCCTTGGTTACCTTGCGGTCCTATAGTGCCTTGTGGTCCCTGATTACCTTGCGGACCTTGATTACCTTGCGAACCAGTTACACCAGTCGGACCTTGATTACCTTGCGGACCTGTGCCTCCGGTGTTTCCAGTCGGTCCTTGATTGCCCTGAGGGCCCTGATTACCTTGCGGGCCCTGATTACCTTGTGGACCTAAATTGCCTTGTGGACCTTGGTTACCCTGAGGGCCTTGGTTACCTTGCGGACCAATTGGACCCTGATTGCCTTGTGGGCCTTGATTGCCCTGTGGTCCGGTTGGTCCTTGGTTACCTTGTGGGCCTTGGTTGCCCTGTTGACCCGTTGGACCTTGATTGCCCTGTTGACCCGTTGGACCTTGATTGCCCTGTGGTCCGGTTGGACCTTGGTTCCCTTGTGGTCCCTGATTACCTTGTGGACCTTGGTTGCCCTGTGGTCCGGTTGGCCCTTGATTACCTTGCGGTCCTAATCCTTGTGGACCTTGGTTACCTTGCTGACCAGTTGGACCCTGATTACCTTGCGGGCCTTGATTGCCCTGTGGTCCGGTTGGTCCCTGATTGCCCTGTGCACCGGTTATACCCGCTGGACCTTGATTCCCTTGGGGACCAGTATTACCCGTATTTCCAGTTGGACCTTGATTACCTTGCGGTCCTTGGTTCCCTTGCGGACCCTGATTACCTTGTGGGCCTTGATTGCCCTGCGGACCCTGATTGCCTTGATTACCCTGTGGTCCCTGATTGCCTTGTGGACCTTGATTACCTTGCGGGCCTTGGTTCCCTTGCGGACCTTGTGGAGTTAAGGCAAATGATGCGGTTTGTGCGTATGAGGCAGATACTGCATAGCTACTGGTACCGAACAATGACCCTGTGATGCCTTCGGAAACGTTCAATGAGCCCGTAACAACAATGCCACTTTGTGAGACTAAGAGTGACCCCGTAATAACTGCACTACCAGAGAATGGGAACCCAGACCCACCAGCGTTTAATGCATATGATGCGGTAAGCGCTTGAGATGCAGATGTTGCCCAACTACTGGTACCATATAGAGAACTGGTGATAGCAACTGAAGTAATACCGTCATTTGCGGTTAAACTACCACTAAGTATATAATTTCCGTTGAGTGTTTTTGTATTATTCCAGGTAGCCCCATTATAGATTAACAGGTCACCGACTGCTGGACTTGAAATTCCTACGTCCGATAATGACGCAAGTGTAGTTGATGCTGGCGTTACCCCAGAGGCACCGATACCACCAACACTACGGAAGATGCCACTTTGTACAATTGCAGAGGTTGCACTGTCCGTTAGATTTGTACAATCTTTTCTAACAATTAAATACCCTAAGAATATTGCATTAAGCGCAGTATTTGGTGCTTCCGTAAATGGTTCTGTATCAATACCATTTCGTGCGTCGATTAATGTACTATATTGTGCATTACCATAATACACGATAAACGCATTCGTTGGAGAATTTGGAACCCAGAATACACGTTGAATTGTCCAACGATTTGTGGATGGACTGGTACCCGTTACGGTGGTCAATAATCCTGTTGTGGTATCAACATATTGCGTAGGGTCAATAACCGTATAACCTGCTGCGCCAATACCAATATCAATGATGGGGGTAGACCCCGATAGATGATACCGATAAATTTTCGAAACCGTCGTTGCGGTTTCTGTTACCGTAGAAGGATGGTTTGCATTAATTGTATAGTTTGCGCCTTCACGGAACGAGTTACCTGTCGTTCGATTAATTCCTAAACTTGACCCACTTGCTTGTAAGGTATGCCCCGATATTTTTATTGGTCCGAATGCTCGAATGAAGTCATCATTCTTTTGGAATCCACCATATGAAATTTGTGGGGAATTAAAGACACCCGTAGATACACTACCGCTTAAATGGTATACCACACCAAGGGAAATTTGATTATCCCATTGGTCAATATCTGTTGAGCCCCATGCTGCAAGCTGTTGCACCACATCACCGTTACTGTCAAGACCTACGTAAGTAATTTTTCCAGAACCCGAATAGGTGATAGGAATGTTGGTCTTGTTTCCCCATACAACATATTTTACCGCCGGATATGGTTCATTGGATGCACTTGCGTTTTGGGAAACAATAATAGCAGACCCAGAGGTGATACTAAATGTTGTTGACCCCGGAGTGGATGACATGACACCACCACGCAAAATACCCGTGTATAAATTAGATTCTAACCACCGTAACCGAGTGGTGTTATAAAATCCTGCGCCATTTTGTGAGAAGTACAAGTCTTGCGTAGACCCACTCACATAAATGTAGGACGCACTAATGCTTGAGTCAATATTAGTAGTCGTAGGATTAAACCGGATATATCCGGTGTGTTGCGTATCACCGTATATGTGAACCGTTGGTTCGGTGACACCAAGTGAACTTGATACGTTTAAGGTACCGGATAATAATGTGTTTCCTAAAAGCGTGTTATTGCCGATTTGAGTAGTAGACCCCGTGATATTTACACTACCAGTAACAATTTGATTACCTCTAAAGGTGTTAGACCCCGTAGTGGCTAGCGTTGCATAATTTGTGGTTTGAGTAACGTTAACTTGCGCAGACGATGATACCAAGCCAGGCGGCAAGGAGGATGATACTTCTGCGGAAAAATTATTAATTGCTGATGTGGGAATACTACCGGTCTTGATTAAAACCCCAGATAAACGTGTTTCGGCCACTACTCCGCTCCGGTTAAATTAAGAACTACCATATAAATAGGTACTATATGAAATCTTAGTATAAATATCATTTTTTTACCCAAGAAACAAAAAAAACACGCATTTTAGCGTGCCTTTTCTGTGTATATGCACTATTTTATTCGTCTTTTAAAATAGGAGTAAGAGCCAATAATGCGGTGGGTTCTAGTTCCATAGATTCTGGAAAGTCGGACAACTTTAATCCTACGTTGCTGACCTCGACCGTTTGTGATAACAGTTCATCCAGTTCTTGATTGAGAAGTTCAATCTTGTCATTTGGAACCGTGATGGTATTTGGAATTGGATTACCTTCCTTATCTCGTGCCTCGACCAAATTATCTAAATGGTCACGGGTTGCATACTTTAACCGAATTTCTTTCATCGGTTCTTGTACTTCTTTGGCAAACGGTTCAAGTGAACGAACTGCGGTAGTCACTTTCCAGGCCAACTTAATTGGAAGCTTATGTTGACTAACCGAACTGAGTGCTCCTAAGACATTCAAAACTTCTAAATTTGTTAACTTCATTATAATATAACCTCCAAATAGTTTACTATATCAAATATAGTTTGTAAATATGATTTTGTCAAGTGCTAAATTATACAGATCCGGTAATTGGTGCTGGCGACGGACCTGCAAGATTTTGTCCCCAAGGTGCGGTGTCAACATCTCCCCACGGGTCATTCTTCTTGGTGATTTGCTTTTGAATTTGTTCGTTCACGTGTTGTTCATATGTTCCTACAACCACTGCTTGAACCCACCCTAATACTTGTTCTTTTGTTAAATCTTCATAGGCGGTAAAACTTCCACTATTTGGTGCAGATAATGGAGTTGCTCCTTGGAAAACTCCAGTGGTACCATTTTCATCCGTTCCCGTCTTGCTCCAGCGCACATGCACCAATACATTGTTCATTCCATTGAGTTGTGGAGCCTTACGCATGTTTGTGATTTCCCACGTGTATGTAATTGCCATTGTTGTTCTCCTACCAGGTTATCTGGTTCTGTTTGAGAGTTATGAGTTATTTATACGATTTTCCAGCTCTTCAATCTTTATTTGTTGTTCCTTGATGGCTTGCACCAATACAGGTATCAAGCGCTTGTAATCTAATGTCAAATAGTTTTCACCAGACTTTGAATACTGGCGTGGATTTCCTTCATCGCTGAAATCAGATTCCGTATCAAACGGAGCCAATTTCACTAACTGTGGGTATGATGCTTGTACTTCTTGTGCACTCAAGCCAATCTGTTCATCAACACTTGCAAATCCAAGAGTATTGGCAATGTCATTATCTACGTATCGGAATGGTACCCAATTTTTTACTATGTCAAGTGCACCGTCCAACGTACCTGTTTTTCTCTTTAATCGTTCATCTGAATAATATTCGTTGACTGCTTGAATGACGTTAAGATTTTTGTTATATGTCAACGTCATACCTTCGCCGCGATTATCAGGATAACTCGAACCAGCAAATCCAGTCACAAATGTTGTCTGAATTGAACCGATAGTCATCCCACCACCCGAAGTAAAGCAAATTTGCCCGCTATTTCCACCATCTTCGCCCGTTGCGCCGCCATCTATGTAGTATCTACCACCATCTACTCGAATATTTACTATTCTGGATGTACTATTGGGGTCC
>Ga0181343_1000175_pt1 | contig 31177 bp, 55 predicted proteins | sample Su13VDMLBSD_FD_130110 | JGI IMG/M metagenome (GOLD analysis project Ga0181343, IMG submission 130110) | Freshwater viral communities from Lake Michigan, USA - Su13.VD.MLB.S.D | ecosystem: Environmental > Aquatic > Freshwater > Lake | place: USA: Michigan | collected 2013-07-15
GATGATTCACGGGGTCGCTCTTTGGCTCAAACATCTCAATCTGGATGGGCGGATTCACGATAGGTCGTTTAGTTACCTTCTTCTTATCCATCGCACGTTTGACCACGTACACGAATTGGTATTTCAGCCCCAACTCTTTAGCAACCTCTGTTACTTTCTTGTCGGGGTGTTGCGTGAAGTGATCACGGATTTTTTGTGCTTGGGAATTTTTAGCCATGTGGATTCTCCTTGGTTGGCTGGTTACAAAAGTGCTTCGGGTAAATCAGTCGTTCGTGTCTTTCGCTCGACGGTAGACAGGTGCATCAAGTTCAACACCTTTGGATCGGCCCGGTCGAACGGCCACCACGCGTTTGTCACGAGGGCGTGGAGTTGATCCCGCTGTGACTTGTTCAATCGTGATGAAGGTGTGGAGATTGCCGCATTCTTTTCTGCGCCAGATTTCATTGGTGGTTGCATCGGTTCGTGTCTCCAGTGTGCGTGTCCATGCGCCACAGACGGGGCATTTCATAGTTCGTGTTTGTTGAGGTAAGGTTTAATTTGCGGAGTCGCTCTGCTGTAGATACCGAACGCCTTGTAGTCAGTACTTGCCAATACACCTTTAGCGCGGAACGCAACGTCTTGCATGAAGACACTCGGGCGCGGGTTATGCGCCCAGTGAAAAGGTGACTCTGGGTGACATTTGCAGGGTTGTTTTTTCATGGGACCTTTCAAAACGAAACAGTTTAATGCGGGGTCGTAGCGGGTGATGTCAAGGATGTTCATGTTTCTTGTACTCAAGACCAAATTGTTTTTGAATCTCCGGAAGAAGCGACTGGAGAATCTCTTGGCGGTTGACATTTGGCGGCGGCGTTTTTTCCTTGTGTGGTGCAGCAAAGTCAATCCCCAAGTGAGCGGCGAACTCCTTTATGACCCCTGCGTACAGGGCTCGGGGCGTGCACCACCACTCTTCTTCATATGAGTTGTCTTGCTGGTCAACGAACGCCAGCATCTTGGTTTTCAGTTCTTCTTCAGTCATAACGATCTCCTTAGTTCTCTGATCTTGTCGCGTGTGAGTGCCATGTTGAACACACTGCTCATGCGGAATGTCCTGTTGCGCTTCAACTCACTCCTTCGCCTGTTGGCGGCTACATCAGGCTTGGGCCTTGGCTTGTCAGGCAGGTCACCAATCATGAAAACGGGCCGAGGGTAGCGCCTTGCATCATCATGGCCGTAGGTCCAGCCAGCCACGTAGATGCGCTTGACGCCATCCTTGGTGCGCTTGTTCATCTTGGCTAATGCTGCATGGGCGTCATACCTGCCGATGTCTGCGTAGTCTGCAAACTCCTGCGCGGTAATCTTGCCGAACTCATGCAGCGCCTCCCATGCCTTGGCTATCAGTGTGCCGCTGTTCAATGGGGTCAAGTGTTCTTCTCCTTGAAGTCATCCACTGCAATACAACCGCGTTCACGGCAGCCTTCATCAAGGTCGGGCAAAAACTCGTCCAGCGCGTTGTAAATCTTCTCGCGCAACATGGTTGGCGATGCGTGATACAGAACAGCGAGGCTCATCAACTGTTCCACCAGCGGTTTGGCTTGGCTGTATTTCATTTGATGATCCTCATAAAACCGCCACAACGGGCGCACTTGTAAATGGGTTGGCCTTCAACAGGCTCCCAGCGGTGTTGGCAGTCAGTCTTCGTCATCTGAGTTCTCCAGTGAGTCGTTAATCAGGTGTTGCTTGACGATCTCCAGTACACCGATGACGGTACTCATGTAGAGCGTTTCGTCATACTTGTGTATGGCTTCAAGCAAGTCATCGACCAGCCCTTGCGCCAGTGCGCCTTGGTTCAAGTTCATAAACAGCTCCTCAGTGTCATCAGGGTCAGCATCACCCCGATAAAAATCCATGCAATCTTCATGTGTTGCTCCTTGCTCGGATGGCGGCGGCGTGTCCTGCGCGAGTCTCGGCGTAGTGTCCTTGTTCAACTACCTTCGCACACGCCTCACGCTCGTCAGCGCGGACAAGCTCGGCAAAGTGCTCAATGTCACCATGCAAGGTCAGGCCGTGTTCTTCGATCAGTTCAAATACGGATTTCATTTGAACCCCTCTGCTTTGGCTATTGCATCACGCGCCGCATCAAACGCTTGGACCGCTTCGTCGTTCCGGTCAGGGTCGTAGCAACTGTTCATCATGAGGTACAGCGCCGCAAGAAGATCAGGGGCAGCGGCCATCAAACATGCGTTTGCTTTGGCATCCTTAAGCGTAGAACGCTTGTCGCCTTTAACACGCGCTAACGGCGCAAATCCACCAGACTCACAACTGATGGTGAACTCTCCGTTGTGACCTTCACGGTAGTGCCACGGCCCCGATGTATAAAACCCAATGTTTCCAAATGCCTCGTTCATACGTCTTCTCCTGAAATCTTCAGTGCATCATCAGTGATCTGTTGGACATACCGTAGTACATCCTCGAGATCAGACTTGTGAGTGAAGCGTTTGTTTACACGTTGCTTTATCTGCCACAGTGTGTCGAACGCTTCATCTGCGTGGATTGCTCTACGGCACTTGTCAGTATCCTGCGGATAGTTGAATTCGAGTACGGCCTTCATTTGACCCGCCGAATGGTGATCCACTCGGGTTCCTTGTTAACCACAGGGGGCGGGGTTATGTTTGCGCTAGGTGGAGTCCAGCCATACTTGCGCCACAGTGCTTGTACATCAGCGCCACTGCTCCACTTGAAGTCGGGGTGGCCCACGGGAATCCACGGAATAGTCTTTGTCATTTCGTCTTCTCCAGTATTAGTTGTTTAAGAATCTTGAGGTTGTGCTCGTCCACAACGAATGAAAGACCGCCGCGCATTTCGATCTCATCAAGATGAGACTGCTGAAGTCGCGTGACCTTGCCGCCGTTTGCTTTGCATTCAATGCCGATGAATCGCCCCTTGAAGCAACACAGGATGTCAGGGATGCCTGAATTACCAAACCCTCCCGTTACGGGCATGACGTAGTAAGCGCCGATTGATGCCAGTTCTTCTTTGACTCGGCGTTTGACTTTTGCTTCTGGTGTTTCAGCCATTGAGGTCTCCCATCTGTTCACCACTGAGGATGATCATGTACAAGTGCTTGTTCACTCGCCAACCGATTGTGTTGAGCTTCTCGTCTTGCTTGTTGATGTATGCCGTGATTGGGTCTATCTCCCAGATAGCTACATCGTTTGGTGGAAACGCATTGATCATCGAGAACGCTGACTTCAATACAGTCGGCAGTGTGTCGTCTGTGTAGTGTCTGTAGTAGTTCTGCCCGAGGCATACCCTATACATCTCGCTGTCCACCCACATCGGAACGCGCCAGTGGTCTGTCCAGCTTGTATGCATCACGGGCACATACGGGTCGTTCTTCATGTCGCCTCTTTGGGGATAGCCACCCACAGGCCGTTGCTACTGCCGCTGTAACCGACAGCCATGTCCAAGTCTTCAAAGAAGCGATCTTGATACCACACGCCGAGTTCGTTGCTGTTGTCGTGCTCGGGCCTACCCTGCATGTATGTGTTGATCATTGCGACAACGGGGGCGATCGGTAACTCTTTGAGAGTACTGTAGCGTTTCAGGGGGGTGTGAAACGTGAACTCGCCTTCCTCATTGAGCGATACATCTCCCACAAGATAGTACGCTCCCGTATCGTTTCGGTTGAATACGCCGATGAGCGTTGAGCCACGGCGATACCGAATGATTTCACTGGCTGATTCATTGTATGACTTCATTTTTGACTGATGTTCACTGTAAACTTTTTTGAGATCGTCAATGTACATAGCCATTGAAAGTGTGTCAACACCTAAAATGTGTTTTACTGCAACTTCTTGAATGTGTGACGGTATAGAGATGGCAGGTCGTCCATACATAGATTTACTCTGCACAGAAGAGAACGGTGAAATAAAATCACGCCGCATCACCCTGTAGATTTTTTCTGTCGTGGGTTCTTCCTTGTTCTTCTTGATAGCGCGTAACAAACTGCTTATCTTGTTAGAGTCCCTCTCACCTCTGGCAGACTTCGAGCTGGACCTTTCTTTGCGGATGGTGGGTAGACCTATCAGATAGGTGAAGTCACCGTTGCTATCTTTCGTTACGGTTACATAACCGCAGTTGATGCCGTCTGGTGTCACAAGAAGCGCCTTGTTCCTGTGCCCAGTGATGGTGTTTATCACACGCAGGTTGTACTCATGACACACCTCATGGACAAGTTTCTTCAACTCAATTGATGTCGGGGTTGTGTCGGCTTCCAGCGCCACACCGAGGGCGACCTTGTCCGTTGCAAATTCAGAAATGATGTTCATTGTTTTCTCCGTTTGGTTAAAAATTACACGCGATTAACAGGCTCGCCGTTGACAGTTATCTTGTACGCCCACTTGCTTGATGGAGGTGCGTGCCCAGCTTCAAGTTCTTCGTACTCGAACAGCGACTTGTCTTCAGCTACTGCGATGTCTCTGAAGTCATTCTTAATACGCTTCAATGTCATCTCTTTGACTCGTGGGTACAACTTAAATAAGTTGTCTGACAGTGGCTCTCCGTTGGCTTTCAAAACGGCTCTCTGCCTTGTGTCGTAGACCACACCCCATTGGCGGTGCATGCCGAACACGCACACAGCATCCACGTACTTGCCTTCCTTGACCATGCGCATGGCTTCCACGTTACCAAGCCTAGCAAAACCGTTCTCGCCATACTCAGCAAAGAGATCGTCATACACTTCTGATAGACCGCGATCTGTCATGGTCTGGTACATGACAGGCCCCACGCGCAAGAACTCTGCATACCGTTTCATGTACTCGTTTGCTTTCTTGCGATCAAGAATCTGCCGAAAGATTTTGTAGTCAGTGACTGCCTTACCTGAGTTGCAATCGACACGCAGACCTTGGAACACAGGGTGCGTGTACTTGCCTTTAACAAGCATCAAACCACCCTTGGTCACATCGTTGTACAAGCGACCGTTCAGCGCCTCAGACAGCATCATGTTCTCGCCCTGCTCGTACAGCGAGGCTACGAACTCGAAAGAGTTGTCTGGCCGAACCACACCAAGCCTACAGTTCTTCATGTAGTTCTCGTGGCGCTTTTCTGACTCGGGTGTTGTTCCTGTTACAAACTGATCTGTCCGCTCTCGGTTTGAATACCAAACAGAGAAAGAACCATCGTCCTCCTTGCGAAAGTGTCTGGCTGAATACTTCCTGTCGCCCAGCGGATACGCATTGCCGCTGTCGCGGTACGGCGCTTGGAACTTGGTGACGCTAGTCAGGTTGTGATAGTTGATGTAGTTAATGTCTCTGAAAGTCATCTCAGTTCTCCATAAAAACTTTTTTGCCAACGGGCGGTGTCCAGTGCTTGTTCTCTGTCACCAGCCACAGACTCGGCGCGGATACCGACCACTGCACATCGCTCTCAAGATAGCCATCGGTGAACACCATGACGCATTCAGCGTTGACCTTGTTCTTACTCAGATATTCACTGACACATGAAACCCTAGTGCCGCCGCCACCCTTGGGCTTGAGCATTGCTCCAATGTTTGCGTAGTTGTCAGTGAACAGTTGCTCACCGTGAACCATCGTGTCCCACCACAAAACGCGCACAGCTTCGGGCGACACAGACTCACAGATTGATACCAGTTCTGAAGCGAACTCGTTAAGCTCCTTCTCACCAATCGATCCTGATGTGTCGATGGCAACGATAATCTCTCCAATAGTCTCGTTCTCCACAGTTGGCAGATACAGATCATTGGCGATCACTCGGCGGTTGAACTTGCGCCATGTGTACTCGTCCTTGCCTTTGGTTGCTGACGACACGAACTCACGCAACACCTCACGCCAGTTGACCTTTGGCTCAAGCAAGTCAGTGATGGCTCGGGGCAGATCGATGCCCAACCTGCCAGCAAGTAATGCGCCTTCGCGGATTGCTCTATCGACACGCGCATCCATGTCCCTTGCTTCCTCTGGGGTCATGTCCTGCGCGGAACCTTCGCCGTCAATGTCGTGGTCATCGAACTTGTAACCACCGTTACCCCCACTGCCATCACCTTGCGTTTCACCCTCCCCTGAACCACTACCCTTACCACCCTCCTCCTTGTCTTTCTTCAACAGGCGATAGACCTCACGCATGTTCATGTTGTGGTACTTCGGGTCGTAGCACCCGCCCTCTGGCAGCTTCACCAAAGACTTGTCCTTGATGTTCATGATGAGATCGTTGACTACATAGTCAGCCGCCATGTTCGCCAGTTGGCGATCGTCCTTGAACAGATCAATGTTGTGGATGAGGTGGCGCAGACCAATGTGCAAGTTCTCATGCAAGATGAGACCGTTGACCTCGGCTTGGTCTTTGCACACTGCCTGAAGAAAGCCTCGGCCATACTTCTTGTTCACACCATCGGTGTATGCAGTCACGCTCGGGTCATCGATCACAGACGTAACGCCCATCATCATGATGCCCGACCACAGTGCGGTCTCTGGATGTTTCATCAGGGCAATGTGGCCCTTCTTGACTCGTTGTTCTTCAGTCAGCATTTCTCAACTCCTTCATAAAAGTATCGTGGTCGCTTTTCATCCTGTCGTACACAGATTTATCCTGAAGCATTGCTCTGAGGATGCGCTTGGTTGTCTTCGCTTCCTCGTGGTACTTGAACGCATAGCCCAGTGCGATAAAGAAAGCGCACAGCAGGAAAACCTCAAAGTAGGTGTACTCGATCATTTGATCTCCTCAATCGAATTAAGGTCCCACACTGCATCGTTGATGTTCACGTTGTCCGCTTCGACACGCTCCCATGCTTGCGCCTCGGCGTCATCCTCGTCATTCGCCTCCACAGTTACAGTGATGTAGCTTGTGCGGCACAGTTCAACTTCATAGGTTTTCATTTCATCCCCTCCAGAATCAGTTCGGCAGAGAACTCCTTGACGGATGAACCGCCAAAGTCATTGGTCAGACGCGACCACACCGACGCGTTCCATTTCGCGCGGCGTGAGTCAGGCAGGTGAATCCACTTGCCAGTGGCGCGATCAACGCAGTCGTATCCGTTGTCTACTCGCACGATGTAGCATCCCTTGTATGCGACAGGGACACCTACTTTTGGTAATTGCTTGGCTTTCATTTGCTTCTCCGTTGGTTAGTTGTTTACATCAAGACATGGTTGTCAGAGGCCCACTTCATGATCTCTTGGTTGTATCGCGCAACCTTGGGCTTGCCGCGCATGATCATCGTGAAGAAGATGGATTGAACTTCGGACGACGGGATACGGTTCACGAACTCCATGTACTTGCTCAGGTCATCCTGAATCTCGATACAGTCCACGGCCTCGAACATCATCATGACTTGCGCTGATACATCGTCAGGCATAGTGATTGACTTCGGAGCTTTGATCACATCCTTGAAGCTGATCAGCTTGCTCTCCAGTGCGATGAACGCCGACATAGACTTCGCCGCCGCCTCACCGATAGTGCCAGCCAGCATTGCCATCATGAGATGCTCTCCCAATTCATCCTTGGATGAAACGATAGGTGATGCTTTCGCCAGAGAACGTGGAGACACGAACTGCTGCGCTGTCCCACTCGGTTTGAAGATGTACGGGTTGTCGTCCTGACCACCATCGGTGTACGAATAGAAGGCGCGTGGATTCATCGCGGCCCATGCACGAATTGGTCGAGCGATCTTGTTCGCAGACGCCCACACGTTCCACTGCTCTGCGTTGGGCTTTGACATCTTCAGCACAGTGACACGGTTGCCAACGTGAGCCAGCATCGAGTCGCCCACACCATCGGATGAGTTGTTACTTGTTGCAAAGACGATGGAGCCATCGGGCAGAGGTTCATCGCCCACAGTGCGCTCGAGGATGAGTCGAGTGAAGATGATCTGCAACAGCTTCGGAGACTTCATGAACTCGTCAAGCATGATCACCTTCTTCTTGCCGTTGCCCAGCTTGAACAGGGATGACACGTAGTACTCCAGAGTCTTGCTCTCGTGGTTGGGGATGGACGCCGCAACGTCCATCATGTCTTTGACAGGGCAGTCAACGTAAACATAGTCGTACTTGTCATCGGGGCAAACATCGCCCGGCTTGCGCCATGCGTCACCGTTGTCTTCAGCAAGCATCTTGAGAAGAGTGGACTTACCGACACCGGGTTCGGACACAATGATCGGCGTGATGAGGTGGCCGACAGTTTTGATAGCGGTCTTCGCTTCTTCGATAGACACGGCGAGTGTGAAGTTAATCTTAGACATGGTTTTCCTTAGTGTTTCAGGGGTGGGTGAATGGGTAATTGATCAAGCGTAGGTCTTGATTGGTTTGAACTTGCTCAGCATCTCATCGAGGTTCTCACGCACTTCACTGCGTTTGTATGAACTCTCACGCAAGTCCTCCACGGTCACATCGCGCAACGTGGACGAAAGCTGGTCAACGGCCGCGTCGAGTGCGGTGTTGTTTGTCAGATTAAAGTTACGAATGGTCTCGCATATCTCCTTGGCTTGTGTGAATGTGCTGTCGTAAATTTTCTTGCGGCGAACCTTGCCATCATCATCTGCGTTGGCCTCGGTGCATGCGTTCTGCAAGCGCTCAGCGATCTCGATTAGTCGGTTGGTCGCATCGTCCATCACTGCGTCAATGATGTCTTTGGTCTGACGCTCGTAATGTTGTTTAAGGTCATCGGCAATTGCAGTTGCGATGCCGCCGGTACGGAAGTCACTCGCCGGTACTTGACTCACATGAAGCTTGATACGGAACTTGGACCGAACTTCTTGTGTGTCAGGGTACTCTGAACGATTGAACATGTCGCCTTGCTTGAACGCCGCATCACTGATGATCTGTGGGTATGCAATGATGAACTTGTCCAACAAGTCACCAAACTCTTTCTCGTGCTGTGCGTACTCCTTCTTGAACCGTTCAAGGTTGATGATGGGCAACAGCCGCATGGAACCCGCCCAGTCGTAGGTAGACCGCTGAAGCCAGTTATATACCGTCTGCCGATAGTTCAACAGCGCTTTGTGATCGGGCGATGAGCTGAGCAAGTTCTTGGTGAACTTGCCTGCGTCTGACGATGCATTTTTAGAGGCAGTCACCTCGTTCGAGATGGTGCGGTCTTGCTTGGTTGCAGTCCACACATTCACATCGACAGACACGATCAGTGCTGATGATGCAAGAGAGATGAGATGGTTGGGTTGCTGAAGTTCAAAGTTCATGGTTTTCTCCGTTAAAGTTTCAGGGGTTGGTGAAATCGAAAGTCTGTGTCTTGGGGTGGGTGACTGTCACCTCGTACCCGAGTTGTCGTATCCGTCTGATGTTTGTCTCAGACAGGGTGGTGCGATCAGCAATAGCGGCGAACACTTTGGAGTTGTCGCACACTGGGTAGAACATCTGCTTGCCATATATTTCTCTGGCGAGGATCACGATTGTTTTGTTCATCGGTGCAACCCTCCCTTGTTGTTGATACCGCGCAAGTCGTCATAGTCTGTGATGAGCATGTAGTTGGACTTGTGCATGGGTACAACAGTGAAGCGGCGCAGTTGCGCGTTGTCTTCGCCACACGGCATGCACAGGCGGTAACCTGCGTTTGCACGTTTGGCTGAATAGTTGTCGCCACACTTATCGCATATTGGTTTCATACGGGACATGGGGTTACCTTTCAGCGAGCGGTGTCGGGTTTGTGTGTATGAACAGTCAACTCACGCACTTCGTAGCGGCGGAAGTCGCCGTCCTCGTCATAGATGCGGTACTGCTCCTCACCCATGCGGCAGAGCCAGCACTCGTAGTCGGCTGTCTCGCGATGTGCGTATAGATCAAGCAACGCCCCGTCCATGTACAAAGCGTAGACGTAGGTCGGCATCGTTTCAGGGGTGGGTGAAACGGCAGATGGTTGTGCTGCTGGTGGGGGTTGCATCGCAAGGATTGCTTGTGCGATGGTGGGATGGAGATGGCCGTTGGCCTCTGCATCGAGTAATGCTGTATAGACTGATTTGACTGCGCCCATGATGGACTCCTTACTGAATGAACTAAGTTTCACGGGATGGTGAAACGCTGAGTGATCGGCTTATGCACGCACTCCCCGACCACAGACTCTATTATAGCACAACTTTACATATTGTGCAATAGTGTTGACCCAAAATAGTTGGGTCATTCGGGTGTGTATGCCTTGCATCGGTTTGCAAATGCCCGAGCTTTGGCATCGATTTGCTTGTTCTCCTCTATGCTTGCGGAGAAGGGCGCGACAACATAAAGTTTTGTTCCTGCCCACAAGGGGCATATCAGGTTAGGTCTGTGCGCCGACCCATCGTGGCGCGAGTGGGCGCAGTTTCTACATGACTTCATCTGATTCTCCTGATGTTTTCTCTGCCATAGTTAAGCTCTCCTGTTAGCTGCTAACTTATGTGGATGTATGTGTCGTGTGATTTGCTTACAACACATCGTAGCCTGTGCAGAACTTCCACAGGTCAACCTCGTTCATGGGGGCGTGGATAGTCAGCCCGTCCAGCTCGTTGTCGATGTCATTGAACTCGTCAAAGTCAAAGCATGGGTCGATGGTGTTTGTGCCGAGATATGCTTTGTCATTCAGGGGGTCGTGAACGGCAAGCCAGTCGGTGACGATCTGGTCAACGCATGGTGTGTTGATGCAGTCGTGGTTGGTTACTGCCTTCGGGGTCGTAACGCGCAATGCTTTGCGTGTGGGGCGTGGCAGGTATGCCCTCAGTGATGGGTTGCGGATAACCGCAGATGCCTCGATAACGAACTTTGCTTTCATGATGCTCTCCAGGTTTTTCACGGGGGCGTGAAACGGTAAGTGGTGGTCTTGTCTGGACATTCCCCCATCCAGAACTCCATTATAGCATAACTTTACATATTATACAATAGCTTTGGTACAAAATAGTTACATTGTCTTCTTGGGGTTGCAGTGGAAGTGCGGCGGGATAGGCAGGGGGTGGGATTTCTGTGGATAACTTGGTTTGTGGGTGTGGATAAGTGGGGTGGAAATGGGTGTACTGTAAAGTTAGGTAAAAAGGCTGGAATTGGTTCCAAAATGGGGGAAAAGTTGGAATTTGGTTTGGGTTGGGTTTGAGATGAGTGTGTAATACTTTTGGAGTGAGAATTGAGATTTGTAGTAGTAGTAGTAGTATATATATTATTATTCTTTCTTTACTTATTCCAAAATTCCAAGATTCCAAGTGTTTTTGAGAGGGGCTGCCCTTGACGGGTTGTCTGCGATCTAACCCCTGCGTTGCCCTCTTTTTGGTTTTGCGTGGCTCAAACTCAAAAATAGCGTTGCCATCATCCAAGATTTGTGTCGTGCGGTCTCGCACTTGCCGGGGGCCTCGAACGATCTGTGTTTCACCAAATCACTTTGTAAGTTTCCTCCCCTCTAAAATTCCAATGGAATTTTGGAATTTTGGAATTTTGTTCTGTAAGTCCTTGATTTCATTGAAGAAAGTCGATTCCAATTTTACTTTACGTATTCGTCCACTTTACATTAAAACGCAAAAATTCCAATTTCGTGTAAGTTTTCCCCCGATTCCAAAATTCCAATTAGCTCGTTCCAGTTCCAAACAGGGTTGGAATCTTGGAATAATTCGTTTTTCACCCACCCGTGAAACGCTAAGTCATCGGCTTGCCCTCACACGCGCGCGGAGACATATAACTGGTTTCATAGGCCGCAAAAAAGCCCGACCAATCTTGCGACTGGTCGGGCTGTGTAGTTACTTCAACTTGGCATAGAACGCGTCAATTGCTTGGCGCAGTTTGACCTCGTCTGGTGCAGATGCATCACCTCGTGCCTTAGCGGTCTTGCACCGGGATTTGCATGAGTCAAACATATCTTCAAGGAACTTAGCGTAATCCTTGGTAGCGGTCTTGGTTTTCTCTTGACCCTCAGACAATAATCTGCGGATGGCTCTGGTGAGGTCACCCATCACGTTGGATGAATACTTGTTGAACTTATCACGCACACCCTTGATGATCCCGTGCTGCACCGGATTCTCGTTCTTGAGTTGTCCAAATGCTTGTTGAGAGTAACTCATACAGTATGCGAGAGTAACTTCAATCCCCCCATCCTTGGATGGAATCCAATCCGGTGTGTAGCGGATGGCTGGATTAAGTTCCTGCCAACGCATGGCTTGACCCTCTTTAAGTTGAGCCTTGACCTCATCCGGTACACCATCCAGAAACGTGGGACACTCTTCAAGGACATAACGAGCCACTTGAGCCATACCCTCACCATGCTTGGCGGCTTGATAACCTGCATCCTTGAGGGATGCGACTGTGCTTTGCTTTTTCATACGATTCTCCGTACAGTTAATCCGGTCAACACCTCGTCAACCGGTGATTAAGTTATGCCACACCCAAGACAATAATGTAAAGTTTCAGCGGGGTCTGAAACGGTAAACGATGCGCTAGCCCACGCCCACGCAGACGCGCGCGGAGACATATAACTGGTATCAAAGGCCAAAAGAAAAGGGGCCGAAGCCCCTTTGGTTAGTCAGCGCGGTAGTAAGCACGCTTGAAAGCGTCAATCGCTACAGCCAGATTCACTTCGCTGGCTTCAGCATCGCCCCGGGCGCTTGCTGTCTTGCATCGCGCTTTCATTGTGGTGAAGGTGTCAGTGATGAATTCACTGAAGCCCTTTGTGGCGGCTTTGGTCTTTGTCTCGCCCTCACGTTCAATCCTACGAACGGCTGTCTTAAGATCAGCCAGTCGATTAGACCGATACTTGCTGAAGGCATCGCGCACCCCTTTGATCAGAGAGTGTTTCACTGGGTCTTCGTTCTTCATTTGACCGAAGGCTTGCTGACTGTAAGACAAGCAAAACGCCAGACTGACTTCGATGTTGCCAGACTCGCTGGGCACATAATCAGTGTTGTATTTCTTCGCGGGGTTGATTTCTTGCCAGCGAAGCGCCCAGCCTTCAGACAGACTAGCCAGCACTTCTTTGGGCACTTCAGAAGTGAAGCCGGGGCACTGGGCGAACACATAGCGTGCGACAGTGTCCATACGTTCACCGCTGATAGCTGACTGATAGCCAGCATCTTTGAGACTAGAAACCAAAAGGGCCGAAGGGCCGACAGACTTTGTTGCTTTCATTTGAAAGACTCCTAAGTAAAGTTGAAAATACTGAACGACAGAATTGCCGCCCAGTGATTCGTTTTTAGCCTAGCTGGACTCTAATGTAAAGTTTCAGCGGGGCCTGAAACGCTGACTCATGCGCCAGCCATGCACGCGCCTAACGCACGCGGCGACAAATAACTGGTATCAATAGGGCCGAAGCCCTATTGGTTAGCGGCGTGGATACCGGCTGAACTCAAAGCCTTCGACCTTGGCAATGAACATTGCGCGTGCTACTTGCTGTGCTACTTGCTGTCGAGTCAAGCGCATCTGGTTGTACAGACCGAAGTCTGACTTGTACAACTCAAGACGTTGGTTAGACGTTATGGTCATAGCGAAGTAGAAGGGAGTTGGGGTGAACAGTTCAAGTTGCATTTCATTCTCCTAAGTAAGTGGGGGCCGAAGCCCCCGTTGGTTACGCTGTGCGACCGCCCAGCAACTTGCCGCGCTTGCCGTAGACACATGTGTCTGCTACGCCGTAGCAGGCCATCCACTCTCGCGCTTCGTGCTCTGTCTTTGCCCAGTGGATTGTCTCGATGCCATCCCACTTGGCGCATACCATGTACTGTGTGAGCCACAGCCACGCTGTCTTGATTGCTTTCATGTTTTCTCCTGTTATGCATTGCACTATTGCTTTGCATGGTTCTGTTATGCCATAACCCAGATGGATTTGTAAAGTTTTGGCGGGGTTTGACCCCACCGTACCCCGACCCCCCAAATATGCTTTGGGACTCCCGCTCCGCCACTACACTTAAACCTGCACAAACCACCACAAAATTTCCCAATTCCCAGACCCCACCCCCCTCAATACAGGAACACCCCCCGTTAGGATTCCTACCTCCTTTACAAAATGCGTGGTATATTTCGCAAAACCACCGGAGTGCTATTCCCTCCATGACTGAACCATTGATGCCTGACATTGACTGGGATGTTCCGCTGCCTGCCAACTCGGCTGAGGCCATGCCGGAGCTTTCGCCTAAAGAAGAGATCGAAATGCGGGCCCGTACCGTAAAGATGATCTCAGACCTTACGGGTAAACCCTTAGACCCCACCGAAGAGAACCGTGCCCAAGCGCATGAACTTATGGAGCAGGTCGTCGCGAACAAAACCCCACCCGATTTAACTCAATATCCCAATGAGACTCTTGCCTATCTTGGCGGTATGGTGGCTATGTACAGCGGTATGGTTGTGCGTGACCTCGCTGACCTGAAGCTATATGTTGTAAATAAGCTACTACAAGAATCTGAACACCCTGACGGCAAAATCAGGATGCAGGCAATCAAGGCTCTGGGTGAAGTAGATGGGGTCGATGCCTTTAAGAAGAGAACCGAGGTCACGGTTAAGACTCAATCTATTGAAGAAGTAGAGAACGAGCTGGCGGAAACGCTCAGCAAGCTAAAACGCATCACAAATTTGTCTCATCAACCCGTGATGGATGTGCAAGCCAAAGAAATCGAGAAGTTGCCCGATGAAATTGACGATTGAGCACATTCAGGAGCTCGAGCAGGCTCTGCCAATGATGGCGGATGACCAAAAACGTCGCACTTTGGAGCTCATTAAGACGTGGTATGCCCAAAAAGCACAGGAAATGGGCAAAGACAACTTCCTGACGTTCATCGATCATGTGTATCCCGGCTACAAAGTGGGTCCGCACCACCGCAGACTGGCAAAAATCTTTGAAGAGATCGCTGCTGGGAAGAAAAAACGGGTTGTAGTGAACATCGCACCCCGCCACGGCAAGTCAGAGATGATCAGTTACCTCGCGCCAGCGTGGTTTCTAGGTAAATACCCTCATAAAAAGATCATCATGGCCTCTCACACTGCCGATTTGGCAGTGAACTTCGGTCGTAGGGTGCGAAATCTGGTCGGTTCAGAGTCTTACAGGGACATTTTTCCTCAGATTGAGCTGCAGGCAGACTCAAAATCGGCATCACGGTGGGGTACAAACTTCAATGGCGAATACTTTGCAATTGGTGTGGGTGGCGCTCTTGCTGGGCGGGGTGCTGATCTTTTCATTATTGATGATCCTCATTCGGAACAAGACGCTAAAACTGGAAGACCCGATGTATTTCTTCCTGCTTGGGAATGGTTTCAGTCTGGTCCTCTCCAGCGGCTTATGCCGGGTGGCGCAATCATTATGGTGATGACTCGTTGGTCCAAACTGGACCTTACGGGTATGGTGATCAACCAGATGCAAAGAGAAGAGGGTGTCGAGCCGTGGGAAGTGGTTGAGTTCCCTGCGATCCTCAATGACAAGCCGCTTTGGAGTGATTTTTGGTCGCTAGAAGAGCTGCTGTCTAAAAAAGCAGGGATGGACCCACGGTATTGGCAAGCTCAATACATGCAAAACCCCGTATCGGAAGAGGGTGCGCTGCTTAAAAGAGAGTGGTGGAAGGTGTGGGACAAGGAAGACCCGCCGGACTGCGAATTCACGATCATGTCTTTGGACGCGGCGCAGGAAGCAAATAACCGCGCAGACTACAACGCTTTGACTGTTTGGGGCGTGTTTTTTAACGAAGAAACAAACAACTTCAACATCATTTTGCTCAACGCCATCAAGCGGCGGATGGAGTTCCCTGACCTAAAGAAACTTGTACTAGAAGAGTACAAGGAGTGGGAGCCAGATGCATTTGTTGTGGAGAAGAAATCCAACGGTTCTGCGCTTTATCAGGAACTCAGGCGTATGGGTGTCCCTGTGGGAGAGTTTACTCCGGGCAAAGGACAGGACAAAATAGCGCGTGTTAACTCTGTATCAGACCTTTTAGCGTCTGGCATAGTGTGGGCACCGGATCGCAGATGGGCAAAGGAAGTTATTGAGGAATGCAATGACTTCCCGAGCGGTACTAATGACGACCTTGTTGACTCTACAACCCAAGCTTTGCTGCGGTTTAGACAAGGGGGGTTTTTACGACTGCCAACTGACGAGCCAGAGGAACAGAGATATTTTAAGCGCCGAAGTGGCGCGTTCTATTAAGGATTTACCATGGCCGCGAACAGCATGACCCCTTCCCTCGCTCCTGCCCCAATGGGTCTGGAAGAGCTCGCCAGTATTGCTCAGGATGACACCCCTGCAGTTGAAATCATGATCGACAACCCGGATGACGTGGTGATTGGCATGGACGGGGTTGAGATTGACCTGATGCCAGAAGGCGAGACAGCCGAGGAGTTCGGTGCCAACTTGGCCGAGTACATGGACGATGGCGAACTGCAGAAGCTCTCCAGTGAGTTGGTCGAGCTGGTGGAAGCCGACGTGAACTCCCGCAAAGACTGGGTGGAGATGTACGTCAAGGGCCTCGAAGTGCTGGGCATGAAGTACGAAGAGCGCACCGAGCCGTGGGAGGGTGCTTGTGGTGTGTTTTCCACCGTGCTGACTGAAGCGGCCATCCGGTTTCAGTCAGAGACCATCATCGAGACGTTCCCGGCGCAGGGCCCGGTCAAGACCGAGATTATTGGTGCAATCGACAAGCTCAAGGAAGAAGCTGCGGAGCGTGTGCGCGAGGACATGAACTACAAGCTGACCGAGCAAATGCCCGAGTACCGCCCCGAGCATGAGCGCATGCTCTACAACTTGGGGCTTGCCGGTGCTGCGTTTAAGAAGGTGTATTTCGACCCGAGCATCGGTCGGCAAACAGCGGTGTTTATCCCAGCCGAAGACTTGATCATTCCGTACGGCGCATCTAGCGCACGTACTGCAGAGCGCGTGACGCACATCATGCGCAAGACCAAGAACGACATCAAGAAGCTGCAAGTCGCGGGTTTCTATTGCGACGTTGACTTGGGTGAGCCCGTCACGTTCCACTCGGACATTGAAAAGCGTAAAGCAGAAGACCAAGGGTTTACCCTGACGGATGACGACCGCTATCAGATTCTGGAAATCTGCGTGGACTACGACATGCCCGGGTACGAGGATGAGGACGGCATCGCGCTGCCGTACGTCGTGACCATTGACCGCTCAACCACTAAAGTGCTGGCCATCCGCCGCAACTGGGACGAGAACGACAAGCTCAAGCTTAAGAACCAGCACTTTGTGCAGTACACCTACGTGCCCGGCTTCGGCGTGTATGGTCTGGGCCTGATCCACATCATCGGCGGCTACGCCCGCGCAGGCACATCGCTGATTCGTCAGTTGGTTGACGCTGGTACGCTGAGCAACTTGCCCGGTGGTGTGAAGACCCGTGGCCTGCGGATTAAGGGGGATGACACTCCGATTGCTCCCGGTGAGTGGCGTGATGTAGACATTCCGTCTGGCACTATGCGCGACAACATGATGCCGCTGCCATACAAGGAGCCATCACGGGTACTGTTTGAACTGCTCAACCAGATTACCGACGAGGCTCGACGTCTGGGTTCCGTTGCTGATATGAAGGTCAGCGACATGAGCGCCAACGCACCCGTGGGCACCACACTGGCCATTCTCGAGCGCCAGCTCAAAACCATGTCGGCTGTGCAGGCCCGGGTGCACTACTCGATGAAGGAGGAGTTCAAGCTCCTCAAAGACATCATCCGTGATCACACCCCGTCCGAGTATGAGTACACCCCACAAGGCGGTAACCCCAAGGCCAAGCAAGAAGACTACGACATGGTGGACGTCATCCCCGTGTCCGATCCCAACAGCGCCACGATGGCGCAGCGGATCATGCAGTACCAAGCGATCATTCAGTTGTCGGCGCAGGCCCCCCAGATTTATGACCTGCCGCAGTTGCACCGCCAGATGATTGAGGTGCTGGGCGTGAAGAACGCTGACAAGCTGGTGCCAGTTGAGGACGACATGAAGCCACGCGACCCTGTGTCCGAGAACATGGCGTTCCTGAACGGCAAGCCGACCAAGGCGTTTATCTACCAAGACCACGACGCCCACATCGCTGTGCACACGGCCATGATGCAGGACCCCTTGCTGATGGCGCAGATTGGCCAGAACCCACAAGCCCAGAAGATGCAGGCCGAGATCATGGCCCACATCAGCGAGCACTTGGCGTTCTCCTACCGCAAGAAGGTTGAAGAGCAGCTCGGCGTGCCCATGCCCGCTCCCGACTCGGACCTGCCAGAAGAAGTCGAAGTGCAGCTTGCCCGCCTCACGGCGCAGGCCGCACAGCAGGTGCTGGCTCAGAGCAAAGGACAAGCCCAACAGCAGCAGGCCCAGCAGATGGCGCAGGACCCACTCGTCCAGATGCAGCAGCAAGAGCTGAAGCTCAAGGCGCAGGATGTCGAGATCAAGAAGATGAAGGTCCAAGGCGACTTGCAGCTTCGCTCAGAAGAGCTCGGCCTCAAGGCGCGCGAGTCCGCCGCCAAGACCGGGGAAGACCCACAGATGGCTGCCCAGCGCCTGCAGATGGAGATTGCTCAGATGCAAGAGGCCCACGCTATCGAGATGGCTGGCAAACAGCAGCAGCTCCAGATTCAGCAGCAGCAGGCCCAGCAGCAGATGGCCCATGGCGGTCAGGTGCATGCACAAAAAATGGCCCACGGAGGTCAGGTGCATGCACAGAAACTGACACACGCCGAGCGCATGGCGCAGGCCAAGTTGAGCCAGCCCACTGGTGGTAAGGAGACCGAATGAGCAACACAGTGATGGACCTCCTTCAGCGCAAGTTGAAGGAGCAAGAAGACAGTCATATTCAAGCTTTGGCGGGAGGCTCGGTCACTGACTATGCCGCCTACCGAGAGTTGTGCGGAGTGATCCGAGGTCTGCAGACCGCACAGCGTGAAATTGCCGACCTCGTGCGTAAACTGAAAGACAACGATGACGATTGAATTTGACGTTTCGGCAGTGAATCTGTCCGGCGTGCTCTCCGCTTCGGCTGAGGAGAAAGCCAAACAGGTTCCTGATCCAGTGACCTACCACCTCTTGTGCGTTCTCCCAGAGGCCAATGAAGAGTACGAGGGCGGCTTGCTCAAAGCCAGCCAGACAATGCACTTTGAAGAGCTGTTGTCACCCGTACTGTTTGTGGTCAAGATGGGCCCGGACGCATTCAAGGACGAGAAACGGTTCCCCAGCGGCGCAAGCTGCAAGGTAGGAGACTTCATTTTGGTTCGCCCCAACACGGGCACCCGCATGAAGATTCATGGCCGTGAGTTCCGCATCATTAACGACGATTCCGTCGAAGCGGTGATCCAAGACCCACGCGGCGTGCAGCGCGTGTAAGGAGCGAATATGGAAAAAACCGAGTTTGAATTCCCCGATGAGGTGGAAGAAAAGCAGGCCCGCGCGGGCTCCAAGGTAGTAACACCTGAGTCTGAAGAGCCAGAAATTGAAGTTGTTGACGATACCCCGGAGGCCGACCGCAATCGCAAGCCGATGGAGGAGCCGCCCAAGGACGTCACTGATGAAGAGCTGGCTAAATACGACGAGTCCGTCCAGAAGCGGATCAAGCACTTCACCAAGGGCTACCACGAGGAGCGCCGGGCCAAAGAAGCGGCTGTGCGCGAAAAGGAAGAGGCGCTGAGGCTGGCGCAGTCGATCATTGAGGAGAACAAGAACCTCAAAGGCTCACTGCACCAAGGCCAGAGCGCACTGCTCGAGCAGGCCAAAAAGGTCGTTGCCAACGAGATGGAACAGGCCAAGCGCAAGTTCAAAGAGGCATACGAAAGCGGCGACGCAGACGCACTGACGGCAGCTCAAGAAGAGATGACGATGGTGAAGATGAAGGCAGAACGTGTAAACAATTTCCGCCCCGCCCCTTTACCCGAAGAAAAACCTGTGGTACAACCGCAACAAGTCCAACCGCAGGAAGCGCAGGTTGACCCGAAACTGAAGTCTTGGTTATCCGAGAACGACTGGTACGGGGCCAACAAGCGTATGACGGCTTACGCCCTCGGAATGCACGAGGACTTGGTTTCAGAAGGTGTGCGTGCTGGAAGCGACGATTACTACAAGCGAATCGACGCGGAAATGCGTACACGTTTCCCTGATGTGTTCGAGTCAGAGAAACCCGGAGATGCGCCCACTCCCCGGACTCAAAAATCGAGCGTTGTCGCACCGGCAACAAGAAGTACTGCTCCCCGAAAGGTCGTACTTACCAAATCGCAGGTCGAAATCGCCAAGCGTCTTGGGGTTCCATTGGAGCTCTATGCACGTAAGGTTGCGGAAGAAATGAGGAAATGAAAATGGCTGAACAAAATCGTGAAAAGCGTGACCTTGACACCCGTGCAGCTTCTGCTCGCCCAGCGAAGTGGATGCCGCCCCAGCTTCTGCCTGATCCGACACCGGAGCCGGGCTATGCGTTTCGCTGGATTCGTGTCAGTACCTTGAACGCTGCTGATCCGCTAAACATTTCGTCAAAACTCCGCGAAGGCTGGGAACCTGTAAAGGCGTCTGACCACCCTGAAATCCGTCTGTTTGGCAGCACTCCGGATGCTCGCTTCCCAGACGCAGTTTTGGTTGGTGGCCTGCTTCTTTGCAAAACACCTGCTGAATTCATTGATCAGCGTAATGCCTATTATGGACAGCAGTCCGAACAGCAGATGCAGTCAGTGGATAGCAGCTACATGCGTGAAAGTGATCCCCGTATGCCGCTTTTCAAAGAGCGGTCGTCGAAGGTTACTTTCGGTAAAGGTACTTAATTTTTTGGAGTCCAAACATGGCTTACCCCACCGTTTCGGCACCCTACGGCTTGCAAGCTATCAATCGTATTGATGGCATGCCGTACGCAGGTGCATTCCGCCAGATTCCTGTTGCTGCTGGTTTCGGCACCGCCATTTTTGATGGCGATACCGTGGTCATCAATAGCGATGGTTATCTCGTCAAGTCCACCACAACTAACTCCGGCGACATCGTTGGCGTTTGCGTTGGTGGTTCGTATGTGAACTCCAGCGGCCAGCCCGTTGAAGGTCAGTACATCCCCGCTTTGGCTTCTACAGCTAGCAACTTGGCCTACGCCTATGTGATCGACGATCCAATGGCTCTGTTCAAAGTCGCTGTTGTGACCTCGGGCACTACCATGGGTACTGCTGGCCGTACAGTCGTTGGTTCCAACTTGGCGCTCGTTCTGAACGCTGGTAGCACCACCACTGGCAACTCTGCTTTCGCCGTCACTTTGACTGGCGCTGGCACTACCGCCACTATCCCAATCCGTGTGATCGACGTTGTGCCAGAGACAGCTACTGCCGCTGACACTTACACCGAGCTGTTGGTGAAAATCAACACACACCAGTACAACAACACCACTGGTGTTTAAGGAGTAAATCATGGCTATTTCACGCGCACAACTGCTCAAGGAATTGCTGCCCGGTCTGAACGCTTTGTTCGGCCTTGAGTACGCCAAGTACGGCGAGCAGCACAAGGAAATCTACGAAACCGAAACCTCGGAGCGTAGCTTTGAAGAGGAAACCAAGCTGTCTGGCTTCTCCGCCGCTCCGGTGAAGAACGAAGGCTCCGCCATTGCTTATGACAATGCGCAGGAAGCTTGGACTGCACGTTACAACCACGAAACAATCGCGATGGGCTTCTCCATCACTGAGGAAGCCGTGGAAGATAACTTGTACGACAGCCTCTCCAGCCGCTACACCAAGGCTTTGGCCCGTGGTATGGCTTACACCAAGCAAGTCAAGGCAGCCTACGTGTTGAACAACGCGTTCACCGCTGGCGTGACTTACGGTGACGGCGTTACCCTGTGCTCCACAGCTCACCCTCTGGTGTCCGGTGGCGTCAACAGCAACCGTCCAGCCACCGCCGCTGACCTGAACGAGACTTCGTTGGAAAACGCTGTCATTCAGATCGCTGCTTGGACAGACGAACGTGGCCTGTTGATCGCAGCAAAGCCCAAGAAGCTGGTCATTCCTCCAAGCCTGCAATTCGTTGCAACCCGCTTGCTGGAAACTGAACTGCGTGTTGGCACTGCTGACAATGACATCAACGCCATCAAAAACAACGGTTCCATCCCCGGTGGTTACACAGTCAACAACTTCTTGACTGACACCAACGCTTGGTTCCTGTTGACTGATGTGCCAAACGGTCTGAAGCACTTCGTTCGTACACCCCTGCAAAATTCCATGGATGGTGATTTCGATACAGGCAACGTGCGTTACAAGGCTCGCGAGCGTTATTCGTTCGGCGTTTCTGACCCACTTGGTATCTTCGGTTCCCCCGGAGCTTAAACCAAAGCACTACAAGAGAGGCCCTTCGGGGCCTTTTTTGTTGCCGCAGTTTTATTGCCCGTGTCGAAACCATTTTCGAAAAGCGTTACGAAATATTTGTAAATCTCCGTCCGTCGTGATATAGTGAGGCTCCAACTTCAGGAGCTTCCCATGTTTTACGTTTACGTCTACCGCGACCCGCGCCCTCTCAAAAAAGATCAGCCTGTTTATGTTGGCAAAGGAACGGGCGACCGAGACTTGTCGCATTGGTCCCGTGGGTCGCACAACAAGCCGTTTCAGGACTTCATCTCGCACCTCAAACAACGTGGGCTGGTGGCCACCTGCGAGCGCGTATTCGAGACCGAGGTTGAAGCCGAGGCCTTCACCAAAGAGATTGAGCTGATTGCGCTGTACGGGCGGCGCAATACCGGCACAGGCACGCTGTTTAATCTGACTGATGGCGGAGAGGGCGCAAGCGGAGCGATACGCTCCGAGGCCGAGAAAGCCCACCTGCGTGGGGAGTCGCTTGATAAGTGGCAACGGCCAGAATATCGAGCCAAGGTGGTCGGGGCCCAAAAGGCCGTGCAAGGCACTCCAGAGGCGCGGGTCCTGAAGTCCGAAAATAGCGCCGAAGCGTGGGCCAATCCCGAGGTGCGGGAGAAACGCCAGACGGGCATCAAGCGGGGCCGGAGCACTGCCGAGTCCAAGGCTAAGACCAGCGCCCAAGCAAAGGCCCAATGGAGCGATCCTGAGTACGCCGCCAAGCAGACAGCCAACAATCAAGAGATCGCCAACCGGGCGGAGGTGAAAGCGGCCAAAGCTGCTGCTGCCAAAGCGCTGTGGGCTGATCCAGAGTGGAAGGCAAAAATGATGGCCGCACGGAAGAAAAAAGTTGCAGCCCCGGTGCCCACCTGATATATTGCAACCACCCCCGGACTTTCCGGTGTATCTGACGGCTCCGGGCCGACGTCATGCAGACAGATACGCCTTAACCGCATGAGGAAAAAATCATGGCTCAAAGCACTTTTCAAGGCCCAGTTCGCTCGTTGGCTGGCTTTTACACCCAAGGTCCCGCTTCCGTTGTCAACTTGGCAAACGGCACCAACACCGTCACCTTGAACGTCGCCAACTACGCTGGCAAGACCATTCGCACCAACGATGCGACTTTGGTCATCACCCTGCCAGCCATCAATGCCTCGGCAAACCCCGTGACATCTGGCCCCGGCCAAGACCCCGACACCCTGAACAACGTGGGCACCAGCTACACATTCGTCATCGAGACCGCAGCCACTGCTGTGGCTATCAAGACAGACGGCACTGACAAGTTTGTTGGCTCCTTGCTGATGGTCGATACCGACAGCTCTGGCGCAGTGACTGGCTTTGCTCCTGCCGCCTCCAATGACGTGATCAATTTGGACGGCTCCACCACTGGCGGTATCGCTGGCTCGACCATCACTGTGACTGTCGTGGCTGCCAACAAGTACATGGTCACTGGCGTGCTGTTGGCCTCTGGCTCTGTCGTCACACCATTCGCTGACGCTTAATCAATCTGGGGGCTTCGGCCCCCGCTTAACAGGAGATTGATTATGGGAATGCAAACCGACGTTCTATCCGCGCACGTTGAGGCTACCGGCACCATGGTGTCCGGTCGTGTTCGCGTTAAGGGATATCAGTGCCTCTCTGGCGGCACGGCTGGCGACGTGATTTTTCGTGATGGCGGTGCCAGCGGCACAATCCGCTTGCAGTTCAATGTCCCGGCAAACACCAACAACCCGTTTGCAAACTTGATTCCCGGTGAGGGGATTTTGTTTACTACGGATGTGCATGTCACTGTGCCAACAGCAACCAAGGTGACGGTGTTTTATGGCTGAAGAAGCACGCCCGATGGACATTGCAGGTCGCAAACTGATGATTGCGATCCCTGCTTATGATGGCAAACTGAACATCAAGACCTCCTTTGCTTTGGCCGATCTCGTGGTCAAGGCGTCGAAGTACGGCGTTCAGGTTCAGCTATCGCACCTGTCGGGCTGCTCTCTCATCACCAAGGCCCGTAACGTCTTGGTGGCCAACTTCCTTGAGTCGGACTGCACGGACATGCTGTTTGTGGATGCCGACATCGTGGTGGATGCTGATTCGGTCTTGCGCCTGCTGGCGCTGAGCACTGGCAAGGACATCACGGCTGGCATGTACACCCGCCGCGCAGAGGACCGCAAGTTCTTCTTGGACATCTACAAGGACCAGAACAACACCCTTGAGTTTGATGCTCACGGGATGCTTCGGGTCGAGAACGTAGCAACTGGCTTCATGATGATCCAGCGCCATGTAATCGAGAAGATGATCCAGAACCACCCTGAGTGGAAGTACTTCAACGACTTCTACAACCGGGACGAGTTTTGCCTGTTTGACTTTGAGTTGTCGAACGGCCAGTACATTGGCGAGGACTACACCTTCTGCAAGCGTGCTCGCGCAGACGGGTTCACGGTCTTCGTTGATCCAGAAATTACCCTGCCGCACGTCGGTTCTCAAGAGTATCACCGCAGCTTCAAAGAGTCTGTGCTGATGCCTTTGATCGAGCAGTACTGCACCCCAAAGCTGAAGGTGGCAAATGGCTAAGAAGACCCCATCCCTCGCAGTCGGTCGTGGCGAAAAGCTGCCGGTCTCCAAGGGGGCTGGCTTGACCGCCAAAGGCCGTGCCAAATACAACGCAGCGACAGGCAGCAACCTCAAGGCCCCACAGCCTCAGGGCGGCCCGCGCAAGGACTCGTTCTGCGCACGGATGTCGGGTATGCCCGGTCCGATGAAGGACGAAAAAGGTCAGCCAACCCGCAAAGCTGCGGCTTTGAAGAGATGGAAGTGCTGACATGGAACTGATGGCTTGGAATGTTTTGCTGTCGTTTACATCGGCAGCGTTGCTTTTTTGGGTGAAAGTGTCCCACGACGAAGTTAAACGCGTGAGCATCTTGCTGAGCAAGACCCGGGAAGAGAACGCTGAGAAGTACGTGACCAAGGCTGATGTGCATAGCGACATCAACCGTGTTCTGGCTCGGCTTGACCGGCTTGAGGGCAAGATTGATGACTTCATGAAGGAGCAGCGCAGTGCCCTCAACTAGCAAGAAGCAGCATAATTTCATGGCGGCAGTGGCAAATAACCCAGCCTTTGCCAAGAAAGCAGGTGTCCCACAGTCCGTGGGCAAAGAGTTCTCCAACGCGGACAAGGGCCGCAAATTTTCAAAAGGTGGCGATATGAAATCCGAAAACATGATGATGAAAAAAGAAGGTCGTGGCATGGCCAAGGCCGCTTTGGCTAAGCACGCTTCGATGCCTGCTTCCAAGGCTCACGCTGGCCTGAAGGCTGGTGGTTCGGTGGGTACCACCAAGATGGGCGCTGTGAAGACTGCAGCCCCGAGCAAAGACGGTATTGCCTCCAAAGGCAAAACCAAAGGCACCATGGTCAAGATGGCCCGTGGCGGCAAAGCTTGCTAAGGAGCACACTATGAGTCCAGCAGAAAGAGAAGCCCGCCGTATGATGGCGGACAAAAAAGCTGACGAAGCCAACGAGGCCGCGTACAACAAAGCCTCCAAGACTCCTCCGTCTGAAGACCCTCGCGACATGGTGCGTGGCCAAAAAGGTTACAAAAAAGGCGGCAGCGTAACCCGTGCTGACGGCTGCATCACTAAGGGCCACACCAAAGGCAAAAAGATTGCCATGGCTATGGGTGGCATGACCTGCTAAGGAGTACAACATGCGTAGCGGACAAAACCCAAACATCGATGACGACACCCGCGCTCGAGCACGGCGTTTTGTTGCGGACGCGGACATGCCTAAACCCACAGTAACGGCAAAACCAAAACCCCCCAAGAACCGTGTTGTCAGTAAAAAAGAACTGGACGAGTCCGGTTTGAGCTTGCGCGACTTTTTGAACCGCGAGCGCGGCTTGACACGCCGGGAAGATAAGCCAGCCGCCGCTGCAGCCAAAAGATTGAAGCTTGGTGAGGTACCTTCAAGCGAAGACGTGTCCAGTGCAAAGGCGCGACTAGGGTTGGAAAACCCAACAGAGGCAGCGTACAAACCACGCCGCACACCTGAGTCGCTGTCGTCTACACGCAAGCCGGGCACAGACGTAAATTACGAAAATGAAGACGCTACGTCTGAGACATTCAAAAAAGGCGGTTCAGTCAAGGGTTGGGGTATGGCACGAGGCGCTCGCAAAGCGAAAATTCGATGAGAGCCAGCCGTGGGATGGGGGCCATCTCCCCCTCGAAAATGCCTAAAGGCGTCCGCAAGGCACGCCGGGATGACACCGACTTTACTGAGTACGCCGAGGGCGGCAAGGTGGGGCTGTATGCCAACATCAATGCCAAACGAGCCCGTGGTGAGAAAATGCGAAAGCCGGGCCAAAAAGGCGCACCTACGGCGCAGGCTTTCATCGACTCCGCCAAGACAGCAAAGAAGTAAACCATGACCACCTCCGGCACCACAGCTTTCAATATGGACCTCACGGAAATCGTAGAGGAAGCCTTCGAGCGGGCCGGTGGTGAGTTGCGTACTGGCTATGACCTACGCACGGCAAGTCGGTCTTTGAACTTGATGTTCGCGCAGTGGGCCAACCGTGGGTTGAATATGTTTACCTACGAGCAGGGGTCGATTCCACTCGTGGCCGGAACTGCTACCTATGACCTTCCAACCGATACGGTAGACCTGCTGGAGCACGTTATTCGCACGGGCGCTGGTAGCGCTTCGACTCAGGCAGACTTGACCATCACGCGGATCAGCGTCTCGACCTACGCCACGATCCCCAACAAGCTGCAGCAAGCCCGCCCCATTCAAGTTTGGATTGAGCGCCTTGTGGATGCCCCTCGCATCACCGTGTGGCCCGTCCCTGACGACTCGCAGCCTTACGTGTTTGTGTACTGGCGTCTGCGCCGCATGCAGGACGTTGGCACGGGTGTGAACACCATGGACATGCCGTTCCGCTTCTACGAAGCCATGACGGCCGGACTGGCTTATCACTTGGCGCTGAAGATTCCCAACGCTATGGACCGCCTGCCGATCCTGAAGCAGCAGTACGACGAAGCTTGGGAGCTGGCCAGCACCGAAGACCGCGAAAAAGCCGCTGTTCGGTTTGTTCCTCGCCGGATGTTTATTGGCAACGGGGGGTACTGATGGGCAATCGGTTCGCCAGCGGCGTCCGGGCCATCGCCGAGTGCGACAGGTGCGGTCAGCAGTACAAGCTCAAGCAGTTGCGCACTGAGATCGTCAAGCAGCGCAAATACGAGCTGCTGGTGTGCCCAGAGTGCTGGGACCCAGATCAGCCGCAGTTGATGCTCGGTACGTTCCCGGTGGATGACCCACAGGCCCTGCGTAACCCACGGCGCGACACGACGTATTTTGTGTCCGGCCTGAACGTCAATGGGAACGTCTCAGGCGGCTCTCGGGATATCCAGTGGGGCTGGGCCCCCGTAGGCGGTTCACGCTTGTTTGATGACGCGCTGACGCCAAACGACTTGGTGGCAGCAGGGTTTGTTGGTACAGTTACAGTTCAAACGACATAAGGAGCCCATGATGGCTACATTCAGCAAAAAGATGATGGGCAAAGAAGTTGGTTCCGCCAGCACTTATGCCAAGCCCCACACCATGTCGGGCAAGGTTGTGAAGGCCCAGAGCAACCCCGGCAAAGAGCCAAACCACAGCAATGTGGACACCGTGGACATGAGCGTTGGTGCGTTCAGCAATAAGCCTGAAGGCAAACCCACCAAGACCACCGGCATCAAAATCCGTGGCACTGGCGCAGCCACCAAAGGGACCATGGCCCGAGGCCCAATGGCATAAGACATGAACTACGTCGAGCTTCAAGAAAACATCGCTCGAATCTGTGAAAACACTTTCACAGAGGAGGAGTACGCGCTCTTCACGAAGCAGGCGGAGCAGCGCATCTACAACACGGTGCAGCTTGCCAACTTGCGCAAGAACGTCACCGGGTCGATCACTGCGTCAAACCAGTATCTGCAAGCCCCCTCGGACTTCCTTTCGGTGTACTCGATGGCCGTGTACCCAGTGGCTGGTGGTGCGTATGAGTTCTTGCTGAACAAGGACGTCAACTTCATCCGTCAGGCGTACCCCAATCCGGCTACCACTGGCAAGCCCAAGCACTACGCCATCTTCGGACCACGCTCGGACGATGTGAACGAGCTGAGCTTCATCCTTGGCCCAACACCCAATGCTGCCTACAACGTGGAGCTGCATTACTACTACTATCCTGAGTCCATCGTGACTGCGGGTGATACGTGGCTGGGTGAGAACTTTGATTCTGCGCTGCTCAACGGCGCTTTGGTTGAAGCAATCCGGTACATGAAGGGCGAGCCAGACATGGTCAAGCTGTACCAAGATATGTATCTTCAGTCGATTGCTTTGCTCAAAAACCTTGGCGACGGCAAACAGAGAGCAGACGCATACCGGGATGGGCAAGTGCGCATCCAAGTCAATTAACAGGAGGCCGACATGGCAATCACGCAAGCAATGTGCTCATCATTCAAACAGCAGATTCTGCTGGGCGAGCACGATCTCGACACGGACGTCATCAAGTTGGCCCTGTACACCAGTGCAGCCACATTGAGCGCGGCCACAACAGCCTATTCCACTTCCGACGAGGTGGTGGGCACTGGCTACACCGCAGGTGGCAACACGCTGACCGGGGCAACAGTTTCCCTGTCCGGCACGACCGCCTACGTGGACTTCTCGGACACCACATGGTCAACTGCAACCATCACGGCCCGTGGCGCGTTGATGTACAACAGCAGCAAGTCCAACAAGGCCATCGCGGTTCTGGACTTCGGCGCTGACAAAACGTCCACTGCCGGTGACTTTACGGTCCAGTTCCCGACCAACGACGCCTCCTCGGCAATCGTGCGGATTGCTTGACGGTGAGATGTGGCGTCATCCGTTGAATACGTAGGCTGGGGATCAGGCCCTTGGAGCAGAGGCTCTTGGGGGCTTAACCTCACCATCGTATATGTTGATGGCGTACAGGCAACGGGCCAAATAGGCTCAGTGGTGGTGGCTGCTTCGGCAGTCGCTGTCGTTTCTGGGGTTGAGGCCACAGGCGCAGTTGGAACTGTTACCGTCACCGCTGGTGCTACGGCGGTCGTTACAGGCGTCCAAGCTACCGGCCAGACAGGCACAGTCACCGTCACAGGCACGGCCAACGTATTCCCCACAGGGGTTCAAGCCACAGGCCAGATCAGCACAGTCACGGTCAGTGCTGACGCCAACGTCCCGGTCACAGGCGTAGAAGCCACTGGAGCTGTCGGCACGGTTACGGTTGCTGCCGGAGCCACTGCGGTGGTGTCTGGCGTTCAGGCCATGGGTCAGATCGGCACAGTCACGGTAACCGGCACGGGCGTCATTGACGTCACAGGCGTTGAGGCCACCGGAGAAATCGGCACCGTCACAATCCTGCTGTCCATCATTGTCCCCGTCACAGGGGTGCAGGCAGAAGGCCAGATCGGCAGCGTAGCGGTGGTTGGTGGTGCGACAGTGCTGGTCACAGGCGTGTACGCTGTGGGCTACGTAGGCTCGGTGAACGTCTGGGGCCTGATCAACGACATCCAAGACGCCGACTGGGGCGTGATTGGCGACACCCAAACAGCCAACTGGACAACAATCAGTGACACCCAGTCTCCAAACTGGCAAAATGTGAATGACGCTCAATCACCCGGCTGGGCGCAGGTCGGGACAACGCAATCTCCGGATTGGCAGCAGATCGCTGCGTAAGGAAAATCATGGCAAGCTCATATACCTCTCTTCTTGGCCTCGTGCTCCCAGTAACTGGCGAATTGTCAGGAAACTGGGGTGACGTATGGAATGACTCCGGAACGTCGTTAATCGACGCAGCCATCTCGGGCACAACCTCCCTGACGACTGATGCAGACGTCACGCTGACCACCACGGACGGCGTAGCCAACGAGGCGCGTCAGGCCATCATCCTGTGGAACCCGGCATCGGGCACAGTGACTCGCAACATCACGGCTCCTGCGCGGTCCAAGATTTACACCGTCATCAACGCTTCGGGCGGTACGCAGTCCATCGTGATTCGTGGTGCTGGCCCAACAACGGGCGTGACCATCATCAAGGGCGAAGCGGCTCAGGTGGCATGGAACGGCTCTGACTTTGTGAAGATCAGCAGCTCTGCTGGCGATGTGTCTGTGCGCAACTTGACCGTGACTGGGAACACCATTCTTGGCGACGCCTCTGCTGACACAGTGACCATCAACGGAACCGTCACATCCAACCTGCTGTTCACGGACAACACATACGACATCGGCGCATCGGGCGCTACACGGCCCCGCAACCTGTTCTTGGCGGGTAATGCCACTGTGGGCGGCAACATTGTCCTGACAGGTTCCCTTGACCTGACAAACCTTGAAGTGACTAACATCAAGGCCAAGGACGGCACAGCCGGGATGCAGATTGCAGATTCCACCGGTGTGGTGTCTTTCACTGCCAACCCAGTCATGTCTGGCGGCACAGCCAACGGCGTGGCCTACCTCAACGGCTCCAAAGTCCTGACCACGGGGAGTGCGCTGACGTTTGATGGGAGTACGTTTCAATCAGATACTAGCGGCTTCAGGATTGGTAAGTCTCCCGCAGATTCGCCGTCTGCAAACATTTACGCATCTGTCATCGCTGACGTAAACCAAACATCTGAGTTGTGGATTGGCGCAAATACAGCCTCTGTTGTTGGCGGTTCGTTTTTGAGCGGACTTGGTTTCTACAACACAGACAACACAACGCCCGGTGCAAACCTTTCTGGTATCAAGGCGTACATCAAAGACAGCACGGGTTCAATGTATTTGAACTTTTACGCTGGCAACACCTACTACGCAGCAAACACGCCTCAGTACACGATTGATCCCGCATACCACGCATGGTTCTCTGGCACGACAGAAGGTATGCGCCTGACCTCCACAGGTCTGGGTATTGGGACGAGTTCGCCTGCTTATAGGTTGGATGTAGTGGAA
>Ga0181343_1000178_pt1 | contig 30781 bp, 34 predicted proteins | sample Su13VDMLBSD_FD_130110 | JGI IMG/M metagenome (GOLD analysis project Ga0181343, IMG submission 130110) | Freshwater viral communities from Lake Michigan, USA - Su13.VD.MLB.S.D | ecosystem: Environmental > Aquatic > Freshwater > Lake | place: USA: Michigan | collected 2013-07-15
ACATATTGTTGTTGATAGAAGTGGTACATACAACTTACAATTTTCAATTCAAGTTGATAATGGTTCAGGTGAGGCAAACATAGCAATATGGTTAAAGAAGAATGGTACAAATGTGGCGGACACCGCAACTCTTGTAACTGTTGCATCAAATCATAAAGATTTAATCTCGTTGAATTTATGGGATACATGTACCGCAGGAGATTTTTATGAAATAGCGTATCAATCAGATAGTAGTAATACAACATTCGCAACAGTGGCAGCATCAGGTAACATACCTCGTTCACCATCAATAATTGTAACAGTCAATCAAGTAAGATAAGATGGATTATACTATAATCGCACCAATCATAAAAGATACCATACAGGATGTACTCTCACAGAGGGTGTATCCTTTTGGATTTGCAAAGGTTAGAGGATTAGGTGATAAGGTTGCAAGTGGTAAGTTAAGAAGAAGTGTGACAGTAGATGTAGTACCAAGTCAAGATAGACCTATCATAAGGATATTTATGGAAGACTATTGGCAGTGGGTACAATCAGGTAGAATGCCAGGAAAAAAGAGTGTACCACTTAGTGCAATAGAAGAATGGATTAGGTCAAGAGGGTTGACAGGTAGGGATAAAAAGGGTAGATTTATTAAAAGAAGAAGTTTTGCTTTTGCAATACAAACAAACATAAAAAAATTCGGAATAAGACCAGCAAATTTCTTGGACAAGGCGTTCAATCTTTTGGAGACAGACCAAAGAATTGTAGACGCATTAGGACAAGAGGGCTTTAAAGAATTAGTAAACAGATTAGAAGGAATTTAATATGAGTTTCGGATACCCACAATTATACGCAAACGGACTAAACAGTAACACACAGATTAGAAGATCTACCGACATGGTTTACCAAAGAGGTGGAACCTATGAAGTAGTATTAACAGGTAGTACATACCAATCATCAATGCAGTTAGATGTAGATTTATTTTCTGACGATGAGAAGGTTGGAAGTATGTCACTTGTTCCGTATGACATAACACAATCAGGTTTAACATACACATATCGTTTTAATATAAGACCTTATGAGTATTTGTCAAATTATATACAATCAGAACATTACCAATACTATTGGTTGAACGATTGGTACACAACCAATCAGGATATTAATATTAACAATGAATATCCAAATAGTATTAAGGTAAATTTTAAATATGGTTATAAGTATTATAGTGGGGCAACATTAGTTACAGAGTATGTAACATCACCAACAAACAATTATAATCACTATACTGATATACCATTCTGTGCAACTAGTACAGGATTTACATCTAGTGGTTTTACAAATACAGGAAACTATTTTGATTATGTTGGAGGAAGTTTCCAAATGGGTAGGGAGAAATATTACTTACCAAACTTTGACCAAGAATTAGGAACTGTAATAGGTACAGGTCTTACAATTAATGCAATTGATGTTAATAGAAGATTGTCACCAATGTCACAATATCTATTGGATGGTCCGTCTGTTCCTGAGATGAGTGAGACTGGTAGATTTTTAACTGACGCACCAAGGATTCAGACTATACAAGAACATGAAAATTATGTATTATCTTTTATGAATGGTCAGACAGGTGATAGACAAGTGATTGAAGCAGACTTTGCTGTGTTTGAATTTTATGATGAAGAAAATGATCAAATAGGTTATTTTGAACAACAGATTAATTTTAGTGGTACAACTTATGAATCACCAACAGGATATACAGATACATTAAGAATATTCAATTTACCGTGTGGACCAAAAGATATTACAAACATATTTGCAAATGTAGATTGGTCACAAATTACATATTATAGAGTACAATTGTTTTATGCTTGGCCAACAGGACAATCAAATAGAGTTTCTGTTGGACCTATTGGACCAATATCTGAAGGTTTCTATTTTTATCTATATGATAATTGTGGACCTGAAGATACAAGACTGTCATTTATGAACGCAAGAGGTGGATATGATTATTATACATTCACCAAGTTTAGACAAGATGTTAAAAAAATATCAAGACAAACATATAACAATAGATACTACGCAACCAATCTATCTTCTCCTGACAGGAATGTAGGAAGAACGGTTAAGACATTTGATACAAATGTTGAAAGAGAATTTGTATTGGAAAGTGACTTTTTAAGTGAGGCATATGGTGATTGGTTAGAACAATTATTTTATTCTCCTATTGTCTATGAGATGAAAGAAGATTATATTTCTCCATTAGATAGACAAGACAAAGTGTATAAAGATTTAAAACCTATACAAATATTATCAACTGAGGTTGAGACTATCAACACAAAACATAAAAAACTAAATAAATACAGAATCACTTGTAAATACGCAGATGGTTTCTTCGTAAATAAAGGTTTCTAATATATGTCGCAATTACAACAAACAGTCCTTAGAGTTAAAACGAATAAACCAAGTGATTTAATAGTTACTGGAACAACTTCAATATCTCTAACAGGAAATACAGGAGGGTTCGTTTATTCAGGTGGTACGGGTACTCCAAGCTCACCATATGAAGGTACATATCCAACTGTTCCATCTTTTTTAACAGTTAATGTTACAGGAAATGGTACACTAAATTTTGATTTTACATTATACACTGTTGGTGTAGGTTTAAATTACTTACAAGTGTTTATTCAACACCCTGGTGAGACCTTTTCAAGAAAGGTCATGACAACCTATCCACCAAGTGCAAGTAGTTATACTGACTATTTTAAGGTTCAAGATGGTGATATTATTACTTTTAAACAAGGTGGTTCACCAGTAACAGGTACAAATTATAGAGTATGGGTTGTTCCTGATATTGAATATGTAACACAAACTGTGGATACATATGATACAATTGACTTATATAATGATATTCCTATCAAAATTAATAGGTCCTTTGCGGAATTACAGGATATTTCTAAGAAAAATTCTGACTATTCTGTGGGTTTAAAATTACCTGGTTCTAAAAAGAATAATAAATTCTTTGAAAACTTTTATGATGTAGACCAAACATCTTTATATTTTGATGTAACCAAAAAGGTACAGTGTGATGTTTTGATTAACGACCAAAGTTTTTTTACTGGTTATTTAAGATTAAATAATGTAAGTGTATTAAACTCTAAGGTTGAATATGATGTAACATTATTCTCAACTGTATCAGATTTATATGGACAGATTGGTAACAAGTTATTAAAGGACTTAAACTTCAGAGACCCTGATTATTTTTATAATCATACATTTACAAGAGACAATACATTATATGGTTGGAGATATGAAAGTTTAAAATCATCAAATATAATTCCATCAACATGGTTTTATCCTGTTGCACATAATGGATATGTTTATGTTGACCAAAATAATCAATTAACAGTACAAACAGGTACCACGACAGGTACTTCAATATATACAACAACTAAGTTAGGTAGTTGGTCCACATCGGCTGCAGCATATTCAGCAGGTTCACAAAGAGGACATATCAATTCAGTTGAAGATGGTGTAAGAGACAATCAATTAAAACCAGCACTAAATGTTTTTGGTTTAATACAATTGATTTTTAAAGAGAGTGGATACTCGATTGAATCGGACTTTTTTAATTCTCCTTGGTTTAAACTTCTATACACATATGGATATTTTTCAGACAACAATCCAAAACTATCTTTTACCGCACCACCTCTTTCAACATTTGGTCCAACAGGTGTAGATGTAACATATACACAAACAGGTTCAACCAATATTAGTATGTATGTTGTAAAACAAGGTACAGGTACACCAGCGTTATGTGATACAAACATTACAGGTACTTTAACTGTAAGAAATACGACATTTAATTTTCTTATACCAGTTAGTTTTACCATACCAGCAAATACACCTTATTATGCAATAAATTGGAGTGCCGGATATGCGTTATATAATCTAACAACATCAGTTGGAGTTGTTAATAAACCATTAAACTATCTACCTTCACAAAGTGGAACTACGGTTGACATGGTTGATGGTGAATATTTAGATATGAGTTTGGCAATCAATCCCGATATAAAACAGATTGATTTTCTATCATCAATTGCAAAGAAATTTAATTTGGTTTTCATTCCAAGTAAAGACAATCCAAGAGAGATTAGAATAGAACCTTATGAATATTATGTAGGTAAAGGTGATGTATATGATTGGACAAATAAGTTAAGTTGGGATAAAGGATTTACCGTACAACCAGCACAGAACTTTGTGGAGAGTGAATTATATCTTTCAGATAAAGAAGATGGGGACGCAGGTAATGACGAATTTAAGAAAGCGAACAATAGAATATACGGTAGGAATATTGTCTATAACCCAACAGAGTTTAAATCAACACAGAAAAAGATTGAAACGATATTCTCACCTCAGTTATTGAGAAAGTGGAATCCTTCAACTCTTACAGGGGTCACAAACGATGTGGGTATCCCATTAATGATTAACTACGCAGAATCTTCTCAAGAGAATGATAATGTGGTAGATTGGACATATACAGGTGTTAAGACAAACCCAAGATTAATTTATAATATGGGTAACTTCTCACCATTCTTAGATAATCCAAGTGAGATTATCACTTTAACAGGTTTTACATCTTATTATTTTAAGATTGAAAAGAATGATGGTACAGATCCTCAGGGTAGTTTAGTAAATCCTGTGGTATCTCATACGATGCCATTAGGTAATCCTGATAGTAATAAAATTACAAATGATAGTATTTCAATTTTATTCAACTGTGAACCACAGATTGATATTCAAGGTAAATCTGTACAGTTGTTAGGTAGTGGTTCAACACTCAATATATACACAGAACAGAATGTATATAATAATTTCTATTTCAATAGAGTTGATAACGCATATAATAAAAACACAAGAATGTTATCAGGTTATTTCCAATTGGATTTAAATGATATACATAATTTGGAAGCGGATGATTTAATTAAGGTTAACGACCAATATTTTACATGGAATAAGGTTGAAGAATATAACTTAACCAATCCTGAATTAACCAAGGTTGAGTTGGTACAATATAATAATCGTGCCTCGGACTATCCTAACAGATATTTTAAATATGAATATTGTTCAGGAGACACTGCCACATATAGATTTAAAACAGATTTTACTGGTACAAATAGTATATACGGTAGTAAATATTATTGGTCAATATTCTATGATTATATGGTAGGTGCGTTAGGTGGTAATGTAAGTGGTTTCACATCATCAATTCCTTACACAGGTAATACCTATATCCCATATTCAATTTGGGAAACAACTGAGGCAGATTATAATTTAAGTGGTACAACATATATTTCTGACCCATTAAAAAATTATTTTATTGATTCAGTTGAGGAGGCACCAGAAGGAACAATATATAACCAAAGGAGTCCAATCTTTTTATTAAGTTCAGGACAGACTATGGCAACATTAAATGTCTTTACTGGTTGTACAGACTTTAATACACAAGCGGCAAATATAGGTGCATCAGTACAAGGTGCGGCACCTGTATCACCATATACAACAGGTATAACCATAAACGTAACAGACACAGGTTGGATTAAATACTCAACTGCTAGTGGAACATTCTACCAATACATATCAACATTAGGAAACTATGATATTCCTGCGTGTGCATCATGTAATTCTATAATGGTAGGTATCCCTTATGCAGATTTGGCTTCATTCACTATTGTTGACTGTGGAAACTCCTGTTAAAGATATTTATAAATTATGAGAGGAAGTATTTTAGTAAATTTTGATGAATTAATTAATGATAGAGGAATTGATAATTTTCAAGTTTATGTAAATGGTTTATTAAGAGATGACCAATTTACAGATGTGAACAATTATTATTCAACTTTTGCGTTTGTTGGTGATCTTGTAATAATAAGAGTTTTATTTACAGGGTCATTACCAACAGTAAATATTGTAAGAAAAGATTTTACAACTGATGATGAAGGTGGTGATTCAGGTATAAAATATACATCAATTTCACCAACTATTAATACAGGTATAACAGGTAATTATTCTTATACATTTACTGCATCTACAAGACCTGATGCATATAATTTTCATTATATAGTTGATATAAAAACAACAACACCAACTCCAACACCAACTCCAACTTTTACTCCTACTCCGACACCTACTCCAACTATGACACCAACACCGACACCTGGACCAACAGGTATCACACCAACTAATTTATTTATTTACTTGGATGCAAACAATCCAAGTTCTTATAATGGTACAGGTTCAACATGGTTTGATTTAACAGGAAATAATTATGATTTTACTTTGTTTAACAATCCAACATTTACTACATCAGGTTCAACTAAGTTTTTCTCATTTGATGGTGTTAATCAATATTCTAAAAGTGTAAGTGGGGCGACTTTTTTAAATGATTCAAGTAGTTATACATTTGGTGCTTGGGTATATAATACAACTTGGCCAAGTAGTGGTGGAAGAACTTTTATAAGTAGAAATAGAGGTACAGGAAGTTCAGGTTGGAGTTTAAGATTAAGAAAGGTTTTCACAACAGGAGGAAGACATTTTTCTTCTGGTTTTGTTGTACAAGACCCTACAAACAATTTTAATTTAGATACTCAATCAGTTACTACACTTGGTACTCAATATAATATTGACCAATGGTATTATATAGTAGGTCGTTTCTTTTATTATACAAACCAACCAAGTGTACCATTAAACAGTTTTGGTTATCTATTTATAAATGGTGTTGAGGTATCTACATCACCAGTACAAATAACTGGTAATTGGCCATTAAGAAAACAAACTGGTGTAGACACATTAAAAGGTTGGTTTATATGTAGGGATGAGACTGATGGAACAATATATACACCAGCAAGAATTGCTGAAGTACATGTATATGACACTGATTTAACCGATGCACAAATATTATATAATTTTAATCAAACCAAAACTAAATATGGTTATTAAATAATCTAAATTATGAGTAGAAAATATATAAGACAACAAATTTTACAGGACTTTGTCTACCCAAATAATGAGGTATCACAATATGATATTGATAATATTGTACAAGATATAAATGATAATAGTGTTAGTGGTGTCGTAAATTCATTTAGTGCAACTACTTTTACTACAAATAGTTTAACTATAAATTGGAATATAACTTGGAACCTAAATGGTGCAGAACCTTGGATTAGAAACTCTAATTTATTAGGTATTGCGTCATTACACATGTTAGCACCAGGTCAAGATTATTATAGACCTTGGAGGGTAGTTGGTTCACTTGCAAACGCAAACATTACATTAACAGGATTAACAACTACACAAACTTCTGTTATTACACCATCCCAAGTTGGTCTTACAACTTTTCCATCAGGAACATATTATTTTGAAGTTAGATTTGTTGGTCATAGAAGTATCTACCCTGTATGTGTAAATTTAAATTTAAGTCCTGCTACAGCTACTCCGACACCTACTCCAACTATGACACCTACTGTTACACCGACAAGAACACCTGGTGAACCTACTCCTACTCCAACAATTACACCAACGTTTACACCAACACAAACTATTACACCAACAACTGCAGGTACATATGAATATTTATTCTGTGGTAGAGGTAATGGTGTTGCTGAAGCATGTAATGATGCAGTAATTAATAATAGAACATTCTACTCAAATTGTGATTCATCAACATTTGGAGCAGGTTGTACTGTTTATACAGATTTAGGTGGAACAACACCATTGATTGGATATACAGACGTATTTATGAATGGAGCCAATTGGAGTATTGTAGATACTACAGGCATAATTGCATTCTATTCACCTACACAGTGTTAAAAATAATATATATGAATATATACATATCAATTGAAAAAGACCACTTAAATGAGATTGTGGTTAGAAACCATAAAGAAAGTTTATTAAAGAACAGGGAACTATTTGAGAATTATCACTTAGACTTTAGTTCAATCAATAAACTTAAAGGAGATAAAAATCTTTTGAACAAAGCGTTCTTAGAAGAACTATCTCTACATATAACAGACTAATTATTATAAAACATGGCTGGTAAAAAGATTTTTATTGAGTATGATATTGACAGTAGTGACTTAAAGATTGCTAATGGTGAAACCCTGTCACTTACTCAACAACTCCGTTTATTAAAGAAAGAATTACAAAGAGGGGATTTAAAACCTGAACAATTTGATATTCTTCGTAAAAAGATTGGTGATACTGAGGACCAAATTGCTAGAACAACCGTAAAGTCTAAGGACTTTTTTGGTGTTTTATCAACCTTACCTGGTCCTGTTGGTCAGTTTGGTGGGTCATTACTAGCAGTTGTAGACACACTTAAAGTGTTTAGTTCATTCTCATTCAAAGATATTAAAAACTCTTTGAGTGATATTGGTGATGATGTTGTAGAAATTACAAAAAATTTCACAGGATTAGGTAAATCTACAGAAAATCTTGGTGAATCAAATAAAGATTTGGTTACTTCAAATCAAGAACTTGCTTCATCATCAAATCAATCCGCACTTGCGGCAGGTGCAACCGCGGGTGCAATATCAACTCAAAAGAAAGAAACTCAATTATTAAGAATTGAAACTGACCAAACTGGTCAGGCGATGATTAAGGCGGTCAAACCTATTAAGGATATGACCAAAGAGGAACTTGAGTTATTTAAACAACAAAGAAATAGAGTTGTTCATACAAAAGATTTAACTCAAGCAACCAATGCACAAGCTGTGGCAAGTGAGACCGCAACTGTCGCAACAACTACCCAAACTGTTGCAACACAGACATTAACAGTTGCACAAAGGGCAGCAACATTTGCAACAAACGCATTAAAAATTGCATTGGCTTCTTTAGGTATTGGTTTGATTATTATCGCAGTAAGTGAATTAGTTAGTTTGATTGCAGAATTTGCTTCAGGTACTAAAGAGGCAGAAAGAGCACAAAAACAATTTAATGATGAATTGGAAAGAACCAATACATTATTGGATTTAGATTTAAAGGCAGCAAAAAGAAGACAAGATTTAAGGGTTGCAGAACTTAAAGCAAGAGGTGCATCAGAGAAAGAAATTAACGACCAAACACTTGCTGGTTTAAAAGAGAACTTCGCGTTGAAACAACAGGCGTTAGTAGATGCAACAAATTTATATAACAAAACATTAAAAAGAAATGACGAGAACGCCCTAAAGGATTTAGAAACTATCGGTAAAAGACAACTTGATTTGGACCAAGAGGTTAAAGACCTTTCAAATCAAATTAAGATTGCTGAACTTCAGGATGATATTAAGGCAGCAGAAAAGAAGAAGGAACAGGATAAGGCCGCAGCGGACAAACTTTTACAACAACAAAAAGAATATCAACAGAAAAGAATTAACGATACTAAGAGTGCAGAAGACCAACTTGCTGAATTAATCAGAGGTAATTCTGAACTTAGAATAAGAGATGAAAGGGAAAGACAGTTCCAAGAATTAAAAAATCAAAAGGACGTAGAAGAAGAAAAGATTAAGGCATTATTAATATCTGAGGAATTAAGAGGTAAATTACTTGAACAAGTAAGATTGAAGTACGGATATAAGTTACTCAACATGAACCAAAAGTTTGTTGATGAGGACTTAAAGGCGTTAAAAGAGTTTCAGAGAAAGAGAGAAGATATTGAAATTGCAGCAATTGAAGATACAAGAAAAAGAGAAGACAGAGAAAGAGAAGTAAAACAACAAAGAGAATTAGAAGATTTAGAGGAAGATAAAGAATTTGCAAAGTTATCCGAAACTCAAAAAGAGGAAATAAGAAAGAATGTTCGTACCAAGTACGCGAATGAGGCAAGAGAAGAAACTAAATCAAGAAATAAAGAAGACCAAGATGATAGACTTAAAAAACTTGATGATGAGTTAAGATTCTTACAAATCCGTCAAGAGGCGATTAGAGCTGGTACCAAAGCGTTCTATGATAGTCAAAGAGAAATTCTTGCGGTTGCAGAAAAGAGAGAGATTGAACTTGCAGAAGGTAAGGAAAAAGAAATTACAGCAATCAAAGAGAAGTATGCGAAGTTAAGAAAGGATATTGACAACCAAGAAAAGATGGCTACCCTTGCTGCAATTGGTGAAACAATTGGTGCAATTGGAAACTTAACTGCAGCAATTGCGTCATCTTATGATGAGGAAGCCAAGACAAGTAAAGAGGCGTTTGAAAAGAGAAAGAAACTACAAATTGCAACCGCAACAATGTCTGCAGCTTCAGGTATTATCCAAATACTTGCACAACCTTCAACACTTCCATCACCATTTGATTGGATTGTTAAAGGTGTAAACGCAGCCGCACTTGCAATTGCAACTGCAGTACAGATTAAGAATATCAAGAACACACAGTTTGAAGGTGGTGGTGGAACAAGACAAGCTGGTACTGTAAGAGGTATGGCGAATGGTGGTATCGTAAGAGGACCTGGTGGACCTAAATCCGATAGTGTTCCAACTAACCTATCAAATGGTGAGGCGGTAATGACAAGTGGTGCAGTAACCATGTTTGCCCCACTACTATCTATGATGAATCAAATGGGTGGTGGTGCATCGTTCAGTTCTGACATTAGTGTTGCATCTGCCGATAACCCAATTAGAAATAATCCATCACAGGAACAAACACCTGTAATAATGAAGACCTATGTAGTTGAAAGTGAATTAACCACATCTCAACAGAAACAGGCAAGATTAAAAGAATTATCAACTTTATAATATGTCAAAGAGTAAATCCAACACTAGTCACAAATTATCCTTCGGTAAAAGACGTAGTCAACCAACAGGTAAAAAATCTTATGGTCCAAAGTCACAAAAACCTAAGAAGTATCGTGGCCAAGGTAGATAGTATAAACCAAAATATTTATATTTTAATATATGAGGAAAGATAAAACATATGAATTAAGGATAGAAGAAGATGATGAAATATCAGGTATCGATAGTATATCCTTAGTTTCTGAACCAGCAATTGAGATAAATTGGGTTGCGTTCAATAAAGTTAAACCTGAGGACTTTCATATTCCTGATGGTGAAGACGACAAATACATTCAAAAATTAATTGCAACCGCACAAGACGAACAAGAATTGTTTGACCAAGGATGGGTTGTAGATAGTGTTGAGATATTGGATGGTAAGAATAGTTTTATTTCTACAGATCCCAACGGACCTTCTATGGAAGATGAATTGGAATATAATGTTAGATACAAGTATATTCTAAATCCTCGTATTTCAGGACAGGGTGCAATCATCAATACCACAAGAGATTTTTGTAAGACTCTTATCAATCGTAATTACGTATGGAGAGTTGAGGATATGGAAAAAACACAGAACGACTTTGGTCAATCCGCTATGGTTTGGAGGGGTGGATTCAATTGTAGGCATGTCTGGTCTCGTATTAAATACAAAAAAGACGCAACAATTGTAAACAAGGCATCAGTTAACAAAGGTAAAGTAGAAGTTAATGGATTCCCAAATGACTTAATTCCTGATACAAGAGTATTGGGATATTCTGAACCTGATACAGTTACAAACAAAACTCTTGCAAACCCATCACCAAGTACAATTAGAAACTTGGGATTGTCAAAACAGAAAATGGAAATAGATGACCAAAACGTAAATGTGTTTGGTTATCATACAAGATACTTTGCACTATGTCCATCAGCACAAGAACTATTCAGACACCTTGTAACTATGGAAGTGGATGAAGATACCCAAGGAATGATTAGAAGTGCAGCACGAGCGGCAGATAATGTTTTTAGAATTGAAGTAGAGGTAGTAAAATCAGAAGAAGTAACACAACATCAATATGAAGAAGCACTTATATCAGTTGATGATATGGATGATATTATGGTTGAAGTGGATAAGATTGTAGGAATGGAACATGACTTATCTTTTATGGATGACCATATTGAACTAATTTCTGAGTATCTAAAAGAGGATTTAGGTTATGACAATAACTTACCTCCATTTGTTGACGAAGGTATTAGAAAGAAAAAGAAGAAGAAACAAGAAATGGAAAGTTATTCTGACTATCCTGATTCTGTTAAGAACAACGCTAAGGCGGTACTTAAATGGGTTGATGAAAATGGTTGGGGTTCTTGTGGAACTGACGTGGGTAAAGGACGTGCAAACGATTTAGCACAAGGTAACCCAATATCAGAAGATACGATTAGACGCATGTACAGTTACCTATCAAGACATAAAGTAGATTTAGAAAGTTCTAAAGGTTATGGTGATGGTTGTGGTAAGTTGATGTACGATAGTTGGGGTGGTTTATCTGCATTAAGTTGGTCTGAGAGTAAAATCAATTCAATCGAAAGAGAGAAAATGTCAAAACAAATGTTCCAAACTGATGAAGAAAAAAGAACAGTGGTTGGGCCGGCAATGGTCCCAAACTTGAAGATATTCCGTAAGGATAAAAAGGGTAATCCATATTATGTGTTCTTCAGTGCTGAGACAATAAAGATGATTGCTGAGAAGTACATGAGAAATAAGTACATCGACAATAACGATACTGAACATAATGGTAAGGCGGCTGATGATGTGTATGTAATAGAGTCTTGGATTAAAGAAGATGAAAATGATAAATCCACAAAATATGGTTTTGGTGATTTAAGTGTTGGAACTTGGTTTGTATCTATGAAAATTAAAAATGATGAGGTATGGAAACGTATCAAATCAAAAGAATTGAACGGATTCAGTGTCTCAGGATACTTTGAGGAGATAGAACAATTCTACAGAGAACAAGAGTTTTTAAGAGAGGTGGCTAAAATTATAAAAGATTTATAGTCTACTGATAATAATTTATATTTCTATATATAAACATAATAAAATAATAAACGTATGTCAAATCCAAACAAAGCAATCCAAGAGATTAAATCTTTGATGAGACAATTCGGATTTTTAGCTGAAGAAGAAGTTACTATGGCGTCTTTCAAACTTGAAGACAATACAATCGTTGAAACTCCTGAACTTAAAGTAGGTAACAAAATTACCAAAATTAGTGATGATTTTAACAGAGTTGTATTGGAAGATGGTTCTTACAGACTTGTAGAAAACTTTGAAGTAGAAGTTAAAGAAGGTGAAATTGTATCAGTTAAAGAAATTTTTGTTGATGCTAAATTAGTTGATGGAACCCCAATTAAGGTTGAGGGAGAAGAAGTTATTGAAGGTGCTAAGGTTGTAGTAGTTACTGAAGAAGCTGAAATTCCTGCACCAGATGGTGTTCACGAATTGGAGGATGGTAGCAAAGTTGAAACCAAAGATGGTGTAATCGTAAAGGTTGAAGGACCTGAAATGGAAGAACCAAAAGCAGAGGTGGAAATTGAAGTTAAGTCTGAAGAAGAAATGGGAGGCATGAAGGAACTATATTCTTTACTTGAAGATATGATGAAAAAAGTATCTGAGAAAATGAAGAATATGGAAGACAAAATGTCGTCTATGGAAGCTGATTTTAGTTCATTCAAAAAACAACCAGCAGGTAAGAAAATATCTGATGGTAAAACAGATTTTAATAAACAAGAAAATGTAAACTCAGATGACGCAAGAATCGCAGCAATCATGAGTTTAAGAAAAAAATAAACTAATTAAAAAAATAGTAAAAAAATGAAAAATTATTCAAAAGAAGAATTTGGATACGTAGTTTCAAGTATTACTGGTTTCACAGACCAAACTTCAACTGAGTTGATGATGAAAGCACTTGTAGGTGCACAAACACCAAAGGTGGCAAATGTGAAATTGGGGCTAAAAGGGACACAGCAAATCCAAGTATTAGACAGTACTCCAGCATTCCAAGCAGGTGCCTGCGGATGGAACGCATCTGGTACAACATCTTTCTCTCAAGTATCATTAACAGTATGTCCTGAGAGAATTAACGAGTCTTTATGTCCTGACTCACTTTACTCAACTTATCAGTCTTTATTGTTGACTAAAGGTGAAACTGAGGAATCAGTTCCATTTGAACAACAAATTGCTGATTTGAAAGTAAAACAAATTCAACAAAGAATTGAACAAAAATTGTGGCAAGCTACTGTATCAGGTGGTGATTGTTTCGATGGTTTCAAAACTTTAATCACTTCAGGTGCAACAGGTGTAGCGGTATCTGCTTCAGGTACAACTTTCTCTGCAAGTGCTGCATATGGTTCTAACGGTAACCCAATCACTGAGGTAGACAAATTAATCTCTGCACTTGATGACAACGCACAAGCGATGGAAGACTTAATAGTGTTTATGTCTTATTCAAATTTCAGATTGTATGTACAAGCGTTAACAAGAGCTAACTTCTTCACTAACTACATCGGTGGTAGTCAAGCAATTGGTTCTGATGCTAACTCTTACGCAGTACATCCAAACACTAACGTAAAAATTTACCCAACTATCGGTTTGAATGGTTCTAATAAAGTAACTATCGGTCCAGCATCTTACACATTCGTAGGATTTGACTTGTTATCAGATCATGAAAAATTAGATATGTGGTGGTCTCGTGATAACGATGAGATTAGAATCCGTGGTAATTACAACTATGGTGCTGCTATCTTAACGTTCTCAGGTGTGAACTACTTCGCGGTAAATGGTTTATCATAATCGTTTAGTTCATATATAAAAAACAGGGAGGTGAAAGTCCTCCCAATTTTAAAATAAACGAAAAAATTAATAATAAATAATATGAGTTGCTATATTTCAGAAGGTGTAAGTTTAAACCAATGTAGTGATAGTATCGGTGGTATTTCCAAGGTTTATATCGCAGGTGGAACAGGTACAACCGTTGGTGGTGTTACAGGTTTTACATATGATGTTGATGATCAAATCACAGGTGCTACTGCCGCTGCAGGAACTATATTCTATGGTTTTGAACTTAAAAGAGGTACTTCACAACTTACTCAAAATATCCAAAAGTCATTTGAAAACGGTACGGTGTTCTTTGAACAAGTATTGGAAATGGTATTGTTTAAATACGATGCTGACAAGAGATTGATTATCGAAAACTTATCTCAAAAAGATAACTTACAAGTAATCGGTATTGACCAAAATGGTACACAGTATATGTTGGGTCAAGTAAGAGGTATGTACGTATCAGCAGGTGCGTTAACATCAGGATTGGCATTAGGAGACAGAAACGGCATGAATTTCACATTAACAGGACAGGAACCAGTTCCTAGTAGAGTTATTAGTGGAACTTTAGCTACAGTGTTCTCAGGTGCTTCATTCGTTGGATAAATAAATTTGGGTGGTATATCCTCCAATTACTATATATATCCTTACAAAAAGGGGTCTTCGGACCCTTTTTTTTATTATATATCAGTTCATTTTCAATTTTTTTATATTTATAATATATACAGACAGTAATATGCTTATATTAAATAAAGGTCAACAAAATGAGTTGGTTTTAAATATCAACAATAATTCAAGAACAGATTTTTCAGGATACACATTAACATTCACACATGTTGTATCACAAGAGGTAAAATCATATACAGTTAGTACATCAAATCCTGCAGTGTATGCAGAGAATGATAGATACTGTGAGATTATTCTTAATTTACAAAACGCAGGACAAGACCTAAATTATTTAGGACAATACAACCTTCAAATATTTGGTAATGGTACTAACTTGGTTTATACAGGTATGGCACAATTAAATGGTTCTGAGGAGTCAAATCCATTTACAGAATATGTTTCACCAGATGAAGATAATTCCAATTACATATACATACAAGATTAATTATGAGTGAGGAAAAACAAAAATATCAATTAAACAGGGTCAACTTTAGACAAGAACCAATTCTACCAAAGTTTACAGAAGTGTTCCAAAGAGTACCTTATGTTTATTATGGTGAAAATAATTTAATGCCACAATATCTTATTACAAGATTTAATAATAGTGCAATCCACAAAGCAATCGTAACAAGCAAGGTTAATCAGATTATGGGTGATGGAGTTGTTTCCATCAATAATCCTATGGCTTCTATTAACTTGATTAACAAGAAAGAAAATGTTTCCGAAGTGATGAAGAAATGTGCCTTGGACCTTGTTTTGTTCGGTGGCTATAGTTTGAATGTGATTTGGAGTAGAGATAGACAAACTATCGCAGAGATATACCACATAGATTTTAGTAGAGTAAGATGTGGTAAGATTAATCCTGAGACAGATGAAATTGAAAAATATTATTATTCTGCTGATTGGACCAATCTTAAAAAATATCCTGTTGAAGAATATGATACATTTAATCAAGAAGATGGTGAACCATCTCAAATCCTATATTACAAACAATATCAACCTTCTAATTCTTATTATCCAAATCCTGATTATAGTGGGGCTTTGGCGGCAATTGAGATTGATGTGAACATCAAAGAGTTTCACAGTAACAATCTTAAGAACGGCATGCTTCCTTCACTTTTCATCGATTTTGTCAATGGGGTGCCAGATGAGGAGCAACAAAGATTAATGACTCGTGCGTTAGAAGAACAATATAGTTCTGTAAACAATGCAGGTAGACCAATCATTTCATTTAGTGAGGGTCCTGAATTATCACCAAGAATTACACAGATTGCACCATCATCAAACGATGGTTATTATCAAGCAATTTATGACGATATAATTAGAACAATTCTGTCAGGTCATAGGATTAGTTCTGGTGAGTTATTTGGTATCAGTACAAGTGGTAAGTTAGGAACTAGAAACGAGATTGTAGACCACTCAGAATATATCAGAAAGATGGTTATAATGCCATACCAATCTGAATTACTTCCAACATTCAACAAGTTGGTAAGTTTAAAATCACAGAAACCAACAACATTTGAAATTAAACCATTATCAATTTATGAAGTAGGTGATGTTGTAGAACAACCTGTAGTTGAAAATAAACCTGAACAACCAATACAAGAATAACATGGGAGTACTTTTAATATCAGAAACTAAATTAAAACAGTTTACCAATATCAATAAGAATGTTGATATGGATGTTTTGCGTGCTGAGACACAGATTACGATGGATACAGAACTTCAACCACTATTGGGTACAAAGTTCTATAATCATTTATTGAGTCAAGTGTCTTCAACAGGTAATACATTCAATAATGATGAATTAACCTTAGTGAATGATTACATTGCACCATATTTGATTCAAGCAACATACTTCCGTGCAATTCCTCATCTTCATTATAGAACAATGAATAGAGCCATTATTGAAGGACAGACAGAAGGTGGCGCACCAGTTGATCTTGAGACTATGAAGTATTTAAGATCAATCCAAAAACAAACCGCAGACTTTTATAAGATGAGATTGCAAGATTATCTTATCACAGGTAGAGGACAAAACCTATTCCCTGATTATCTATCTACATCAACTATTGATGGTATGATTCCTGACAAGTCATCAAAATACAATAACCCGATTGTTCTAAATCACACCACTCGTTATGGTTACGCAAAGAGAGGAAGTGGTGGTATTGGTAACTTACCATCTTATAGTGAAATAGAATCATCATCACCTCCTTGTTACGATTGTTATTAATGACAAACTCGGAAGTATAATTGGGACAATTTAAGAAGTTTTATTGGGCAAATTTAAGAAATGAACACAGAAATATTATTAATTATATCCAACACGTTAACAGGTGTTGCAGGTTGGTTTGTTGGTAGAAGAAAAAGTAATGCGGAGACCGACAATCAAGTATTACGAAACTTAGAATTATCTATTGGTTTATATAAGAACATTATAGATGATTTAAAAGAAGAAATACATGGTTTAAATTTAAAAATACAAGACCTTGAAAAAAAGGTTGAGTCATTATATGAAGAAAATAAAAAACTAAAAAGACACAAAGGACTATGACCTTACCAAGACCAAACGAAGAAGAATTAAAACCATTCAATAAGGCGTACTACTTCAACAGACTAATGTTGGAAATGAATTTATCTCAAGTATTACGAATTGACCATTTTATTCTTGCTGATATGATTAGTGAAAACTATGATAGTGTCTACCTATATAACAAAGAAGTAAATTTTAAAAGATGAAAAATAGATTTGAAATGTTTAGAAATATCAGATTAGAATTATCTGGTGTTAAGGTTAACAAACCTAAAGAGAACCTACAAGATGACGGATTAGAGGGTTCATGTTGGGAAGGGTATGAACCTATAGGTATGAAGGAGAAAGACGGTAAAATGGTCCCTAATTGCGTACCAGTGGAAGCCAAGAAGGTTAAGGAAGGTTTCCCTATTCCATCACCTGAAGGTGGTGAGGATGAGAACACATTTATCAGTAGATGTATGAAAGAGATTGGTGGTGAATATGACCAAGACCAAGCACTTGGAATTTGCTACAGCAAACTTAGAGGAGAATAGGCCAGTCATATTTCAGTGATTACACAAAAAACCAATTATGAGTGGCCCAAGCCAATCATTATTGGACAAAATAAATAAATGAACACAAAAACAAAACCCCGCCAGAAGTATGAAAACTGGTCGGGGTTTTTTGTTTAAGGAAAGTTATGGAAGAACCTTAAACAGTTTCTTTTTCATATTTTATATCTTCCCATAGTTTAATTTCAGGTAGATTCCTTTTAATTGTATTAAAAGTAGTATTAAATTTTTTATTAAATTCTCTTAACTTTTCAATTTTGTGTTTATTAATAAATTTAATAATTTCCTCTTTTGTGTAGTTAAATTTTGACTTTCTTCCATCACTAAAAACTGAATCTACTAAATTATTTTCTTTTAGATATTTTTTTAGTGTAGAATCTTTTCTATATACTTCACTGATGTTCTTATATGTTCTAGCCTTAGCTAAAGCCGTTTCATTTGTCCATTTTATTTTAACACTTCTATCTAATCTTGTTGCTTGGTCAATATAAGGAAATTTACACTCAGTAAAAAGAATCCCTAACTTACGAGCGTTTTTAACCGCACTCACATGTACATTTAATAAATCGTTTACTTCTTTGTAAACTCTTTCACCATTTTCGTCAACCTTTAAGGCTTCCTCTAATATATTTTCTTTTATTGTCCAATATCCTTTTGGTTTTCGTGGAGATGGTAATAAGGTTTGTAATTCATCTAACAAATCAAATTTTTCAAAGAAATTATATATTCTTAAACCTTCACCTCTTGATTTTTGTAAATCACTGATAATGTTATATTTTCTATTACCATTCTCATTAAGTGAAAAAATTGATTTTATATATTCCCTTTTAATTTCATCACTATATACTAATGGTTCAAACATTTTTTTACCATCAAATTTACCCATAATTTTCCTTAATGAAGTTGTTGCAACAGTACTCAAAGGATCTTCTAATCTAAACCAATCATTCTTTTCCATAAAAGATAAGGATAAGTCAAATCCCATATCATTAAGAACCTTTGGTCTAAATCTTCCTCTTGTTGTTCTTATAGGTGTTTTAGTTATAACACCATTCTTAACCTCAATTTCAATTGGTGATGGTTTCGGATTCTCTGTTGTTGGTGTTTGTGGAATCTTATATGAACCATCTTTAAGTGGTGTCTTCTTACCATCCTTAATGATTTGAATTTTAGTTCCTTTTGTTAAAGAACTACCACTAACAATTTCAATTTTATTTTTACCATCCTGAATATATGTAGGTTGTTTTTCTCCCTTTGGTCTACTTAATAATGCGTTTGGTACAGTAACATCTAACATGTTTCTACCGTTAAAATCTTGGTACCACTTGTCATCAAATAATTGAATTAAACAATCCATCCAATCTGTAAAGTAACCTGCGGTATTGTTTGGTGCAACTTTATAAAATACTTTATATGTTTTTTTATTAGAAGGTCTAAGTAGTCTTCCAATCATCTGCATAACCACCTCAAAGTTTTGTGAGTAAGTCATGTCAATAATATTGTACAATTCAGGAAAATCAAATCCTTCTTTACCTCTATTAACACTTACCATTACTTTGATATTGTTATCTTTTTTAAACTCACTAAAACTTTCTTCTGCAATCTCACCATCAATATTACTATGAGATACAATACAATTAACACCGTGTAATGTCAAATACTCTGCAACAACATTTGCCGCGTCTGTTCTATGTGTAAAAATTATTGTCTTTTCTAATTTACCAAATAGTTTAGATGCCATATTTTTGGTAATGTTATGTACAGTTGACAAGTCTTTAATTGGTAATTTAACTTTCTTAACCAATTCCAAAATCATTTCAGATAGTGTCTTATCTATCTCCTTCTTAGTAAACTTCTTGTCATCACGCAAATTACCTGTTATAGAAGACCAATCCAATCTTGTTAATGACAAAGAAGTATGTAATACTTGCATGTTTACATCATCCGCATAACCTTGATTATAAAGTGTACTTACACTTGCATAATCAATTATAAAATTATTCTTATAACGATTGAATTTGAATGGTGTACCTGTTAAAAGGGATTGATGTAATACCCCTTTTTTTGGTGTCAAATCTTTAATAATACCTTTAATAGTTGGGGCAAAATACCATTTATGTGCCTCATCTAGAACCAACCATTTTACATTCTTTAATAATTTAGCGTGGTCTTTCAAAAGTTGTGGTAATCCGATTATAACTTGTATGTTATTTTCAATTGCCTCAATTAGTTGAATTTTGTCTTCAACTACGGAATAAGTAAAACTTGTTGGTTTGAATTTATCAAACTGTCCTTTGAAATTACCACGAAGAATTGTTTTGTCTGCAGGAATAATAACAACCTTTTCATTTTTTTTAATTAAACCACATTTGTAATACAATTCAAATCTTGCAGCACTTAGAATGGTTTTACCACCTGCAGTACCTACTGCTGTAACATGAGGTTTTTGAGGGTCAGTGTAATTTAAAATGTTTCTAATTTGGTAATCCCTACCTTCTAATCCTCTCTCTTTAAAAATTTGTTTAAGTTCTTTTTCTAAGTTTTCCATAACTTATTGTTTAATTGTGAGACACAAAGTAACGGCAACATTTTGGATATTCCAAATATTTTTTTAGATATTTTTAAAAAAAGTAATAACTGATTGATAATCAATAAAAAACCCTCATCGTAGAAACGACAAGGGTTAGTTAGAAAATCTGTATTTATATTAGAACGATATTAAAATATAACACTAAAAAATGATTTAATCAAGGCCCACGCGAACTGAAAAATAAAATAAATCAAGAACATACCAACTGTAAACGCCACCATAGTGATAACAACTTCAATAATATCTTCTATGTGTTTCTTCATAAAAAAAAGAGGACGGAGTAGTAATCAATCATAAATGGCAAATAAGATGAAAATAAAGGGAACCAATCTCCGTCCTCCTAATATAAATATATAAAACTTTTTGAAAAGTTTCAAGTACATGTAAAAAAAAAGGCCGAGGGTACACCACACCCCCGACCTTACAGCATCTGTCAGAATGCAAGTATTACAATGTTTCTACAAATTTCTCATGTAGGTGTTGATCAATCTTTTCCAATCTCTCTCCTATTTGTTTTGAGTACCCATCCTGACAATATTCTGTAAGGACATTTGTGATACCAACAATTTCTTTGAGAGTCATAGGAACACCTATAATTCTACAATACTCACCAACAAACTTTAGTGTTGATTGTCTTACGATTGAATCCTGATTTTTTTGATAGTCTGCCATTTTGTTTTGTTTTTAGTATTTGATATTAAATTTAACGGAAATTTTTGACAATAACAAATCCAAGTCATCAATCATTTTCTCAATATCCATTTCACCATCGTTGGTAAATTTCAAATCAAGTTTGATTGATTTTGGAATCTGTTGGGATTGTCTTCTTTCAATAACATCAGGTAGTCTTTCACTAATCTCATAGAGATTGACAGGTCTACCATTATCACCAGGTATTGTACCAAGTGAATAGATGATGTTATTTTGTAATAGAGTGTTAATACTTCTACCAACTGAAGAAGGAATGATTGGACATACTAGTTCGTTGTAAACATCGTAAACATCCCAAGTGGTCATGCAACCATACTTCTTAAAGATTTGGAAGATTTTGTTTTCTTGGTCCTTCGCACTTGCGATGGCCTGTGCCAATAACTCATCGGTTATTGGGGTTGTCTTGTAATAAGATTTAATAACTGGCATAATTAATTTGATTTGTTTTTAATAATATAGATAAATATCTTGGAATTTCCAAATGTTACAGAAAATTTTTTAAAAGTTTTGAGATTTAGGAAAAATTGGATATATTTATTATTGATGGTGGAGTAGGATACCATTTCAATATAAACTACTATACTTCAGGTAAACTCCTGTTGGATCGTGTACATATTTTTTTACCCAGCATTTATCCAGCATCTAGCACCAGCAAAAAACAAATATAAAAAAAGTTATCCAGTATATAGCAAGCATACTGGATTTGTTTTTGAAATTACTTTTATTTATATTTATATATATAAAATAACTACCAGTATGACTAGTAACTACAGAAAAGGTCAGTTGAGTTTAAAACAATTTTACTCAATACCTTATGAAGAAAAAAAGAAGTATATCCAGTATCTAGTACAACTAGAATCAAGTACTAGAAGTGATTTGGATGAATATATCCTCAACCATTTTTATAGAAATACAGATACTGGTGCCAAGGTGAAGTTTCTTCAACTTGAAGATAGTTGACAATATGATTTTTTTCCAGTATATTTATTAATGATTTGTTAATCATTTGATTTAATCCCGCCAAGGTTTCTCCCAATTACCTAGCGGGATTTTTTAATTTATTCTAGATATTTATTATGATATGTACCAAGTGTAATATAGATAAACCAGTTGACCAGTACGATACCTATTTTCATTCTACTCAACAGAAGACTAGAACTAGAAAGATTTGTAATCCTTGTTTTAAAGAACAAAAGAAACAATACAGGGAAAGTATTAAAATGAAAGAGATAGTTCAACCAGTGACACCGGAACCCCCTACAATTGATTATTCAACCAATCCTGATTATCAAAAGTGTATAGTATGTGAGGAATGGAAAGTAATCAAAACAGAATATTACTTGCACAAGAATGGAAGACCAACTTCAAAAAGGTGTAGGGAATGTCAGAGAGAATTGGATAGACAAAAAACTGCAGATAAAAGAGAAGATAATGGTGGTAGTATGATGATACCTCAAAAACCAAATGTTTACTTTGATAATCATCAAAAACAGAACACCTTTGAATTTATGCAATTATTAGGGTATTTATATGATGAGGGTACTGGTATTTGGTATAAACCTGGTGTGAAGGAGATTGTGAATGGTAAACCTGTTTTCTTGAATGTTAAGAAGAAATTACACGGAACACCAAAGAAGATAAACAAAGAGATGATTTATCAAATTATTGAGTTAAGAAAAAATAATTACACATACGCTAGTATATCAAGAAAACTCAAGATAAGTGAAACCAGTGTACAAAGATATTTAAATATATATGGATACTAAAGAACATATCAAAGTAGGAGAATTGGAAATACCTCTAACCTATTGGGAAATGTCTGAACAAGACAAGAATGACTTATGTCTTACCATTATGGATAGTATGTTAATCATATTAGATAAACACCTCAATGAAGGACTTAACAGGATGGATGTATTGGATAAGATGTTAGAGTCTAGCATAATGGTCAATACACAAACAGAGGAATATGAGATTTGTGAGGTAATGACCAGAATTAGAAAACTTATTAATGAATAAAACAATAGAAACGTTCATAACCAAAAACTATTATGAACTATTAAAGATAACCAAGAAAATTACAAAGAATCATGATTTAACTCAGGATTTACTACACGAGGTTATAATACAATTATACTCCAAGGAGAATATAGATTTAAAGTTCTATGACGATAGTAGTATCAAGTACTACATCGTATCAATCATCCGAATCAATTGGATAAGTAAAACATCACCATTCTATTATAAGGTCCGCAGGGAGTTTCTAAAGTACACAGACTTTCTTCATAATGTTAATACAGATTGTTTCTTTGAATTATCAGAAGAACAGAAATACTATGAAAAACAAAAATTATTTGATATATTAGAAAAAGAATATAGTGAACTAACATGGTTTCACAAATCTCTTATGGAACTATATCTTACATTAGGTAGTGTAAATAAAGTAGCCAAACATACTGAGATACCCAAATCAACTATAATCAAATATATTAAAGAGAGCAAGGACCAAATAAGAAATAAAGTTATAGATAAATTGAAAGATGATGAGTAACGATATTTTGGAAAAGTTTTATCAAGCAAAACAAGAAGCAATAGAAAACCCTCCAAAGAAAAAGAAAGGTTGTACATCTTGTAAAAAGAAAAAGAATGAGGTAACAGAATTACCAGTGGTAGAATTAACAGAAGAACCAATCTATGTATATGATGAAGAAGATATTGTTAAGGCGTATCACGAGATGGTTAGAAGGGAAGGAATAAAGGAAGAATCAAAAGTATTTATAAATGGTGTGTATAAACAACTGTTCAACGAAGATTTTATATTTGATAGATGTATGAGTTGTAAAAATACACAATACCATAAATTAAGAAACTATATCTTATATAAACTTAAGAAAAGAATATAATGGAAAAAGAAAATAAAGGTGGTAGAAAATCTAACATAGCAACCTATGAGGAAAGGATACCCGAAGCGTTTGAAATGATACTCTATGAAAAACTCTCGTACACCGAATTTAGACAACAAGGGGCAAAAAGATGGGGAATCACAGAACGTGCGGCTGAATCTATTTGGAAGGACGTTAAGGATAGAATTAAAGCAAGGTTTGAAGAAAAGACGGAAGAAATTATTTCCGAACAGTTATCAAGGTACTTTGACCTTCTTCAAAGGGCGAGAGAATCAAACAACAAAAGGGTTGAAAGGGAAACCTTAGCCGATATAAATAAACTATACGGATTGGAACAAAGAAAGATAGACATTACTTCTAACGGAGAACCAATCTCAATAAATATCAATCTAACAGATTAATATTTTTTTTAATAAGATACTCGTAAAACTTCGTTTTTGACTATGTGTAACTGTAAAAAGAAAAAAGAACAACAAGTGGTAATACCACAAACACCTGAACAACAACATTCAATTGAAATAACTGAATGGAATGGTGGAATAAATATTGAAATTAAAACCCCAAATACAGATGAAGAAAGTAATAATGAGAGACCAGCATAGTACTGAAGGTCTATTAGATTTAATTAATGAATTAGGAGATGTATCCGATAAGACGATGGTAGAGATTGGTTCATTCATAGGTGAATCAACAATCATCTTCGCGAAACATTTTAAACATGTTACCGCGGTTGATCCATTCCTTCCTAACTATGACCCTATGGACCCAACCTGTAATAGTGGATTCAACTTTGATGATGTGTATCAAGAATTTAAAAATACTATTGAAGAAGAAAAGACAAAGGTTACAATCTATAAGATGATGAGTTGTGATGCGGTTGGTCCATTAAACGGAGAGAAGTTTGACTTTATCTACATAGATGGTTTACATACCTATGAAGGAGTTAAGAATGATATAATGGATTATCTACCATTTGTTAAAGAAGGTGGTGTGATTGGTGGTCACGATTATGGTACACCACATAACCATTTACTTGGTGTAACCAAGGCGGTAGATGAAGTGTTCGGTAAACCTGATAAGACTTTCAAAGACGGAAGTTGGATTAAATATTTATAATGAAAGTAGCGTTAGTATGTATTGCCAAGAATGAAGACCCTTATATACAAGAGTGGGTAGACTACCATCTCAAGTTAGGGTTTGATAATATATTCATATATATGAATGATTGGAGGACAGATATTAACGACCCTCAAGTAACCAAGATTATTATGGATGGTGTTAATCAACAGAGGAACGCCTACACAGATTGGTTAAATACAAACAGACAACACTTTGATTTTGCAGCATTCTTTGATGTGGATGAATTTCTTGTATTAAAGAAACATAGTACGGTCCAAGAGTTTGTATCAGGATATGTCAATCATGCCGGTATTGGAATCAATTGGTATATGTTTGGTAACAACGGACACGAAGAAGTAACAGATGAATATTCACAGATAAAAAGATTTACCAAGAGAGGACAACTTATGAACGAACATGTTAAGACAATCCTCAATTGTAAATCAGGATGTATGATGGATGTTCACAATCCTTATAATGGTAGAATCACATCACCAAATGGTGTAGTATTTTCAGGACCATTTAATAAAAATACCAACGATGAGATTGCACAAATCAATCACTACTATTGTAAAACCAAAGAGGAATTTATAAAGAAGTGTGAGAGAGGTAGAGCAGACTCACCAATATATACAAACACATATGAAATAAATTATCCTCCATACAACCAAAACGATGTGGAGGATTTACATGCTTATAATTTTATGTATGGCAAAAATTGAGTTTATAATTCCAACCTATAGTAGAGTGAATCATTTGGTTACAATTCTTGGTTCACTTAAAGCACAGACAAGTCCTGATTGGAAAGCACACGTGGTTGCCGATTGTCCACCTGATGACATACAAGAAGGATTAAAAAACGTTGTAGAGTTTTTCAATGATGACAGAATTAAACTAACCATATTACCTGACAGATATAATGATTGGGGACATACTCCAAGACAATATGGATTGGATAATGCAACAGAGGAGTGGGTATGTATGAGTGGTGAAGATAATTATTATGTACCAGTCTTTGTTGAGAAGATGTTAAAAGGAGGTGAAAATCATCACTTTGTTTTTTGTGATATGGTTCACAATTGGGCCAATCAAGAATATATCCCAATTAAATCAACATTACAATATGGAACAATTGATATTGGAAACTTTATATGTAAGACCAATATGGGAAAAAGAATAAAACTTCAAAAAGAATTTGAACACGCAGATTGGTTATTTATACAAGAGTTTCAAAGAAAGTTTGAACATGCAAAGATATACAAGATAAACGGAGTATTATATGTCCACAATTGATATAAGCCCAACCAAGAGACAGAGTGAAGCGTGGAGGTACCTCACTGATGATAAAACCAATATTGTCTTATTTGGTGGGTCTGCTGGTGGGGGAAAGTCTTGGTTGGGTTGTCTATGGATTGCAACAATCTGTTTAAAATATAAAGGTATAAGATGTTTGGTTGGTAGAAGTGTATTAACACAATTAAGACTTACCACACTCAATACTTTATTTGAATTACTTAATACAATGGGATTAAAGAGTGGTGAACACTTCAATTACAACGGACAAAGTAATGTTCTTACATTCTATAACAAAAGTGAAGTTATATTCAAAGACCTTGCGTATAACCCAAGTGATCCCAACTATGATTCTTTGGGTTCGTTGGAGGTATCAGCATGTTTCATAGATGAAGCCAGTCAAATATCTTCACTAGCATACAACATCGTTAAATCTCGTATAAGATATAAACTAAATGAATATAAACTTATACCAAAAGTCTTAATGACTTGTAACCCATCAAACAATTGGATTAAGAAGGATTTTTATCTACCACATTCACAAGGTAAGTTGGAAGACAACAAAGTGTTTATTCCAAGTCTACCTTTGGACAATCCACACTTACCACCATCATACATAGAAATGTTAAAGGAGTTACCTCCACAACAAAGAAGAAGATTATTGGAAGGGGATTGGGACTATTTGGATGAGAGTGATAGTCTATTCAAGTTTGATGAAATATCAAATAGTGTATTTAGATATAGTCCAAATACAAGTGACAAGAAGTATATGACAATTGACGTAGCAAGGTTTGGTGATGATAGGTCCGTGGTGATGATTTGGGTGGGTCTGGTTCTCGTAGAATGTCATGTTTATAGGAAACTATCAACCACAGAATTATCGTCCAATATACAGGACCTAATGCGTTCACACGGGATACATCCAAATAACTGTATCGTGGACTCTGATGGCGTTGGTGGAGGAGTTACCGATATGTTACGAGCAACAAACTTTGTCAACAACTCAAGACCATTACACGAACAGAACTTCTCCAATTTAAAATCACAGTGTTATGTCAAACTGTCTGATATGTTTAGGGAAGGAAAACTAAGTCTTAACATATTGGAACCAAGTGTAATAGATGACTTGACTCAGGAGTTACTTAGTGTTAAATTAAAAGATGTAGATAAAGATAATAAAGTACAGGTACAATCAAAGGATGAGATGAAAAGGATATTGGGAAAGTCTCCTGACCTTTCTGATGCACTGATGATGAGAATGTTACCTGAAATAAAATCCCAAAAAACAACGGGAAGATACGCAATAATGCAACTATGATAAAATTTAGAATTAACGAAACAGAATATAAACTACCTGACTTTATATCTATTGAGAATTACTCAAAGATTTATAAGGTCAAAGATTTATTCAGTGATGATTATTTTGCCGCAAAGATTATTAACATAATCACAGACGCACCATTAGAAGAACTATTGGAATCAGATTATGAGGAAGTATCCTATTTGGCCGCATACATTATGTCACAGATACCATTAGAAAAACCAAAGTTCATAGATAGATTTGAATTGGATGGTGTTCATTATGGGTTCTTTCCTAATTGGAGAGAGTTAACCTTTGCAGAGTTTGTGGATATGGATACCATCTCAACAAAGAAACCTGATGAGTTATTAAACATGTTACACATACTTGCAGCAGTTATGTACAGACCAATAGTAGAAGAAAAGTCAGAACATGATTATAAGATAGAAAAGTATAATGTGGAAACGATGAAGGACCGGTCGGAACTGTTCAAAAAGAAGTTAGATATTAAATACGTTCTCGGAGCACAGTTTTTTTTTATCAACTACGCAAACAGATTTTTAAGTTATTCCCATCTGTCTTCGATGCCGACACTCTCGATTTGGATGAAACTCAAACTAATGTGGGTGATGAGGAGATGGATATTCGGAGCAATTTTCAAAAGACGTATGGATGGTTCCTTGTCGTCAACAGAATTGCTGGAAACGATTTTACGAAACACGAATTTATCTACCAAAAGAAACTAATTGAAATTCTAAACCAACTATCATATTTATTAGACTATGATAGGGAACAAAAGAAATTACAAAATAAACAAGTCAAAACGATATAATTTTATATTTATTAGTATATGATAGTTAACTACAAAACAATAATCCAAGATTTAAGTGGGATTGCGTACTATCACAATCAGATTAATTCTTTTGGATATGGTGATTTAACACAAATCACTATGGATATTGAAACAAAACAGGAACCTGTATATACAAAAATGTATGTAGTACCTGGTTCAGTTCAACTTGCACAAAACAGACTATTATATAATTTTTCAATTATTATATTAGACCAAATTAATGATGACTATTCCAATCAGGAAGAAGTTATGTCAGATACACTTGAGATTTGTAAGGACGTATTTACAATACTCTATCAATCCTACACAGCCAATTATGGTGGTTTTTCTATTGATTATACTCCACTATGGGGTCCAAATGTTACACCGTTTACAGAAAGGTTTGAAACAGTATTGGGTGGGTGGACGATGAACCTAACGATAGAACAACCATTTGATTATAATACATGTGTATTACCAATATCAGGATTCACAGTACCTGCAAGTGTAAACAAAGTAACTTACTATCAAATTATACAAGACCTGAAAAATTTATCTCAGGCACACGAACAAATCAATTCATTTGGATTTGGTGACATTACCCAATTAACGATGGATATTGAAACCAAACAATCACCAGTATATACAAAACTATATGTGGTTCCAAATGATACAGTATTAGACCAAAACCAATTAACATATAATTTCCAAATAATTGTAGCAGATAGATTAAAGGATGACTACTCAAATCAGAGAGATGTGATGAACGACACCCTTGAGATAATGAAGGATGTGTTCACTTTCCTATATTTATCTGAGTATGAAAGTGAGTGGGATGCCACCGTTGAACCATTTTTAGAAAGATTTGAAGATGTTCTGGCAGGATGGACGATGAGTTTAACACTAACCCAACCATTTGACTACAATAGATGTAATGTCCCTGAAAGGTCATTCTTACCAAACAAGAAATGGTACGAGTTGGCAGAATTGTGGAACACTATATCTACTGAATGGAAGAATGTATAACAAACACATATAATATTAAACATGGGTATTTTAACTAACCAATTTGTATCACAATCTTATCAAGGTTTATTAAACCTTCAAGATCCAAATACAGGATTTACAACTAATCTTCAAACCATAACAGATGGTTTGGGAGGAAGTTCTCCTTTACAAATATCAAAGACACAGGTAAACATATCTGGTTCTTTCTTAATAAATAATGTTCCAATCACAAATGGAACTTCAGGTACATCAGGTACTAGTGGTCAAGCAGGAAGTAGTGGAACATCCGGTACTTCAGGTGTTGGAGGTAGTTCAGGAACCTCAGGAACAAGTGGTGTCAGTGGGTCATCAGGTACTAGTGGAACCTCAGGTTCTTCAGGTTCATCAGGGACCAGTGGAGTATCAGGAAGTTCAGGTACTAGTGGTACATCAGGACAATCAGGTTCAAGTGGTACTTCAGGTACTAGTGGATTAAGTGGTAGTTCAGGAACTAGTGGAACATCAGGTGTTGATGGTTCAAGTGGTACATCGGGTACTAGTGGAACTTCAGGAACATCTTTTAGATGGATGGGAGTTTATAGTCCATTTACTTCATATGTAATAAATGATGTTGTTAGTGCTAATGGTAGTTCAT
>Ga0181343_1000180_pt1 | contig 30540 bp, 27 predicted proteins | sample Su13VDMLBSD_FD_130110 | JGI IMG/M metagenome (GOLD analysis project Ga0181343, IMG submission 130110) | Freshwater viral communities from Lake Michigan, USA - Su13.VD.MLB.S.D | ecosystem: Environmental > Aquatic > Freshwater > Lake | place: USA: Michigan | collected 2013-07-15
AGGGTGTGTCGCAGCACGCCTGGGCGATGGCCCGGGTCAACTCCGCCACGCCGTCGAAGGACTGGGCCACCGTGAAGAAGTCCAAGGCGAAGAAGAAGAAGAAATGAAGGTCCTCCTCATCTCCACCACCACCAACGAGCGGAGGTCGTCCTCCCGTGCCGCGCTGTCCATGGTGGAGCGCGCCGCCGACCATCGGGGCCACGAGGTGAAGTCGATCGATGCCAACAAGATCCACATCGTGAAGAACCTGTCGTGCTACGCCGACGGCGGGGAGCAGTGCGGAGACCCACAGTCCGGTCCCTACCGCTGTTGGGCCCACAAGCACGCGGAGGAGGAACCTGAGAAATACGGCGGCAAGGACGAGATGCCGCAGGTCTACGACGGCCTCATGTGGGCCGACGCGGTGGTCTTCGCCACATCGGTGCGGTGGGGCAACCACACTGCCCTCCTCCAGACGATCATCGAGAGGATGAACACGCTGGAGAACAGGCATTCGGTGTACGGTGAACCCAATCCGTTGCGGGGCAAGAGGTGCGGCATCGTCGTCACGGGTCAGCATTGGCAGAGTGCCGAGGTGGCCAACCGGCTCGTGGAGGTGTTCGACCTGTACGGATTCCACACCTCTCCCTCGTGTGTACTCGCGTGGCAGCACGTGTCCGACATGGACGAGGAGTTGGAGGACAACAACATCGAGCCGTTCCGCCTCGAGATGCGGGAGGAGCGGTATGCTCCCGTCCTCCGCCTCCTCGGTGCCATGGGCCTGTGAGTCAGAAACGCAAGAAAAACTTCTCCTGGTCCCATATTTACACCCCATGAAGATCCGTCTCTCACGACTCCGTTCCATCATCCGCGAGGCCCTCGTCTCCGAGATCTCCAAGGCCACCCCTGAGTTCGCCTCCGGCGCGAAGAAGGTGGACGACATCACGCCCTTCGGCCACTACGGCATCCTCCGCCCACCGGAGACGAAGGAGGAGAAGGCCATGGACGCGGAGTTCACGGCTTTCGCTGTGCGCAAGTTCGACGAGATCTTCAAGACCGGCGGCCACTACACCAAGAAGTTCCTCGACAGGGGTCAGGCAGGTCTCCTCACCCTGTGCGCCGACGACTACATCGACGAGGCATTCAGCGGCGACGTGATCCACGCCCTGCTCCACGAGGCCACGATGAAGGGCGCTCACAAGCGCTTCAAGTTCCAGGGCCGCGACCCGGACCGTCCGGAGATGAACGACAACCTCTACGAGATCATGGTCTACTGGGTGCAGTCGGGCCTCGACCAGGCGAAGAGGGTGGGCGGAGACGACTCCAACATCACCGTCTCGATCGGCAACAGGTTGGACAAGAAGCCCAAGCCGGTGATGGACGTGGTGAAGGACTTCTTCAACCGCTACGGTTCGCAGTTCCAGGAGTCTCTCATCGCGAGGTATTTCCCCGACATGGTGGACGAGATCGGCGGCAACGAGCCTGCCGCATTGCCCACCAACGTGCAGGACGGCTTCCTCGACGCGATGAAGAACGTCGTGGGCCGTGGATCTCACGAGGGCCGCGGCGACAAGCCCACCACGCCCATGGAGTTCGTCAACCTGGTGGTGAAGCGGTTCATCAAGACGATGGCAGGCGATCCCGAACTGGGCAAGATCGGTCGCAAAGACTACGTACCCGAGGACCTTGCAAACTCCCTGATGTCGTGGTATAACATCCTTCGACTCAAGTCGGGAGCGCTGTCCAAGCGCTACGGCATCGACCTCGCGACCACACGCAAGAAGTTCAAGAAGTGACGACCTACTACCACGGAACGCTGAGAGAATTCGTCCCCTCCATCCTCCGCACCGGCATCAGGGCGGGACACGGCTGGGGAGGGGCAGCCCGGCCTGGTGTGTTCCTGTCGGCATCGCCCGAGGCCGCACTGTACTGGTCCAAGATGTCCCTGTTGAAGAAGCTGGGACTTCCGCAGGAGGACAGAAACTTCGACGTCCTCGACGAGTCAGAGCTGGCAGTCCTCAGCGTGGACGTGCCTCCGGAGGGCATGGAGTCCGTCGTCCCGAGGAAGACTTCCTTCAGCAAGCAAGGAGACATGCAGTACGTGGGACCCGTTCCGCCCGAGTGGATCACATTGCTTCGAATGTGATATTTAGTCCCATGCAGGACTGGCTCGTCATCCTCGGGATCGTCCCCCTCCTCATCGGAGTGTCCGGCGGCGTGGCCCGCAACCTCGTGCTCCGAGGGGATGCACCTCGAGGCGGCTGGCAGGGCTGGCGTCGAGTCTACTGGGCCACAATGCCGCTCCACGCACTGGGGGTGGGAGCCTGGCTGGGATTCCTGGGGCACAAGTACGGACTCCCCGTCCCGGCGGCCTTCGGCACCAGCGAGGCGGGAGCCATCCTCGCCTACACGGCCAGCGGCGGCGTTTCCGTGGTGGGCTACGACGCCATCGTGAAGACGCTTCGGCGTTTCTTGGGGGACTTTCGACTGCCGCCCCGCGGCGGCCGTGTATAATGTCCCGTCGTGAGCGAAGAAACGAAAGAAGAGAAGCATAGGCTTCCCGTCGTCTCAGAGAGCAAGTCTAGATCCTGCGACGCATGTACCTCTTGCTGCGAGGGCTGGTTGTCAGCCAACATCAGGGGCCACGAGATGCATCCGGGTCGTCCCTGCTTCTTCCTGGCTGATGGTAAGTGCACCGACTACGATGGACGACCCGGCACCTGCAAGACCTACAACTGCGCGTGGAAGGTGGAGTCCGAGGTCTTCCCGACGTGGATGCGACCCGATCTCAGCGGAGTGATCATCTCCAAGATAATCCTGCCGTCCCGGTCCGACTTGACACACTACGAGGTCGCAGAAGCCAGAGGAAAGCTGGACGTCAAGACTCTCAACTGGCTCGTGCAGTGGTCTCTGAACACGGGGAACAACCTGTTCTACCAGATCGACGGGAAGCACCACGCGATAGGTTCGCCCGCCTTCAAGGCTGCGATGGCTGGGAAGTAACCCACCAGGACGGAGGATCGCAGTACCTCCACCTCGCGAACCGCGCCTTCTCTCCGAGGTAGTAGGCTCGATAGGAGGAGACCACGTCTGCCTTGTGGTATTGTCTGTCCTTTATTGCGACGGCAAATGGCGTGAGGCCAACATCGGGGAGATTTCGAGGAATATTCTGGGCTGCCCAGACGAGGACGTCCTCCGCCTTGTGTCGCCTACCGTAGCGCCGAGTGTATTCGGCACACAGCTCGAGGCCGTGGACAGCAAGCCACTCGTAGTTTGCTTTGGAGCTCCTCGTCCACACGGTGCATGGATGGTTGAAGTGAGTCCGCTTCCACGGCGCTTCACCAGGTTCGTGTGCTGCACACAGCATCTGACCACTTTCGAGGATCATTTTTAACACATGACGATCACACTGCATCCGTGCCGCTTCTTCTGGGTCCTCTGACAGGACGAAGATGTTCATGACGTCATGATACTTTGCTACTCTCGAGCAGTATCATCGTAAATAAATGTGAGAGAATGTCATAGTTAAGCGACATGCGACTAACCAAGAGACTTTTGCAGAACTTGATCGAAGAGGAGAAGCGGTCATTGTCGGAGGCAGCGGAATTGAGAGACATCGTCCGACGTCAGGTTCGTTCACTGCTTGAGGCTGGACCGAAGCCGGGCAGCGAGGGCTCAGAAGCAGAAGGGTCTCTCGACGTCAAGAAGATCGCCGACACTCTCGGTCTTGATCCCGGAAAGCTGAAGACCGCCATCACAAACATCCGAGGCGGCAAGAGAAACAGCACCGACAACGCGATCTTCGGGGACATGATGGCGAAGCTGCTTGATGCTTCGCCCGAAGACACGGTCAAGGCGATGAACGTCCTGAAGAAGGTCTCTTCCGAAGAGAAGAAGTGAGGATTTGAAGATGAGAATGACAGAAACGCTCCTGAGAAGCATCATTTCGCGCGAAGTGATGAAGATCGTGTCTGAGGGCAAAGGTCGTCAATACTCACTGAGGCCCCTATTCGAGGACGCAGACCCGCAGAAGATTGATCCTAATCTTTTCCCAACAAAGCTGAGTTCCGTGGATCCTGTCCTCTCCAAGTCCCTCGCCGCAAAAGGACAGGAGGACAAGCAGGAGGAAGACGACACAGTCGACGCAGGTGCGGTGTCTAGACCTGCTTCGTCCCTCAAAGCCAGTCAGACGACGATGGACTTCGGAAAGTTCGTGGGCATGGCGATCCAGATGCTTGGCAAGATGGGAAGTTTCACCTCGGGTGCCGGCGGCGACCTCGGTGCCATCGTCTCATCTGACGGCCACATCATGGACGGCCACCATCGTTGGGCTGCCACCCTCATGGTGGATCCTAGCGCCAAGGTCGGTGGGCTTCTCGTCGGACTACCCGGGGAGAAGCTGGTCGGCGTCCTCAACGTCTGGACTGCGGCGCACGGTGGCAAGGGAAAGCCGTCCGACACCGACCTGTCGTCACTGACTGGAGATTCCGTCGCCTCCAAGTTCAAGGAGATGTGCTCCAAGGGCGGCAAGTTCCTCCCCTCCCCCGAGGAGATCCTAAAGGCATTTAACGCCGAGGGTTTCGACTCCCTCGACGCCGCAGCAGAACACGTCAAGAAGAACTGGGACTCCACAGAAGGTGCACGAGCGATCGAGGGCTGGATGCCACCCAAGGTCGACATGCCAGCGATCGAGCCTGACCAACTCTCCCAGGTCGCGAAGGACATCAGCAGCGGAACGATGGACATCAATCCACCCTATTCTCCCGACGTTGCAGCTTCCATGGGAGGCGGCAAGCCCACGAAATCCGAGTCTAGTCGTCACGCAGGCGATCCGATTCTCGAGCGCTGGCAGAAACTCGCTGGTCTTGTCCCGTAAGTATACTGATCTGATTATCTGCAGCGACCCAGCCGAAGTGTCGCGTCGTTACCAGGGCCAACAAAGTCAAAGACCCTGTTGCACGATACGATTACGTGACTGGCAATGTCTCCTCAGTGACGACTTTCGATAAGAGGTTCTTGCCTCGCGCAGAAAGGTGTATGGATATCCTCTTCTCCGCGAAGCAGTCAAGGAATAATTGTCACAAATGAGTCCATGTCACCTGGTGACGTTTTTCTCTTAAATCTTTGAAGAGTCTCTGAGAATTCATAGCAATTCATCATAGAAATTTGTTTTAATCGAGTCTTGTACTTCTCTTTCTCTTCTCGCTATTATCAAAACAACGAGACGTTGAATAGGTCTCGAGGAGAAACAAAACATGGCTAGAAAGAAGAATCAGGACGTCCCCCAAAACAGAAGCGCTTCCATTCGTACCCGAGAGGATCGTCGTGGCAACACGAGGACTGAGACTTTCCGTCGAGATCAGGATACAGTTTCCGTCGCTGTGAGTACGAATCCGAAGAATGATTCGACGAGGCTTTTCATCGACACGCCCGAGGGTCAGAGTTACAGCTTCGATGGTCGCACTGCACGAACTCTTTATCGAACATTGCAGAAGCACTATCGAGAGACAAACCGGTCGTATTGATGTCACCGGTGACGGGAGGACAAGTTCCTCCCGTTTCCTATTTAACGGGAGAAAAAGATGAGACTCAACAAAACAGATGCCCTATTTGTCCACGCAGTGTTGTTTCGCCATGCTTGCGAGAACGACTCCGATCCAAGAGTTGAAGACCTCCTGGCTGACCTCGAAAACTTCATCGTTTCGAGCGACTCAGACGACGACGACGACGATGATGATGATGATGATGATGATGATGATACAGACGAAGAAGTAGAGGTAGAAGCTACTGAATTAGACTTCGAGTTACCTGAAGTCGAGGAGCACGTCACACCTGCTTCTCTTGCCGATCTTCCTGCGCTAAGCGTGACTTCTCCTACGGGCGAAAAGGTGACGTTTGAGTTCGAGGACGTCGGCGCCGATGAGTCAGTCGATGTTTTGGTGGATGAAGGAACTGTGATTCTCGATAACGTCCTTCGAGTCAAGGTCCTTGCAGATCAAATTGAGCTTTTCGATTCAGAAGAAAAGCATGTCTTTGGAGTCAAGAAGTTGCCAAAGACATGGGCAAAGGTTCTCAAAGTCGGAGTCGTCTATGGACTTGATGCCTCCCAGGAGGAAGAGGAGGAATGAAGTTAGAACTCAGGCCACAAGAATTCCTTGACCTTTATGAAGTTCTCATTATCACAAAGGATCGAACTGATTTATCGATCGACGAGGCCTTGATGTCAAGGTTTAGGGATGTAGTCCTGACGTCATTGGAAAAGCAGGAGGAAGAGATCAATAGTGCTCGCTACAAGGTGTGGACCGATCAAGAGTCTAAGAAGATCGAGGCGCTCGAAGAAGTAAACAACAGACTCGTGGAGGAAGTAGTAATCCTAAAGAAGGACTAATTAAGGGGATGACAGGTTTCGACATCGCATCGAAGATTATGACTGCAGGTGCAGGTGCACGAGGATCCTGGTAAAAATCCAAGTGAACGTTAGTTGCCAACGATAATGGTACGGCTCCTCTCGCCCTCGCGGCCTGAGGAATGGGTGGGGACGACCTAGAAACAGAACGTCCCAAACAATGGTTATCCTCATTGTATGAGGTGGGTCGCCCAGGAAGGTGGTTCCTGGGCTGCGGGTGTCATTGTGACGAATCGGCCCGAGAAAGAAACGTGTGTCACATAGACGTGTGGAAGGTCGATAAACTTCTAACAAGCCTGTGAACGATGTTATAATTCAAGGCGTGGTGGACGAGGGTTCGAATCCCTCCATCTCCACTAGAAAGAAGATAGAAATGTCAGCAACATCAGAGATTATTTGGGAGCAGATAAATCAGGTCAAGCTTGCTATCGAACAAGCTAAGCAGACAGGTCAAGATGTTACTGCGCTCATGGAACAATATAGGATGCTAAACGAGCAATTTAAGGTTGCACGTCAAACCCTCAACGAAAGCAAAGGAGTCCTCAAAGGATGAGTGACAATAAAGCTGATCTATTTAAGCCCATTCATGCGACACATGTCGGTCCATCCCCAGTCGTCATTCGTGCCGTAGTCACGGACAATAATAACTACATGGTGGGTGGTATGCCTCAGGCAGCTTTAAAAGCTGAGAACTATATACTTCTTTCTGCTTTGCCTAGAGAGCTACAAGATAGAGTCAAAACTGCTGTTCAGGCCATAATTTCAGGAATGTGATTGCTTATGAATGCCTCACTAGAGGCATTCACACATTTGTGCATGTTAAATCTTCTAAACAAATGACCGTGTAACTTACACATGGGCATTTCAATTTATATATTGCTCCATGAGGTAATTTTCGATGACCGCATATAGGGTCGTAGATGATCATAACGAACTAAAAAATATAGGTTCGCATACACACGATCAGATCGATTCCCACATCGAAGAGACACCGTTTTTACTGGTGTCTGGATCAGCAACGGCTGTTTCGTCTTCTAGAATTTTAGAAGCAGGTACGGGCATATCCATCACTGACGATGGGCCTGGTGGGAATTTGACTATTTCTGCGACAGCTATTGATTTTGTTTTTACTAATGATCTGTCTGTTTCTCTTGCAAATGGTCGCTCATTTGGAAGGTATGCTTCAGGAGAAACGATACCTGCGATTGGAAAAACGCCTGCAGAAATAATCATGATGGCAATAGCCGAGCCAATAGACCCAACAGCTACTTTGACATCATCTAATGTTCTTACTTCTGCATTTAACACACAGGGTTTTGTTCGAACATCGTTGAGTTGCAGCTATGCTATTAATAGTGCTGGTGCGTCTGTTCAGAGTGCTTCACTTCAATATCGAACAGGAGGTTCTGGCTCGTGGACTACCTTAAGCACTTCTACTTCAAATCCACTTTTATTTGATCACGATTTTAGCGTAGGTCCATTTTATACGACAACAATCAACTATCAATATAGCGTTCTCGATACTCAGGGCGCATCTAAGACAATTTCTTCTAACATAGTGCCGCAAGGATATGCTGCACCCACAATGTCTCTAGCGGTCACTAAGGTTGAGAACGGTAATATTCTTAGTGAGTCAAATACTAAAAGAGAAAAAGGAAATGTGAAGTCTAGCTTGACGGGAACGATAACACGACAACGTCAAAATGTCAGCTTGCTTAGTTATTCAGTTCAATTTTCTACTGACAACGTTACTTGGAATGACGTTCCCAGTCTATCTAGCGTTGCTGTCGTAGGAAATCCTTCTTCTGTTTCCATTCCCTCTACTGTGCATGAAGATGCATCTTTGAAATCTTTCAATAGAATCTATTACAGAATATCTGTCACGGACGAGTATCAAACAACAAATTCTTCTGTGACGACATTGTCATTTTTAGATGTCATCTTCTTTGGAGCATCTGAAAATATAACTGCCAGCTCTTCTGACATAAGATCGCTAAGCGGCAAAATTTTCACAGATGTAGCCAATCCTGTCGAGCTTAACACGGGAGCAACATACCGAAACTTCACGATTGCAATGCCGGAAAGCATTAGCTTGACACAAGTCTTAGACCTTGACGCGCTTAATGCAAATATTACAAACAATTATATCAGAACAACATCATTGATTGATAATGGAGGCGGAATAGGATCATCGTATAGTGTCTATACGATGACAAATGCAATACCATATACGGACAATCATAGACACAGCTTTACCAGGGCATAGGCAAACGTAGATGTCAGTCACAATAGGTTTGCAGCTTCCTTTTGGAATTCAACCGGTTAATCCGGTGCCTGTGGATGCATGGTCAGGACCCTTCACGGGGTCCATTGACACACTTACATCTGCAAGACAAGCTGCTAATTCTGGCATCCCATCAGCCATCAGATTCCAGTCCATGGAGGTCCGCTTAATAGTAAGCGGAACGTCTCGAAAGTTTTGGTATAGGGATGGAATTACCGATGACGATCTGGTCGAATTCAATTCTACTTCTATCGGCAGTTCTTCATTACCCGGTGGTGTAACTTCATACGTTCAGTTTAACGATGACGGAGTTTTTGGAGGTTCGTCTTCGCTGACTTTCGACAAAAACACGTCAACTCTATCCGCACAAAATTTTTCAGGATCGCTTACAACACTTTCAGATGGATCTTCTTATCTAGTTGCAGGCGACAACATAACAATCACCACTGGCTCCGGTGGGCAAGTCACGATTTCTTCTATTTCGACGGGGCCTGCGCCTAGATCTCAGTTTTCTTGGATGGAAGTACCTGTTGGCGAAACTGATGGTGTAAACATGGTCTACACACTTCAGCATTCTCCAAATCCTAAAAATTCATTGATGTTCTACGTCAACGGCGTGCTGCAAAAACAAGGCATACAGTACGATTATGTTCTCGACGATAATGTCGTGACCATGCTGAATGCTCCAAACAACTACAGCAATCTTGCGTCTACTTACACGTACCAAGAAACTCCTGCCGTTGGAGACAACATTTCATGGATGGAAACACCTCAGGGTGATGTCGATAGCATTAACAGTTTGTTCACACTGCAATTTTCACCCCATCCGATTAATGCCCTGATGTTCTACGTCAACGGTGTTCTACAAATTCAGGGAATCGATTACGACTTTTTGCTTTCTGATAAAACTGTGATTCTTGGAACATCACCTGCATCAGGCAGTAATTTGACAGCGACGTATCCGTATTGAGGAAATTATGGCTTCGACTTTACAGCAGCTCAGACTAGCCAACTTCGGAAAAACAAAGTCCAATGCTACGGGTTCTACGGGCGTAGGTTATCAATTGATTAAGTACGACGGTTCAATTTCAATTGAAAGAACAACCACGGGAGTGTACCAGACAGCGCCAGGAATCTATTCTGCATTCATTGATTTCCCAGATAATTTTAGAGGGCAAATACTCTGGGATACAGGAACCTTTTTCTCAGAAACTTACTATGCATCAGAGCAACACAACACAGAAGAAAATTTGCCTGACGCGATCTACGACAAGCTAATCGATATTGATCTTAAAGTTAATGATCTTGGGAATTCTTTGACAGGATCCATTGACGCGAAACTAGACAATCTTACAGATAGAATTGAAGACATCTACCATCTGACAGCCGGAAGATGGAAGATAGACCAAAATCAAATGATATTTTACAAGGATGACAATGTTACAGAGTTGATGCGATTCAATCTATTCGATGATCTTGGTAATCCCACGATGGATGCTGTGTTTGATAGACGTAAGGTCATTTGATGGCTTTGATTCCTGATCCCTCTGTACCGAATCCTCGTGTAATAAATAGAGCAGTTACACGAGGAATGGGTGCACCTCGCGGTACCGGACGAGCGGGGCTCGTCACATCTGGTGGAGGCGGTTACAGGAAGTTCATCGAATTTATAAAAAGAAAAGCGGGCGACGGCGCTGAATATGTCAAGAAGAACGTACAGACCGTCATGGTCTGGGCAAAGATCGTTAGCGTCAATTCCGAAAAACCCAAGAGCTTAATTCAAGGATCGACTTCGGTTGTTATTGGTCCAAGCAAGAAAATTAGCGTCAAGATGTCTGGTGAGTTTTCTAAGAAGGTCGTAAAATTTTGGGAAAATGTCAAAATTACAATTGCTCGTATCAAATAAATGATACTTAGATGACGATGGAACAGCTATCAGAAGTTATTACTCTTGATTCGGAAGAAATCAACGAATTAGCATTCAAGCTAAAAGTTGAAGGTGCAGATTCGCCCGTCAAAGTTAGATTAGTCTGCGAGAACGGAGACATGTCATATATGTTCGCTGGACGCGGGACGTCAGAGGACGGCATTGTTCAGTTCGTTGTTCCTCAAATGAAAAATAAGCTCCAAGAAGGAACTTATCCTGCGCGCGTAGAAGTATTGATCGACAACAGATATTTCATACCCGTAGAGTTTCAGATGCACTTTAAGAAGACAATGCAGGTGTTCGCCGAGTCTGTCAAGATCACACAAGCTCAAACAAAGCCAGACATTAGAGTTTCGGCGGTACCTGTTGTTGTTACGCGCACACAACCTCAGCCTCAGCCTTCACCCATTAAGTTCGATCAGAAAGTCGAAACAAAGTCAGCAGAACCAGTCAAGAAACCTTCACCTGCTTCTTCTACAATAAACACGCTGAGAGAAACATACTTGAAGAAGTCAGCGGCTCAGAGCGGTCAAGACGCAGATCCTGAGGCACTCAGGAAGGCTCGCGAGATACTCAGAAGTAAGCTAGGTAAATGAACGAAATTCTTCTAAGGCAATATATTTTCGAGATTATTCGAAAATGCGGTGACGATTGGTGCCTCTATACGAAGAATAAGGACAAGAAGACGGGCAAACGTAGACGTCTCGGAACACACTCTTCTAGAGATGGCGCCGAACGCCAGGAGAGAGCAATAAAAGCCCGAGGTGCCTGACAACGTTTATCAACGAAACACCTACTTATTCGTCGGAGTAGGTGTTAGCACATGTCTACGTTCGCAACGACAATTAGTCCGACCCCGTTTGGTTTCTTTGACTCAGACGCATCATTTCAAACAGAGGCCGATGCGATAGTCACATTCGTTAAGCGAAAGCTGGGCGATGACGTCCTCTCCGTCGAACTTACGAAGAAGGAAATCTGGGCTTGCTTTGAGGAGGCGGCTTGTGAATATTCGCGTCTCATTCACGAGACAAAGATCGTCTCTGAGCTGACGAATGTCCTCGGTCTCCCAACGGGATCCACCAACCTTACCAACAAGTATTCTCAGAGGTCGCTAGAATATCTTCTACGAATGGCGGAACCTTATGCCACCAACGCATTTGTTGGCGGAAATGCCAACCCAATCTTCGGATACATTGACATCGTCGCAGGTCAACAGGATTACGACATATACGCAGACCTGAAAGACTTTACATCTGGTTCCAACGTGTACAACAGCCTCGCGCAGAAAGGCAAGATGAGAGTCGTGGAGCTGTTCCACTTCGAGCCACTCGCTGCGCAACACTTCCTCCTGAACGCGTCCAACATCACCAACTTCCTCGCCACAAACTTCAACTACGAGTCCTACGTAAATTCCACAATTTTCTACGTACTTCCCATCTTCGAGGACGTCCTAAGGAGAGGCATGCTTGAATCGGCCTTTAGAGTGAGGAGGTCCCATTATTCTTACGAGATAATGGGAAGCAAGCTGAGGATCTATCCAATTCCCATCACCGATCTACAGGTGAGTAAACTCTTCTGTAGGGTGCTTCCTCCTCAAGATCCTACCAATCCCTCTGCATACGGCGATCAAACCATAAACGGCATCAGCGGACCGCAGAATATGCCTCTGGATAACCTGCCGTTCGTTACCATCAATCAGCCCGGACGTCAATGGATTAGACTTTACACATTGGCTCTCTGCAAAGAGCTCCTGGGTCTTATTAGGTCGAAATTCCAGAGCATCCCCATTCCAAACGCAGACTTGCAACTCAACGGGGAATCTCTCGTCAGCGCTGCCAAAGAAGAGAAAGACAAACTTCAGACGCAGATGAAAGAGTTCTTGGGACAGTTGACCCATCAGAAGCTCCTTGAGGCCGACTCTCTTGCTGCCGAGTCTCTCAACAAACAGTTGCGATTCGTGCCCATGCCCAAGGGTCACGCTATTACTTTGGGCTAGGAGTAGGCTATGGCGAGGCTCTTCATAACACCTAGAGAACTCAACTTCATCTCTGACATCACGAAGGAGATAATCAAGGACGTAGTGGGTCAAAAAATTTACTACTACCCGATCTCCGAGTTAAAGACCAAGACGCACGGAGTCTACAACGAGGCGTTGAAAAAGGTCTATGACAATCCAATAGAACTCGACTGTTTTGTGGATAATAATTTTCAAACGGACACGAAGATAGACAAATTCGGCATTGACGCTCAATTTAAAGTGGAAGTATTCCTACAGCACAGGGACCTCGTCGACAAGGGAATAAACGTCGGCATTGGAGACTTCTTCTCTTTCTCTGACGTCTTCTATGAGATCACTGAGAGGGTGTTCATGCGTAACATTTACGGCATGCCGGAGCACAAGGACGGCGTCAGGCTTGTTGGCATAAAGTCACGTCAGAACCTATTCGATGCACCTCTCCTCGGACCCACGGATATTTCACGCCCCGAGAACGGAGCTGTACAGGAGATTTTTGTCCAACAGCGGGGCGAGGCACTTGATGCCAACGGAGAGCCCACGGGTGACAAACGCGATCTTGTTCAAAGTGGAGTACTCGATAAGCCGCTTACGGGACCTAAGGAAGTTTCTGAAAAGGGTGATCCCAGCAACGTTGGGTCTGCTTTCTATGACGAGTGAGAAGGGATTCGCACATGCCGACAAGATTCAAACCCACAGCTAGATCGATAAACGGTGTTGGTCCTTTGCCCTCTGGATATGAGAGATCGGCTGGCCCAGTTGATTTCAATATTCCTTCTTGCGGAGTCGAGGACGTCGACGTCGCAGTCTTCAACCTCTTCGACAAAGAGATAGTTGCTGAGTACGGAGGCATCAACTCTTCTCCGATACAGAAAGTGCCTGTTGTGTTCGCGGCCGGCGAAAAATGGGCCATGCTCAAGAACGGTCAGCCTTTGCGCGACAGGAACAACACGCTCATTCTTCCTCTCATCACTGTCATGAGGTCCGAGATGACTCAAGCCTCTGCAGATGACGTCACTGGTCGAGGAATCAATCAACAGGTTGGTGAGATTGTCATCAAGAGAAGGCTTGATAAAAAAGATAGGAACTATCAGACGCTCATTAACAAACTTTTTTTATTGAATCAGCAGAACCTCGCCGTGAGGCCTACGGATCCTCAAGTCGAGAATCAAGTTACGACCACCAGGAAAGTAGGCGACCTTGGTGAAACGAAAGACGTCCGAGATGGTGCCCTCCTCAAGCAGAACAGGAAGAACAACATATGGGAGACGATAGTCGTACCGACTCCTCAGTTCTATACTGTCAAATATCAGGTGACTGTCTGGACGCAGTATACACAGCATGCCAATCAGATCATAGAGAAGATATTCAGTTCTCTTCTTCCTCAGGGACAAAGCTGGAAGCTTACGACGCCAAAGGGCTATTGGTTTGTGGGCAAGATCGAAGACGGCAGCCTTCAACTAGAGACGAGCTTCGAGGACATGTCGACTGTCGAGAGGTATATCAAGCACACATTCGTGGTGTCTGTTCCTGCATATTTCTTTGCGACTAAAAGCCCGGGAGCCCCCATACCCATCAAGAGGTACGTCTCGTCTCCGACTATTGTCTTTGAGACTTCATCTTATGATCCTGCGGAGATTAGTTCCATGAGACAGGAATCAAATTACGAGCTTGGATCAGATGATCCAACTCTTCCGCTTGCAAATCAGGAGAATGCCTTGTCCGACCAAAGAGATCTCGGTCCAAATCCCAGGAGGATCTACCCAGTCATGACCAGAAATTCTGACGGCTACGTGTCAGGCGATCCTGCAGCAGAAGGCTATATTCTGCCCGGAGATCGCCCTCCCGGGCAAAAGTCTCCTCTGCCCAGAGGATTTTCTGTGAAAGTCGTCAGTACGACTTCAAAGGGAGAGACCGTATTTTCAGGAGCTTCTCTGGGAGGGTTAGAGATCGTTCTGATCGATAGCGATACCAAAATCTAGCATAATGCATTGATTCCTGCGCTTGTTGGTGATAGTTATTGTGAGAATCACAGTTCCAAGGAGATTGTATAATGCCTGAGCAGACATTTAAGTCGCCCAACTTCTATGAGCGCGAGATCGACCTTTCCGCTCCGACCATATCTGGCCCGGTGGGCGTCCCCGCTGCAGTGATAGGCACGTCCAACAAGGGACCAGCCTTTGTGCCCGTGACTGTTGCCAATTTCAGCGAGTTTACGCAGATGTTCGGCAGTCTCGACACGAAGCAGTTCGGTCCTTACGCCGTGAACGAGTTCCTGAAGTATCGTACCGCTTTGACCTACATGAGGGTTCTCGGCGCAGGCGCAAACTCGTCGCAGGCGGACTACGACGCCACGCTCAACTACGGCGTCGTGAAGAACGCAGGCTTCGTTTTGACAGGCACAACGTCCGACGCTCTTCCCGGAGACTCGCGCAAGACAGGAATTGTTCAGCTTCTTGTCGCGAAACACATAAAGACGACAAACGGCGTCATCGGCATGCCAATGTTCGAGGACAACGATACAGTTGGTGCTTCTGCAGACAGTGTTAATTTGGTGCGCGGTTTAATCATGACGCCAAGCGGTTCTAGAGTCATGGTTCTCCACACTACAGCATCTATTCCTTCCGTCACTACGACTATACGTGATTACACGTCTTTAGGCGCAGATGACAAGTTTAAACTTGTCATATCTTCTTCGCTCGGTGCGTCGTTCTTCACGACCGACGGAAAACCAGGAATAAGGGTCTTGACTGCTTCGTTCGACCCATCCAGCAAAGACTACTTTGGTAAAATACTGAATACAGATCCTGATAAGTTCTATCAGGAGCAACATTACTTGCATGCAGATTATGCTGTTGATGTTAACGTAGCATACGTTAGCTCTTCACTAACAGACTCGTACCAGTGTGAAATAGGCATTCTGTCTGGCTCGACGAACGTTTCGACAGACGGCGATTCTTCCAAATCATTCCTCAAGGTGTTCGGTTCATACGATACGAGGTTTACTTCGCCTCAGACTTCATACTTCATCTCTCAGCCTTACGGCACAACCGAATACGATCTCTTCAAATTTGAAGCTATCGATGACGGTGAATATGCCAATAGCTTGTACAAGATCTCAATCTCTAATATCAAAGCGTCAACTAACGATGCTAACAAATATGGCACGTTCAATGTGCAAATAAGAGACTGGAACGATACCGACACAAGTCCTGCCGTAATAGAGCAGTTCTCTAACTGTTCTCTTGATCCTCGTTCAGAGAATTATATTGCAAGATTGATCGGTAATCGCAAGCTGTTCTATAATTTTGATGCTCTAAATCCCTCAGAGAAGCGTCTAGTAGCAACAGGAAATTATGAGAACAGGTCGAAATACGTTAGAGTCGTCATGAACGATGCCGTTGAAAATGGCAATGTTCCTCCCAACGCGTTGCCCTTCGGATTCAGGGGCCCAGAGGTTCTCAAGGTTAACCCGCTTCTAAAAGCAGCTGATCCTCTGTCGTCTGCAAACTCACGCTTGGGAGGCAAACTCATAAACGGAACTGACGATAAATCGTTCCTGTCAAGTTCTTTCTTGCCCCCAGTTCCTTACAGATTCAAGGTTACTCGAGGAGAGCTTACTAGTTCCGTAGCATTCATTGGTGAGCCCGGTCCTTCCGAACAAGCCAACCTTGCGTACTATTGGGGTGTTAAGTTCGAGAGGAACAGTACAGCTTCTGATCCGTCCTCAACAGCAGTCCTGAATGCAAACGTGGTGGGCGAGAAGAATACACTTCTACAATCTCTCACTAAGTTCACAGGAATTGAGAAGCTTGATGCATTGATGACAGGATCAAGTGCTGACGACATGCATAACAACAAGTTCTCGTTGTCAAAGGTCGCACTTTACAACACGTCTTTCAGCGATCTTACGAGTTCTGTCAACGCTCATATGCGCGAGGCTGCGTACATAAGAAATGCGAAGCTTGATAACACAGATTACACTTGGCTTGAGAGCAGCAGAAAGCGCCTTACATTCGCGACACTTCTCTCATCAGGTTCAGCACCACTGTTCAACAGGTTCTCGTCTTTCGCGAAGTTCACGAACTTCATGTACGGCGGATTCGATGGCACGAACTTTCTCAACAGAGACGCACGTCGTCTCAACGACAAGTCGGTGTCCTTCGACACAGGCGGTGGCGCTTCATCTACCAACACCATTCCTGGCTTCTCTGTCAATCCTTCGGGCGAGGACGTGAACAACAATGGCGTGGCATCTTACCTCACCGCTGTCGACATCATGACGAATCCACTCGAGGCCAACAACAACATCCTCGTGATCCCGGGCATCAGAGAGCCCTACATCACTGATCAGACGATGAAGAAGGTCAGGGAATACGGTCTCGCCATGTATGTGATGGACATCCCTTCGTACGACGACGACGGCAACCGTCTATACGACGACTCGTCCAACAAGCCCAACATCAACTACACGACCAATGAGTTCGACAATAGGACGATCGATAACAACTACGCAGCAGTCTACTACCCCGACATCTTCATCGACGACGCAGTCAATCGCCGCAAGGTGAAGGTGCCTGCCTCCGTCGCTGCGACGTCTGCCTTGGCTTTCAATGACAGGGTTTCGTATCCTTGGTTCGCACCTGCAGGCTTCAACAGAGCAGCACTCGACTTCGTCACAAACGTGGCAGTGAGGCTCAACGTCGGCGACCGCGATAGGCTGTATGAATCGAGGATCAACCCCATTGCAACGTTCCCGCGTCTAGGCTACGTGATCTACGGTCAGAAGACCCTGCAGATCAACAAGTCGGCTCTCGACAGAGTCAACGTCAGGAGACTCCTGCTCGAGATCAAGAGGATCATCATCGGAATCGCTCAGAGGATCGTGTTCGAACAGAACACACCTGCAGTCAGGAACCGCTTCGTGGCCGACGCCTCGTTCCAGCTTGGACTGATCCAGGCACAGGCAGGTGTCGAGGCTTTCCAGGTGATCATGAACGAGACGAATAACACACAAGAGGACGCTGACCTCAATCGCCTCAACGGCAGAATCGTCGTGGTTCCAACGCGTGTGGTCGAATTCATCGCTATCGACTTCATCGTCACAAATAGCGGAGTTCAGTTCGTCTGAAACGAAGCATAACGAATAGTTAGAAATAATCGGGAGCAGATAAATGGCACAACTGAAATTCGGTAGCGCAGGCGTAACAGCAAGAGAGATAGACATCTCCGGGCCGACGACGCAACAACCCGTCGGTATACCGGCGGGCATCGTAGGTACTTCGCTGCAAGGTCCAGCGTTCGTACCCATCACTGTTGGAAACCTGTCAGACTGGTACTCAAAGTTCGGTCCCACTGACGGCAAGAAGTTTGGTCCTCTTGCTGTCGTTGAGTGGCTGAGAAATGCGAGAGCTGTGACTTATCTTAGGGTCCTCGGGGCCGGCGACGGCAGAGCTCGAAGCGAATCCACGGGTAAAGTCACTTCAGCAGGCTTCGTTGTCGGAGAACAACAACCAGACTCAAGTGGTCTCCTCACAAATAACCCATACGCGAATGCGGGAGGAGATCTCGGGCGTCTCTACTTCTTAGGATGCCACATGTCGGAATCGGCAGGCTCGACGTTCTTCTCTGAGGCCGGTCTTCAGGGCGCAGGAAGCGTTACGGGCGACATAGACACGGCGGTGCCGATCATCAGAGGTGTCCTCATGGCCGCATCAGGCGTCCTACTTCGTCTCTCGAGCTCTTTCGCACCCTCCGGCGCCTCCGCCCCTGCATCGACGGCACTCGGCATTAATTCTGCCGCTGTCGGAAGATCAATCGGAGATGTCGTCCTCACGGCCAATAGCGAGCCTCGTCAAGAATTCACGATGCTCTTAAATGGTCACATCGGGAACGACGCTAGATATCCCAACGTGTTGACTGCGTCCTTCGATCCTCTCGCCAACAACTACTTCGTCAAGTCCTTTAACACAGATCCATTCAAGCTTCAGGAAACGGGTCACTTCCTCTATGCTCATTGGGACATACATCCTTCGTTCGCAGTGATCACAGGATCAGGACTTGTTGATCTCGCGTCCGGCGCTGCTGCTTCTGGCAAGGAGCCCTCAGCATTCCTCCTCACGTCATCGTTAGGTCGCAACGTCGGAAGCACTACAGTACCAAACTACGAGACGTTCGAAGACAGGTTCAGCCACGCTGCTTCACCCTGGGTCATATCTCAGAAGTTCGGCGGAAAGGCCCAGGACCTCTTCAGGTTCCACGCCCTCGACGACGGTGCGGATGTCTCGTCCCTATTCAAGATCTCAATCGAGAACATCACTGTCTCCACTGATCCTCTCAACAAGTACGGATCTTTCAACGTCGTCCTCAGGAAGTTCAATGACAGGGACCTCGCGAAGGAGAACCTCCCTAACGAGGTATTCAGCGGCGTCAACCTCGATCCCACGTCCGACCGCTACATCGGCAAGGTGATCGGCGATGTCAGAGCTTACTTCGACTTCGATCGTGAAGAATCTGCTCAGAAGATCGTGATCGAGGGTAACTACGAGAACAGGTCGAACTTCATTCGCGTCGAGGTCCATCCCGACGTGGAGAACGGATTCGTGGATCCTGTGGCAGTTCCAATGGGCTTCAGGGGAATAGATCACCTCGTCACGTCAGGCTCGGCACCGATGCAGTCAGTCAGCCTAGCCGATGCTCCCACGACAACAGTGGGCAAGAAGGCTCAAACACCTCCCCTTCCCTTCCGCAGGAAGATCACGACCGAAGAGGAATGGACGGCCAAGGAGCAGGTGGAGCAAAACTTCTACTGGGGCGTTCAGTTCGAGCATCCTGAGGCGGTGAGAAAGAAGAACGGTAGCGTCCTTCCGAATGCATCGCTCAAGAGCTTTGCCAAGTACTTCCCGAACTTCGCAATCGGCGACGCAGAGTTCGTGACGGGCAGCAACTCAGGTCAGCCCGACTCAGCTGCCCTCGGCATCCTCGACGCGGACAGGTTCTGCAACAACCTCTTCACGCTGGAGAACCTGCAGGTCGTCACAGGGTCCAACACGCTCGCCGACTCGACCAAGTGGGTGAAGGCAGTGTATGCCCGCAACGGCGCTGTTGGATCCCTCAACACCACAGAGATCTCTGCTGATGGCAAGGGTGACGAGACGAAGCTTCGCGGTTTCAAGGTCGAGGACATTCCTACCAACAAGAAGTTCGCGAAGTTCACGTTCATCATGCAGGGCGGAAACAACGGCGTGAACATCTTCGACAAGGACGAGTCGGAGATCAACAACAGTGCGGTGTCGGCCGACATGGACATCGCGAACAAGCGAGCTGCCAAGCCCGAGGAAGGCCCCAACGTGAGGACCTACCTCAAGGCCCTCGACATCATGAAGAACGTCGTCAACCTCGACATCCAGATCCTCGCGATCCCCGGCATCCGCGAACCCATCATCACGGACGCTGCCACCCTCGCGGTGGAGGAGAGGTTCGACGCTCTCTTCGTCATGGACGTCGAGCAGCTCGACGAGAACGGCGACATGGTGAAGACCTCCGCGCAGCTTCCGTCGGTGTTCAACACCGTGGAGTGGTTCAAGAACAGGTCTGTGGACTCCTCCTTCGCGGCGTCCTACTTCCCCGACATCCTCTACAAGGACCCCACGGGAATCAACCTCTTCGTTCCTCCCTCGGTCGTGGTGCTCGGAGCCCTCTCGCTCAACGACTCCGTGGGTCACCCCTGGTTCGCTCCCGCAGGCTTCACCCGCGGCGCGCTTCCCGAGGCCGCCCTCGAGGCCCGAGTCAAGCTTTCACAGGGTGACATGGATCGCCTCTACGACAGCTCGATCAACCCGATCGTCGCCTTCCCCGGTGCACCGAAGAGCAGCCTCAACCCGAAGGGTGGCGTGGTCGTGTGGGGACAGAAGACGCTGCAACAGGCGGCCTCCGCCCTCGACCGCGTCAACGTCCGCCGCCTCCTGATCGACATCCGACGTCAGGTGAGGGACATCGCCCAAGGCATCCTCTTCGAGCCCAACCGAGAGGCGACGCTCGCGAGGTTCTCCGCGGCAGTCACGCCACGTCTACAGCGCGTGCAGGCTCTCGCCGGCCTCGAGCGCTTCAAGGTCGTGATCGACTCCTCGACCACGACGCAGGACGACATCCTCAACAACACGATCCGCGGCAAGATCTTCGTCCAACCCACGAAGAGCATCGAGTTCGTGAGCCTCGACTTCGTCGTGGCCAACAACCTCACGCAGGTCACGTGATGACGTCCTGAATATTCTCCGCAAGTCTCGAACGGTTTTACTCAAGGGATTTGCGGAGAATATTCTCTGACACAGGAGAGAGCATGAGAATAACGAAGCAACAGTTACAAGAGATGATCGACGACGCGGTGTCCGATGCCTTGAGACCCCGACGTCGAAGCGTGCTCGAGGCCCTCGGCGACGTGGGAGGAGATCTCCTCAGCCTCGATCCCGCAGACCTCATCGACTTCGGCGACGCCTACATCCGCCTCGGAAAGGACGGCCGCAGAGTCCTCAAGCTCCTCGTCGACGACCCTACCTCTGTGGGAGACGACGCAGAGGTAGAGATAGACACGATCGAAATGGAGCTTGCCGGCATGAACGACATGATAGCCGACTCAGTGACGCAGTGGCGTTCGAGAGAGCCGCAAGACTGACGACAAATCATCCTCAAAAACACAGAAATAATCGCAGACTCAGATACTTAAACTCAAATCCAAGGATTCACAGGAGATAGAACATGCCCGCAGAGACACTTGACGTCACATCGATGATTCCGGCCAAGTTTGAGCCGAAACGCAAGAACCGCTGGGTCCTCATGATCGAGGGCATCGACGCCTACATCATAAAGACCACGGCACGCCCCACCATCACCACAGAAGAGGTCGAGGTACCGTTCATCAACTCGAGACGTTACCTCGCAGGCAAGACATCGTTCGGAACGATGGCTGTCACCCTCCACGATCCCATCGCTCCTTCGGGCGCGCAGCAGGTCATGGAGTGGGTGCGCACGCACTTCGAGTCGGTCAGCGGCCGCGCAGGCTACGCAGACTTCTACAAGCGCGACATCCAGCTGAAGCTCCTCGATCCCGTCGGCACCGTCGTGGAGCTCTGGGACATCAAGGGCGCGTTCATCACAGAGGCGAACTTCGGCGAGGTCACGTACGAGGACGGTGGTCCGATGGAGATCTCAATGACTTTGCGCTTTGATAACTGTGTGCTACAATTTTAGTAGAAGTCCTTTACCAAAACACATTGTGAGTTATAATTACCTCCGTGGCTTAAAGCTGCGGAGGTTTTTATGCTTAGATGTCCTAAATGTGATTTTTCAGTTGAAGGTATCAATTCACTAAGAATACACGCTTCTAAGCGCCATGGCTTATCAAGTGAATGCCTTTACGTTGAAGTTGTTCTAAACGGTGTCAAACCCACATGCAAATGCGGCTGTGGGTCTTTTACAAAATTTCACGGTTTAGCTAAGGGCTATTCGGAATATGCATGGGGACATTCTGCTAAAATAAACAACAACTGGGGAAATAACGACGCTGCCAAAGAAAAGAGCATTGCGACGCGTCGAGAAATGTGGAAGAACGGAGAGATTACTTCTTGGTGTAAAGGTTTGACCAAAGAAGATCCAAGAGTCGCTGCTATAATCGATAAAATGAACACGCCTGAAAGAGCTCAGAAGATCTCTGAATCACTAAGTGGTGTGAGCAAGTCCTATTCTCACAAGCTAAAGATAGCCGAAAATATGAAATCTTATTGGTCGAGTGAAGAGAATAGAGAAAAACAGAGTAGAAGGCAAGCTGAATGTGTCAAGAATGGTATGTTGACCAAAGCTACAAGGGAGCATGGTTATTTCGAAAGACCGACCAAGGCTACTAACTCTTCTGTTTATTACAGGTCAATGTTCGAATTAAATGCTATTGTCTTCTTAGAGCGCGACGATAACGTTATCTCTTACAGTGTGGAACCTTACAGAATCGAATACACGTGCGAAGGAAAGACGCGGAACTACGTAATCGACTATATGATCGAGTACCAAGATGGAAGAAAAGTTCTAGTTGAGATAAAGCCAAGTTGTCACACTACCAATCCGATAAACATAGCCAAATTTGATGCAGCTTCTAGATTTTCTTCAGGCCTTGGTATGTCGTTTGAAATTTGGACTGAAAAGACTCACCCATTTCTATCAAATAAAAAGAGTCAAACTTAAGATCATTTAACATCTCCGATCGCAACCTCTGTGTACACCCTGCCACGAAGCTGTCCATCACGTTTGACCCAGGAATATCTTTCGAATATTCCACGATGGTCAATTCAAAGATTCTGTGGACATTTCCCTGCGGTGATCAGCCTACACCGCTGTAGCCGTTCGACGCCGTGAGGTGCAGCATCGTTCCCGTCGGTATCAGAGTGAGTCCTGCGGCGAGCGAGAAGGTGCTGGAGCCGCTGCTGCCCGAGAGCCAGACCGAGCTCGCCCTTATCTCTCCCGTGAAAGACTCCGATCCGCTGAGGACGAAGTAGTTCGCCGACGTCGGAGCCAAGCCGTTCGCCGTGAACCCTACCGCGAGCGTCGTCCCCGCTGTCGTGTTCTTCAGCGTGATGAACCGAGACACGTGACTGAACCTGATCTCCTTTATCTGTCCCAACGCCAACGTCGAAGACGTCACGAAGGGCACTGCAGACAGCTGGTAGGCCGGGACGAAGTACTCGCCTTGTGGGGGATAATTGAATGACATGTTGTTTCCTTGCGGGTATAACTATAGATTTTACCGAAATGTGACACTGCAATGCCTCCCATTGATTTAAATCAATATCACATCGCAAACGTTTACATTGCCGGTGCCGTTGTTTAACATGTAGCCACAGGAGTAGACTAGACAAATGAGTGACGACAGAGAGCAGAAGAACGCTATTTTTGCAGCGCAGCAGGTCCCAGCCGGAGTCGATCCCCGGATGCCTAGAGTGACGCAGGCCGAGAAGCTGAAGGCCGATTTCGGCCTCGAGGTTCCACACGAGCTCGTCCCGCTGCCCTCCAGCGGCAAGGTGTATCCTCAAGAGTCGTCGCTCTATGGAGTGGACGCAGTGGAGATCAAGGCCATGACGGCCCGTGAGGAGGACATCCTCACGTCTCAGGCCCTCCTCAAGAAGGGCACGGTGATCACAGAGCTCATCAAGTCATGCCTCGTGGATCGTTCCGTCAACACCAACGACCTCCTCACAGGCGACCGCAACGCGCTGATGGTTGCAATCCGCATCACGGGATACGGCCCGGAGTACAACGTGGAGATGGAATGTCCCGAGTGTGGAGTCAAGTCGCCTCACGCCTTCGACCTCGCTTCTCTGCCCATCAAGAGACTAGAGATAGAGCCTTCCATCCCGGGTCACAACGTCTTCGAGTTCCTCCTTCCCTACAGCAAGAAGGTCGTCAAGTTCAAGTTCATGACGGGCCGCGATGAGGAGGAGATCATGCAGATGTCGCAGAAGCAGAAGAAGCTCGGTCTCTCCTCGGACTCCACGGTGACCACGAACCTGCTTTTCTCAATCATCTCGATCGACGGGATAGAGGACAGATCGAAGATAGCCAGCTTCGTGAAGGTGATGCCCGCCAGGGACTCTCTCGCACTGAGAAACTACATGCGTGACAACGAGCCTGGCATCACAATGAAGCAGGAGACGACGTGCAACGCATGCGGACACGCTGAGGAGGTGAGCATGCCGCTCGGCGTCAACTTTCTTTGGCCTTCAGCCGCAAGATAAAGAAGCAATCATCCTCGAACCAGCGTTCCTCCTCATCTACTACGGAGGATTCACTTGGAGTGAGACGACAGCCATGCCTGTCTCCTACAAGCGCTGGTTCATAGAGAGGATAAACAGAGAACTGACTAGAACGTCCGAGTCGGGTCAGACGCAGAGTCGTGCCCTACATCAGAACGATGCTGAGTCTCGTTCTCTGATGGGTCGAACGAGAGAACAATCGCCCTCTAGATTAAGACGCTTCACGTAAAAGTGAGGTCTCTTTTGTGCACATGTCGTTATTTACCAGTCATGAAGAAGACTCTGAAAGAAAACGACGACTTGCTGAAGGAGGGCGGTTACCTCAGCCTCACTGGGAAGATGTTGGTCGCCTCACTTGGAGCGTGGCTCGTTGGCAAATTCGTGACCACGAAGATCAGGGGAAACAGGGACGAGATATCCGCTGTCTCGGGAGCCCTCATGGCATCGAAGCGTTTCCAAGAAGAGCTCAATAGACCTGGTGCGACTGTAGACAGCGTCATGGAGAAACTTCGAGTGAAACAGATGTCGGCCTCTGAGTTCGAGAGAGTGCTCGGCGTTCGTTGGCCTCTCTGACAACGGTGATTTGAAATGGCTACACCAGGCGGAGGAACAGGCGGCGGCGGAGGAGGCGGGTCTTCTGGCGGGAGTGGAGTCGACCCTCGTGCGGCGTCCGAGCTCGCTGCGTCGATGCAGAAGGTCAAGGACAACGCTGCTGCTGTCACTTCTGCATTTGAGCAACAGCTGAAGATCATCAACCAGATGAAGGACGCGATGGGACAGGTGTCCCGTCAGCTCGGAGGAATGTGTTCGCAGGACTGCGGCGGGGCGATGGACCCGAAGCAGTGGGAAGAGGTCACGAAGAAGCTCAAGTCGTATCGAGAAGGCATCGGCAGCGCACAGAAGGCCAATGAAGCCCTCGCCAATGTGCTCAAGTCGAAGCTGACAAAGGCACTGATCATCAGCGCGGCTGCGCTCGACGGCTTGAGGCAGGGAATGAAGAACGCAGCAGCTCTGACCAAGAGCGTCGCCGGTCTCTTCTCTTCCATCGTCAGCGGAGCGTTCTCAGTTGCCAAAGCCATCGTCGCCATACCGTTCAAGATGATCTCAGGCCTCTTCAAGATGGCTGCAGCAGGAGGCGGAGGCGGCAATGAGCTTGCACAGGCCATTGAGAACGTCAGAGAGAACTTCGGCTCTCTAAAATCCGAAGCCGCCCAGACCGTCATGGGCGTCGCCAAGGGGATGGGCAAGCTCGATGGCAGCGGCGTGTCTGCCTTCAGGATATTCGGCAACCTCGCCCAGAGAATGGAGGAGGTAAACAAGCTCGCCGGCGCGATGGGAAACGCTTTCATTGCCAACATCAAAGAATTCCAGACGAGCGGTGAGGCCATCATGCGCTACCAGCGCGGCCTCGGCATAGCAGACGACCAGATGGCCTCGATCGCACAGGCCGGACAGCGGATGGGTCAGTCGATGGAGGGCGTGCTCAACGACATGACGAAGCAGTCTCTCGGCATGGCGAAGGCCTTTGGTCTGAACGCCAAGCTTCTGTCGAAGGACATGGCAAAGGCGCTCGGAGACGTGAAGAACTTCGGACACCTGTCTAGTAGAGCTCTCGCCGAGTCCGCAGCTTATGCGCAAAAGTTAGGTGTCTCCATCGACAAGCTCACTGCATCGATGGACGCAACCAGCACGTTCGACTCCACAGCAGAATCCGTCGCAAAGTTGAACGAAGCGTTCGGAACGAACATCGACGCCAACGAGCTGATGATGGCGCAGTCACCTGCAGAGCAGCAGGAGATCATCAGGAAAGCGATGCTTGCCACAGGTAAGGACATGACTAAGCTGGACAGGTTCCAGCGTAATATGATCAAGTCCACGAACCTGATGAACGACGAGATGATCGATGCTGCATTCGCCGCAAAGAACGCAGGCGTCTCACTCGACAAGATCTCTCAGCAGGGAGCCAAGAACGAGAAGAAGACGATGTCGCAGACCGAGGCGATGACTGAGCTCGCCGACGCGATCAAGAGGATCGTTCCCTCCGGGGGAGGAGGCGGCTCCACCAGCATCATGGGTCGAATCATGGAGGGCTTCGTCGACGGAATCAAGAGCACGAAGGAATTCAAGGAGTTGATGGTCAACATCAACAGGATCCTCCTGCAGTCCTATCAGTTCGGCAAGAAGCTCGGACAGATGTTCGTACAGTTCTTCCCGGGCATCAAGGACATTCTCAAAGGTTTGTCTGAGATGTTCAGCCCGGCACGCTGGGGGGCCATGTTCGGTGGCGTCACCAAGGCTTTCGATCATTTCAAGACCAAGGGAGTCGACGGCACGCAAGCCTTCATCGACGACATAGGAAAGATCTTCGATCAGTTCCTCAGAGACGGTCTCGGCTCAAGCGGCAAGGTGATGGAGGGCTTCAAGAAATTCGGAATCGCTGTCCTCGCCATCTTTGCGAAACTAGGCGATCTAGTCGTCAACAAACTGATAGAGATCGTCCCAAAGATAACTGAGGCCATTCCGAAGCTCTTCGCGTGGTTCAAGTCTCCGAAGGAAGGAGTCCAGCTTCCGAAAGCAGATGTCCCAGCTTGGGCAAAGCCTCTCGTCGATCTCGTCATGAAGATCAAGGACGTCTTGCTCCCTGAGCTGGGAAAGATGTTTAAGGTTTTATGGGCCGAGGCAGCTCCTATCATCAAGCCGATAGTCATGGATGCCTTGAAATCTCTGTTCCTTGTCTCGTTCGGACCTGTTGCTCTGAAATCAATCATGGGTGCAGTCGTCTCCGCTGCATCCGGAGCCGTGGGCGGCATGATCAGTGATTTCTTCACAGGAACAAAGGCACAGAAAGAAGCAGCCGAGGCGCTGATGAAGCGCTCGAACGCCTTGCTTGAGGTCGCAGACAAGGAGGCAATCCGCGCTGCGCAGATGGCAGCCAATGCGGGCGACGACGCCGCGAGATTACTCGCAAGGCAAACAGCACAGCACGCTGATGAAGCCGCTCGAGTTGCTGCCTCCCTCGCCGACGACGCCGCGAAGGCAGGGATGAGCAACGCAGCGAAGGTGAGCGCCAAGTTCACCAGCTTCATGGAGAGCGGCTTCGGCAAGTTCCTCGGCAAGGCAGCCATCGTCGCCGCTGTGGCGGACGCGGCAATCAATGTCAGCCAGTCGATAACGAAGTTCAGCGGTACACTCGAGAAGCAGGGATTCGACCCAGCGACAGCCAAGATAGCTGCGGGTACCACGGGTCTCATCAACACACTGACCTTCGGCCTCTTGCCCGACGGCATACAACAGAAGATAGCTGAAGCGCTCGCCAAGATGGCAGATTACATCTTCAAGGGGATGGACAAGCTGTTCGGACCCGGTTTCTCTGCGTCAATCAAGAAGTATTTGAGTGGAGCTTTCGACATATTCGGTGGCATAGGCGACCTGCTTCTCGCCATGTGGAACGGCGACTCTAAGGGTGTGAACGATGCCCTCATGAAGATCGTCAAGGGCTGGTCGGACATGTTCTTTGCTCAATTCGAGATGATAGGAAACGTCCTCCTCAAGCTTGGGCCCATGATACTCGAGTATCTCTACAAGGCTTTAGGCTGGGTGTCCAACAAGATCGGAGACATATTCCTGTCCCTCAAGGACATTCCTCTCGTCGGTCCCATCTTCGAGTGGGTCGGCAATGCGTTCAAGATGTTGGGTGATTTTTTCAACAAGGCCGGCGAGGCGTGGGGTAAGATCGCCGACATCATGAAGCAGGTGAACGTCACCGAGATGCTCCGTGGATGGGGTCAAGCCGTCATCGACTTCGTTATGATCGTCTGGGAGAAGTTCAAGCTCGTCGTCGATTACATAACACTTCCCATTCGAGTCGTGTACAACCTCTGGAAAACCGTCTGGATAGCCATATGGGAAGAGGCAATTAGCCCTATCGTAGACAAGATCATAGCACTTGGAACAACACTCGTTGATTATCTTCTCAAACCTTACAAAATGGCTTGGGAGTGGATCAAAGGGCTAGCGACGATGATCTGGGACGGATTCCTTTCACCCGTTCTCAACAAGGCAAGCGAAGTAAGAACTTCGCTGATAGACACCTTAACGGCTCCCTACGTCATGATGTGGGAGCGTGTCAAGGCGGTCTTCGGATTCGTGTGGGACACATTCGTAGGATTTCATACACAGATTCACGAGTGGGCTCAAAAATTATACGCAATTTTGACAGATCCGCACACCAAAGCGTCTCAAAAGATCAAAGAGGTCATCGGATATGTGATAGGTGAATTTTTTGCATTGGGACCGAAGCTCACAGAGTGGGGTGGTAAACTTATCGGAATCCTAAAGAAACCGTACGAGGATGCTTGGGCATGGTTGCAGGAGAACTTCGGTTTCGCTAAGTTCACGGAGCTCGGAGGTCAAATCATAGATGGCATCATGGGATCTATTGGAGGCCTCAAGGACAAGGTCGTTGAGAAGTTCAATGGGGCAGTCGACGGCGTAAAGAGCTTCCTTGGCATAGCTTCGCCTTCCAAGGTATTCGAGGGAATGGGCGACAACATGGTCGACGGCGTCATGGAAGCCATGATGTCCATGCCGAAGCAGATACTCGATAACATTGGCAAAGTCCTCAAGATATTCAACGAAATCTTCGCGAAGATCGTCGAGGCCGTCAGCATCAACTTTGACGCAGTGTTTAATCTCGTCTCCACCATTACACAGAAGATCTTGTCGTTCCTAGAGACGAACCTCCCGAGAGGTATAGCGATATTCCAAACGATGAGAGACGGCATCCTGAAGGTGTTCGGTCTCGAGTCTTTCGGCAAGGTCTTCGAGAAGGTCGTCGACGGCGTCATGGAGGCCTTCGGAAAGCTCGCCGACATGGGGCCATTCAAGGCCGTCATCGAGATCGCGAAGAAGGTCTTCAAGATACAGTCACCCTCCAAGGAGTTTAAGAACATCGGTGAACAAATCGCTGATGGACTAGGTGTATCGATGGATCAGATCCCGAAGGACATGAAGGGGACCTTCGATAAAAGCGTGAAGGTGGGAGAAAACTTCTCCAAGCAGATGCAGGACGTCGCAGCGAAGACGCCTGCACCAGGAGCCCCTCCCGCCCCAGGCGCGCCCACTCCGTCTCCCGCACCGCCACCTATACCTGATACTGAAGCTGCGAAGATGATCGCCGCCGTCGCCAATCTCGGCGACGTGGCAGAGAAGGCACGTGGCGCCGGCGCGAAGATAGAAGCACTGAACGCAGAGGCAGGCAACATCGGGAAGGCGCTCATGAACGTTCCTGTTGCCTTCAAGCCTATCATAGAATCGCTCACTAAGCTGCAAGAAGTCTTCGGAGGCAAAGCATCGCAGATCTCTGAGACGACCAAGGCCTTCTTGGAGATCTTGACGTCGCTGAACGGTCTAGGTGACGTAGGTCACAAGATGGCCGAAGAAGGCATAGGTAACAAGATCTGGCGTCTCAACACGCTCGCAAATCCACAAGACAACAATCTCTCTTATCATCTTTCCATGGTTCCTGTCCTGTGGGCGCCTGTAGTTGCCATCATTAAAAAGATAGCGGGCATGCTGGGAACGCTAAAAGAGGCCCAAGAGTTGAAAGAAGGCTTTAAGGGGCTGATCGACGTTCTCACAGCATTGAACGACGCAGGCAACTTAGGTCACAAGCTCGCTGAAGAACAACTGGGCAACAAGATCTGGCGTCTCAACACGCTCGCAGATCCCTCAGGCGGGAATCTATCGTATCACTTGTCGCAGGTTCCTGTCCTGTGGGTTCCGCTCCTTGGATCAGTCGCTGCCGAGAAGATGAAGGCGCTCCCCATCGAGTCTGCCAAGAAGGGCATAAAGATGTTCCAGGACGCCGTCAAGGTGATCCAGGAGATGGACGACGCCCTCGCGAAGACGCCGAAGATCGACATCTCCGCGAAGATGTCGGAGGCGGCCGGCAAACTCGGCCTCGGCAGCAGCGGCGTCTACACCGTGAAGAGCAAGGAGGTCGTGATCAACGTCAAATTCGAGGTCGTGATGAACGCAGGCGCAGTGGAGAAGGCGATAGTCCACCGATCAGACTCCATCATACGTGATAGAATCAACTTCGCGCTCGGCAGCGGTGAAGGCAAGGCAGAAAAA
>Ga0181343_1000181_pt1 | contig 30409 bp, 33 predicted proteins | sample Su13VDMLBSD_FD_130110 | JGI IMG/M metagenome (GOLD analysis project Ga0181343, IMG submission 130110) | Freshwater viral communities from Lake Michigan, USA - Su13.VD.MLB.S.D | ecosystem: Environmental > Aquatic > Freshwater > Lake | place: USA: Michigan | collected 2013-07-15
ACAACTGGTTCACAGGGACTACAAGGAAGACAAGGAACGCAAGGTACACAAGGTCTACAGGGAACTCAAGGATCACAAGGTACTATTGGTTCTCAAGGCACAACTGGATCTCAAGGTACTATTGGATCACAAGGAACTACTGGTTCACAAGGTACAACTGGTTCACAGGGACTACAGGGAACTCAAGGTCTACAAGGTCTACAGGGAACTCAAGGAACTCAAGGATCTCAAGGTACAACTGGATCTCAAGGTACTATTGGTTCACAAGGTACAACTGGTTCACAGGGACTACAGGGAACTCAAGGTCTACAAGGTCTACAGGGAACTCAAGGAACTCAAGGATCTCAAGGTACTATTGGATCACAAGGAACTACTGGTTCACAAGGTACAACTGGTTCACAGGGACTACAAGGAAGACAAGGAACGCAAGGTACACAAGGTCTACAGGGAACTCAAGGATCACAAGGTACTATTGGTTCTCAAGGCACAACTGGATCTCAAGGTACAACTGGCTCACAAGGTACAACTGGCTCACAAGGAGCGCAAGGTACCCAAGGTCTACAGGGAACTCAAGGAACTCAAGGAACTCAAGGAAGACAAGGAACACAAGGTACTCAAGGTCTTCAAGGTGTTTCTGGACCAGTAGCAGGTTCTGCTAATCAGGTTGTTTATAAGGATACTTCAAATAATCCTGCTGGTTCTAATAACTTAACTTTTGATGGTTCCAATCTTTATGTTGGTGGCAATATTACAATTGGTGGTACTACAGCATTCCTTGCCGTCAATGAATTAAAAGTTGAAGACAAAGACATCGTACTTGGCATTACTACTAATGCATTTGGTAATGACATTTCTACTGATATCACCGCAAGTAGTGGTGGAATTGCAATTGCATCTACCGAAGGTACCCCATTAATTAGCATGAATGCTGGTGGTGAGCTTACACCAGATACTTACAAACAGTTGATGTGGTTTAAATCTGGTTCCTTTACTGGACTCAATACCGATGCTTGGATATTCAATTATGGTGTTGGTATTGGTAAGACTCAAATCGCTAATGGAGTAAGACTTGCTGCTGGGGGTATGCAGGTCTCTGATACGCAATTTGATTTTATTGGTGGAGAAATAAAGGCAGGTAGAGTTGATACATCTAATGAAGGTGGTCAGTTAAGTTTCGGTAGAGCAACTGATAATGCAACTGGTTGGTATATTGATGTTTATGGCAACACTTCAACACCAAGTCTTCGTTTTGTTGATGTTAGTAATGCAGCAGTAAGAGCACAAATTGATGGTTCTGGAAACTTTGTTTTTGAGAGTCCTATTGAATTAAATTCTACATTAAAGGACATCAATAATAATGTAGGTGTTGCTGGTTCTATATTAGTTTCTACTGGCTCTGGAGTTAGTTGGGCTACTCCATTTGCTGCTGGACTACAAGGTCTTCAAGGTACGCAGGGTAGACAGGGAACACAAGGTCTACAGGGAAATCAAGGCACTCAAGGATTACAAGGAACTCAAGGAACTCAAGGTTCACAAGGTACAACTGGTTCACAGGGAACCACAGGATCTCAAGGTACAACTGGCTCACAAGGTCTACAGGGAACACAAGGAACTCAAGGTACAACTGGTTCACAAGGAACAACTGGTTCACAGGGAACCACAGGATCTCAAGGTACAACTGGATCTCAGGGACTACAAGGAAGACAAGGAACGCAAGGTACACAAGGTCTACAGGGAACTCAAGGATCACAAGGTACGACTGGTTCACAGGGAACTACAGGATCACAAGGTACAACTGGTTCACAGGGAACCACAGGATCTCAAGGACTACAGGGAACCCAAGGAACTCAAGGAACTCAAGGTTCACAAGGTACAACTGGTTCACAGGGAACCACAGGATCTCAAGGTACAACTGGCTCACAAGGAACTACTGGCTCACAAGGAACTACTGGTTCACAGGGAACCACAGGATCTCAAGGTACAACTGGATCTCAGGGACTACAAGGAAGACAAGGAACGCAAGGTACACAAGGAACGCAAGGTACACAAGGTCTACAGGGTACACAAGGAACTCAAGGCCTTCAAGGCATTACTGGATCTCAAGGACTACAGGGAACTCAGGGTCTTCAGGGCAATCAAGGAACTCAGGGTGTTTCTGGTCCAGTAGCAGGTTCTGCAAATCAAATTGTCTATAAAGATTCTTCTAACAATCCTACAGGATCTAATAGTCTCACATATACTGGTGCTGTATCTGGTGTTGGTACTGTTGGTATTGGTACTATTATTGATATTGTTCATTATGACACTTTAAATTCAGGATCTCTTTCTTTTGAGGGTTCTGCTGGACAATTATTCAGTATTACTAATAATCTCACTACTGGTTCTATTTTCTCTGTTAATGATGTTTCTGGTATTCCTAGTATTGATGTAGATGCGGATGGTACTATTGAAATAGCACCTTATGGTGGAAATACTGGTGTGGGTACAACAAATCCAACACAAAAGTTAGATGTATCAGGAAATCTAAGACTTCGTGGTGGTCTTTATGACAGTTTCAATAATGTAGGTTCTGCAACATCAGTTCTTATTTCTACAGGAACTGGTACTAAGTGGGAAGCAATATCAACTGCTGCTCTTCAAGGAAGACAAGGAACTCAAGGAACTCAAGGAACTCAAGGCTCTCAAGGTACTACAGGATCTCAAGGTACTACAGGATCTCAAGGTACTACAGGATCTCAAGGTACTACAGGATCTCAAGGTACCACAGGATCTCAAGGTACAACTGGCTCACAAGGAACTACTGGATCTCAAGGAACTACTGGATCTCAAGGTATCACAGGATCTCAGGGACTACAAGGAAGACAAGGAACACAAGGTCTACAGGGAACACAAGGAACTCAAGGAACTCAAGGTACCACAGGATCTCAAGGTACAACTGGCTCACAAGGAACTACTGGATCTCAAGGAACTACTGGATCTCAGGGAACTCAAGGATTACAGGGAAATCAAGCAACTCAGGGCTCCCAAGGTCTACAGGGTACTTCTGGACCTTCAACCACAATTTTTGCCGCTGACGACACCTCAACCACAACTTTATATCCAGTTATGGTTGGAGCAACAGGCTCCAATCAAACTGCAAAGGCAAGAAGCACTGCAACCGCATTTAGTTTTAATGCAAGTACTAATGTTTTAAGTGCTGCTAATTTTACAACCCCAGGTCAATTCCAATCCACACAAGCAAACTCCACAACAACTGGTGGAGGCCAAATCTACCTGAATGGTGCTACTGGAAACCGAATTGACTTTAACAATAATGGTGCTGCTGCTCCTGCGTTTACAACAAGAAGTGTTGGAACCAAGATTGTTTTATGGCCTGCTATTAGTGGTTCTGCTGTTGATTACGGGTTTGGTATTGAGGGTTCTACTTTATGGTCTTCTGTTCCAACAACTTCGGAGCAATTCAAATGGTATGCAGGAACCACAAATATTGCAACTCTGTTTGGAACTGGTCAACTAGTATTAGGAACCACAACTCTTACAGGAACTGCATCACAACCACTTCAAGTTACTGGTGGTGCTTATGTTTCTGGTAATCTTGGTATTGGAATCACAAATACATCATATAAACTTGATGTATTTAATTCTAGCGCAAATACTGACATAAGAATTTTAACTAGTGGTTCAAGTTCTACCTCTCGCTTGCTTTTACAAAATAATGGAGCATCAGGAAGAGAATATCAGTTTGGATTGGGTGGTAATACTTCTACCAGTCCGTATGCTGGAAGTGTATATTTGTATGACAACACTGCCTTTGCACTTCGTTGGTATACTGATAGTTCTGGAAATTTTGTAATTGGTTCATCAGCACCAACAGGAACATCATCACAGGCACTTCAAGTTCAAAGTGGTGCTTATGTTTCTGGTAATCTTGGTATTGGAATCACAAATCCAGCATCACCACTTACTGTTAATGGTACATCAAGATTTTTCACTTCTGGGCAAGGTGATGTTACAATCACACATTCAAGTCTTATTTCTACAGTTAAAGGTGCTTCTACAGTTCAACTTGCACTAGGTGCTAATAATACGGAAACAATTAGAATTAATAATTTAAATCAGGTTGGCATAGGAACCGCAAGTCCTGCATTCACTGCAGACATTGCAGGTGACGCAAGAGTAACTTCCACAAACAAAATGAGATTTGGTGGAACTGCAGGAACCACTAACTTCTATATACAGTATAACTCAACTGCAAATAGTTTGGACTTTGTAGCAGGATAAGATTATGCCAATAGTTGGAAGATTAGACCAATATGCATCAATGCTTGCTTGGGAGTTTGATGAAACTACTGCAAATAATATGAGTATTACTGGACTTGGAACTTATTATTCTTCCGAGTTTAATGAAAATATTGTAGATATTGTTAGAAATGGATTAGTATTAAATCTTGATGCTGGAAATCTTTCTTCTTATCCTGGTTCTGGAACAACCTGGACTGATGTAAGTCGTAATAGTAATAATGGAACACTGACGAATGGACCGACTTATAGTAGTGCAAATAATGGGTCTATTGTTTTTGATGGGGTTGATGATTATGTCAATTGTGGAACTCCTTCATCAGGTAGAAAAATAACAGTAAATGCTTGGGTAAAAATTACAACTGGTTCATTAAATCAACATATAGTAGATTCTGCATCTAATGCTTGGCATTTAGCAATATTGTCTGATAATAGACCTTATTTTTGGAATGGTTCAACCTATCATACTGCTGCTCCAGTGCTTACTGTTGGTCAATGGTATATGCTTACAGGAGTTCAAGGAACAACACTAGACATTTATATTAATGGTGTTTTGGGGCAAAGTATTGCAAGTAATGTTAATGTTACTACAAATAATGTGAATTTAGGAAGATATCAAAGTGGTGGTAGACAATTAACTGGAAATATCTCAAATGTACAAGTATACAACAGAGTACTCACAGAAGCAGAAATTCAACAAAACTATAATGCTTTTGCAACAAGATATGGTCTAACGACAACTAATTCAACAGCACCAATGTCTGCGAATGTTTTTGCTCCTTATGACCCTGTATATGATGAGTTTTCAGGAACTTTCTTTGGCGCAGGACAAGGGAGATATATGAGACAAAATACTGATAATTCGGTGATTGCTTATAATGAGATTGATGAAATTACTGATTTATTTGGTAGAGGTATTGTTAGAGATGGATTGGTTTTGGATTTAGATGCTGGAATAAGTGCTTCTTATCCTGGTTCAGGAACCACTTGGACTGATTTGAGTGTTTATAGTAACAATGGAACACTCACCAATGGACCGACTTATAGTAGTGCGAATGGTGGGTCTATAGTTTTTGATGGGACGAATGATTATGTTACTTTACCTACCAATTTATTAATACACGAAACTGGAAATCCTTTTACATTTTCAATTTGGTTTAAGACATCATCTACTGGAATAATTTTAGGACAAACAAATACATCCAATCCAACTGCTGCTATTACTTATGTTCCTGCAATATATGTGGGAACTAATGGATTATTATATACAAGTTGTTTTTGGGGTGGTGCAACTTCAAATCAATCAGTATCATTATCTTCAGTAAATAATGGTAGTTGGAATAATATAACAGTAACTTTTGCTTCTAATAGTCAAATTAGTTATTTGAATGGAGTTTCTTATGCGACATTATCAAAAACACAATCAAATTATAGTCCAACATATTATTACTTTTTAGGGAGTGGAACTGGTACTGGTTGGACTAATATTCCAGCATCTTTTTATTTTAATGGAAATATCTCAAATACTTTATATTACAACAGAGCACTATCAGCAGCAGAAATCTCACAAAACTATAATGCTCTTAAAGGTAGGTATGGATTATGACCTCGTATTTCTACTCTAATAAATACAACAAAGGTATACATTAATTATGGCAAGAAAGGCAATACTGGAAACTGGATATACATTCACACCTTCCACAAATACCATAATCATTCCTCGTGCTATACCGAGAGAACGACTAATTTTGATTACCAATGTAACGACGAACACGGTAATCTATAATTTTTCTGACTCAAACCTAAAGGCAATTGCTTATACTGTTTCAACTTCTGGTGGTACGAATACAACCACAGTCATATTGAATTATAGTACTCTTTCAATGAGTAGTACCGATAAACTTCAAATCATTGTAGATGAGTATGATGAGAAGTTTACTCCATCAGAAGCATATGTAGACCCTGTAAACAAGTTTAGAGTTTCGACCCCACAAGCACTAATTGATACCGACTTTGAGTATGGTAGTCAGGTTACAAAGTGGGAAAATCTTGCGATGATTAATAATCGTCCTTTTGCTTATCCTTCTTCTGTTGGTGTTGGTGTAATCAATTCTATTAATCTTCCGAATGGGTCAAGAACAGTAACAGTTGGACTGGCAGTAGCAGCCCCAGGAATTGGAACCGCAATTACCGTTCAAGATGCTTATTTGAATATTGCAAACGGAAACTTTATTGTAGAAACTGTGAGTGGTGCTGGAAATACAATCTTCACTTATACAGCAAGAGCAACAAATACAACAACAGTTACAAATATTTTTGACCCCAACAAAACTGGTATATTCTCTGGTACAACATATACAAACGCTCAAATTGGTGGAACTCCAACATTCTCTTGGACTTCTGGAACTGCAATTCCCGTAACAACCACAGTTCCGCACGGTCTTGCAATTGGTAATGAGGTTTCTATTGTTGGAACATCCCAGGTAAATGCAAATGGTTCTTTTGTGGTTGCTACAATTACCAGTTCAACTGCATTTACTTATTATTCAACTACTGCACCAGCAGCAAACCCAACTGGGGGAAGAATCTTTGTAAGACCTCAGGGACAATTTTTACATAGACCTTTTGATGGTGGAATCATTTTCACATCAAACTCAAACGGAAACTTTGAACAAGCAGTCAGACAGACAAGAAGATATTTCCGTTATCAATCTGGTAAAGGTATTCAAGTCAGTTCTGGTACTATTCTAAAACCAAGTTTGCAGATTGATAGTTTAACTTCTTCAGGAACAACTGTAACGGTTCAAACAAAAGAACAGCACAATATTCAGGCAGCAACACCAGGAACTCAAGTTACAATTTCTGGTGCGAATGAAACTGCATATAATGGAACTTTTACGATTACTTCTGTTACTGGATACAATACTTTCCAATATACAGCACTATCAACTCCTTCAGCATCACCAGCATCTGGAACTTATAATTGCTCTGTTTCAAGTTGGTTTGGATGCTCAAACCGTCTTGGAAGTTTTGATGCTCAAAATGGTGTACTTTTTGAGTTTGACGGACAAACACTTTCTGCTATTCGTAGAAGTTCTACTTTCCAACTTTCGGGAAAGGTTACTGCAACAAATGGTTCAAATACTATTACTCAAACAAATGCAACATTCCCAACTGCATTTGCAAAACAATTAGATATTGGTAATTTTATTGTTCTTCGTGGTCAATCATATCGTGTAGTTGATATTGCAAGTGATACTTCTATGACGATTTCTCCTTCATATAGAGGAGCAACTGCCGATTATGTAATCATGTCAAAAACACAAGATGCAAAATATCCACAATCAACTTGGAATATTGATAAGTGCGATGGCACAGGTCCTTCTGGATATAATATTGACCTCACCAAGATGCAGATGTTTTACATCGATTACTCTTGGTATGGTGCTGGATTTATTCGTTGGGGATTCCGTGGACCAGATGGTAATGTAATTTACTGCCACAAAGTACCAAATAATAATGTAAATACCGAAGCATATATGCGTTCTGGTAACTTACCAGCACGATATGAATCTGAAAGTCTTCCACCAACAACCAAAATTAATAGGAGTGTGGCAGCATCCGATACATTTGTTGGTATTGCGAGTACTGCAGGATTCCCAAGTGCTGGCACAATCGTAGTTCGTAATGCAAATACCTATGAGTATATGAATTATGCTGGTATTGGAACAACTGCATTTACTGGAGTCACAAGAGCAAGGTCTGGTAGTACTTCTCTTGCACTTACAGTTGCTTCTGGATCTAATGTGGCAACAGCAACAACCACAAACTTACAAATAGGTCAAAGAGTCATTGGTGGATTCCCAGAAGGAACTTATGTCAGTTCAATTGGTGTTGGAAATATTACATTAAGTCAGGCAGCAACATCGGCGAACCCAACGGTAATTATTCCTCCAATGGGAGCATCATCTGGTCAGACATTTACTTTCTCTGCTACAGACCCAGTTGCCGTTGAACTGGCATTCCCGACTTATGGACCTTCTATCTCTCACTGGGGTACAAGTGTCATCATGGATGGACGATATGATGATGATAAATCTTTGGTCTTCACTTATGGACAAAATGCAGTAACTAATATTGCATCTGGGGCAACAAAAGCACTATTTTCAATTCGTGTGGCACCATCGGTAGATAATGGTGTTGCTGCGGCATTCGGACAAAGAGAATTAATCAATAGAATGCAATTAGTTCTTCGTAATATTGGAATCTCCATTCGTGGTGGAACAGGAAACATTCTTTTAAGAGCATACTTGAATTCAACTCCATCATCTTCAACTGTTTGGACAAATGCCGTTGGTAATGTTGCAGGTTTACAAAATTCCAGTTTGGCACAAATTGCTGACTATGCTGGTGGTACTGTAACGGTAACTGGTGGTGAGATTACGGCAGGTCTGTTCTCTTCTGGCACTAGCACACTTGACTTGAGTAGTGTTAGAGATTTGGGTAACTGTATTCTTGGTGGTGGAGGAAATACTTCAAATACTGGAATATATCCAGATGGCCCAGATACATTAACAATTACCGTGACTAATGTTGGTACTGCTGCTGTAGATGTAACTGGAAGAATTTCTTGGACGGAGGCACAAGCATAAGAAATGGCAAAACTCAAAGGCGGCACACGAATCTACGGTAATATTAAGATTGATGGTGGAATTTATGATAGTTCCAATCAGGTTGGTGTTGGTGGATCAATTTTAATATCAACTGGTGTTGGAATCTCTTGGACTGCTCCTTTTGCCGCTGGTTTACAAGGAACTCAAGGATCACAAGGTGTTCAGGGTATCCAAGGGCTAAGTAACCAAGGTACTCAAGGTCTTCAGGGACTTCAAGGTAGACAAGGTACTCAAGGTATTCAAGGACTTCAGGGTACTCAAGGTACACAAGGAATTCAAGGTCTAAGTAACCAAGGTACTCAAGGTCTTCAAGGTACTCAAGGTACAACTGGATCACAAGGTACAACTGGATCACAAGGTACTACTGGATCTCAAGGTACTACTGGATCTCAAGGTACTACTGGATCTCAAGGTCTACAAGGAAGACAAGGTACTCAAGGTCTTCAAGGTACTCAAGGTACCACAGGATCCCAAGGTACTACTGGTTCACAAGGTACAACTGGATCTCAAGGTACTACTGGATCTCAAGGTCTACAAGGAAGACAAGGTACTCAAGGTATTCAAGGACTTCAGGGAACTCAAGGAACACAAGGAACACAAGGACTTCAAGGTGCTTCTGGTGGTTCATCCACAATTACTGCAGAAACATCATCAACTAATATTTTCTTCCCAACATTCACTAATGTTGCTAGTGGAACACCAGCAGGTACATATGCTGCAGATAATAAATTAGAATTCCAACCAAGCTCTGGGACACTTTACGCAACAGTATTCTCGTCACTTTCTGACCAAACACAGAAAGAAAATATAAGACCCATCGAAAATGCATTAGAACTAGTAACCCAAATTGAAGGTGTTCGTTATGATTGGATCGACAAACACAATAAATCATCGATTGGCGTAATTGCACAAGAAATCGAAAAGGTTTTACCAGAAGTTGTAATAACAAATTCTAAAGGATTGAAGACAGTTTCTTATGGAAATATTGTTGCTGTATTGATCGAAGCGATCAAAGAACAATATAAAGAAACAAATATACTCAAGGAAGAAATTCAAAATTTAAAGAACAACTTAAAATGATAATGACATTTTATTATATCGACTTTGATAAATAGTTAAAAAAGTAAAATGGCGGCAACTCCATCAGTCAATATAGTAATCCAACAAGGAGCAGATTTCAGTGAGATCTTCAAATCCACAGAAACTGATGGATCCCCATCCAATATATCTGGTTATGTTGGATTCTCTCAAATAAAAAAACATCCTAATTCTACATCATATAAAAACTTTAGTGTTTCTATTATTGGATTATTGGGCGAAGTTTCTATTGCAATGACTGCTGCTGTGACTTCACAATTGGAACCAGGAAGACATCAATATGATGTTTTTCTAAGATCTCCATCTGGGAGTATATCTAAGTTAGTAGAAGGGATGGCATTCGTTAACGCAGGAATAACAACCATTTAAATCAAATGTCTGTAATTCGCAAAGCATCATCAAACAAAAAAATAATTACAAAGAAAAAAGATCTACCAAAAGTAAGATCTACTAGACAGCCATCTACAATTAGAGAGATGGGAGATGTTGATTTTTATCCATTAAATAATTCCAAAGATGGATATTCTGTCATGTATGATAGTCAAACAAATAGATTCATGTTGATGTCTGCAGATGATGTACTTGTAACATCAACCGAAACTCCAGTTCCAGATGTGTTTATTACTCAGTTGGAACAACAAATAAATCTGGGAGATGTCATTGACTCCATTGATGGAGGAGTGTTCTGATGCCACTGAGAGTTAGAGATTTAACTGATTTTAATAGAGGCAATTTAAACGGAAAAACAGTTTTACTTTATGATAATACTCCAGATAAATTTACATTAGAAAACGCCGATAAAATTTTAACTGAATCAGTTGAGGATGGTAGTATTCCAAATGTTTTTGTAGAACAAATACAAGAACAAATTAATCCTGATAATTTAAATTTCGATGGCGTCGATGGAGGCGTTTTCTAAATAATATCATAATAAAAAAAATATAAGAAATGGCATCACCAACTATCCAGTTTAAAAGGGGTAATGCAGGAATAGCAGGAACAGTTCCTGCTCTCCTCCCAGGTGAGCCAGCTATTTCATTAAACAATTTTGACTTTTTTATCGGTATTGATAGTTCAGTAACAAATAATAAATTCTTTGGCTCTCACCGTTATTGGGAACGAGAACGAAGTGGCGTTAAATCTCTGAATTTAAAACTTGTTTCTGATAATGGTTCACAATCAATTAATTTAAGATCACCAGTAAGTCTTGGTGCAACATTTACTTATACGCTTCCAGCAACTGCTATCGGTTATAGTGGAAAAGTTTTATCCACAAATGCAGATGGCGATTTATCTTGGATAGATCAAGTTAATACTGCTAGTATAGAAGGTATTATTACTGGAATTGGAACATTTAATAATAATGTTGGATTTACTACGACTACAGTTTCTACAAGTTCTACGACTGGTGCGGTAACAATTGCTGGTGGATTAGGAGTAGTAGGAAATTCATACTTTGGATCAGACTTAAATGTAGGTGGAAATTTCAATGTAATTGGAATTACGACATTTTCAAATACAACAGACAATACTTTAGGTAATCCAGATACTGGTGCAGTCCAAATTGACGGTGGCTTAGGTATCAATAAGAACACAACCATTGGTGCAGGACTTTCGGTTGTAGGACAGTCATATTTTATTGGAACTGCGACCTTTTATGGCGATGCAAATAATCTTGGTAATTTGAATGCCCCAACGATTCAAACTACAACGATTAAACATACAAATGGAACTCAAGCGGCAACTATTGATGCTTCTGGAAATGTTGTTGCTTCCCAAAACTTAACTGTTAGTGGAGACTTATATGTAAACGGCACAACAACTCAAATTAATACCACATCACTTACTGTTGAAGATAGAACTATTGATTTGGGTATAATCAATGGCTCTGTTCCTTTATCTAATACTACTTGGGACTTGGGCGTTTTATTCAATTATTACACTGGTGGTTCCGCAAAAAAATCTGCAGTTATTTGGGAACACGGAGATTCTAGGTTTAAATTTGCAAGTGTTCTTAATTCAGATATTAATGGAACTGATAATAATACTCCTCAACTTTCAGTTACTAACTTTGCTCCAATTGAAATTAGCGCACTTTGGATAAATGATTGCGCTGGACAATCTCAGGTCATTTCTTGTACTGGTGCGGAAAGATACCTTGAGAATATTACTATTGATGCAGGAATTTATTGATAATATATGTGTAAATTTATAAATACACCTAGCATATTCTAGGTGTATTTTTTTATGTCTGAAGAAGACTTGAGGTTAGTTCTCATGAAATATCAACAAAAGTTATTTGAGTGCATGAATCAAAATATTGTATTAGAAACTCAAGTAGAAAAATTGACCATAGAAGTAGAGAAACTGAGATCAGCAATAGAAGCAGGAGAAGAATTCGAATAAATAATAAAAAAACTCTTACATAAGAGTTTCTCTACGGTATATACCATCAATGGAGTTGAATGGCAGATCCAAATATTAGGATAAAACGATCTATAGTCCCAGGCAAAAAGCCAACAATAGAGCAGCTATCTTTGGGAGAGTTGGGACTAAATGCCTATGATGCTGAGTTATATGCTCGTAGAGAAAGAGCAGGAATAGGCACCGATATTGTAAGACTTGGTGCTGGAGCAACAGTTACTAATGTACTTTATGTCACACAAGATGGAAGCGACACCAATACAGGAAAAAAACTTGGAGACGCAAAAAGAACAATCGGAGCAGCACTCACAGCAGCAACAACAGGAACAATTATTAAAGTTAGTTCTGGATCTTATCTAGAAAATAATCCTCTCATTATTCCAGAACAAGTTTCAATTGTTGGAGATAGTTTAAGAGAAGTATCAATATCTCCGCAGAATGCAAATCAAGACTTGTTCTATGTTTCTAATGGAAACTATATTGCAGAGATGTCTTATACTGGCACTCTAAATTCTGGTAAAGCAATCTTTGCATTTAATCCAACTCAAGTAGGATATTTCAATCAGTCACCTTATATTCAGAACTGTACAAACTTTATTCCAAACAGTATTGGATTAAAGATTGATGGATCAAAAGCAATAGGACCATTAAAGTCAATGGTTCTGGATTCATATACTCAATATAATCAAGGTGGTATTGGTTGCTCAATTACCAACGAAGGTTATGCCCAGTTAGTATCACTATTTACAATTTGCAATGAGACCGCTGTTTATTGTGGATCTGGTGCTGCTTGCGATTTGACCAACTCAAACTCATCATTTGGAAACTATGCACTGGTTGCCGATGGAGTTGGACCCAAAAAATACACTGGTATTGTTACAAGTTCTGCAGATGCAAATGCAGATACTTTTGTTCTAGATTTAAATGTTCCAACATTTAATGTAACAAATGCACTCTATGACAATATAACAGGACTTACAACAATTACAGTAAATTCCAATCATAATTTTAATGTTGGAATGGGAGTTTCAGTTGTTGGACTTGCATTTACTTGCTCTTCTGGACCAGGTATTATAACTTATCCCTCAGGAAACAAAGGATATATTTTTGAGGTTGTGGGAACTCCTTCTTTAAATTCTTTTGAAGTTTATGTTGGGGTTTCTACTCTTTCGCATACATATCAATCTGGTGGAACTGCAAAAATAAATGTAGTAAGACCTTTTGATGGACAAGTCATTTATTTTGATAACTTATACTATACCGTTGGCACTATTACAGTTGGGTCTGGTGGAACTGGATATACTGGAAATGCTGATGTAACAATTGGTTCACCTTCAACACCTTGGGGCATTCCTGCAACAGCAGTTGCTGAAGTTAGAAATGGTTCTGTCATTTCTGTTGAAATGGTTTCGAGTGGAAGAGGCTATGGTTCAACTCCTCCAAGTGTATCTTTTAGTATGCCAGATGTTGGAATTAACTCTGCAACAGGAAGTGCAAATTTGATTCCAACTTATTATGTTATTCAAACTTCTACACCAGTTTCTTCTGGTATTTGTACAATTACTTTAAGTGATAATGTTCCTTATGCAGTTGGTGTGGGCACAACGGTTCCTTTCTTTAAGCAAAGTAGAGTATTAGCATCGGGACATTCATTGGAGTACATTGGCTCTGGTACAAACATTGCAACTGCACTTCCTCAAAATGGTGGAGTGCCAATTCAAGATAATGAGACCGATTCTCGTAATGGTGGTCTTGTGGTATTCACATCAACTGACCAATCAGGAAACTTTAGAATTGGTGATGGTGTTGTAATTAATCAACAAACAGGAACCATTACTGGAACATTTTATTCCAAGAGTTTGTTTTCAACGATGACACCCTTTATTCTTGCCCTAGGAGGAGATTAATCAAATGGCTTTAGCACTTAATGTATTTCAGACAGTTACTGCAGTTGTAAATACGAGCCCAACTGTAATTTATACTGCGCCTGTTGGCTATACCGGCGTTGTTCTCTTAGCACAAGTTGCAAATATTGGCGCAACTTCTGCAGATGTAACTTTAGTTCATCGCAGAAGTTCTACTGATACTGAAATGTTAAAAGAATATCCAATTGAAACAAAAGATACTGCAAATCTTCTGGCAGGAAAATTAGTACTGGAAAGTGGAGATAGACTAGTTTTATCTGGTAGTAATGGCACTAATTTGAAATTCATAGCAAGCATTCTAGAAACACTTAATTAATATTATAAGTAAAATGGCAAAATATATCAGCAATCGTCAAAAAAATCTTAGAGTTGGTATCAGTTCTTATACAGAAAATGATACCGTACTACAGGTTGTTGGAAATGTTGGGGTTGGAACCGCAGTTGCGACAACCGATTTAGATGTCAATGGTGGACTAAGAGTTCGCGGTTCTTTATACGATGTCAACAATGAATCTGGAATTGTTGGGCAGATATTAGTATCAACTGGGACAGGAATTGATTGGACAGATCCATACGCTGCTGGTATACAGGGTGTCCAGGGTACTCAAGGTGTTCAGGGAATCCAAGGTATTAAAGGAGCTTTCAATAATTGGATAAGAAAAACATCAACATATACTGCATCTGTAAATGATAGGATTATAGCAGATACTTCAGGGGGAACTTTTACAATAAATCTTCCTGCATCACCATCTACTGGAGATGAAGTTCATATTGCAGATACAAACAACTTTGCTACCACAAATCTTACTATAGGGAGAAATGGTAGTACTATAGAAGGATATTCTGATGATTTTATTTTAGATATTGCTCAACTTGATATTAGATTCATATATGATTCTTCAACTTGGAAAATATTCACTAGCACTGCTGGAAGTGAATTCGATTTTACCGTCTGATAAATAATAGAAATAAATTTATATCATATGATTGAGAATTTTGCCAAGCTTGCGCTTGAACATGGTGGTAGTATTCACCCTTTGATTGTACCAAGTAATGTATTGAAAGGTCCATCAATTACAAATCCATCAATATATGTTGATGGAGACACAATAAGAGTAAATCTAAGAAATATAAATTACACTTTATATCATTCCGAAAAACGATTATTTGAACATCATTGGGGTCCCCTAGTTTACATTCACCCAGAAAATGACCTAAGACTTCGCACTTGGAACATCATGTGCGAATTAGATGATAACATGCAAATTACCAAATATAATCATATTGACACATCAAATTTTCCCGATAAAGAATTATGGGAGTTTGTAGGTCTAGAAGATTGTAGAATAGTTCGTTGGGATGGTAAATTATATGTTTGTGGAGTAAGGCGAGACTTAGATAGGATAGGAACTGGAAGAATGGAACTATCTGAGCTTGAAATTACTGATAATGGGGTAAAAGAAATCCGACAGTACAGAATTCCAATTCCAGGAGATGACAATTCTTATTGCGAAAAAAATTGGATGCCAATTTTGGACATGCCATTTCATTTTGTAAAATGGACAAATGGAACTGAGATTGTAAAATATGACATTGAGACTGGAACTACTACACAAACACATTTGACTGCTTGGAAAGACCTAGGTTGCATCGATTTACGCGGAGGATCTCAAGTAATACCATATGACCAAAATTATAGGTTTTGTCTAAATCACGAAACATTCTTAACAAAGAGTGAAGCAGGAAGAAAAGATGGGGTTTACAGACATAGATTCGTAGTTTGGGATAAAGATTGGAATATCGTAAAAGTATCGAAAAGATTTTCATTCTTAGAAGCAAATATAGAATTTGCTGTTGGAATGTGTGAATATAAGGAGAATTATCTAATGACTTTTGGGTTCCAAGATAATGCCGCATATCTTCTTAAAGCACCCAAGAAATTTGTACACGACTATATTTTTGATTGAATTAAAACCTGTTTCATAGGAGAAATGACAATGAACAATTATTATGAAAATAAGTTTTGGAGAGGAACTTTTTTCAACAAATTAATACAAGAATTGAATTACACTTCATATTTGGAATTGGGTGTAAGAGGTGGAGATCAAAGTTTTAATATGATAAATTGCAATCATAAAGTTGGTGTAGATGCCAATCCATATTATGCACATTTAGATGGCATAGTTTGTGCATATACTGACGATTATTTTGCTACTTTAGATAAAAGTATCAAATTTGATTTAATTTTTATTGATGCTTGCCACGAAAAATATCAAGTATATAAAGATTTTTTAAATTCATTACAACATTTAAGTGATAGGGGAATAATTATATTCCATGATATATTTCCATTGACAGAAAAACATACTTGTAATGAAACTTTAAATGGAGATTGTTACGAATTGTGGATTGACTTAGTTGATAATTATTACTCAGAAACTGCCACATTTATTGCTTACCCAGGAGATGCCGAAGGAACGGTAGGAATTTATTTCAATACAAATAATAATTTTGATTCAAATAAAATTCAAAATATTGATCATTCATATGAATATTTTTTCAGTAATATTTCCAGATACATATATCACAAACATTTAACTGAAAACGAAATCTTAACCAAATGTATAGTAGGAAAAAATATCTAATGAATAATCAAAGAATTTTTATAACAGGTGGTACTGGATTTCTTGGTAAAAATATTATTAAAAGATATTATAATTCCAGTGAAATTACCGTATATTCTAGAGACGAGGCAAAGCAATATTACCTAAAAAAACAATATCCAAATGTAAATTTCATATGCGGTGATGTTAGAAATTTAGATTTGATGCTTCGCGCAAGTAAAAATCACGATATTGGAATATTTGCTGCTTCATTTAAACAAATCCAAGCTTGTCATGACAACTACGAAGAAGCGAATGAAGTTATAGTTCGCGGTGCATTTAATAGTAGAAGATGTGCAGAAGAAAATCAATTCAAATCTGCTTGTTTTATTTCCAGCGACAAAAGTAGATCAGCAACTACAATATATGGAGGAATGAAATATGTTGCTGGAGAATCTTTTATTTCAAATTGTAGTAATTCTCCTGTAAACTTAAGTACTTTAATATATGGTAATGTTTTGAATAGTACTGGAAGTATTTTACCTTTAATTTGGAAGAGTATATCGGAAAATTTCAGTCTTTCTCTTTATGGAGAAGAAATGACGAGATTTTTCATTGATGTAGAAAGTGCAGTAGATCTAATTGAAAAATCTTTATCTTATAATGGATATAACATTATTCCAAAAATACAAAGCATGAAAATTTTAGATCTATTTGAAATTTTCAAAGAAGAATTTGGATTGAAGTACACTGTTTCTCAACCAAGAAGTTGCGAAAAGATCCATGAAATTATGGCTTCACAGGATGAAATACCAAGAATTAAAATAGAAAATAACATATATTTACTACATCAAAGCGAAATATATAATCAGGTATCATTTAAAAATAACCAATATTCTTCGCAAGATTGTCTAATTGATAAAGATTATCTATTAAATTATTTGAAATCAAAACAATTCTATAGACCACTATGAAAGTATATGTATTTGGTCCCAATGGAATGTTGGGACATTACTTGGTGAAATACTTAAGTCCATATTTTGATGCAATTTCTATTTCTAGGAAAGAGTTTGATCTAAATGTAGATTTAAATCAAATTTTGCAGAGGTATGAATTTACTCCAGATGATGTGATCATCAATGCGGCTGGAATAATTAAACAAAGAGATTATTCCCAAGAAGAACTTATAAAAGTTAATAGTCTATTTCCACACTTTCTTTCTACAATAAATTGCAATGTAATTCACATAACAACAGACTGTGTATTCAGTGGAAAAGATGGATTTTACAATGAAGATTTTTCTCACGATTGTGTAGATGATTATGGGAAAAGTAAATCTCTTGGGGAAAATCAAAATCTAACTATTATTAGAACTTCTATTATTGGAGAAGAAGTAGAAAATAAAAAATCTCTTCTAGAATGGGTTAGGTCAAATAAAAATCAAAATATAAATGGCTACTTAAATCATTTTTGGAATGGTGTCACTTGTTTGGAGTTATCTAAGCAAATATGTAATATAATTCAAACAAATTCATACTGGAAGGGAGTTAGGCATTACCATTCCCCTGATGTTGTAAGTAAATATGAATTGGTTTCACATATAAATGAAATCTACAAATTGGGAAATAATATAATCCCAACTATGGAAAAATATTGCGATAGAACTTTAACCAGTAAATACGATTGTCCAATTAAAACTACAATTAAAGATCAAATTATAGAGTTAAAAGAATATAAATTAAAGTCAAAATTATCTAACAGAGAAAAATTAAAAAATTTTCCTAGAGTTAATTTTGTAAGTATAGAAGAGTCAGAAGATAGAAGAAAAGCATTGTATGAAAATTTTGAAAATAATGGAATTGAAGTAGAAAAAGTAATACCGAATGTATTCAAAAGGTACAGTAAAGGTGACGAAAAAATACTACAATCAAGTGATTCAAATCTTTTATTCACATATGGAGATCAAAAAGTAGATTTACAATTTGAAATAGATCAAATTGACAATTATTGTCCATCATATATGGGTGTCATAACATCACATTTGAAAGCAATCAAAAACTGGTACAATAATACTGATGATGACTATGCTATTTTTTGCGAAGATGATATTGGATTTGAAACTATACAATATTGGAACTTTACTTGGGATGAGTTTTTTAACTCTCTACCAACTGGCTGGGGATGTATCCAACTCTCAGTTTTAAGGGAACTACAGGTTTTTCATACATTTTGGACTCCTGATATTCATTTCAGACAAAGATGTTGGTGTGACTGGTCTTGCCTATGCTATCTAATTACCAGAGAGCGAGCCAAGGAATTGTTAGATAATTATTATGTTGATGAAATATTTTATTTGGATTATAAAGGGATCGATATATATGATAGAACTGAAGCTGCTCTGAAGCCATATGTAGAAAATATAATATATACATATTTTAAACCAGACCAAGTTTTTTCTTTTCCTTTATTTTGTCCAAATATGCAATTTCAAACTACAGTATGGCAAGAAACACCAAGTGAAATAAAGATGGAAGATAGTTTCATAGAAATTATAAAATGGTGGGAAAACAAAGGAACTAAAAAATCTTTAGAACAACTATACATCAATCAATAAATCGGAAAAAACTATGATATTGAATTTTGATTATGTCTACAAAAAATATAACTTAGACATCACTGGAATCTTACATATTGGTGGCCATTATGGAAATGTCATTTCAGATTACCAACAATATGATGTAAATAACATTGTATTATTTGAGCCATTGTCTAGTAATTTTTCAGTATTATCTGAAAATGCAAAAAACAGCAGTGGAAATATCACTATACATCAAGTTGCTCTTGGAAATGAAACTAAAAGAGTAACAATGAATGTGAGTGATAATGAAGGTCAAAGTAGTTCCGTATTAAATCCTAAAGTTCACTTGACTGCTCATCCTGAAGTTTCATTTATTGGAACTGAAGAAGTTGAGATGAGAAAACTTGATGATTATAATTATCATGATTATAATATGATGGTTATTGATGTCCAGGGATATGAATTAGAAGTCTTTAAAGGCGCAATAAAAACTTTAGAAAATATTAATTATATTTTTTGTGAGGTCAATCGTGATGAAGTATATGAAGGAAATGCCACAATAGAAGAAATAGACCAATTTTTATTCGAGCAGGGATTTGAAAGAGTAGAAGTAGAATGGTATTATAGCCTAGTTTTTGGTGATGCATTTTACATCAGAAAAAACAAAAAAATTAGTGGAAATGTATCAATTATATGTTCTTGTAAAAATAGATACGATGCATTGAAGCTTTCTTTAAATTCTTGGCTAAAGTTCGATGAAATTAAAGAAATTATAATAGTAGATTGGAGTTCTGATGAACCAATATACCACATTACAGAATTGGATCCAAGAATAAAAGTAATTACGGTACCAAACAAAAAATATTACAATAAACCACAACCATTAAATCTAGCAGCAAGTTTGGCTACTGGAGAATATATTCTAAAAATGGATTGCGATTACATTTTGAATCCATATTATAATTTCTTCGAGAAGTATCAACTAAAAGAAAACTGTTATATTTCTGGCAGAGTAAAAACTATCGCGGAATCAAATCACTTTTATGATGAAGAATCTGGGACATATTGTATAAAACGAGAAACCATGTCCATGAAAGAATTGAATGATTATTTCACTGGTTACAGTCCATTTTATCAATATTTGACCGGATTGCTATACATTAAAAAAGAAAATTTCAATAAAGTTGGCGGATATAATGAGATTTTTGATTCATGTTATGCAATGGAAGATGGAGAATTATGTGAAAGATTGAATCTAATTGGTCTAACTGAAATTCCCATAGAATATGACACTTACATTATGCATATTCCCCATTCAAATAAAGCAAGAATAGAAAATCATGCGGGAATTCCAAATTTTGAAGACTATATAAACTCGATCAAATATAATCTAAGCCAATATTATAGTGGGGACGAGCTAGAATGGCAACTAGATTATGGTATCGTCCAAAAGCACATAGAACACAATAAAAATATGATCGGTGACATAACTGAGCCTTATGTTAAGTCTAATATAAAATGGGATATAGCCAAAATAAGTAACCAAAAATATATTGCAATTGAATCGATGGATAATGGAAAATTGAGATCAATTCCTTCAGTTTATTATGTAAGCTTAGAGGAATGCTCTGATCGCAGAGATGAATTAGAGCAACAATTTAAAAACTATAATATTATCCCAAATGCAATAATATCAAAAAGATACAGTGAGTCTAAAGATTTAGTTACAGGAAAATATGTTCATACATTAAATGATGGGACAAAAGGATGCTGTGTATCACATTTAAAAGCAATTAAAAAATGGTATGAAGATACTGATGAAGATTATGGATTTTTCTGTGAAGACGATTTGAGTCTAGAGACAGTAGAATCTTGGGATTTTACATGGGAAGAATTCATGAATTCCATTCCAAGAGATGCAGAATGCGTTCAATTATTTACCATTAGAAGTGAATTTGATACATTCGATCTAAGACCTAGGTATTGGGATGATTGGGGAGCTACTGCATATATCATAACTAGGTCATATGCAAAAAAATTAATTGACACATTTATTATTGGTGAAACATTTAATTTAGAAATACCTAATTCCAATTTGATGCCATTGATTGAAACAATACTATTCTCTAGTGTTGGTACATCATATGTTTGTCCACTTTTTGTAGAAAATGTCAAATTTGATTCTACTTTTGTTGGAGAAGATGACGATGTAAATGATGGACAAAAAACAAATCACAGAATAGCCAGACAATTAGTTTTGGATTATTGGAAAAATAAAAACAACAAAGTAGAAAAAACCGAATTAGAACATCTACTCTCCAATTATTCTATAGATACGGAAAACCCAGATCATAATTTTAATTTGGGACTTTGGTATGAAAATGAAGGACATACTGCACCAGCACTCTCTTATTACTTGAGGTGTGCAGAGAGAGCATCGGAATCTAATCCAGATCTTGCATATGAAGCATTAATTCGTGGTTCATATTGTTACAAAAAACAATCCGAAAGAGACGGAAGTACTAGATCACTTCTTTGGCAAGCTCAAATGTTTAAACCAGATAGACCTGAAGCACATTATCTTTTGAGTGAATACGCAAAAGAAAGGGAGTGGTGGCAAGATTGTTATGTGAATGCAGATTTAGCTCTCAGGTATTGTAACTTTGATCAAACTCCATTGATAACAGATGTTGGATATCCTGGTAAATATGGATTACTTCTCCAGAAAGTAGTATCTGGCTGGTGGTGGGGTAAAAATACCGAATGTAGGCAATTATTGCAAGAAATTAAAAATGAGCACACAATAAAAGATAGAGATTATAATTTCATACAAAAATTTATTTTAGATCTATCAACTGGTTACATACCGGAGCACGAACTCAAATACAATAAAAACTCAAATAGAGATTTAAAATTTAAATTTGAAGGCTGGGAAAAAGTTGAAAATAATTATTCACAAGCTGGACAAGATCTATTCGTACTATCTGCTTTAAATGGAAAAAGAAATGGATTATATTTAGAAATTGGTGCCCAAGAGCCATATTTCCAAAATAATACTGCTTTACTGGAAACTAAATTTGATTGGGAAGGAATATCAATAGAAATTCGTGAAGATCTATGTAAAATGTTCTCCGAGCAAAGAAAAAATCAAATTATTTGTGCAGATGCAACAAAAATTGATTATACTAATCTTTTGGATTCATATGACAAGGGACAAATATTTGATTATTTACAATTAGATTGTGAGCCATCTGATGTTACATTCGAGATTTTAAAATTAATTCCATTTGATAAGTATAAATTTAAGCTCATTACATATGAGCATGATCACTTTGTGGATTTATCTAATAGTTATAGAACTAAGTCTAGAGAGTATTTGGAATCCAAAGGATATAAAATTTTAGTTTCTAATGTATCTCCGAATGATTGGAGTTCCTTTGAGGATTGGTGGTATCACCCAGATTTGTTAGACGCTGAAGTGGTAGAAAGAATGTCAAATATTTCAGATATCACTGATATTCGTTCTTATCTTTTTGTAAATTAACTATAGTTTATAAATTTATGTCACTGTGTCAGTATTCTAAGTGGCACAGTGTCCTCCCAGTGGAGTCCATGTTCAGTATGATTGGTGGAAGTTCATACCACACATGAAAATTTCAATTTTAGATAAACTACTATTTCTTGGATCATTTTTTGTATTCATGAATTGGCTTGTGAGACTAACCTACCAAATTCTAATCTATGTTGGAGCTTGAAATTCAAAATTGTAAACGAAGGGAAGACCTTTGTATTACTATTGTTGATTGGTTCTATAAAAAGTATCTGATTGATTATGAATTAGAAGTTATTGTGGAACACAAGAACTTAAAAAAAGACTGTGTGTATGGTTACTGTGACATTTCTCCATATGAAGAAGATACTTGGAAACCAAGAAGTTTTTTAATCGAGATGGAAAAGACTCTGACATTAGATACATACATCCAAGTTCTACTACATGAATTATACCATGTTTTACAGTTTTGTACAGGGGACCTACTAATTAAAGATACCATGCGCCATTGGAAAGGTACTTCAATAGAAGGATTGGAGTACGAAAAACAACCTCATGAAATTGATGCAAAAGAGAATGAACAAGCTCTTTATGACTCATTTATGGACTATTTGGAAGAGACTTGACAAGAGTTCCAAACGGTAGTAGACTAGCTTTGTCATCGATGAAGATCATTATAGTTATTAATAATTCATAAGAACTTAAACAAATTAATAAAGATAATTCTCGAAGAGAAGTTCCCGAAGGGAACTATTAAATGAATCCACTTTATAAAGTGTCACAGGAACCATTTGTATGGTTCTTTTTTTGTGCTATTATAAATCCATTGAAACAAAGCCAATGAAACTTCGTCCTCACCAGCAACAGTCGGTTCTAGATCTACAGAATAATAAGGTTGGTATTGTCACTTACCCAACTGGTGGTGGTAAAACTATAGTTGGTATTGCAGATACCATTCGTGAATTTGAGAAGAGTGAACCGCAAACAGTTTGTGTGGTTGCTCCGAGAATTATTCTTGCTTGTCAGTTGAGTTCTGAGTATCTAGAGCACATCAAAAATGCTCGTGTACTTCATGTTCACTCTGGAAAAGTTCAGCACTATCATACCACAAAAGTCAAAAATATTCAAGATTGGACGAATATCCATAAGACTCATCACAAATTGATTTTCTGTACTTATCAATCACTTCGTCGTATTCAGGAATCAAACATTCACATCAATACTTACATTATGGACGAAGCTCACAATTCTGTGAAACGATCTTTTCATGAACATGTCAAAACTGCATCAGAACGATCTGATCGTTGTTTCTTTTTCACTGCAACTCCTAAGACAAGTGCAGTTCTGTCCAAACCTGGAATGAATGATGTTGATGTTTATGGTAAAATCATTTCAAATGTTTCTGCTCCTGAACTTGTTGAAGGTGGATATATCCTCAAGCCACGAGTAGTTGCAAAAACGCTAGAAGCAAGTATTGATAGTGTTGCAGAAAGAGATCGTAATCATCTTCTTGAAATTCTCGATGAGCAACAAATCAATAAAATGCTAGTTGCTGTTAAATCAACCAAAGCAATGATGGCTGTTTTGTCTGAAACTGATTTCCAGGAAGAGATTAAAGATCGTGGTTATTCTTTGATGCATATTACATCACAGTACGGTGCATATATTGATGGAAAGCCAGTGAATCGTGAGAAATTTTTTCAGACTTTGAATGTCTGGGGTAAGGATGATTCTAAGAAATTTATTGTCATGAATCATAGCATTCTTGGCGAAGGAATTAATGTTTCTTGTCTGGATGCAGTTTGCTTTATGCGTTCGATGGATGTAGTATCAATGCTTCAGAACATTGGTCGTACTCTTCGTCTTCATCCCGATGATATTGTCGGTATGCAAAACGGCACAGTTATTCCTGGAAATCTGTCTACTTATCTGAAACCAGAAGGTCTAGTAATCTGTCCTGTGTATGACAAGAACACAGATGTTGCTTCTCGTAATGTACAGGAAATCGTTGACAAAGTATTTGAGCAAGGCGAATTGGCTGTTTCCGAAATCAAGAAATAAATAGTGAATCATGAGATACGAATCATGTTAGAAATCCTCACATCAGAAGATAAAATTCTTCGAAGAGCATCAAAAAAAGTCGCCAGAGTGGACGATAGTATTCGAACATTGGCTAGATCAATGGTCGAAACAATGTACAAATCGAATGGGGTTGGACTAGCCGCAGTTCAAGTTGGAGTACTAAAACAAATTATTGTAGTTGACAATTCTGGAGAACCAATTGTAATGATTAATCCTTTAATCACAAAAGTATCTGATGAAATGATTGAAATGGAAGAAGGATGTCTTTCTTGTCCTGATGTCTTTAAGATGATCTCTCGTCCAAAAAGTGTAAATGTAAAGTATAGGGATCTTTCTGGCAAACCACATTTTGAATCTTATGGTGGACTTACTGCACGAGTCATTCAACATGAGATCTTGCATTTATATGGAGAACTCATAGCATGATTACCACACAGACAAAAGCAGCATTTGAAAGAATAGAAGAATCATTGCTTGGAAATACAGAAGACAATCTAGATTTATTAATTGCAAATCTAGATTGTCTTCTCGATCGGGCTAGAAATATTAAGCTTGCCTCGGTCCAAAATGATGTAGGCGATTATTGAGGAAATTCAATGACAGATGAAAAACGACCAAACGAATTTGGCAAATCACTTCAAGAGTGGTGGGATTCGGATGCATTTAAACAGTTACATAAAGCACATAAAGAAGACAAAGAAAGAGCAATAGGAAAATATCACATGCTATCTGAAGAAGATAAGATAGACATGGTGAATGCAATCTGTCACATTATGTGTGAAGCAGAGAAAATGGGAACTTCACATCGAGGACTTATGGATTCACTTGGAATTTATCCTGCTGGTTTTTGGATCGATGATCTCATGGATGTACATAATTCTTTATGGCAGTTCTTCCATGAAAAGAAAAAAGAAAAAAAAAATTCGAGATGACTCATATTCTCTTGACGAATTCATAAAAGAAAATTATCTATGAAAACTTCTACTACTATTGGCATTATTGTTACTGCTGCTGTTATTGTGACAGTAAGCATCATATTTGAAGCCTGGTTACTTGGTATGATTCTCTCTTGGTTTGGCGTATCTTTGACATTTTGGCAAAATTCTGCTATTATCATACTTGCAAATATGATTTTTAAAAATTCTACAAGATCTTCCAAATAAAATATCATATCGACAATGGCTACGATGTTCAATATTTAAACTGTCACACACCCACTTGATTTTTAGTCCAAGGGGGTTTATAGTATGCTTGTTGATTCCGCAAAACCCACATTATGTACTCCGCAAAAGTTACATTGAAGTATGACTCTACTTGGGAACAGACTCGTGGTATCTACGACGAAGAAATTATTCCAGAGGAACACTTTACTTTTGAGGTTCCTGCAGAAGATCTCAATACCATTCAACTCTTCCAACTATTTGCAAAGTTTGCTGGTGCGATGGGTCATAATGAGGCAGGTATTGCTAAGGGTGCTTGCTATGTTGCATTCAACGAAATGCGTTCTTTTGAGGAGATGAAAAAAACTGCTGATGAGTATGATCTGGTAATGAAAGAGGATCATATTAAAACTATTAGAATTTGGGAAACAGAAATTCGTGACCTGAAAGCAAAACTCTCCCGCCTTGAGAATCCTGATAATCCCAACTACACAGAGGAGGAGATGGATGCGATGTCTAATGATGTCGCAGATGCACTTGTGAGTAAACTTCAAGGTGCTTATACTGTCTGTAAGGACTGTGGTGGTAAGTATGGTGAGTATTCTGTTGGATGCTCTTCTGTTTGGGAAGGTAAGTGTGATGTTTGTGGAGAAACAAAACCTGTCACCGAAGCGCGGGATTATGGGTATTTGAACAAAGGTATTGAGGAGTTGCTAAAATGAGTAGGGCAAAAGAGTTTATGAGTGCAGTATGGGAGCAAAGAAACAATCAGGGCGCTGATACTGAAGAAAAGTTAGTTGCTGCTATTCTTTCACTTGCAAGTAACTATGTCGTATCTTATACTGCACAAAATGATCTTATTGTGTTAGATAAAAACGATCTATTGCAACTTGCAGAGGAACTCAAACAATGAAACTCATTGAATTTGGTACAAATGAAGATTATGGAAAGGAGTATTATCTTACACTCCTCAAGACAAAACGCTATTCACTTCTTCAGGTAGAAGTTGATATTGGTGAGTATGGTGATTGGTTTGAATTGCCTTATCTACAAATCAATATGGGATATGGTAGATTGTTTTCATTCCTATTCACTATTGCTAGGTTTGGTTTTACTTTTGATATTATTGGCAGAAACTGGAGAAACAACAAATGACTGATTGTAAAAAAACATACGAGGAAAATATGGAAGACCACAACAATGATTGGTATGAAGACGAAGATGACTATGAATATTCCCATCAGTCCAACAATTTAGTTGTTTATGATGTAATCACAAATACAGTTGTAAATGAAGTTGCAAATGTAATCGTGAATGAAGTTGTGAATGTCAATACTGTAAATGTGGTAGTAGATGTCGCAGAACCACCAACTACCAAAAATTACATTTATGGAACTCGTCGTAAAGATTATTTGACTGGAACTGACTTGAACGATGTGATTAAAGCATATCAAGGAAATGATGTTCTTATTGATGGACTTGGTTCTGATATTTTGAAAGGTGGTAAAGGTAAGAACACATATTCAGTTACTGCTGATGGTAGTATTGATATGGTGAAGATTCAAAAGGATAATCGTGTTGATGAAATTGCAAGTATTGGACTTGAGGATCGTATTGTGATGGGAAGTTCTCACACTACATTTGGCACTGTTGATGATGGAATTGGTATCTTCTATAAAAACAGACTTCAAGTGGTATATACTGGAGATGACCTGACTTTGGAGCAGATTAAAACTATTACTGTTTGATACAACCAAATGAAACCACTACCAGATAAGAAAGAACTGGACATTATGTGGACGGTCGCAACGAGTACCAGTATTGAAACTGGCACAAGACCCCACTATGGGTTCGCAAAGATGCTGTATGATGAGTTGTCGGACGAAGAGTTCCCCTACAAACTTGCCGATCGAAAATGAGTTTTTCTAAGACTGTTTCTGTTTTTGCTGCTCTTGCAAGTATCTTTGCTGCTGGTGCCACTGGTTGGAAACTGGCAGATTCTCAAAATGAAGTTCCTTTGACTCCATTGGACCAAAAGGTTATGGAACTGGAAAAGAAACTTGAAGAAGCACAACAACCACAAGTTGCTCCTGATCCAGTAAAACTCCCAGCACCCATCGTTCAAACAGTACCACCACAACCTGCTGTACTCCCACCTCCTCCCCCTCCTGTTCCTGAAAATGCCACTCCTTGATACTCTCAACTACTTCATAGAAGACCAAGAAGGGCACCTACAATGTCTTGAATGGGACATCAGGGAGGAAACCAATTATGAGAACAATGACCTTGATTGGTATTGTGAACAGTATGATGAAGCAAAACAACGAATAGAAGACCTCAAAACCATTAAATTCATCATTGAAGCACAACAATGACTTACGACCAACTCTACGAGCACATTGTCAACTACATTGCTCAACCACTGGATGATAAGCGTAAAGCGTGTCTAATTCTTGGTGCATTTATGGAGTTTAACCTTGATTGTATTGATGAAGGTGTAGATCCTCGCACACTTGATATTACTGGTTTTGTGAATGAGAAACTTGATGAGTTGGAGGGCAAATGAGATTTCGTGATATTGAGTTCCGTTGGAGTAAATGCAACAACAAGTATGAACTCGTCAAGTGGTATCAATCTAATGGTTCAGGACAAGAGAACTGTTATGTGATTGCTTTCTTTGATAAAGACAAAGAGTGTTATAATATGAGAACCATAGGTGATAGGTTCTTTGAGGATAAAGACGCATTCGTAGTAGGTAAGTATGGTTTGGAGTTTCTAAATGAAGTCTTTGAGATTGAGAGGATTGAAGAGGAACTGAAATAGGACACTTGACGAACTGGCACAGGGCATCTCCACAGGTGCCCTTTTTGCCTTATAATACTTTCATACACAACAAACCGATGATCAGAGCAATCCTTAATCAGTTTCCTGCTCGCTATGGATCTTATACTACTGAAGGTAACAAGATCCACCGAACATTCTCCAACGGTTTCAGTTACATCGTAGAAGAATGTAACTCGCCAGAAGAAGCACAACGCATCGTAAGTGACCTCAACTATCTTACAGGCAAATGACTGAAACTAAAACCTATCCCTATCTCAAATACATTCCACATTTTGTTGCAATTCGGTTGATTGTGCTTGGTCCGTTTGCGATTGCACAAGCAACTGCAGAGTTTATTTCCAACTCTCTAGACAAAGTATGCCATAAGATTGATAAATTTCTTCCATCACCTTATGTTGAAAAGCAAGTAGAATGGGATCAGTTACCGAAACGAAATCAAGAAGCGATTGAGTATCTTGCAAAAAAGCGTGATACTACCAAAGAAAGAATTCTCATTCAAACTGTGAAACCATGACTGACTACGAAACTGAAATCATAGATGGACGCAAAGCAGTTATCCGTCATTTCTTTGAACCACACGAAATCCAAGTTGGTTCTCGTTGGGCACGGGCAGATGGTTCCAAAGGTTATGTGACCGTTGAAGGATTTAACTACTATGGAAGCACAAATCCTTATGATTGGGATGTTGTGTATTCTTGGGAAGAGAATGGTGTAAAGAAAACCTGGCAAAAAGAAGTGTTTATCTTCCAGACCAAATATTGTTTGATTATTGAGGACACTTAAAGAACTGGCACAGGGCATCTCCACAGGTGCCTTTTTTGTCGTATAATGACTTCATACACAACAAACCGATGACTTTTCTATCTGGACTTGAAACTTATTCTCTGTTTTTTATTGGAGTTTATTCTGTAAATCAGGTTTGGAATGTTTTTACAAAAGAACGAACCCAAACTCAAATCTTTACCGAAGCACTTCTTTGGGCAGGAGTTTGGATTGTTTTTGATAAAGTAGTTGGTATTTGAAATGTCTCTCAATTATTTGTGTTTAGTGGATGGTGTCGTAGAATACGGCAGCACAGACCTCAAAGACTTCAATCATTATCGTATGATGTATTACGAAGACCACAAAGATTCTGAAAATGTAGAGTATCTTGTACTGACTGATGAAGCATAC